>Ga0315273_10008561_pt1 | contig 12920 bp, 9 predicted proteins | sample YL17G02_0_MG_FD_205753 | JGI IMG/M metagenome (GOLD analysis project Ga0315273, IMG submission 205753) | Sediment microbial communities from Yellowstone Lake, YNP, Wyoming, USA - YL17G02_0 | ecosystem: Environmental > Aquatic > Freshwater > Lake > Sediment | place: USA: Wyoming | collected...
ATAGGAACGGCGTCCAAGGTATCCCACCGGTACAACAACGACGCGAATGCCCCGGCGGCGGTCTCCCAGGCGACGGCGAACGCGGCCGGTTCGACGGCGAGGTTTTTCCTGGCGGGCTTTGGGTATGATTTTATCCGCGATGACGACACCACCCCGCCCCTGGACCGTGTGAATTACTTGAAATGGACGTTCCAGTTCATGCAGAACTCGATGCCGCATCCGGTCGGCATCGATCCGATGGCCTTCACGAACACGCTGTCGGACAACTACCCGAACCCGTTCAACCCCACGACGACGATCAAGTACTCGATCGCCTCAGCGGGTCACGTCTCGTTGAAGATCTACAACGCAGCGGGGCAACTGGTGCGGACGCTCGTGGACGAAGAGCAAGCGCCGCGTGCGGAAGGGTTCGCGGTCGCGTGGGACGGGACGAGCAACAACGGCCAGACGGTTGCAAGCGGTGTGTACTTCTACAAGCTGGTCACGGAGGGATTCAGCCAGACGAAGAAGATGGCGGTTTTGAAATAGGCCGTCCGCGTGACGAGTTTTTGAAAGGAAAGGGGCCGTGTACGCACACGGCCCCTCATCCCAAATCACAAGCAGAAACCTCTACAGCAATCCCTTGATCAGCCCGCCGTCCACCTGGATCGTCACACCCGTGACATAGCTCGCCGCCTCCGAGCACAAGAACGCGACGACCTTGGCGAGCTCTTCCGGCTCGCCGAGGCGGCCCATGGGGATGTTCCTCTCCCAATCGTGATAGACGTCCCCGATGCCTTCGTCGCCCCGCTTGGCGAGGTCCTGGGCGAGTTCCTCGAGACGTTCCGTGCGGGTGTACCCGGGGGCCACGTTATTGACGAGCACGTTGTCGGAGGCGACTTCCTGAGCGACGGATTTCGTGAACCCGACGAGCGCGGTCCTCATCGTGTTCGACATGAGCAGGTTGAGCTCGGGCTGCTTCACCGTGAGTGAGAGCATGTTGACGATCCGTCCCCACCGCCGCTGGCGCATGGGCGGGATCGCCGTTTTCATCATCGCGATGGCGCTCTCGAGCGTCAGATGGTACGCCATATCGACATCATCGAGCGCGACGTCATCGAACCCCCCCGGCGGCGGCCCTCCGGCGTTCGTCACCAGAATATCCAGGCGGCCGAACTTGCCTGCGACGCTCTCGACAAAGTGAATGGCTTCTCCTCGCTTCGACACATCGGCGACTACGTGAAAGACCTCTCCTTTCGTTTCCTTGGCGATGCGCTCCGCGGCGGCGCGAACGTTCTCCTCGCTCCGCGAACAGATGCCGACGCGCGCGCCCTCCGCGGAAAGCTCGCGCGCCACGGCATAACCCAAACCCCGGCTCGACGCGGCGACGGCCGCGATTTTATTCTTCAGACCGAGATCCATGAATCCTCCTCAAGATCGAACGCTTGCAGAGAGCCACTTCAAAACTCGATGCCCTTCTGGGCGTAAATTCCTTGATGAAAGGGGTGCTTGATCTCGCGCATTTCCGTCACGAGATTCGCGACGTCAATGATCTCCTGTGACGCGTTACGGCCGGTGAGAATGATGTGCATTCCCGCCGGCTTGTTTTTCAGAGCCTCGACAACGTCTTTTACATCGAGGTACCCGTAGTCGATCGCGTTGTTAATCTCGTCGAAGATGAGAAGATCGTGCTCGTTTTTTCGTATGAGCTCCTTGCAGAATTCCCACGCCTTCTGGGCCACCTCGGTATCCCGTTTCGTGTCTTTCGTCTCCCACGTGAAGCCTTCGCCCATGACCTTGATCTCGAAATGGGGCGCGAGACGTTCGACGACGTGGAGCTCCCCGTAATCCCAGGAACCCTTGATGAACTGAACCATGAATACCTTGAACCCGCAGCCGACCGCGCGGAGCGCCGCCCCCAAGGCCGCCGTCGTCTTTCCCTTGCCATTCCCCGTGTGGACGATGATGAGGCCGACGCGTTTCTGCGTGGGCATGGTATCTCCTTCTGATGACCGGCTGCGTCGCTCAATCTCGATGACCGATGGGTGTCGTTGTTTTGAGCGCCCCGGTGTCGGGGCTATTAGGATACACTAGCTTGCGCGCGGTTTCAACACAGCAGTGAGCGACGCGCCTCTCGCGGCTTGACAAAACATGTTGCCGTTATTAATGATATCGTATGATTCCGATCTATCTCGACAACAACGCCACAACACGCGTTGCCCCCGAAGTCCTCGACGCGATGCTTCCCTATCTCACGGACCACTACGGGAACCCGTCGAGCCTCCACCGGGTGGGTGACAGGGCGACCGCCGCGTTGATCGAGGCCAGGGAAAAGGCGGCGGCGTTTCTCCGGTGCCGCGTGTCGGAGATCGTGTTCACGAGCGGCGGCACGGAGAGCAACAACGCCGCTATCCGCGGTGTTCTCGAAGCAGCCCCGGACAAGCATCACATCGTCACTTCGAACGTCGAGCACGCATCCGTGCTCGAAGTCTGCAAACAGCTCGAGCGGTCGCAGTACCGCGTAACGTACGTCGGCGTGAATCGCGAGGGCACGCTCAACCTCTCCGAGCTCGAGCGCGCGATCACCAGCGACACAGCCATCGTTTCGATCATGTACGCGAACAACGAAACCGGGGTCGTGTTCCCCATTGAAAAGATCGTCGAGATCGTGAGGAGCCGGGGAGCGCCGCTCCACGTGGATGCCGTTCAGGCCGCGGGCAAGATTCCGATCGATCTCGAAAAGACCGGCGTGGATCTCCTCACGCTCTCGGGCCACAAGCTCCACGCGCCGAAAGGCGTGGGGCTTCTCTTCATCCGCCGCGGAACGCGCGCGCTTCCGCTCATCATCGGTGGCGGGCAGGAAAAAGGGCGTCGAAGCGGAACGCCCAATATCCCCGGCATCGTCGGCTTCGCCAGGGCCCTCGAGCTTGCGGAAGCTCGCCTGGCAGAGCGAACCGGTGCCGTCAGCCGGCTGCGCGATAAGCTCGAAAGCGCGATTCTGGAACGCATACCGAACACCGAACGAAACGGCGCCCGCGATCCGAGGCTTCCCAACACGACGAACATAGGGTTTGACGGCATCGAAGGAGAGTCCGTTCTTCTGTCGCTGGATGAGGCAGGCGTGTGCGCATCGAGCGGATCGGCGTGCTCCACGGGGGCGATCGAACCGTCTCATGTGCTGAGGGCGATGGGGGTGCCGAGTGCGCTCGCCATCGGGTCGGTGAGGTTCTCGCTCAGCCGCTACACGACAGAGGAAGAAATCGACCGCGTCATCGAGATCCTTCCCCCGATCGTCGAACGTTTACGCGGACTGACCCATCCGAACCGATAAGACAGAGTTCGCTGTAGAATCGTTTCGAGCCCTGCGCTCCGCTTCCCTCGGCTTCCCGCCTTCGGCGGGCGATCCTCGGTCGCTCCCGCGAAGGGCTCTCAACGACTCTACAGCGAACGATTAGTTCTAGGCCGCGCGGTTGCTGTCGATGTGCGCCATCACCGCGGCGACACCTTCTTCGTACAGGCGCTCGCCATCAATCACCACGTCCGCGAACCGTTTGCTCGGGAGAACGTACTTCTCGTACATCGGCCGGGCCATCTCGTTGTAGCGGCGTATGACTTCCTCGCGGGGCCGTCCCCGCTCGGTGGTGTCTCTTTCCAGACGCCGGTTCAAGCACACCTCGTGCGGCGCGTCGATGAACACTTTTGTCCCGAGGAGGGCGCGGACCGCTTCCCAGTACAAAGGAAACAGGCCTTCCACGATGACGAATGGAACCGGCTCCATGCGCTCCACGCGGGAAGTCCGCGTGTGCGTCGTGAAATCGTACACCGGTCTCTCAACCGCCTCTCCGGCCGCGAGCTTTTTCAGATGGTCGGTGAGGAGCTTGTGATCCAGAGCATCGGGATGGTCGAAGTTGTACCGCTCGATTTCTTGCCGGTCCGCAGCGGAAAGACCGAGGTAGTATGAATCGATGGAGATGCCTGCGGTGTCGGACTCACCCAATCGCCGCGCGAGCTCACGGGCGAGCGTCGTCTTTCCCGAACATGACCCGCCGGCTATCCCGATGAAGTAGACGTGCTCCATGGGCGATCATTCTATGGCACGATGCCGGGCTCGCTCAAGCACTCGGCGACGAGATTCTCTATCGCCGTCTTCATGGGCCCTTCAAGCGTCATTCCCGCCGCCATGCGATGCCCCCCGCCACCGTGGCGTTTCGCGATCGCAAAGGCGTTGACCTTGCCGTTCGAGCGAAGCGACACTTTTATCTCGCCACTCGGCACTTCCTTGAAGAAAAGGCACAATTCGACGCCCTCGATCGGCCGGATGAGCTCGAGAAGCGCGTCGCTGTCTTCGTATTCCGCTCCCGCTTCGTCGAACATCGACTGCGTCACGTGAATCCACACGACCTTCCCGTCCGGTGTGCTCTCGATAGTGGAGAGCACGGAGCCGGTGAGCCGCGCGGCGCCCCAGCGCTTCGAGTAGACCTTTCTGTAGATCGCGAAGGGGTTGACGCCCTTCGAGCACAAGTCGGCCGCGGCGCGGAAGACTCGCTCGTCCGTGTTCGAGAAGCGGAACGACCCCGTGTCGGTGAAGATCGCCGTGTAGACCGCCTCGCCGATCGGCGGCGTGATTTCTCCTCCCATGTGCACGATGAGGTCGTATATCAGGAGCCCCGCCGCGGCCGCTCGCGTGTCGCTGATAGTGATGCCGGCGAAACCTTCCTCCACCGCCTGATGGTGGTCGATGCAGACTCGGGGAATCGCACGCTTTCGTATCTCTTCCCCGAAGGGGCCGACGTGCTCCCAATTGTTCACGTCGACGATGATGACCGCGTCGGCGCCGTCGAGGATGTCAGCGGTGTAATTCTCCGGGTACAATCGGATCGTGTGGACGTCCTGCAGAAACGAGCAATTGGCGGGCGTCGGGCTGGAATTGACGATCGTCACTCGCTTGCCGAGATCCTGGAGGAACGCGGCGAGCGCGAGCTCGGACCCTACCGCGTCTCCCTCGGGATTGATATGCGTCGTGAGAACGAAACTCTTGTGCTTTCGTATGAACGTCGAGACATCTTCCCACATAGACAATGGACTCCTGGGGTTTTGCGTGATGAGGGCATCCGGCTCTAGCGCACGATCACGACTTTCGTCGTCCCTTCCATCCCCGCAGCAAGCGCTTTGACGAAATAGACTCCCGCGGGTACCTTCTCCACATTCTCGTTCGTCCCGTCCCACTGGAGAGTGAGCACGTGCGCGCCCGAGCGGTCCGAGTAGAGGCGTTTCACGCGCCGGCCGAGAACGTCGAAGACCGACACGTCAACATCGGCGGGAACGGCGGTCGGAAACTGGGCGCTGGGATCCTTGTACTTCGCCGGGACGACGACCGACACCGTTGTCTTTTCGTTGAAAGGGTTCGGCGTCGCCCGCGAGATGATGCTTTCCCCGACCACAGGTATCATCGCCCGCGTCTCGATGTCACAGGTTCTTGCCGTGACCGTCGTGTCTTCGTTGCGGTAGGTCGTCGTGAACGTCCCTTCCGCGTAGTAGCAGTAGTTTACCCCCGGAACGACGTCCTTGTCGAGATACTCGAAGAGGGTGAAAGAGCCTTGAGATTCGGCCGGTTGGAGGTCCGCGGCGATGATCCTGTCGACAAGGTCCCCCTCGAGATCAACGCGATGCACATCGAGCCTGGCACCGAACGTCTCTCCGAGAAGGTCGAATTTGATCAAGTTCCCATCGTTGCAGTTCTGACAACCGATGTGGAGATACGTCAGCCCGATGTAAAAGATCCCTTTCGTTTGCTCCTCGGACATCGCATTGGCCGCGTTCTTCGTCACCACCGGAAAGCGCGACAATCCGGAACCCATCCCTTCGAGCTCGAATTCGAATTCCTCTTCGAGCTCGTCGTAAACGCCGTCCAGAGGAAGAAGTCTTTGCGTGATGACTCCGCCATCGCTCCGTCCGACGAGCTTGACGGGCACGGCGTAGTTCACACGGAGATCGGGGCTTTGCCGCGGGTTTACATTGGGCACGCCTTCCGACACGGCTTTGAAACGCAGCGTGATGGCTTCGGTGAACACCGTCTCGATGCTCGAGGTCTCGAAATAGACCTTCGGCGGCTCATCCAGACAATCGGGAACGGAGTTGCGGTTCTTGTCCGCAAGCCCGATCATCCCTGCGCTGTACTCGCATGGCGGGCCTTGGTATCCCCAACCGAATGCGTGCTCGTGATTCATGATGCACAGCTCGGGCGCGCCTGGTACACCAGGGCACGAAATCGGGCCGGCCATGGGATCGATCCTCACCGTCTTGTTCCTGTTCTGGTAGTTGAGATAGCCAGAATACGAGTTGCAATTGTCCGGCATGTTTGGCGCCTCCTGGAGAGCCCAGAAGACCGAGCCTATGAAATGTCTGCACGCCTGCGCCGTCGTCGAAGACCCCGCCGGATACGATGTCACGAAGTACGGACCGCCGAGAAAACTCCAACCAATGTTTCTTGCCGATGGAAACAAGTGGTCCGCGTCCTTTTCCGCGTCCACGATGAACGCCGTGAACGCCCAAAGGGTGTTGAACTCGGTCCTTTTGTCGTTGTTGAACTCGTGGACAGCGGTGAGATGCCGGTCCGGGCTGCCGTCATCGACGTAGCCGAGCAGCTCCATGACTTTCACGATCCACGAAGTCTCTTTGAACGGCTCATTGATCGGTTCGACGGCCACGGCGACCCTTTTGACCGGCCGGACGATGAAGCTCAACCCAGCCTTCCTGTATTCACTCTGGTAGTAGAGCAACCCCAGAGTTACCTGCCCCACGGCGTCGGCAATGGCATCGTCGGTCCACTCTTCCGGGTTGAACACATAAGGCGCGCTCTCCGGAAAGATCACGTTGGCAAGCACAGTGCCCGTCATGAGCTCGCTGTTCTGCTGGATGTTCCGCGGGTCCGGGTAGTCGCCTCGACGCGGATTCTGCGTGCGGCGAACCGTTTCCTCTGGCACTGTCAGCACCGATTCGTCCCACGGAATCTGAGACTCGAGGAGGGACGATGAAGCGCTCGGGAATTCGTGCTGTTGATCCAGTTCAGCGTACCACCGCCGGATCCAGCCGGGTTCGAACAAACCGTTTCGAGCGGTGTCCTCGGCGACCTGCGATTCGAATACGATCGAGAAATCGGGGTCACTCGCAAAACGTTGGGGACTGATACCGACGGGCAATTCACACACGACAACTCTCGGCAGAAAGCAGTTGACGTCTCGAGCGCCGGAGCGGATGAGCGTCTTGTGGAGCGAGAGAAGCTTCTCCGCGTCCCTGGACTCCGAATAGAAATACACGCGTTCCCCCGTCTCTTCCTCGGGCACGGTGACCGGGATCAAGCGGACTTCATGCGCGCGAACCGGCGCCGGATGGGAGGTACTGGCGGCGAGGAAGACGAGCGAGAGAACGACAGCAGCTCGTTTCATTACGGGACCCTCCTTGCTGGGGCCCTCGATCCGGAGAGCTGACGGTGGGGCAAGTACCCAGTGATATTATGACATACAATGTGTTAGACGGCAAGTAAATGATACTCTGCGGGTGATGTCGATCTACGACCGCGAGAAATCATTGCCGATTCCCCTCCCAAGCTCGTATCATTCCCCGAAACACGGACGGCGTCTGGCTTCATCCTCAGGAGTTGACTTATGTTGGCTAGATTGATTTTCGCCCTTTGTCTGACGCTCACAGCCGCGTGCGGCCAGAAACAGGAACCCGCCAAAGACGGTCAATCCGCTTCGGCGGCGACATTTAACACGCTCGCGTGGACCGCGCCCCAAGGATGGATCGAGGAGAAACCGAACTCCGGAATGCGTCTCTCGCAGTACCGTCTCGCCAGAGCCGAGGGCGACGGGGAAGACGCCGTGTGTTACGTGACCCACTTTCCGGGGACCGGCGGGAGCGTCGAGGCGAACCTCGACCGCTGGTGCGAGCAGTTCGTCCAGCCGGACGGAAGACCTTCCTCGGAGGCGGCGAAGGTGAACAAAGCCAAGCACAACGGTTTGCAGCAGACGACCGTCGATGTGAGCGGAACATTCCGTCAAACGACGACGCCGATGGGGCCCATGAGCGAGGAACAGCCGAACTTTCGCATGCTCGGCGCGGTCATCGAGACGCCGGTCGGACCCTGGTTCGTCAAGCTGGTCGGTCCCGAACGGACCGTCGCTCGCTGGGAGAAGAGCTTCTACGAGTTCATGAAGTCTTTCCAGCCTGACACACGCTCTCAGAGCGGGTGACCTGGGCTCCGCCCCCACGGCCTGCGCGATTCCTGGCGAACACCGCACGCAAGCGCCTGTCCCCGGCAACCGGATCTAGATATCCCCCAGCGTGTGCTTGCGCCCCTCGTTCGCCTTTTTCAAGTACTCCATCAGCGGCTCGAAATACGCGAGCATGGCCCGGGCGCTCATTTCTTCGCCCGTCGTCTCGCGGAGCGTCTGCCGCCAGTCCCCGCTCGCGCCCGGCCGCATGATCTTCGCGACGAAATCGCCGACCTCTTTGCTCCCGTAGTAGTTCGTCGCGTGAGGATCCTGCTTGAGAATGTTCCGCGCGATGTAGTCGTGGAACTGGAAGAGGAGAACGTAAGAGATCGCGTAGTCGTAGTAGGCGGCCGCATCGTCCGTGATGTGGGTCTTCGACGCGGGATCGCAGAACTCCTCGCCGCGAGCCGAGGGGGGAACGATCCCCTGGTATTTCCGCACCAGATCCCACCATTCCTTGTTCAACTGGTCTGCGGGCAGTTCCTTGGCGTACAGGTCGTGTTCGTATTCGGTCATCACGCCGGCCGACCAGGGGATGAACACAATGTAGTTGAGCGCTTCCTTCAAGAGGGTCTGGAGCTCGTCCGTTTGGGCTTCCGCGGGGAGTATGCCGAGCTGGGCGAGAAACGGTTTCTGCATCGACGCCAACCCCATGAGAGAACCGAACGCCTCGTGGTAGCCGCGGTTCGCGCCTTCCCGCAGAACGATGGGAACGTCGGAGTTCAAGTACTGAATGTAGTAGTAGATGTGTCCGAGCTCGTGGTGGGCCGTCTCATACCATTCCGCGTTGGGCACGATGCTCATCAGGCACCGGATATCGTTTGCCAGGTCCATGTGCCACGCCGACGCGTGGTTGTTCTTCTTGTACCCCGCATCCGGTGGGAGGGAGTAGAGATCCGACCGTTCCCAGAAGCTCTGCGGGAGCGGCGGAAAGCCCAGACTCACGTAGAAGCGCTCGCCCTCGTGCGTGAACCACTCCGGCGCCTTTCCCCGGAGCGCGCCGTCGAGATCGAGACCCTCGACGGTGACCATCGGGGTCCAGTCCTGGCCCCAGCGGTTGGGAAGCCAGTGCGCGGGGAGCATGTCGGGAACTCCTTCGACACCGTACAACTTGGCAAGCTCGTAACGGGCGTATGTGTGGAGCTCCCTGTAGAGGGGCCGAATCTGACGGTTGAGATCGAGCATCGCCGCACGGAGTTCCTCCGCGGTCATGCCGTAGTCGGACACTTGATAAGAAAAGTAGTCCGGGTAACCAAGCGCACGGACCGTCTCGTTCCGGAGACGCTGGAGCTCGACGAGACCTTCCCTCAAGTTCTTCCCGACCTCCTTGCTCGCATCCCACGCTTCGAGCCGTTTGTCGAGGTTCTTTTCCAACTTGAGGATATCATCGATCTCGTTCGTCGAAATCGACTTTCCACCCAGCTTAAAATCGAACCCGTAGAGTTTCTCGGTCTGCTCGGCCTCGAGCTTGATCCGCTCCTTGACGAATGCCTCCACGGTTTGCGGATTGTCGGCAGCGAGGTAGAGCATCTTCTCCAGCTGTTTCACCTGGAGGGGCAGGAGCTTGTCCTTCTTCTGCAGGAAACCCCTTGCCTTCTCGATGTTTTCTTTGCCTCCCGTGAATGCGGCGAGGGCTTCGTTGGCCACGCGCGTGTTGTAAGCGTTCGTCGTGTCGCCCTCGATGATTTTCGTGTTGGACGCCCACTCCGCCTTCGACGACTCGTACGAAAGCAATTGATAATTGGCGTTGTAGTAATCCAGAAACATCTGCGCTTCCGATTGAATGTCCCGCGTTCCGGAACACCCGGCAACGAAGAGAACGGCGGCCACGATCCACCAACCTTTCATCGTTGTCCCCTTTCTGCAGTGAGCGCGAGGAGAATCCCTCCGAACAGCCCGGTCTGGACTCAGAGGGTGAACATCTGGAGTCTCTCGGGGATGACGACGTCACCGTATCCCCGGTTCACCAGTGTCTCTTTGAATGCCTCCGCCTGGTTCAATTCGCCATGAACGACAAAGATCCTCTTCAGTCTTTCGACGGGGTTTTTCGACACGAATTCCAGAAGACCGTTCCGGTCCGCGTGCGCGCTGAAATACGGCATTGTGAGAACCTCGCAGTTGACATGATGAGACTCGCCAAAGATGCGGACATCCTTGTCGCCTTCCATCATGCGCCTGGCCAGCGTGTGTTCCGCCGCGAATCCTACGAAAAGAACCGTGTTCCGCGGGTTCGCCACGCCGTTCTTGAGATGATGGAGAACGCGGCCTCCTTCAGCCATCCCGGAAGCGGCGATGACGATATGCGGCTCCGTGAGATAGTTGAGCTGGATCGACGATTCGGCTTTTCGGACGCAAGTGAATCCCGGCGGCGTGAACAGATCCTCGGAGCCCTCGATGACGCGGGAGTACGTCTCGCGGTCGAAGCACTCCGGGTGCGCGCGATAAATATCAATCGCGTTGCACGCCATCGGGCTGTCGATGTACACGGGGATGTGGGGGATTCGTCCCCGCTTGATGAGCTCGTTGAGCATGTAGATGAGGAGCTGGGTCCTTCCCACAGCGAACGCGGGGATGATCACCTTGCCCTGCCGCTCGATCGTGTGCCTGATGATTCCCGCGAGTTCCTCTCCCGCGCCGGATGGATTTTCGTGGACTCTGTTGCCGTACGTGCTCTCGATGACGAGCACATCGAGATCCTCGAGGGGAACGGGGTCGCGGATGATGGGCATGTCTTTGCGGCCGAGATCGCCGCTGAAGCCCACGCGGAGCCGCCGGTCGTTCTCCTCGACTTCGAGAAGGATGCAGGCGGATCCGAGAATGTGGCCGGCGTCCTGAAACGTCGCCGTCACTCCCGGGGCCACGGGGAAAGGCTTGTCGTACTGAATACCCACGAAATGCCTGAGAGATTCCTCGGCATCGTCGATCGTGTAGAGCGGCTTGACGGGCGCTTGGTGCTTCGACGCGCGCACTTTGTTCACCCACTCCACGTCCTTCTCATTGAGATACGCGCTATCCCGGAGGAGGATCTGACAAAGTCCCACCGTCGCTGAAGTGGTGAATACTCTTTTTGCGTAGCCGTTCTTGCAGAGGTTGGGGATGTTCCCGGCGTGATCGATGTGCGCGTGCGAGAGGAGAAGGGCGTCGACATCCGCCGGATCGTATTCGAACGTGAGGTTCTTCTCGTACGTGTCGTCGCGGCGGCCTTGAAAGAGACCGCATTCGAGAAGGATGGTGCTGCCGTTGACCGACAACAGATGCTGCGACCCTGTGACGCTCCGCGCGCCCCCGAAAAACTGAATTTTCATGTTCGCCTCGCTCCACGTGTCGAAAGTGATTGATACCGCGAGAAAACGAAGTATACTAAACCAATCCATCGGAGACAACCGGTCAATACTTCGGCAAGAAAACCGCAGGCAAAATGAAAAACGGATACATCTACGTCGTCGTCAGCGTGAGCGGCGCATCGGTCCTTGCTCTCGAGATCCTGGGCACGCGGATCCTCGGCCCGTTCTACGGCGTGAGTCTTTTTCTCTGGTCGGCGCTCATCACGGTGACGCTCGCCGCGCTGAGCCTCGGGTACGCGATCGGCGGGCGCTGGGCGGACGCGGGGCCGAAGCTCAAGCGCTTGAGCCTTCTTCTGCTCCTCGCGGGGATCTGGGTCATTTTGATCCCGTGGCTCAAGCGTCCCGTCCTCCTCGTCGCGGAACCGTTTGGTCTCCGTCTCGCCGTTCTCGTGGCGGCAGCGATTCTTTTTTTTCCGCCGCTAGCGCTTCTCGGCATGGTGAGCCCCTTCGCTATCCGTCTCAAGGCGTCGGGGATCGAGGTCGTGGGCCGAACAGCGGGGAACCTTTATGCCGTCTCCACCGTGGCAAGCGTCGCCGCGGCGCTTCTTGTCGGATTCTTTCTCATCCCGAGCGTCGGGGTGACACGCATCACGCTCGGCACGGGACTACTTCTCGTGGGGACGGCGATCTATGGCATGGCGGGCAGCGCGAGGAATAGATCCTTTCTGTTCGTGCTTCTCTTCGCCGTCGGAGCGATCGCCGTATTCGCTTTGAGCGGGCCCGGCGACAAGGCGTTCGCCGAAGCCGAGGAAGTCGTCGCCCTCGAACAGAGCGCGTACGGTGAGATTCGTGTGGTGGAAAGCGAAGACACTCGTTATCTACTGATCGACGGCGGCATCCATACGCGTGTCGATTCCGCCTCGGGCGAGTCGCTGGTCCCTTACGTTGATGTGCTCGACATCGCGAAGCTCTTCTATGACGAGCCGGGGCGGATGCTCCTGGTGGGATTGGGCGGCGGATCGGTGGTTAAGCGATTCGCGGGCGAGGGGTGGCGGGTGGATGCGGTGGAGATCGATCCGGTAGTGACGCGCATGGCGCGCGAGCACTTCGGCCTCGAGGACGAAGAGGCCACCGTTCACCATATGGACGGCCGTGCTTTCTTCGGAACAACCCGCGATACGTTTGACCTCGTAATAATGGACGCATTCGGGAGCAGCTCGATTCCCTTTCACCTGGTCACGCGGGAGTCGTTTGCTATGATCCGTTCGCGGCTGGTTTCAAAAGGCATGCTGGCCGTGAACGTCGAGGCGGCCGCATGGCACGATGTCCTCGTGCATTCTCTGGCAGCGACCCTGCAGGGAGTGTTCGAAAACGTAGTGGTGCT
>Ga0315273_10008562_pt1 | contig 12920 bp, 3 predicted proteins | sample YL17G02_0_MG_FD_205753 | JGI IMG/M metagenome (GOLD analysis project Ga0315273, IMG submission 205753) | Sediment microbial communities from Yellowstone Lake, YNP, Wyoming, USA - YL17G02_0 | ecosystem: Environmental > Aquatic > Freshwater > Lake > Sediment | place: USA: Wyoming | collected...
GCCGGAGGAGCGAGAAACCATCGGGTTCGTCACGCGCGCGTACCGCAACTCCACGCGGCCGTTCGCCACCTCGCCGATACTGACCGCCCGTCCTGGGTAGAAGACGCTCGGCGCGAGGTCAACCGGTTCCTCGGCCGTGCCCTGCACGATCAACTGCCCTTCGACCTGCAGGTTGGCCTGCGCCGGCTCCGCGTACGGGTCGCCAGGGTCGGCCGTCCAGAACTGCACCTTCGTGCCCGGCTCGATACGCACGGTCACGCCCGCCTCGATGAGCGTCTGGTCGCGGACGATCCACAAGTCGTCCTTCGTCAGCGTGAGGTCGCTGCTGATGATGTGCGCCAATTCCCGCCCGCGCTGCACCTCGATCGTGAAGTACGACTGGAACGTGTAGGGGGTCGGGTCCGACGGATTGAATCCATTTCGCGCCGTCATCGTCACGCGAAACGGGATCACATGCTCGTTGGGCGTGGTCGGGCTGACGGTGAACGTGAACGGATGGTTCACGCCCGTCACGGCGCCTTCGGCATCGTAGATCAGGCCGTTGTCATCTTCGGCAAACGACCCGACGGCCCCGTACTCCACCGTCGGCGTGACCATCGTCACAAATGGATCGGGCCCAATCGCACCGGCCGCCCACGGGGCGACTGTCACGCTGACCAGGTCGGCCTTGCCCCAGTGGTTCCGAATCACGAGGGCGAGGTCCACGGTTTCCCCGGCGTCGACCATGCCATCGGCATCGTTGGGCGCGCCGTAGGTGGCGGCGTCGAAGATCCACTTCCGCAAATACGATAGCGACGGCGTGGGCGTGGTGCTGAGCGCCGCGAGCGCATCAGCCTGGGGATACGAGTACACGGCGGTGGGCGTGGTCCGCCCCTGCAGAATGGCGCCGGTTGTCGCAATCTGGCCCATGATGAAGCGCGACGAGTAGCTGTCCCGGTCGCTGAACTTCGTCCGCACCAGCGCGGCCATGCCCGCCACAACGGGCGTCGCCATCGAGGTGCCGTCCCACGCGGCGTATTGGTCGCCCGGCAATGTGCTCCAGACATCCACGCCAGGCGCCATCAGTTCGTATTCCTGAAGGTCGTGCGCCACGCAGTCGTAGTTCGAGAAGCCCGCGAGGAAATCGCCGTTGGCCGCCGCGCTCGGGGTCCTCGCCATCACGCCCAGCACCCAGTTGTAGGCGGCGGGGTACATGTTCCTGCCGCGCCCGCACGGCAGGTTCGGCTTGCCGTCGTTGCCCGCCGCCGCCACCAGCACCGCCTGCCCAAACGCCACCGCCAGCGCGTCTTCCTCGATCTGCGATCGGGCGTAGCCGCCGAACGACATGTTGATGACATCCGCGCCCTGGGCGACGGCGTAGTAAATCGCTTCCGCAATATCGCTGGTCGCCAGCACGCCCGAATACTGCGCGGCCTTCAGCGCCATGATCTGTACGTTGTACGCAATCCCGACGCCCCCCACGCCGTTCCCCGCCTGCGCCGCGATGATCCCCGCCACGTGCGTCCCGTGCCCGTGGTCGTCCATCGGGTTGCCAGCCTGCGCGGCATTGGTCGCGTCGATCCCGTGCACGTCGTCCACATACCCGTTCCCGTCATCGTCCACGCCGTTGGCGGGGATCTCGCGGCTGTTGCTCCAGATGTTGGCCGCCAGATCCTGGTGGGTGTAGTCGACACCCGTGTCGATGACGGCCACGACGATGTCGCGCGAGCCGCCGGGAGGGAAGCCGCGGCTTTCGAGATAGGTCCAGGCCTCGAGGGCCTGCACCGCGCCCAGGTGCCACTGCAGGTTTCGCAGCGGATCCTGCCCAGGCAGCGGAATCGTGTCGCCGAGCGGCTGCCGGTCGTTCGACACTAGTGTGCTGGAGCCGGCGCGCGTTCGGCCGCCCTGCCGAACCTGAGGCGCCGTGGACTTCGACGGCGCGGCCGACGCCACGCTCGGTCCGGTCGATGCGCGCGAACCACCGATGGGCCGTCGCCCTTCGACGGGCTCAGGACGCAGGCCTGGACGCAGGCCCGTGCCCCCGATGGGCCTGCGCAGGTAGTCGGGCTCGGCCGCCGCCACGCCCTCCGTCGTCGCGAGCAAGGCGGCCACCGCCTGCACGTCCGCGCCGTCGGCCACCTGCGCCACATACCACCGCGTCAGATCCGGCACCGGGACCGCCTGCCCGTCGGCCTCCATCACGCTTGCGCGCTCCCGCGGGGGCGCGGCTTGCGGGAACAGCGGCTGGAGGTCGCGCACGCCCTGCGCGCCCAGCATCTGCAGCGCCGCGGCGCGCTCGGCCTCGCGTGCCGCCACGCGCTCGTCGTCCGCCGCGAGCGACTGGCGGACGCGCGCCGAGGGCGGCGCCAGCTTCACCAACACGCGCCCCGGCACGGTGTCGCACCAGCCCGCCGGGCACACACCCGCCTGCCTGTCCCGTTCGGCCATCCAGGCCAGCGGGCCCGTGGATTCGGCGCTCGCGTTGGTGCGAACGCCGGCGGCCCGCACGCGTTGAGGCGCGGCGCCGCCCACGGCGCCAGGACCGGCAGCCGCCGATGGCGACCGCGCATCGAGCCCGGCGACCAACGCAGCGGTGACACACGCGAGGACAACGGCGATGCGGCGGATACAACGGTTCGACATGAGATCCTCCGGAACCGAAATCAACGCTCCCTGGTTGTCGCTTACCCTCGCGAGGCCACGCTGCCTCGCGGCCCGGCATTCAGCTACCTCACCACGAACGTCACTGCGCCGTCGGCATCCGACGTGTCACCCACATCGCCGGCGCGGCGCACCCAGACGCCGATCCTGTAGGACCCGGCCACCTCGGGCGTCCACGTGCAGGTGGCGTCGGGGGACCACTCCTGCATGACGCGCCAGAGCTGCCCATCGAAGAACCACCACTTGTACGCCAGGGGCGCGGTGGCTCCCGATGGCACGGCTGTCCACGTCACCGGCGTGCCAGCCGGTTGTGGTGATGGCTTGTCCGCGACAAGCATCACCGCGGCCACCGCTCCAGGCGGCATACCCTCCGAAGGCCGCGGCTCCGCCACGTCGGCGGCGGCTGTCCCGCCTATTCGACCGGCCACGGCGGCTGCCAACCCGGAGCGCTCCGGTAAGGCCAGCCCGGCGGGGTTCAGCTGCGTCGGCACCCAGCAGGTTGGGCACTCGCCAGGGTCTTTGCGGTAGGTCTCGCCCGTACGCCACACGTAGCCCGCGCGCGTGACGTACGAAATCGGGATGGGCACTGGGGCGTTCAGCCACGCGGCGCCTCGCTTCCACGCTGCGCCATAGCCCGTCACTTCGCTCACCGACATCCGGTTGTCGCCACTACGATCGGCCGGATGCAGATCGCTGGCCGGGGCCACGTACGTGAAGCCGCCCACCAGTGTGCCGGGCGATCCGGTCGCGTTGGCGACCACCACATCCACCGCCCCGGACCCATGAGTATCGGTTACCACGGTGATCGTCGTGTCGTTCTCAACCGTGGCCCCAGTTCCCGGGACGCCGCCAAAGGTCACAACAGCGCCGCTCTGGAACGCCGCGCCCGTAACGGTCACGGTCGTCCCGCCGGTGACGGGCCCCCAGGTGGGCGACACACTCGTCACGGTCGGTGCCGGCGTCACCGCAAAAGACGATGACCTCATCGCCTCTGCCGCGTCGGCCACCGAGCCGCTGCTGCGCATCCACACTTCAATCTGGTAGGTGCCCGCAGCCGCCGGCCTCCATGTGTAGTCGGGCGAAGTGTCCCAATCTCGGAGAACCGTCCAGCCGGTTCCGTCGTTGACCCACCACTTGTAGGCTTGTGGCGCCACGCCTCCCGCCGGGGTCGCCGTCCACGTCACCGTCGTCCCGGCCGGCTGCGGCGACACCTTGTCGGGACTGAGTGTGACGCTCGGCTCCGGCTCGTCGGCCCGCACGTTGCTGGCCACCAGCGCGAAGTCCTGGTCCGTGGCGTCGCCAGCTCCCGGAACGCCGTCGCCGGCGATGTTCGCGGCGCGCACCGTGATCGTCACGGTCCCCGCCACACCCGCGGGCAGGAACACCGACTCGACGTTGTTTCGCGCGTCGGCGGTTCCGCCTGTCACCGACTCCGCGCCTGAGAAGACGTTGCCCAGGTAGGGCGTCCCGTTGAGCGTGACCTCCAGGTCCAGATCGTTGACCCACGGCGCGCCGGAGGTCGGCCCCGGCGCGTCGGTCCACGCGAGGGTCACGCGCAGGGGCTGGTCGGTGGCGGCAGCCGTCCCCGTCACCCGGTAGGTCTCGCCCGTCGCAGTGAACACTGTCGTCTGATCCGTCAGCACGCGTGACCCGCCATCGAACGCACGGCCCAGATCGACACGCCCCATGCCCTGGCTGTTCGACGGCAGTGTGTCGTGCCCCCCCACGCCGGCCATGTAGGCCGCCGAGCTCATCAGGAACGCCTTGGCCATCGCCGGGCTTGGCGCGGGCCTTCCCTGGTTCCGGAAGTACTGGGACACGAGCGCCGCTGCCCCGGACACGGCCGACGTCGCATGAGACGTGCCGCTCGACCAACTGTAGAGCGTCTGACCCGCCGGCCAGTAGGTATTGCACAGTTCGCTGCCGTCGTAGTTCGACTGAGGCACGCCGCCCTGCACGTGCGTGCCCGGAGCCACGAGGTCGGGTTTGAACCGGCCGTCCCCGCCGGCCCCGTTCACCGGGCCGAGGCTCGAGAACAGCGCCATGTCGTTGGCGCTGTCGGCCTGAGTCGCGCCTCGCCCGCAGCCGTCGGTCCCGTTCGGACGGACGTTCTCGGACGCGCCCACCGTGATGATGTTCTTGGCCGTGCCCGGGCTCGTAACACTGCCCGCGCCAATCTTCGCGCCGCCGTTGCCTGCCGAGAACACCATGACCAGTTGCTGCTGCCCGGCGACCGACGGTTGCGCGTCGCGCACCACGGCGTCCGCCTCCTGAGCGTCAACGTCATACTTCGTGCTCGTGTAGCCCCAGGAGTTGTTCGAGATGCGAGCGCCCAGGGCGTACGCCTGGGCCTCGTATTCAACGGCGGTCGCCGATCCCGTCCCGAACACCGCCGTCGATCCGAGTCGCGCAAAAGGCGCCACACCAAGCCCGTATCGGAATCCTGACGAATCCTGGTAGGTGGAACCGGTGGACGTGCTGTATCCGCCGGCGATCTGCGTGTTGAGAAAGCCGTGTCCGGTTTCGACGCCCGTCTGGTGCGTCGGATTGAGCTGGAAGGCCACGCGGCTCGAAGCGAGATCCGGATGCCCCTGGATCACCAGCGCATCGTCAACCACGTTGATGACGAACGAGTCGAACTGAGCACTCGTGAATCCTCTGGAGCTCAGCCACTCAAGATAGCCGGGTCCGCTCAGACGGCCGTCCGAGAGCACCTGTCCAGCCAGCACCATGCCCTGCGCCTCGTCGAGGCGTTGTCGTGGGCTTCGTGGGTCCACCGCGAAGACACCATCCATCTGGGCGATGGCGGTCAGGCGTGACGAAGGCGCTCGCAGTCCGACGTTGACGTAGTTCAGCACCCGGTTGACGGCGTACACCTGGATCGCCAGCGCGCGCAGCTCAGCCAGGGTCTGGTCGGCCTCCTCACCGACGATCACCTGGACGTTGAGATCGACCGCCTCGTCTCGCGTGGGATCTACGTACGCCTGATCCCGTAGCGCTCGGAGACGAGGCGCCAAACGGAAGGCTGGCTCGTAGCGGCCGATGAACTGCACGAACGGCTCGGCTTCGCGCAGGGCGCGCAACTTTGCGACCGCGTCTCCCCGCGCGCGCACGACGTAGGCGTTGGCCGGCACGTAGTGCACCAGGCGTGCGCCGGTGGCTGCCACGGCGTCCAACCACTCGTCTCGCACCGGGCCGATGAACTGCACCACGAACAACGTGCCCGCCGGTGCCCGTCCGGACTCGACGGCTTCGGCTCGGTCCCCAGCTTGGGTGAGATCCAGCCTCGGTCTGAGGCTGCGCGGCACGTCCGCCTCAACGTCTGGCTGTCGAAGCTCGGCTGGCAGCCGGCGAGCCAGGGCGAGCGGTGCCGTCGTATCGAGCACGTAACCGTTAAAGGCGATGAGGTTCGCCTCATCCCGCACCGGAACCTCGAGCGCCGCCAGCGCCGTGCGGCCGCCCATCCGCGTCTCGTCGACCACGACCATTCGGAAACTGCCGTAGTCAACCTCGTGTACGATCGCCCGCTGTCGCACGAGACGTTCGTAGAGCGCGCGGTTCCGCGCGGGCACGATGAGCTTGTGGCGTGTGCCGCGATTGGTGAACGTGCGTGGAAGGGCGTCGGGGCCCGGCTGTGCCACCGCGGCGTCCTGCTGCGCAGCCCTGCCCGGCTCCGCTCCGCCGACCGGGACGCCGGCGCCGGGTCCGCACCAGACCACAGCCGCGATCGCCAGCAGGCGAAGCACGCGGCTCACGGAGGGCCGCCGGGCATCGGCGCGGCCTGGCATCCGACCTTCAGGCTGGTCGCCCCGCGTGCGCGATTTCGATGCTCATACGCGGTTGGTCGCTGTTCCACACTGTGCCGCCGCTCAACTCCAGCACGTCGTCACCGCCGGCGGGCAGACGCATTCAGCCTGCCCGTGGTCGATCGACTGCTGCTCGAGCGCGACGGCTGTGCGGCCGCGTACAGGCTGACCCACCAACGCGCCGTGTGCGGGAGGGGAAAGTAGACTCGACTCCCGCACCGCCAGGCAAGAGGGTCGCTGCTGGAAAGGCCTCGGGCACGACTGGGGGAATCGTACACACACGAACATCACACCCGAACCAGCAGCCCATTCTGGAACGCCCCCGCCATTGTGTCAATAGTGGCATGCGGATGACTGGAGGGAAGGAGAACGGCGTGACAATTTGGCAACAGCGCGGCTGGAGCTCTCACACCCGCCCGTACGCCCGACAGCGGCCGACGCTGACAATGCTCAGTGAACCAGCTGGGCCATTGAGATCACCCACAACCGGTCCTCGAGTTTCGCGGCTTCCTTCCCGTTTGTAGGCCAGCACCGCCTCCGCACAGTCGGGGGTGCGGGCCAGAAACGCACGCAGACCTGACAGGTGGCCATTACTTCACCGTGTAGCCGCTCGCACTTCGATCGCAATACTCCTGCGGTCCGCTTCGATCACGAAATCGACTTCATGCCGGCCTTGCTCGTGCCAGAAGGTGAGCCGAGCATCGGGCACATGCGCCTCCAGCAGCGCGGCGAGGTTCTGCGCGATATAGGTCTCGTACAATGTTCCGCGAAGCAGGTCATCACGCCCCGATTCGAGCGACGAGATGCCCGCCAGATGCGCCGCGAGTCCGCTGTCGGTGAAGTGGAGCTTGGGCGACTTGACCAGACGCAGACTGTGATCTTTCAGGAACGGCGGCAGGCGACGCACGAGGAGCGCACGTTCCCCAGCTCGAGCCAACCGTCCCCACTGCATGCCATCATTGGATCGAGTCAGCGGGCCCGCCCGGAGCGGGCTGCGCATTGCGATCCGCAGCGCTCGGCGTCATGACGCATGACTCTTGGCAGCGCATTTCGCGTCTCTTTCACGCCGCTCCCGAGCGGGACGCTGATGCCCGGGAGGGCTTCCTCGATGAGGCGTGCGCCGACGACGTGACCCTGACGCCGGGCCTCCACACGTCGACCTGAAGGTTTACTCACAGGCGCTGCTGCGTCATCCCTCCGACTACCGCAATCCTCGCCCCAACTCGAAACGAGCGCCACCCGCGGCGACAAGGTACGTGCGCGACGTCCCATCGGCCATGGCCGCCACCTCGACATGTTGAGGGGGCTGGCCGTTGATCATCGGCAGTCCGCCGGGAAACAGCGCCGCGCTCAGATCGGCTGCGTTGAAGGTCGCCGTCGCGGTGATCACGCCCGCGCCAGGCGGCAGTGTGACGGTGGCGCTCGCGGTGGAACTGGCGACGGAACCGGCAAGTCCCGCGCTCGTTGCTGTCGTGGGCGCCCCCGTCGCCGGCACGACCTTGATGGTCACGGCCGTACCGAGAGGAACGTTGCTCGCGGCAATCTGAACGGTGACAGGACTGCTGATCGGATTGGCGAACGTGATGTCGGGCGCGGTCAGCGTGGCCGACGGGCTGGCCGGAGCGGCACTTCCTGCAACAGACGTGATGCGAAGAAGTGGCTGCGTCACCGGAATCGGCGCAGTCGGGAAGCTGATGAATGACCCCCCGGCCGCGCCGTCAATGATGCCGGTGAAGGTGTTCGATCCGGTCTCGATTCTTACGAATCCGCCCGTGGCGCGGGGGACACTCCCGTCGTAATGGACTCCACCGCCCACATAGATAACTCCCGCACCGGTGAACTGCTGCGCGACGATGCGCACGTTGCCACCCGCGCCGCCGCCGCCATAGAGCCGGCAACCCGTATTGGTGTTGGCCCCGCCGTTCCCCCCCTCAGCATGGATCACTGCATTGCTAGCGAAAGTGATGCGTCCGGACGCGGCCAACAGCAGGCCCCCGCCACCGCCACCGCCCGACCCGCCGCCAAAGCCTACGATGTTGGTTTCACAGCCCAGCGCGCCTGGGGCGATGCCCGCCCCGCCTCCTCCGCCCGACCCGCCGGTGAGAGGCGTGAGCGAAGGATTCAGGGGACCCGCCGACGCCGGCACTCCAAACGTCGAAGCGGTCAAGCTGGCATTCACCTGACCACCGTCTCCGCCGGCTGGGCCGAAGCCGGCAGCGCCACTGCTCGGTGTGCCGCCCCCGTTTCCAGAGGCTCCGCCATCGAATCCGCCGGGGCCTCCGCTGCCACCGGCCACCGAGAACCCGGCCGACGATCCGGTTAGGGCAAACTTCCCGGGCCCACCGCTCGCGTAGATTTGCGCCCCAGAGGCAATGGTGAGATCACCCGCCAGGATGGTCAGAGGCAAGGTCGGCGAGTAGTTGACCGGCACGACGAACCTGCTTCCGTTCAGGGAAGGAATGTCTACATCGGTAAACTCGTAGACCCCGGTCGTCAGGCCGCCCTGAGGAATATTCGGAATCTGCGCGACGACGTTCGTGGCTGAATTGCTGTCGCATTGGTCCAGTCCGGTGCCGAGCGTATAGGTGCTGCAGTACCGAACCGTTCCGGTGCGAACGTTCCACACAATGTAGTATGCGTCAGCCGGCATGCCGCCCTGCGGGACGGGCGGGAACGCTCCGTGGATCCCCGAGCTGCCGCTGTCGAACTGTGCGGCGGCCGGACCAGCGGTGGCGGCCACCAGGAGTCCGCCGAGGATGGCGACGGCCACAGCGGACGGACAGCCCCACCTCCCGAACAACCTGAGCGCCGCTCCCTCGTGCTTCACCATTGGCTCTCTCTCCTTGCATGGGCGTGTTGCCCGGTTGTGCTTCGCTTCCAAAGCGTGGACATGACTTCCGATGATCAACGTCATCAACGTGACGATTCGCTTCATGGCACGATCTCCACTCGCATTGTCGGAACCTCTGGCGTGCTCCACCCAGGTCCCGTAACGACCACGTTTGCCATACCGAGCGGAGCACTGGACAGCACGAACACCTCCACAGTGAGCCGGCGGCCATCGTCGCTGACAAACAGAGCGCCGACGCTGACGTCGTTCTCGATACCGACGAACCGCACGCCCGTGGCGGTGGTCAGATTAGCGCCCTCGATCGTGAGGACGACTGGCGTGCCCGCGGTTCGTGATAGACGAATCGGCGTCAGCGCGGTCGCTGTTGGACCATTCGCCAGACTGAGGGAAGTGGTCACGGCGGCGGCATCCCCGGACAGGTTCCTGTCGCTGCTGATCGGCTGGGCTGCCAATTGTGGCGCGGCCGATTCAGGATTGACGTAGCTGACGGCGGCAACACCCGTCGCACTGATCCCGTTTGGGTTCGGCACGGGCGCCGGGTTGAAGTAGCTGAGTGCGGCAACACCTGTCGCCACTCGCCCTCCGGGGTTCGGCACGGGCGCCGGGTTGAAGTAGCTGAGTGCGGCAACACCTGTCGCCACTCGCCCTCCGGGGTTCGGCACGGACGCCGGGTTGTAGTAGCTGAGCGCGGCAACACCTGTCGCGACCACTCCGTCGGGATTTGGCACGGGCGCCGGGTTGAAGTAACTCACAGCGGCGAGGCCGTTCGTGAGGGGCGCCTGCGCGTACCGGTGCACGGTGACGAGCACCGCGTCGCTGCCGAAGTTGAGAGTCTCGACCGTAACGGTCGCGCTGCAGGGCAACGCCGCGCTGCCGCCGTATCTCACCGGGATCGATGCGCCGAACGCACCGCCGGCCAGCGCAGCGTTGCTGACGACGACGCACTGGCTGTCGCTCGAACTGACGGTGAGCGCCACTCCTCCTGGCGGCGTCTTGACGGAGACGTCGTTGGCTTGCAGCCTCGCGGTGATCGCACCTTGGATCGGGGCACCACTCGCGGGGCACAACGGATCCCCGCCTGCACAGAATCCGACAGAGGCCGTCGTCTCGACGATGTCGAGGACCGGAGGAGCGTCTCCGCCCGCCGCCACCAGCACGGGGATGGCTGTGGTCGCGTGGTAGTTGCCGTCAGCCGCCTTCGTCGCGGCGATCGTGCACACGCCGGTGGCGCTCGTCATCCTGACGAGCGCCGCGCCATTCGTGTTCGCACAGGCGCCGCTTGCGCTGAACGCCACGGCGCCGGTGCCGCTGCCTCCCACGGCACCGACGGTGAACGCGGTTCCGTCCGGTGCGCGATCCGGAGCGTCCGTCACCGCGAACGGAGCCTGCGGCGCTTTCGCCGCGGCCACGCTCACCGGCGCGGACGTCACGGCGAAGAAGTTGGCATCGGCAGCTTTGGTGGCGGTGATGGTGCACGTGCCCGTGCCGCCCGTCATCGTGATCAGGCTGCCGCCGCCCGTGTTGCCGCACACGCCGCTCAGGTTGAACGTCACGCCGCCTGTGCCGCTGCCGCCCGAGACGGTGGCGCCGAAGCCGGACCCGAACGCCGCACTGGCGGGGGCGCCGGCCACGAGCACCGCTTGCGGCGCCTTCGCGACGTTGATGAGGACGGTGGCCGTCGCCGTGTCGTAGTGGTCGAGATCGTCCGGCTCAAACTCAGCGGTCAGCGGCCGCGCCCCTCCAGCCGTGAGCAAGGTTCCACTGGCTGGCGTGTAGACAAAGCTCCCAGTAACGTTGGCCGTCGCATTCAGTTGAGTCGCGCCGAGCGCCACACCGTAGACAATGTCGGCCGGTGCCGGCCAGGTGATGACCGGTGTCAATCTGGGTGGCACCGACCCGCGCAGCATCAGCTTGTCGAAGGCGAGCCACGCGCGGCTTGTGACGTCGCCGCCGTCCACCGCCCGGAAGTAGAACGTATCTCCGAGCGAGAGGCCGTCGGCGACGAGATTCGTCGAGAGCGGCACCCAACTGTCGGACTGCGGCGCAGCAATCTGCGCTTTGACGTTGAGCTGCGCATCGAGAATCTGGAAGAAGCTGCGCCCGTCGTTCGAGGGGCCGCTCCAGCCCGCCGAGTACCACCTCAACTCGTCATGCGTGACCTGATAGGGCGGCGACGTGGCCATGCCCACGTTGGATTCCGCCAGCGCATCACCAGACGGAACGTTGGGGGCGCCCGACCGCGCAAACGCCCGGCCGTCAGCGGGCGTGACGTTCGGCGTCGTGTTCGTGGTGCCGCCAACCGTCCACCCGGTGCCCGTCAGCGTCCAGCCGTCGAGGCTCCGATCCTCGAAGTCCTCGAGCGGACGCGCGCGCACATGAGAGATCGCATTCAGGACGAGCGCCCGATAGGCCGGATTCCACCACTGATTCGCGATATCCGTGTCCGTGACGACCACGACCGGACCGCTTCCGGGCCCCAGCGCGCCCTCTGGAATGACCGCGAGGAACGGCATCCCGTTGACATCGAGGGTTCCCAGAGGCGTCGCCGGACCGAGAACGTCCAGCCAGCCCGGCACGGCAAGATTGAGGGTCGACACGGTTCCAAACGGCCCGCTGGTCACTGGCGACGCAGGCGGGTCCGCGATGGTCGCCGGACTGCTTCCTGCCGCGTCCGTGCCGGTCACGTGCATGCCGAACGCTGCAAGCAGGCTGTTGTTCACCCCGGCCGCTCCGCCGGCGAAGGTGTCGTTGTCGACAAGCAGCACGGCGCCACCGCCATTCAGCACGAAGGTTCGCAGCGCTCGCTGTTCGGGTCTCGAGAGCGCCGGTACACTCGATCCGTTGCCGGCAGAACTCGCAAGCATCGCGACGTCGAGACGTGCGAGGAACCCATCGGTCAACGTCGGGGCACTCGTCAGCCTCGCAGATGGCAGCATCGCCGCGAGGTCGGAGCGGAACGACGTCAACTCGGATCCGTCGACCAGGCCGAACGCCAGGGCCCGGGTGCTGTTGAACCCGCCAATCACGGGCGCGTCGGTCGGCGGCTGCTCGACCGAGTAGGTCAGCGTGCTCGCGATGCTCACATTCCCTACCGAGTCCAGGGCGACCGCTTGAATCCGCACGGTGCCTGCAACATCCGGCACCTCGATATCGAACTCTCGAGCGAACCCGCTCTCGTCAGCCGGCACGTCGAACGTCCGGCTCAGGGCGAACGCGCCCACGGCGGATACTGTGACCGAGCGGAGGAACAGATCGTCGGCGGCGTCCACCCTGAGGCGCACCGATCGACCGCTGGCGAGCGTGGCCCCGCCATCCGGTCTCGTGACGGCAACGGTCGGCGGCTGATTGGTGACGATCGGAATCGTCAGCCTGACGGCCGATGATCGGTTGCCGGACGAGTCCACGGCCACTGCCGTCACGTCGATGCTGGTCCTGCCGTGTGGCAGGGCCACGACCGTGGTGAACGGCCCGGCTCCGGCAACGCTCGAGCCGTCGCCCGCCAGGTACTCGACACGCGCCACGTCCTCGTCGGCGATGCGCGGGATCACGGTCACTGATGAACCGCCAATCCGCGAGGGTGTACCCACGATCTCCAGTGCGGTGATCGAGGGCGGTATCGTTCT
>Ga0315273_10008563_pt1 | contig 12920 bp, 9 predicted proteins | sample YL17G02_0_MG_FD_205753 | JGI IMG/M metagenome (GOLD analysis project Ga0315273, IMG submission 205753) | Sediment microbial communities from Yellowstone Lake, YNP, Wyoming, USA - YL17G02_0 | ecosystem: Environmental > Aquatic > Freshwater > Lake > Sediment | place: USA: Wyoming | collected...
CACGCTCAGCTCGCTGCCGGTGCTGTTGCTGTTGGGTGCGGCCATTCTGTTTTTGCCGCGCGTATTCCCTGATGGCCTGCCCATTCGCGGCTACGGGCTGATGCTGCTGGTCGGCATCACGGCCGGCGTCGGCCTGGCGATGCACCGCGCGCGGCAAGGCGGGCTCGATCCGGAAATCATCATCTCGCTCGCCATTTGGATGGTGGTCTGCGGCATCATCGGCGCGCGGCTGTTCTACGTCATCGAATACTGGCAGGAGAACTTCGCCGGCAAGAGTCTGCGCGATACGCTCTTGGAAATCGCCAACATCCCCGAAGGCGGCTTGGTGATTTTCGGCGGATTGATCGGCGCCGCGGTCGGGTTCACCGTGTTCATCCGCAAGCAGCGCTTGCCGCTGTTGGCGATGGCCGACCTCGCGGCGCCCTGCATGGCGTTCGGCTTGGCGTTTGGCCGCATCGGCTGCTTGCTCAACGGCTGCTGCTATGGCGGCCAGACCGATCTCCCCTGGCATGTGACGTTTCCGAAACTCAGCTCGCGGTATGAAGTCGGCAAGGCGACCGACCTGCAGCGATTGAGCCCGCCGTATGCCGATCAGGCGTCGCGCGGCGAGATGCACGGTTTTCGTATTGAAGCCCGTGGCGCCGATCCGGCCGTCGTCACCCGCGTCGATCCCCAGTCGCCGGCCGAAAATGCCGGCCTGCGCGTGGATGATTCCATCGACGCCATCAACGGCGAGCGCGTGGAGAGCGCTCGCGGCGCCAAATCACACTTGTTCGAGCTGTTCCTTTCGCAACAACCCTTGCGCCTTACTGTACGTTCCGGCAAGTCGATTGAGATTCCCGCCGCATCGCCGCCCGAACGCAGTCGGCCGGTGCACCCCACGCAACTGTATAGCGCGATCGATGCCGGTCTGTTAGGCTGGCTTTTGTGGGCGTACTTTCCCTTCCGCCGGCGCGACGGCGATGCCATCGCCCTGTTGCTCACGATTCACCCGATCACGCGGTTTCTGTTAGAGATCATCCGCACCGATGAGCCTGCCGTGTTCGGCACCGGGCTGAGCATCTCGCAAAACATCAGCTTTGGGCTGCTAGCATGTGGCGTGGGGCTGTGGTGGTACCTGTCGCGACAACCGCGCGGTGTCGTGTGGCCGCTGGATCGCAGGTCCGCCGAGCCGAGGCGGACCTTTCGCTCCTGACGTGCCGGAGCAGCCGCTCGGCTCGCGGCAGCTACTTGCATAACCCATTGTTCTCACTAGATTTGCGGCAGTTTTCGGCCGACCGCACATTTTTTCCGCAAGACGGCCAGCCCCCACGGTAACTATCTTTTCAGCCATGCCCCGCGATGACTCGACCGTGCGGCGAAGTGAGCCGGCGGCCAACCCGATCGATTGGCCGGCGGAGCTGGACCGGCACGGACGTTGGCTGCGGACCGTGGCCCTGGCCCGGGTGGGCGAAGCCGCGGCCGCCGACGATGTACTGCAAGATGTGTCGATGACCGCGCTGGAGAAAGGCCACCAACTTCGCGATCCGACCAGAATCGCCGGTTGGTTGTATCGGTTGGTGGTCGTGGCGGCATTGCAGTATCGGCGACGCCAAGGCCGGCGGCGGAAGCTGCTCGACCGTTACGCGGATCGTCTGCCGTCGACTGACGGCGCGGTCCGCGAGCCCGAACCGCTCGGCTGGCTATTGGCCGACGAACGAAAGGCGATGGTCCGGCAAGCGCTCGAAACACTGCCGCCGCGCGATGCCGAAATCATGCTGCTGAAATACACCGAGGATTGGTCGTACCAACAATTGGCCGAACACCTGGGATTGAGCATCAGCGCCGTGGAGGCGAGGTTGCATCGAGCCCGACAAAAAATGCGGCAGGCGCTGCAGAGGATCGATCCAAGTTTGAAGTCAGGCAGGCGGTAGAACACTAAATACGATGAACAACGAGATTCATAACGACGACATCCTGTTCGACCGGCTGGCCGATGGCGAACTTTCGCTCGCGGAACGGCGATCGCTGCTCGAATCGCTCGACGCGCGTCCCCAAGGCTGGCGTCGATGTGCGCTCGCCTTTTTGGAAGCGCAGTCGTGGCAATACGAGTTGCGCTCCGCAGCCGCTTGCGGCTTAGCGCTAACGCCGGTGCAAGATTCGCCCGCACCAACTCCGCCCCCGAAGCGTACAAGAACTATGTGGGCCGCGGCGCAGTGGTTGGCCGTGGCGGCCTGCTTACTTGTGGCATTTAAGCTCGGAGCACTGCAACATGGCCCGGCGATCCCAATCGCCAGCAACCCCGCCAAAACAAACGAACAACTTGTAAGCGTTCCCCCGGCAGCCGGCGTTGTGGCGCCAAACGCCGCGAAACCCGGCGACGCGCTCAACCTGTGGGTCCGCGACGACGCCGGCCAAATGCGCCGCGTCCGCGTGCCGCTGGTCGATGCCGGCGCGTTGGACAACGAACTCGGCCTGCAATTCCAAACCGGCATGCCCGACGACGTACGCAATCGCCTGCAAAACCGCGGTTACACCGTGCAATCAAAACGTCAATACGCGCCCATGTGGTTAGACAACGGCCGGCCCATGATCGTGCCGGTCGAGGATACGAAGATCGTCCCCGTAAGTAACAGGGTTTATTAGGTGTTGGTGAGTAGGTGAGTAAGTGAGTCGGTGAGTACGTTCAATCATTGGATTGATACCTACTTACTTACTCACGAACTCACTTACTCACCCGGTTCTCATCAACGAAGGGAGAAGAGGTTATGTCGAGGAACTCTCTGCGAGGCGCAGTGGAATGGGCGCTGATGGTGGCGCTCGTCTTGGGAGTCGGAGCGGTCGCTCAGGCTCAGAACGATGAACAGTCCGATGGCAAGGTCGTAAAAATCGGCCGCGCCGATGGCGACCAGGCGAAGCCGGATTTGCCGCCGCCGGATGACGGCGTCGGCGGCCGCGTTTTAAACCCGCAGGCTCAGATGCCGAAGTTTTGGATCGGCCTATTAGGCGGCGCGATCACGCCGGATAACCCGTTGCGGGCCCACCTGGACCTGCCGGAAAACCAGGGGCTCATCGTCGCGAATGTCGTGCCCGATGGCCCGGCGGCAAAGGCCGGCTTGAAGCAACACGATATTCTGCTGCGAGCCAATGACACGGACCTGCACGAAATGCAGGACTTGGTCGAGCTGGTACTTTCCGAAGGTCCGAAGAAGGGTAAGATTACGCTGGAAATCTTGCGCCACAACAAGCGCGAGACCGTGTATCTCACCCCGGAAGAGCGGCCCGCCAATGCGCCCGTACCGCAGATTGACTTCAACCACGGCGCCGGCGGTGAGTTCGAAATGCCGATTGATCCGCAAGCTGCGTTCGGCGGCCGCGGTCCGTTTGCTTTCCGCAACTTCGGCAATGGAATGATCGTTGGCGGCGGCGAAGGCATGGCCAACATGCCGAACGGCGTTTCGATGAGCGTGCAGAAGCAGGAGGGCCAACCGACTCACATCACCGTCAAGCGCGGCGAAGAGACGTGGGAAGTCGTCGGCGATGATCCCGAATCGCTCAAGCAGTTGCCCGAAGACCTGCGGCCGTTCGTCGAACGGATGATGCACGGCCACGGCGGCATGAAGATCGACATGCCGAACTTCGACCGCCGCATCCCTGGGCCGGCAGTGGATGACGCCCGGCTCCAAGATCGGTTGGAACGCATGGAGCAGCAACTCGAAGAGCTGCAAAAACGGCTGAGCGGCGAGGACCACGCCGACAAGTCGAATGAAAAGCAAGAGGCCACAAAGTAACTGTAGCCGGCCTCTATGAGGCCGGCCGGTCATTGCCTCAACTGCAACCCAAAGCCGGGCCGCATCACGCAAGTGCGCGGCCCGGCCTTTTTTGATGACTTACTTAGTTCAGAGTGTCCGGGAATTGAGACCGACAGCCCCCGGCTCTGCCGGGGGTTTGGGAGAGGAGTGATGACGCATGATTGGTAGCATCGCCTTGACCCCCGGCAAAGCCGGGGGCTACCATCGTGAGCAATTCCCGGACACCCTCATTTAGTTCGGCCAGCTTCCAACACTTGTCCATCCGCGCGAAGCCGTTCGCGCAGGCGATCATAGTCGAGCTTTTGCACCCCTGCGACGTCATCAATCGCCAGTGCCGCCGCCGTCGCCGCCGATTGGCCCAGGATCATGAACACCGGCTCCATGCGAATCGAACCGTACGCGATGTGCGAACTCGATAGGCACACCGGCACCAGCAGGTTTTCGCACTCGCCCGCCTTGGGAACGATCGCCCGGTAGCTGATCGGGTACGGCTTGAAACCGTGTACTTGCACGTCGCCCTCGTTTTGCACGTGCCCTTCGGGCGTAACATAACGCTGGATGTTGTGGCTATCCATGCCGTAGGCGCCCATGCCGATCGAGTCCTCGGCAGTTTGCTTGCCGCGGCAATTGTGCTCGGTCATCACGTAGGCGCCGATCATCCGCCGCGCTTCGCGCACGTAAAGCTGCGTGGGCCAGTTGCCGCTGCCCAAAAATTCGTCCTTGGCCAAGCCGAGCCGCTCAAACTCGGCCCGCACCTTTGCCGGCACGCGGGGGTGATTGGCCAGCGTCCACAGCAGACCTTGCTGATAGGAGCGATGGTCGGCCACGATTCGCTCCCGCGCGGCGTAGTCGGCATCGGGATAGTCGTAGTTGCCGCCGATGCAGTCGGTCGAAAACGCGCCGTTGTTGTTCGTATCGGTCTTTCGATTCGGCATCCATAACGGGTTCCATGGCGCGCGGTCGTCGCCGGCCTCGAAGTTGCGCAGCAGAAGCTCGTAGCGCGATTCGTCGTAGCCCGCCGGCTTTGGCCACGGGCGGCGGTTCTCGGCAACATCCGTCGTACAGAGGCGATAGCAATACGCCTGCACCAGCCGATCGCCGCTGCCCGCGGGCGGCAGCGATTTCACTTGAATGCCGGTCAACAGGCCCGACGCGGCGTCGCCCGGCTTCACGTAGGGGTCCACCGGCTGCGGAAAGCGATGGCTCTTCACATTGAGCTTCGGCTCGACGCCGTTGAGCGTCTCACCGTACATCTCATTCGCCTCGCGGCCGACGTGATACGCCACGCCCGCCGCCGCCATGAGATCGCCTTCATACGTCGCGTCAATGAACATGCGGCCCGCGAACGTGCGACCAGATTCCATCGCGATCGACTCGATCTGTTTCCCATTTTTCTCCACACCATGTTGCCGATCGAGCCGTTCATTCATCAAGGGAACAATCTGCGCCTCGGCCAGCATTTGCTCGTAGACCTTTGCCGCCACGTGGGACTCGAACGTCCACATCGTTTTGTCGTTGCGATCGTACCGCGGATTGCGGGCGTTGTACGCCTCGCGCTGCTCGCGGACCCAAGCAACGTCGTTCTGGTAATACTCCCAAACGCGGTGATAGAAGTCGCGTGCCAGGCCGCCGATCACCTGTTTATTACCGATATCCGTCGCCCCGAGGCCGCCGGTCGTTAACCCGCCGAGGTGATTCGACGGCTCGACGAGCACGACGCTCTTCCCCATCCGCCGCGCCTGGATCGCCGCGACGATCCCCGCCGACGTGCCGCCGTAAACGACGATATCCACTGCGTCAGCGGCGAAACCGGGCTCGCTGCCGAACGTCGAAATCAGGAACATCATCGCCGCAAGTAACACGGTGCGAACATTCATCGCCATCGCTCCTGGTTAGTGTGGCCGTTCACTTTAATCGTTGAAGCCGCAATTTGCCATAAATCGCGTGCGAATCCAAGCAACGGTTGCGTTTCGTCGCATCCGACGGCACACTAATGCTCGAGGATCATTCGTCCGTGCGGAGTGAGAAATGGAGTACCGAATGTTCGACAGCAGCCACAAAAGAAGCCAAGCGCGCGCCGCCGCGCTGATTGTGGCGGCTGCCGCCCTGTTCGGTGCAATTGGTGGCCGTGCCGGTCATGCCGCCGAGCCGTGGGCGGATGCGAATCTGAAAGTGACCGATCGCCTCGAACTGTGGCTCGATGCGGCCCGCATGAGGGGCGCCAAACCGCTTCCTGAAAAAAGTGAATCGGTCGCCGTGTGGCGAGACGCCTCGGGCAAGCACTGCGACTTGCAGCAGGCAGACGCGAAAGCGCGGCCGACCATCATCAATATCGGCGCCGGCGCCATCGTTCGTTTTGATAGCGTCGACGACCACCTGCGGGCCTTGGAGACCGGCACAGATCTCGACTCGTTCACGATCTTCGTTGTCGCCGCGCCACGGCAGAATCTGGGCACGTTTCGGGGCCTGCTGGCGTTCAACGCCCCCAACGCTCGCGATTACGAAAGCGGATTGGCGATCGACCTCGGTCCCGCGGCTGCGTCGCAGTTTAGTGAACTCAACGTCGAGGGCAAGGGATTCGGCGGCCCGCAAAGCCTGCGCACGCAGAGCACGCCGTTCGGCCGGCTCCACACCCTCACCATCGAATCGAATGTTGAGGACAAACAGAATAAAACGGTTCGCCTCCTGGTGGATGGTACGGCAGAGGGCCAGCGTCCACGCGAAGGCTCGCCGCTGAGCATGGATGAGATCACGGTCGGCGCGCGGTACTACGACAACGGCTCCGGGCCGCAACACGCCGACGGATTCGGCCGCGTGGACATCGCCGAGATTCTCGTCTACGGGCGGGCGCTTGGGCCGCAGGAGCTAGAAAGCGTCCACAAATATCTCGGCGACAAGTATGCAGCTTTGAAAGAGACGCTTCCGCCAGACGCAGACGCCGCCATGCCGTTGGAGACGGTTGAAAACCCGCCGCTCGTGCAGGTTTTCGCTCCCGGTTTTACCGTGCGCGAGCTGCCGGTCGATCTCACGAACATCAACAATGTGAAATACCGGGCCGATGGCACGCTCGTCGCGCTGGCCTACGACGGCAAAATCTGGCTGCTCCGCGACACGAACGGCGACGGACTCGAGGACAAGACCGACGTGTTTTGGGAAAACGCCAGCGGACTTCAGTCGCCAATCGGCATGGACGTGACACCGCCCGGTTACCCGCGCGGCAACGGTGTGTTCGTTAACGGCAAGTCGCGGTGCGTGCTGATCCTCGATAAAGACGGCGATGACAAGGCGGACGAGGAAGTCCAGATCGCCGGAGACTGGAAAGAATCGCAGCACTCGGTCGACGGCCTGGGCGTGGTCATCGACCCGCGCGACGGTAGCGTGTACTACGGCCGCGGCTGCGGCAATTACCTCGATCCACTCTTGCGCGACAAGGAAGGGAAGTCGCAGTACCATTTGACCGATGAAATGGGCACGATCAACCACGTGTCGCCTGATTTCAAATCGCGCGAAGTCATCGCCACCGGCATTCGCTTTCCGGTCGCCGTACGGCTTAACGCGCGGGGCGACCTGTTTGCAACCGACCAGGAAGGAGCGACCTGGGTACCGAACGGCAACCCGTTCGATGAGTTGCTGCACATCCAAAAGGGTCGGCACTACGGCTTCCCAGCGCGGCACCCGCAATTCGTGCCCAACGTCATCGACGAACCGAGCACGTTCGACTACGCGCCGCAGCACCAGTGCACGTGCGGTCTGAACTTCAATGAACCGGTGAAGGATGGCGGGGCGACTTTCGGCCCGGCAAGCTGGCGTGGCAGCGCCCTGGTGGCCGGCGAATCGCGAGGCAAACTGTATCGCACTCAACTTGCGCTCGCGCCGGCCGGATATGTGGCGCGCACCGATCTTTTGGCCTGCTTGGGGATGCTCACGGTGGACGTGTGTGTCGGGCCGGCGGGCGATTTGGTCGTCACCTGCCACGGCGGCGCTCCCGATTGGGGCACCGGCCCCACCGGCAAAGGCAAACTCTTCAAGATCACGTATAGCGACCCCGAGCATCCGCAACTCGTGGCCGCGTGGCCGGCCGGGCCGCAGGAGTTGCGCCTGGAGTTCGACCGGCCCGTGCCCCCGGCGATGTTGCGCGACGTGTTGGCAAAGGCCAAGCTCGTGGCCGGAAAGTATGTGCGGGCCGGCGACCGGTTCGAAGCGATGTGGCCGGGGTACGCCGCCGTGCAGCTGCAAAGAATCACGCCGAGATTTGCCGTGCCGCTGCGCTCCGCCCAATTGACGCCCGACGGGCGGACGCTCGTGCTGGCGACCGACCCGCTGTCGCGCGCCGTCCATTATGCCTTGACGCTTCCGGACGACAGTCGATCGAAGTCTGAAACACCTGTCGCGTTGCCGCAACACGCCGCGATCGATCTGGATTTCGATTTATCCGGCGTCGAAGCAACGTGGCAGCCGGCAGCCGGAGCCGCGACATGGACCGGCTGGCTACCCCACGCCGACCTCGACGTTGGCCAACAATTCACGACCGGCAGCGCGCCGCACGAAGCGTTGTGGAACGCTGTGAAAGAGGCGGGCGAGCTCACGCTCCGCGGACAGCTCGATCTGACCGACATGCTCCGCCCAGCCGTGCAACCAGGCTCGAAGATCGATTACGAGTATCCGCCCGAGTCGGTGACGGTGACATTCACCACGGCTTCGCCGAAGGCTGAGTTACAATTGGCGGGTCCGGCTGCGAAATGGGGCACGGCAAATAACGTGTCGCGCGTATCCTTCACGCTGCCGGCCGACGCGCCGAAGATCGTGCCATTCGAACTGCGATTGAAGAAGGAGAGTGGCCCCGCGGCGCTCGCGGTGGAGTGGACGACCAACGAAGACGATCGTCCGCGCCCGCTTCCGGTCCGCCGCTTGCTGCTGCCGTGGGCCGACCTGAGCGGCAAAGCAGATGAGCCCGTCGTGGCCGCGCCGCCGCCCGAGCTTGCCGGCGGCAGTTGGGCCCGCGGTTATCGCGAGTTCTTCGGCGAGAAGGCGGCCTGTTCGAAGTGCCACACGCTGTACGGCCGCGGCGGCAACATCGGTCCCGATTTGTCGAACTTGGTGCATCGCGATTACGCCTCGGTCGTGCGAGATATCACGCACCCCAGCTTCGCGATCAACCCCGATTATCTTTCGTACACCGTAACGCTTACCGATGGCCGCGTCCTCGCGGGCGTCGTCCACACTTCGGGCGACACGCTTGCGGTCGGCGATATCAAAGGCGTGACGACCGAACTGAAACGCGCCGACGTCGACGAGATGCGCGCCGCGCCGATCTCGACGATGCCGGAAGAGTTGCCCAAGCAGCTCGGCCCCGACCGGATGCGCGACCTGCTGACATTCCTGCTCACGCCCCCGCCCGCCATGCCGCGCGATAACCCCGGGCCGCGGCCGAAACCACGCACGGTCGCCGAAGTGGACGCCGCCCTGGCCGGTGCGCCAAACCCGCCCGAGAAGACGCGGCCGCTGCACCTGCTGCTCGTCGCCGGGCTGCAGGATCATGGTCCGGGCGAGCACGATTACCCGGCCTGGCTGAAAGCGTGGGCCGTGCTGTTGGCGGCCGCCGAAAACGTTGAGGTGGCTACAACCGCGCGGGAGTGGCCGACGGCGGAGGAATTCAAACGGGCGGATGTCGTCGTGTTCTACCAACGCGGCGATTGGAACGACCAACGGGCGGCGGATATCGATCCGTTTTTGGCGCGGGGCGGCGGCCTGGTGTACATTCACTGGGCGCTCGATGGCCGCGATCATGGCCAAGACTTTGCGAAGCGGATCGGCCTCTCCAAGGCGAGCGATATCGCCTATCGTCACGGCCCGCTCGCCCTCGTGTTCAATCAAAAAACGAACCACCCGATCCTGCGCAACTTCGATCGGCTGAGTCTAATCGACGAGTCGTATTGGAATCTCAGCGGCCCGCTGCCGGCCAGCCGCGTGCTGGGCACCTCCGACGAAGACGGCCAACCCCAACCGCAGCTATGGACCACCGAACCCGGCAACGGCCGCGTGTTCGTGTGCATCCCCGGCCACTACTCGTGGACGTTCGACGACCCGCTCTTCCGCGTGCTGCTACTGCGCGGCATCGCCTGGACGGCCCGCGAGCCGGTCGATCGGTTCAACGAACTCGTGTGGTTGGGAGCGGACCGGTGACGACACCGACTCCGCCAACGCGAATTAGCCACCCGCAATCGCCCCAACCACCAGCAGCGGCTCTGCGCCCGTTGCGACTTTTTCCGGCAGCGGCGTTTCCGGCGGTTCGTTGGAAAAATCCTGCTCGCAGGCGAAGAACCGCAGCATCGGCCGTCGCTCGCCGGAGACCTGATCGCGGATCGTGCCGCGAAGCATCGGGTAGCGGGCCTCGAGCGCATCGAGCGCGGCGCGCAGCGTGACGGAGGGCGTGAGATCGAGCGACACCTCGCCGCTGATTTTCGCGAGCATCTTCAAGTGATAGGGGAGGATTATACGGATCATAGGCATTCTTTTTGAATTCCCGATCGAAGCTCGAAGCGCGAGCAAGAGCCTTATGCGTTACCCCGTCGCAACGCCCAGCGCTCTTGCTCGCGCGTCGAGCTTCGATCCATTTTTCATTTTATGACCTGCACCTCGACCGAAACCACCGCTGGCAGATCGCGGACGATCGGCGTCCAGCGGTCGCCGCCGTCGGGCGAGGCGTACACCTGGCCGCCGGTGGTGCCAAAGTACACGCCGCATGGGTCGAGCGAATCGACGCAGGTGGCATCGCGCAGCACGTTCACGTAGCAGTTCTCTTGCGGCAAGCCGCCCGTGAGCGGCTCCCAGTCGTTGCCGCCCGAGCGGCTGCGGTACACGCGGAGCTTGCCTTCGGGCGGGTAGTGCAGCGAGTCGCTGGTGATCGGCACGACGTACACCGTTTCCGGCTCGTGGGCATGGACCTCGATCGGGAAGCCGAAGTCGCTCGGCAAGTTGCCGCTGACCTCGTGCCACGAATCGCCGCCGTCGTCGCTGCGCATCACGTCCCAATGCTTCTGCATGAACAGCACGTTCGGGCGCGAGGCGTGCAGCGCGATGCGGTGTACGCAGTGGCCGACCTCGGCATCTGGATCGGGAATGTATTGCGAGCGGAGACCGCGGTTGATCGCCTTCCAGGTTTTGCCGCCGTCGTCGGTGCGGAATGTGCCCGCCGACGAGATCGCGATGAAGATTCGATTGGGGTTCTTCGGGTCGATGAGAATCGTGTGCAAGCCCATGCCGCCGGCGCCGGGCGACCACTGCGGGCCGGTGCCGTGGCCGCGGAGGCTGGCCAATTCGTGCCAATTCTTGCCGCCGTCGGTCGAGCGAAAGAGCGCGGCATCCTCGACGCCAGCGTAGACCGTTTCGGGGTCGGAGAGCGACGGCTCCAAATGCCACACGCGCTTGAACTCCCACGGGTGCTGAGTGCCATCGTACCACTGGTGTGTGGTGAGCGGTTTGCCAGATTCGGCCGAAGTGTTGTAGACGAACTTGTTGCTTTCGCCCATCGGGAACCCCTCGGGCGATTTGGCCTCTTCACCCGCGGGCGTGCCGGGTTGGTGCCACGTTTTGCCGCCGTCGTCCGAGCGTTGAATGATCTGCCCGAACCAGCCGCTCGTTTGCGAGGCGTAGATTCGGTCGGGGTCCACCGGCGAGCCTTTGAGGTGATAGACCTCCCAGCCGCCAAAGTGTGGGCCGCGGACGTCCCACCGCTGGCGCTTGCCGTCCGACGTAAGAATAAACGCGCCCTTGCGCGTGCCGACGAGAACACGAACACTGCTCATACGAATCTCCGTTAAATAGCCGACCCGTTTCGGGTCGTACTCCCGGCCAAGATGGCCGGGCTATGTATTTGAACGATCACGACGTTCTGAATGGTAAAATCGACCGCAGCCGCGGCTCGCGCAGAAACAGCCCCAACCAGAGCACCACGCCAAGCGCGACCGGAACCCAGCAGTGGCTGTAATCAGCAATGCGGACGTGGGTGGCGCATGCGCCACCCAGGTAACCCGTGAGCAAAATAGCACCGAGCACGGCGGTTTGCGGAATGAGATAAATTAGCAGGCTACCGAATTCCAGCACGGCCAGCACCGTGGCCGCGTCGGTCGTCCAGCCCATGTCGCCAAATCCTTTCACGACTTCGGGCGACAGCGTGATTTTGGAAATCCCGCTCATCACCAGCAGCGGCGCGGGAAGCACGCTGAGTACCCACCCAGTCCAAACCATCGCTTTCGATGTTGTCGCAATCTGCGAATCGGCTGGCATCTCTTACTCCTCGGCTTTGTCTTTCAAAATAAGTGCAACTACATCGAAACCCCATTTATGAACCGCTCGGCTCCGCCGGCTTGGCTTCCACGATCGATTTCAGGTTCGCCAAGCCCTTATCGTACTGGTCGCCGACCATTTTTTCACAGTCCATGAACAGGCCGATCGCCTTGCCCATGAAGTTGTTTTTGCCGGCCATGCTCCATGTGACGACCGTTTGATCGCCCTGCGGCTCGATCTTGAATTGCACATCGCTGGTGCCTTCCATCGGCCGCACGAAATCCAGTCGTACGCGAACCAGTTCGCCGGGCTTGGATTCGACGATCTCCATATTCCCTTCGCCCACATCGCTATTGCCGGACCAACCGAACTTCGCGCCGACGCCGCTGGTTGGACCTTCGAAAGAGTTCTTGGCGTTCGGGTCCATCTTGGCCCACGGCGACCACGCTTCCCACTTGTGGAAATCGTTCACGTGCTCGAAAACGGCCGCCGGCGAGGCCTTCATCGTGGCGGACTGCGAGACTTTGAAATCGTCCGGACGCCTGGCGATCACCACGCACAGCACGCCGACGACCGCGACCAGCCCCACCAAGATGTATAGGAAGATCGACTTCCATTTTCCCTTTGCCGCAGCCGGTTCAACAACCGCATCACTCTTGTTCTCATTTATCGTGAATGTGGCCATGGTTTTGCCTCTTGGTTGAAGAATCGCGGCGGCGGCCCGCCGCTAGACTTGTAGATCAACGTGATTTTAAACGCAAGCCGGGAACGCCGTCTACTTTGTCTCGACAAGTATCATCCACGAAACACCGAACCGATCCGCCACCATGCCGAAGCGTTCTG
>Ga0315273_10008566_pt1 | contig 12917 bp, 7 predicted proteins | sample YL17G02_0_MG_FD_205753 | JGI IMG/M metagenome (GOLD analysis project Ga0315273, IMG submission 205753) | Sediment microbial communities from Yellowstone Lake, YNP, Wyoming, USA - YL17G02_0 | ecosystem: Environmental > Aquatic > Freshwater > Lake > Sediment | place: USA: Wyoming | collected...
CACCGCCGAAATGCCGCTGGTCACAATGGCGGTGCTCAGGGCGATGTGCTCCCTTGTCTCGGGGTTGATCGCGGTCAGGACCCCGCGGACGAGTACGAGGCCGTTGGCGGCGCAGAGCTGGGCGAGCCGCCCGATGCCGTCGTGGGGGAAGACCATCGCGGCGACCATGCCGAAGGGTTTCCAGTGCGAGAACTGGACGCGGAACATCGCCGGCGTGTCCTCCGTGCCCACGGCCGGGTACACCTCGTCCTGGAAGGCCGCGAGGACGTCGGCGGCGTTGACGACGACGTAGGGGTTGACGAAGTTGACGACGACGGCGGGGCGGTCGATGCCGCCCGGGGCGGGCGTGGGTGTTTCCTTGGTCTCCATTATGATGGTGACGCCGGATATAACGGTCACGCGCGCCATCTTCAAATAGGCCCGGCGCGCAACTGGAGAAAGCCGGCAGAGCTGTATTCGCAGAGAGACGCATCCAATGTCCACAACCCTGCAACCACCCTTAAAGGGGGTCTGTGGACTCTACATCGCCCACCACCGCTGGCTCGACCTCGACTACGGCCCCGGCCAGCTGTTTAAGGTCGGCCACACCAGCGACCTCGGGGCGCGCCTCGGCGACAGCGCGTACGTCACCTGCTTCCCGCCCGGCTGGCGGTACGTCGCGACGTTCGAGCTCGCGACGAAGGAGGACGCCTTCCTCCTCGAAACGGCGGTACTGTACTGCTGCCGCCACCGGCGCGTCGCGGGGCGCGAGCTCGTGCGCTGCCCCGAGGCCGAGCTGCTCCGCGTCGCGGTGGCCGCCGCCGCGCGGCTGGCGCTCGCCGCCACGCGCCGCGACTCGCCGACGTACGCGCCGTCGGTTCGGCGTGCGGCCCCGGGTCCCAAGGCTTTGGCGGGCACGCAGGGTCTACCCGACGCGCCCGACGAGCCCACGGCCTGGGCCGGGAAGCGGGCCGACGTCGAGTCGCTCACGCTGCTACCGGAGGCCGCCGAGCCCGTCGACGAGCTCGCCTCCGCGGTGGCGGCGCTGACGCTAGCCGCGGGGCCCGACCTGTCTGACTACATCGACGGGCTCCTCGAGCTGGACTTCTCGGCGGTGAAGATCCAGCCGGCCGCGCCAGCTAAGGCCGCGGCGCCAGCCAAGGTCGCGGCGCCAGCTAAGGCCGCGGCGCCAGCCAAGGTCGCGGCGCCGGCCAAGGCCGCGGCCTCGCAAGAAGACATGATCATCGACGAGGTCGATGACTCCGAGTTCGCCGGGGCGATGGACGTCGTCGAGGCCGAGATCGCCAGCAGCCCGTTCGACATCCACGCCGCGCCGGCGCCGATCGAGGCCCGCGACTACCAGCGCGACGCGACGGCGCTCTGCCTCGCGGAGCTGCGCCGCGAGGGGAAGGCGATCCTCCAGATGGCGTGCCGCTGCGGGAAGACGCCGGTGGCGTACGGGGTCCTGCGCGACTTCCTCGCGGAGGGGCCCGCCGACGAGAAGCCGATCAACGCCCTCTACCTCGTGCCGGGCCTCTCGCTCCTGCGCCAGACCGCGCAGAAGCTCGCCTCGTACGGCTTCGCCGACCCGATGCTCCTCGTGGGCAGCGACCCGCGCCCGGTGCCGCTGCCGGGGGGGCGCTCCCTCGTGATGACGACGGACCCCGCCGTCGTCCGCGCCTTCGTCGGCGAGCGCGGCCGCCGCCTCGTGATCAGCACCTACCAGAGCTCGCCGCAGGTGCCGACCGACGCCTTCGGGCTGACCGTCTGCGACGAGGCCCACCGCGTCTGCGGGGGGAAGGCCGCGCGCCCGTTCAACCACTTCGTGATGGCGCCGCGCGTGGGGGCGCGCCTCTTCATGACGGCGACGCCGGCCTACGACCCGCTGGGCAAGGCGAATGATCGAGCGATCACGATGAAGGACCGCGACCTCTTCGGGGGCGTCGCCTACCGCTACCACCTGCGGCAGGGGATCGGCGCCGGCTACGTCAACGACTTCCGGCTCGAGATCGTCGCCGCCCCGAACGCCCGCGCGACGCCGGCCGCCGAGGAGGAGGCGATGCCCGCCCAGCTCCTCGCGGCGATGGCGAAGGTCGACAAGCTGCTCGTCTTCTGCCGCAACATCAGCCACGCGACGCGCCTCTGCGCGGCGCTGAAGGGGGCCGCCCTCCCCGACGGGGTCCTCCCCTTCGAGAGCCTCGTCGCCCACTCGCGGATGGGCTCGGGCGGCGCGGCCGGCGCGCTGCGGCGCTTCGCCACGCCCGGCGAGCGGGCGGTCCTCTTCAACTGCCGCCTCTTCCAGGAGGGGGTCGAGATCCCGGCGCTCAACGGCGTGTTCTTCGCCGCGCCGCGCCACAGCCCCCGCGACATCATCCAGAGCGTCTGCCGCCCCCTCAACCAGGCGGCCGGCAAGCCGGTCTCCGTCATCTTCCTCCCGGTCCTCCACGACCCGGCGCGGAAGCCCGACGACCCCGCCAACCTGAAGCGCTACGCGAGCATCGTCCCCTTCATCGACGCCCTCCTCGACGAGGACCCGCGCCTCTACGAGCACCTCCTCGACCCGGCGGCGACGCCCTACCCGATCGGGATCCTCGGCACGCACACGCTGAACCTGGGGGCCGCCGCGAGCCGCGGCGCCCTCCTCGGCGCCGTCCGCCGCGCCGTCCGCTACGGCGCCAGCACGAGCGCCCGCCCCGTCGAGCGGCTCCTCCGCGTCGAGAACGTCCCCTGGGACCGCGCCTTCGCCGAGATCCGCCGCGTCGTCGAGACGTGCGGCCGCTACCCGAAGACGACCGACGCCTGGGTCGTCGGCGAGGCGCGCGTGTGCCTCCACCGCTTCTACAACTGGGCCCGCGCCGAGTTCGCCGCCTGGCGCGCCGGCCGCCCCTCGAAGCTCGAGCCCCACCAGATCCACGACCTGCTGAGCCTCCGCCTGTGGGAGCCCTACGGCGTCGAGGGCCCCTACCCGTGGCACACCTGCATGGAGTTCCTCGAGCAGTGGCTGCGCGAGCACGGCGGCGTCGCGCCGATGATCGAGATCAACAAGGGCGGCTACATCGGCCTCGAGGCCACCGCCATCGAGCGGCTCAGCGGGGCGCTCACCTGCGTCAACCAGCAGGACGGGAAGGACAAGAAGGGCGGGAAGCCCGGTAACGGCTACGGCCTCGCCCCCGAGAAGCAGGCCGACCTCGCGCGCGTCTGCGCGCCGTACGGCCTCCGCTGGCGGAAGGAGCGCGACCCCGCGGGCAGCCTCGTCGCGGGGGGCGAGCCGACCTTCATCCAGGAGGCCTACTCGCGCTTCAAGGCCTACTACAAGGCCCACGGGTCCGAGGGTGAGTACGTCGAGCGCTGGTTCCCCGGCTACCCCCACAAGCACGCCCGCCAGGAGAACCTCGCCGTCCAGGAGGCCGGCGTCGCCCCACCCCGGTGGCGCACGGGCCGCCGCCGCCGCCCGGCCGAGGATAGCGACGAGTAGCGCCCGCGGCTGGCCCCTGCTGGTGTACGGCGGCCGCGCGCGAGCAGCCCGCGCGGCTTTTTGGGCGCCCTCTATACGGACCCCCGCTTCCCGCCCATGAGGTCCTTCGTCTTTCTCGTCTTCAGCGTCGCGATTCTCGCCGCCCCCGCCGCGGCCTGCGCCTCCGAGGGCGACTGCCCCGCGGGGCAGGTCTGCACGGCCGGCGCGTGCGTCTGCCCGCCGGGCAGCTACTACTGGGTGCGCGACGGCATCGCGCGCTGCCGCCTGTGCGCGCCGGGCTGCGCGTGCCCCGGCGCCCTCGCGACCTGCCTCGGCTGCTCGGCCGGCCTCTTCAGCGCCGCGCCGGGCGCCGCCGCCTGCGCCGTCTGCCCGCCGGGCACCACCTCGGACGCGGTCTTCAACACCGGCTGCGAGCCGGACAACTACGCGACGCCATGCGCGAACCGGCACGGCCCCCTCGGGCAGGTCGCCTGCCGGCCCGTCCCGCCGCCCCAAAACGTGACCTTCGTCGCGCCCAACGGCGCCCTCTACGGCGTCGCCCAGTACCTGCCCGGCGGCCCGCCCTTCGTCCCGAACAAGGTCCCCCCTTACTACGACATCGACCTCCTCCCGATGGTCCAGCAGAGCTACTGAGCGGGGTAAGGCCTTTTTGCTGCGCGGACCCCGCGCTTTTTCGCGGAGAATTGAACTCAGGCGCGGGCCCTTATACCGCCGACGCCGGACCGACGAACCGCCCCACAATGAACCTCCCCGGCAACGACGACAGTGACGACGAGATCGACGCGGCCCTCCGCGGCCTCGCGATCGCCGGCCCCGCGGGCCCCCTCATGAGGCTCCCCGCGGGCTTCCCGGCCGCCGACGAAGAGGACGGCCCGGAGGCCCCCGCCATCGCGGCGCACGGCCGCCACCGCCGCGGCGTCCGCGACGACGCCTTCGACCGCGAGGCCGAGGGCCTCGTCCCGACCGACGGGCTCGCCTGGGCCGCCGCCCGCCACCCCCTCTGGACGCCGCGCCTCCTGACGCTCGGCGACCCGCGCGCGGCGGACCCCCCGGGCTTCAAGGGCGAGCTGTACATGCCCCAGAAGACCCTCCTCGCGGCGATGCTCGCGCTCGAGCGGCGCCCCCTCGTCGCCGTCGAGGACGGGCGCTGCCCCGACGAGTGGGCGCCCCTCGTCCAGACGCGGATGGGGCGCATCTCCGAGAAGTTCTCCTTCGGGAAGACCGTCTTGGCGCTCGCCCTCGTCTGCTCCCAGCGCGTCCCCGCCCGCCTGCCCGACCAGCAGCCGCTGATGACCTTCCCGCTCGTGGGCGCCGGCGCCCGCAGCGGGAACCGCGCCAGCGTGGTCGCCATCCGCGGCGGCGGCTCCTACGACCCCGTCGGCCCCGGCTTCCTCCCGGAGGCCACGGTGCGCTACAGCCGCTACCTCCCCCTCACGGTCGTCGCCGCCGCGGCGAACGTCATCTCCCAGTGGGAGAACGAGACGAAGCGCTTCACCGACCTGCGCTACTTCATCATCGAGAACGTGCGCAGCCTGCGCGAGTTCGAGGAGATGTACCGCCGCGGCGAGGTCGCCGGCCTCGACCTCGTCTTCGTGAAGGCCGGCCGCGTCACGACGAGCTTCGTCGTGAAGGGCGAGCCGCCCCACCAGGGCAGGTCGAAGAACCGCTCCCTCTTCGAGGCGCTCGCCCGCGTCCTCGAGGGCGTCCCCGTCGCCCGGCTCGTCATCGACGACTACGACACGCTGAAGCTCGGCAGCGACGACTGCTTCGTGCCCGCCCTCTTCACCTGGCTCGTCAGCGCGACGCGCCGGCAGACGACGGCGAAGGCGGTCCTCCGCACAGGCCACGCCACCGTCGAGGAGTTCTTCCGCGCGAACCTCTCGACGGGCTTCCCGATCCTCGGGGCGGCGCTCGACGACGTCATCAACAAGGTGTTCAGCCTCCACTGCGCGCCCGAGTTCGTCGACGCCCACATCAGCAGCACGAAGATCGGCTTCCGCCGCGTCTTCGTCCGCGGCGGGCAGGCCGCCGCCATCCTGCGCGACCTCGACGTCCCCGAGGAGATCGTCGAGATGGTGAACGCCGACGCCGTCGGCACCGCCGCCCTGACGCTCGGCATCGCCGCCCAGAGCATCGGCGACGTCATCAACCGCGTCGTCGGCGTCCACCTCGACAAGCTGCGCCACGCCGTCCGCGCGCTCGCCCGCGTCGCGCGCGCCCGCGAGGCCCTCGCCGCGAAGGGCGGCCGCGAGAAGAACCGCGAGACGATCAAGGAGCTGCGGGCCGCCCTCAAGGACGGCTCCGACGGCGAGGTCGCCGGCGCGCTCGCCGCCACCGCGGGCTCCAGCCCCGAGGTCGCCGCGAGCCTCAGGTCGCTGGAGGAGTGGGCCGAGGAGCAGCGCGACAAGCACGGCAAGACCCTCAACCGCATGCGCGACAACATCCGCGAGGGCCAGTGCCAGTGCTGCATGGTCCCCTTCGAGAAGGGCGACGACGCCGAGCCCGCCTACGTCCTCGCGGGCTGCTGCCAGATCATCGTCTGCGAGCCCTGCATCACGCGCAAGGAGGGCGCCAACCGGAAGTCGTTCATCAAGCGCTGCCCCAACTGCGCCCGCGACATCAAGGTCGAGACCGGCCTCGTCCGCGTCGGCGCCGAGCTCGACCTCGAGGCCGCCCTCAAGGACGAGACCGTCATCGGCGCCGCGCCCGACGAGCCCCCGGCCAACCCGGCCGCCGACCCCGAGCCCGCCGAGGCCGGGGCCGCCGGCGGCCCGCTCGCCGAGGCCAAGGCCCCCGCCGGCGACCCGCTCGACGCGCTCAACAACCCGAAGCTCAAGGCCCTCATCCAGCTCATGCGCGGCGAGTTCCGCAAGGGCCAGGCCGCCCCCGGGCCCGGCGAGCCGGCGCTCGACTGCCTCCGCGACGTCCCCACGGCCCCCTACGTCGAGGGCCTCCTCGACGGGCGCCGCGACGCGCCCTGGCCCCTCGGCCGGGGGCGCAAGTTCCTCGTCTTCACGATGCACGCCGAGTCGACGCGCCTCGTCGCGAGCACGTGCGAGGGCCTCGCGATCCCCTTCTGCATCCTGCGCGGCACCCGCGCCCAGAAGGACGAGGCCGTCCGCGCGCTGCGCGAGGAGGTCGACGTCATGCTCGTGACCTCCGCCAAGGACTGCGGCGGCCTCAACCTCCCCTTCGTCTCGCACATCGTCTTCTACCACCGCATCCTCGACCGCAACGTCGAGGCCCAGGTCGCCGCCCGGGGCCAGCGCCTCGGCCGCGAGGGCAACCTCGAGATCGTCACCCTCATCAACGAGGCCGAGGCCGAGGGCCTGCCGCCCGCCTAGAGGCCGGCCCGCGCCCAGCGACTGGCCGCGCAGACGCCAGCCCTTTTTTCGGCCGAATTGAACCCCCCGGCGGGGGTATATACGAGACAACCCGCACGATGGCCGATCTCCTCTTCCTCCACATCAGCCGCCAGGGGATCTCCTGGGTCGTCGCCGCCGCGCCGCCGCCGCCGGGCACCGCCGCCGAGCAGAGCGGCCTCGGCAACCTCGTGCGCGCCGCCGCCCGCTGCGGCGCCGTCGTCGCCTGGAACGCCCGCAAGCAGCTCGACGCGCTCGCGAAGCTCGCGCCGAGCGTCGCCGGGATGGCGGTCATCGAGCTCACCGCCGGGGCGCCGCCGGCCCCCTTCGACGCCGCCGCCGTCGCCGCCGCCTACTTCGCCGCCGACGGCGGCCTGCTGCCGAAGGGCTGCCGCCCCTCGGCCGAGCAGTGGGCCGTCGCCAACGCCACCGGGCGCGGGCTCAACGTCCTGTGCCGCGCCGTCGCCGGCGCCGGCAAGACGACGACGCTGCTGCTCTGCGCCGCCCGCGCGCCGGCGCAGGCCCACCTGCTGCTCACCTACAACAAGCGGCTCCAGGTCGACGTGGCGCGCCGCGCGCAGCCGAACGTCGCGGTGATGACCTACCACGCCGCCGCCGGCAAGTCGTACGGGACCCTCATCCGCAACGACGAGCAGTTCCGCCGCTACGTCCGCGCCGCGCCCGAGTCCCCCCTCCGCTTCGACGTCCTCCTCGTCGACGAGACGCAGGACATGGCCGTCGAGTACTTCGCGCTCGTGCGCCACCTCCTCGCAGCGAACCCCGGCGCGCGCATGATCGTCGTCGGCGACGAGCTCCAGTCGATCAACGAGTACCGCGGCGCCCACCCCGGCTTCCTCACCGAGGCGCCCGCCCTCTACCGCGACCTCGCCGGAGGCCGCGAGTGGGTCTCCTGCCGGCTCAGCGTCAGCCACCGGCTGACGCCCGCGTCCGCCGCCTTCGTCAACGCGCACCTCTACCGCGCCGAGGTCATCGTCGGCGGGAACCTCCGCGACGCCAACCGGCGGCCGATCTACGTCGCCGCCGCCGGCAAGGAGGGCGTCGCGAACGCGCTCGCCAAGGCGACGAAGGACGCCATCGCCGAGTTCGGCGCCGAGGGCGTCTTCGTCCTCGCCCCCAGCGTCCGCGACCTCGCCTCCAAGCAGTCCCCCGTCGCCGAGCTCGTCCGCCGCCACCTCGCGGGCGTGCCCGTCTTCGTCGCCGGCGACGACGACGCCCGCATCGACGAGGCCCTCACGCGCGGGAAGCTCGCCATCCTGAGCTTCAACGCCGTGAAGGGCTGCGAGCGGCCCTGCGTCATCATCGTCGGCCTCGACGAGACCTACTTCCGCTTCTTCAACCGCGAGTGGAAGGACCACCGCCGCCTGCCGAACATCCTGACGGTCGCCGCGACCCGCGCCATCGGGCGCCTCGTCGTCGTCGCCGGCGTGAAGGACACCCTCCGCTCCGTCGACTTCGCGCGCCTCGGCGAGCTCGCCGAGGTCCGCGGCACCCCCGCCCGCCCCCGCGTGCGCGCCGCGCCGAAGCCGCGCAAGACGAACGTCTCCGTCACGCAGCTCGTGCGCCACCTCCACCCCGAGACCGTGCGCGACGCGATGGCGCTCGTCTTCACGGCGGGCGCCGCCGACGAGGCGCCGCGCGAGTGCCCGCGGGTCGAGGGCCACGTCAAGTTCGCCGGCGCGTCTGCGCGGCCCCTCACCGAGGACCTCCTCTTCGTCTACGGCACCCTCGCGCCCGTCCTCGCCGAGGTCGCCCGCCGCGGCGAGTCCGACTTCGGCGCCGGCCTCGAGTCGCCCGAGATCGTCGCGACGCCCGAGGAGGTCGAGCCCTTCGGGAACCAGATCACCGAGGACGAGTACGCGGCCTACCCGCCCCAGTTCTGGGAGCTCGTCTCCGGCGCCCTCGCGAGCGACAGCGGCGACCGCAGCCCCGCCGAGTGGGCCGTCCTCGCCGTCGCCCACCACGCGATCCGCGACGGCCGCCACCACATCGCGCGCCAGGTCGCCCACTACGACTGGGTCAACGGCGCGGCGCTCACCGCCGCCCGCGACATCGTCCTGCGCGCGCTCGCCGGCATCGCCGGCGCCTTCGAGGTGCGCACCCCCCGCGTCGCCGTCGGCCTCAAAACGATCCTCGGCGTCGCCGACTTCGTCGAGGAAAAGAGCGGCACCGTCTGGGAGTTCAAGCTCGGCGAGCTCTGCGAGGAGCACGAGCTCCAGCTCGCCTGCTACCTCGCCCTGCGCGGCGGCGGCGAGGGGCGGCTGATGTCGATCCTGTGCCGCGAGACGCGCATCGTCACCGTCAACGCCGAGGACGCCCTGCCGCTGCTGACGATCCTCGCCGAGCGCGCGACCGCGGCCGCCCGCCCCGTCGCCCAGATCGTCGCCGACTTCGACGCCGGCCTCGACCCGGCTGCGACCGCGGCCGGCGAGGGCGAGGTCGACGAAGTGACCTCCGCCGTCGGCGCGTGGACGCTGGACGACGCCTTCTGAGCGCGGACGCTGGACGACGCCGCCTCGCCGCGGCTACGGCTGGCGCCCTTTTTGCGATCCCGCGCCATTTGATGGGCCCGGCCGGCAGCCATACCCACGACACGGCACGAGAACGACATGACCGACAACGCACCGTGGAACTTCCGCGAGCCGGGCGGGCTGATGCCCAGCGCCGGAGACGACGCAGAGGCCTTCATCCTCAGCATGGCGGCCATCGCCCTGTCTTCGTCGAGCGACGGCGACTCGAGCGGCGACTCGAGCGACGACGGCCCGAGCAAGCCGGGCGGCGCCGAGGACGCCGCGCGGCGCTGCACGTTCTGCAAGACTCCCGGCTCGCGGATGAAGTGCTCGGGCTGCCTCACGCGCTACTGCGGCGAGGAGTGCCAGCGCGCCGACTGGCCCTACCACCGCGCCGCCTGCCGCCGGGCCGCCGCCCGCCGCTGCGGCGTGTGCGACCGCCCCGGCTCCCGCGGGAAGTGCGCGCGCTGCCTCGCCGCGCGCTACTGCAGCGCGGAGTGCCAGCACGCCGACTGGCCCGCCCACCGGGCGGTCTGCCGCCCCCCCTCGCCGGAGCCCGCGCCGGAGCCCGCGCCGGAGCCCGCGCCCGGGCCCGCGCGTCGGGGCCTCAACCCGGACGCGCCGCCGTTCGTCCCCCGGGGGCCCGCGTGAATGCCTGCGCTTTTTCCGCGGCGCCTGGTATACAACCGCCCGCATGTCCACCACGGGCCTACCAGACGGGTCCACGAAGGCCGACCAGGGCGTCGTCTACCTGGACAACAACGCGACCACCCTGATGCCGGGGAAGGTCATCGACGCCCTCAACGCGTGGTGCAACCGGGGCAACCCGTCGGCCGAGTACGCGAGCGCGCGCGAGGCGCGGCGGATGATGGACGCCTTCCGGCAGCAGGTCGCCGTCGAGTGCGGCTTCGAGCTCGACGGGCCGAACGCCTACGCCGTCGTCTTCACGAGCGGCGCCTCGGAGAGCAACTGCCACATCGTCACGAGCACCGTCCGGAGCTACGCCGCGAAGACGGGGCGCCTCCCGCACGTCGTCACGAGCGCCGCCGAGCACAAGTCGCTGCTCGCCTGCTGCCTCCGCCTCGCGAAGGAGCGGCTCTGCCAGCTCACCGTCCTCCCGGTCGGGCAGGCGGGCCCCGGCCTCGGCGCCGTCGACCCCGCCGACCTCGCCGTGGCGCTGCGGCCCAACACGTGCCTCGTCTCGATCATGGCGGCCAACAACGAGACGGGCGTCCTCAGCAACCTGCGCGAGATGTCGAAGGTCACGCGGAAGGCGCACGTCCCCTTCCACACCGACGCCGTCCAGCTCTTCGGCAAGTCGGCCGTCCGCCCGGTGGCGCTCGGCGTCGACGCCTTCAGCGCCTCGTTCCACAAGCTCGGCGGCCCGCCCGGCGTCGGCCTCCTCGTCCTGCGGCGCGCGCTCATCGAGGGCTACGACCTCTGCCCCCACATCTGCGGGAGCCAGAACGCCGGCCTGCGCGGCGGGACCGAGAACCTGCCCGGGATCGGCGCCAGCTTCGCGGCGTTCCGCATCGCCATGGCGGACCGCGCCGAAAAGACGGCCCGCGTCCTCCGCAAGCGGAACGCCCTCAAGGCCGCGCTCGCCACCCGCCTCCCCTGCTTCTACCTCGACGACCACCCCGCCGACCGGCCGCCGAGCATCGACGGGGGGATCACCCCCCCGGGCCCCGCGCCCCACAACGGGGCGCCGGAGGCCCGCCGCGCCATCGCGCTCGCCGAAAAAGCCGGCACGCCGGTCGTATTCTGGATCGCGCCCGCCGACGAGCGGCGCGTCCTGCCGAACACGCTGCTACTCGCGGTGCGCCGGCCCGGCTTCTGCAACAAGGCCGCGCGGGCGGCCCTCGAGGCGCGCGGCGTCATCGTCAGCCTCGGGTCCGCCTGCAACAGCGCCGACGCCGTCCACGGCGAGGCCAGCGGCGTCGTCGTCGCGATGGGCGTCCCGGCCGCGCTCCAGGGCGGCGTCCTGCGCGTCAGCCTCTCCGACGACACGACGGCCGACGACATCAAGGCCTTCGCGGTCCACTTCCTGGCGGTCGTCACCTCCGTCGCCTGCCTCTCGGCCGAGTACCTCGGCCTCGCATAGGGCGCGCGCCGGATTTGAAGCGGGGGGCGTTCCTGTATACCCAAGCGCCAACATGGAGAGACCCGCCTGGAACATCACCGCCAAGGTCGCCGCTGATGAGGACGACAAAACCAGCGTCGGCTCCATCACCTTCACCTTCGAGCGCGACGACTTCGTCGCCGTCGTCGAGTTCTCAGACGCCGACAGCTCGGTGGCCGGCGACTGGAATGCCCTCCTGACGCCCGGGGGGCACACGTACGAATTCTGCAACAGCAACGGCAACGTCTCGGTCCACTCCAACGGGAGCGCGGTCACCTTCGAGGTCTCGAAGTACGGGTACGGCGGGGACGGTGCGATCACCATCACTGCGCCGCTCGCCGCCTGCCGCGGCGCCATCGAGAGCGTCAGAAGAGCGGTGGCCGAAATCCAGAGCACCCGCATCGCTCGCGTGAAGTAGGCCCCAGGGTCTTCCCGACTGCGCCCAGTGCTCGTTTTTACGCGCTGGCTGGCCTGCGGGACAGGGCATATACACTGTCGAAGTTGTCATCGCGTGGTTCCTCCTTGTCGACGGGCTCGAAGCCCGCCTCGGCGGCGGCCGCGGCGGGAGGCCGGCGCGCGGGAAGAACGCCATCATGTCGTCCAGGCCGCGGCCCAGGTAGCTGTCGAGGCACTCCTCCGAGCAGGGGGCGTGCCGCCAGTAGACCAGGCCGCGGCCGCACACGCAGCAGCCGTTGTAGGTGTACTGCATGATGATGGCGGCGACGTTGGGGTCGGCGACGAAAACTTGCAGGACGGTGGCCAGCGTTTCCATGCAGGGGTCGGCGCTCATCGCAGTGTCTGTCTTGCTCTTGCCCGACTGGCGGTATTGCCCCCGCCGGCGGCTTCATTTTCGGACGAACGCCAGGAGCACCGTGTCGAAGATGTCGGCGCGCGGGGTGCCCTCGAAGTCCAGCGCGAAGCCGGCCTCGGCGGCGAGGGCCACCCACTCGGCGGGCGTGCGGTAGTGCGCGAACCCGCCGCGCTCGTACCGCGCGACCCACTCGCGTGGCGTCTTTTCGTCGTTCGTCACCTCGTAGAACCCGTGGAGGACGTCGTAGTAAAGGGCGGCGGCCGCGTCGGCGCGGCCGTGCTCGCGCAGGATCAGCCGGGCGCCCGGCTGCGTGACCCGGTACGTCTCGGCGAAGACCTGCGCCGCGTCGGCGAAGTGGTGGGCCGCCATAAACATGGTGACGAGCCCGAACGTGCCGTCCCCGAACGGCAGCTCGCGGCCGTCGACGCGGACGTGCTCAACCGCGGGGTTCGCCTCGCGGGGGACGTAGAGGTCGGCGGCCACCGCCCGCGCCGGCGGGATCCCGAGGTCGTGCGCGATCGCCGCCGTGATGGAGCCGTCGCCGGCGCCGATGTCGAGGTAGCGCAGCGGCCCGGCCTCAGGGGCGCGGCGGCGCGGCGGCAGGAGGTCGGCGATCTCCGCGAGCCGCCCCCGGGCCCGA
>Ga0315273_10008567_pt1 | contig 12916 bp, 13 predicted proteins | sample YL17G02_0_MG_FD_205753 | JGI IMG/M metagenome (GOLD analysis project Ga0315273, IMG submission 205753) | Sediment microbial communities from Yellowstone Lake, YNP, Wyoming, USA - YL17G02_0 | ecosystem: Environmental > Aquatic > Freshwater > Lake > Sediment | place: USA: Wyoming | collected...
CCTCACGGTCGGCGACATAGCGAGCGGTCGCGAACCATCCTTCGGCGGCGTCGAGATCGCCCGTGGCGACGGCCTCGGCGTAGGCCGTGGCGACGCGGTCGAGGGTAGAGGCCCGGAGCTTCACACCTCCGGTATCGACCTGCGCAACGGTGTTCCTTGAGCCCGACCTTCGGGTATAGGCTTATGGACCTGCAGGAATGGGCTTTCGGTGGTTGCTACGGGTAGCCCGAACGGCCTATCATCGGGTCTGTAGTGAGGCTCTCGACCGAGGGCCGTACAGGCGACAGAAGGGATCCACCAGCATGAAGCGGATGGCCGGAATCTTCGTAGGGGCCGTCGTCATGGTGCTCACGCTGGCGGGTACCGCGCTCGCGGACTACACGAATAGCCCCAGCCCCACCACTGTGGTGAGCGGCGCCGGGGGCGGCACGGCCTTCACGGGCGGCAATGTTTCCACGCCGCTCGTCGTGGCGGCGATCCTCGTGATCGTCGGCTTGGTGGCCCTGTTCGTGGCCCGCCGCCGCGCGGCGCACGCCGCCTGAGTCAGGCGAACCTCCTAGAAGCGCCTCGGGGTCCCCCCGGGGCGCTTCTGCGTGTCGGGGAGCAGCGCCGCTCGGTGAGCCTGGGGCGCTAGAACGGGAGCAGTCGGGCGGCGTTCCGCCACCACCGCAGGGGCAGCTGCGCCGAGAACCGAACCTCGAGCTCGAGCCTCGGCCCCGGGGTGCCGCGCCAGACGGCCGTGCCGCCGTCGACCGCCATCTCCTCGCTCGTCCAGGTGATCCGGGTGCCGGAGGGAGCGTGGATCGTGACCGCGACCTCCGTGGGCTGCACCGAGGTCTGGGTGAGCACCGTGACGCGGTAGCTCCCGCCCGACGAATTCCCGTCCCAGACGCCCCCGCGCTTCGTGAGGAGTTGCAGGGTTCCGGTCTGGCCAGACGGGATCGTGAAGAAGTCCTGGTACCAGGGGAAGCCGAGCTCCGAGCCCACCCGCATGCCGCGGTCCTCACCGTTGCGCTTCGCCTCCACCAGATCGCAGGGATCCGGACAGCTCACCGTCACGAGCGCGATATTGTCCCCAGGCTCGCCGCCGGGGGCGAGGGGATCGATCACGAACCCCGGGAGGCCTCGGTCGGGCGCGTCGTTGCGGATCGCCACGGTGGTGGTGGAGATCGCCTCGGATGCGCCGCCGAGCACCACGTCGTAGTCGATCGAGCGGTGCGCGTAGTAGTCGACCTTGCTCCCCGATCGGCTGTTGACCACCACGGCGACCATGTCGCCCGGGGGCGCGGCGAGGGCGCCGTCGGCGTGCGCGACCGCGAGCCCCTCCTGCAACACGGGGTTCGTCGTGTAGATCTTCAGGTGTCCGCCAGCCACGGCCTGGGCGACCGCGCGAAGCCGCGCCACGCCATGCTCATCCATGCCGAGGAACCGCTCGAACGCGCCGCCAGCCACCGCTCCGAGGAGGCCCTTACGCTCGAGCGACGCCCCGGGGAAGCGGATGTATGCCTCGTTCGTCATGAAATCGACGACGTTGTCCGCATCGATCGTGATGCCGAGGCCTGGCACCTCGGTGGGGCCGGTCACGTCGAGCAACTCAGCGAGCGCGAAGGGGTCGGCGCTGATCACGCCGTCGAGCTTCGTGCCCTCGACCACTTCGTAGGCGGCGAGCACCGCACGGGCTGCGGAGGGGAAGTCCGGCGTGAGGTTCATGTTCCGCCAGAACCCGGCGCCGCCGTACTGATCGTAGTTGCGACGGTAGTCGGGGTTGGGCGCGGGCAGCTGGTCCGCCGGGACGTCGGGCAGCCGCTGGATCGGCTGGAAGTCGGAGAACGAGAATCGGCCGTCCTTGACCGTGGCGATCGCCCACGCTCCCCAGATCCCGCCGGTCCCTCGAGCCTCGGCGGGGCTCTCGGCGACGAAGAAGTAGTTGCGCGGGCCCTCGGCACCGGCGAACGAGGGAAGGCCGTCGAGGAGCGACGCGGCGGCGTCCAGCGCGTCCTCCACCCGGCCGACGTCGCGGGCGGCCTCGAACCTGGCCTGCTCCACGGACCCGATCAGGAGCGTGGACGGGGTGGCGTCGATCAGCTCCGCGGCCCGCTGCGCCCTGCGTGCCGCGTCGGCGATGTCGTCGGCGAAGCTCGAGATCTCCCCTACCGGGATCGCACCGTTCTGGGGGGCGAGCGAGCCGAGCCCGTCGGGGAGCTGCGCGGCCGCATCGATGAACGTCCCGCCGGCGTCGGCGAGCTCGCGTCCTGCCAGCGCTACCCCCTCCGCCACGTCGACGTTGCGACCGAGGATCGGCAGCGCGCCGACCAATCCGGCGGTGCCGCCGTGCGCAGACGTCGCCGCACCGTCGAACCGTCTGGCCGCATCGGCGAAGGCCGCGCGCGCATCGGGGAGATTGCCGTACGAGATGGCCTGGCGGCCCTTGCGGAGAGCCCGGGCGCCGTCCTCGAGGTCGTGGCGGACGCCGGTCGTGGCGAGGATCGCCGTCGCGACCACCACCCCGATCGCGAGGACGGCGAAAGCGAGCGCGAGGAGCGTCCGCCGGAGCCATCGATGTCGGCGACGGGGGGAGACGGGGTCGGCCACCGGTCAGTCCTCCGACCGATGAGGGTGCGTTCGGGGCGAGTGGGTCCGCGAGGGCGTCTGCATGGGTGTGTCCGTCGAGGATCGCCGGATCGGCGTTGTCCCCTCGGGCGACGAGGGTATCACCGGCTCCTGAGGCCCCGGGGTCAACGGGCGTGGGATGGCGGGACCTCTAGGGGCCGCTGCTAGGCTCTCCCGCCATGGAGGTCGCCTACCAGGGGGAACCCGGTGCCTACAGCGAGCGCGCGGTGCGCTCGCTCTTCCCCGACGCCACGCCGATGCCGTGCGACACCGTTCGGCTGGTGTTCTCACGCGTGACGAGCGGCGAGGCCGAGTTCGGCGTCGTGCCGCTCGAGAACTCGCAGGCCGGCTCGGTGAACGAGGTCTACGACCTGCTCCAGCACACGAGCCTCCTGCACATCGTCGGCGAGGCGATCGTGCGGGTGGATCACGCGCTGCTCGCGAACCCCGGGAGCCGCCTCGAGGGCATCCGCCGTGCACATTCCCACTGGCAGGCCCTCGCCCAATGCCAGGAGTTCCTGTCGTCGATGCGGATCGAGCCGGTCCCCGTCCACGACACGGCCGGGGCGGCCCGCATGATCGCGGAGCGGGGCAGCACCGAGGACGCCGCGATCGCGAGCGTCGAGGCCGGCGCCCTGATGGGACTCACGGTGCTCGCCGAGCGGATCCAGACCGAGAAGGAGAACTTCACGAAGTTCGCGGCGATCGGGACGAGCGATCCGGCGCTCGCGGATCCCGACAAGACCTCGCTCGTGATGGCGGTGCTCGACGAGCCGGGCTCGCTGCTCGCCTCGCTCACGCCGTTCGCCACCCGCGGCATCAACCTGCACAAGCTCGAGTCGCGGCCCCGGCGGGGGAAGCCCTTCGAGTACGTATTCTACGTGGACCTGGTGGCGCCGGCCGACCGCGACGACGTGCGCGATGCCCTCGCCGAGGTCGCCGAGCACACCTCGCTGCTCCGCGTCCTAGGCTCATACGCCTCGGCCGGCGACCCCGTCTGAACCCGCCGGCTGCTCGCCGCGCCGTCGGCCGCAGCTAGCATGAGAGCCCATGGCCTCCCGTCCCGTCGTCACGCCCCGCATCTCCCTCGCGCTCGCCGTCACGGCGGCGCTCGTGGTGGCGCTCGTGGGGTTCGCCGTGGTGCGGGGCGGCGGTGACGACACCGGGGTGCGGAGCGGCGCGTCGGTGCCGCCGCCGGGCGACGTCAAGACGCCGGCGCCCGCCAACCGGAGCTCCGAGGGCCTGACGACATTCCGGGGGAACGCGTCCCGCTCGTACTACGGCGAGGGGCCGGTCCCGCAAGACCCCGTGATCCGCTGGCGCGAGCCAGCGGGCAAGATGTGCATGACCTCCCTCGTCGGCATCGAACGCGACGAGTGGTGCGGCACCGGATGGACCGGCCAGCCGAACGTGATCGTGCATGACGACGGCTCCATCGAGGTGCGCGAAGGCGCGTACGACGGGGCGTACCACTTCGTCGACGGGCTGACGGGGCAGCCGGTACGGTCGCCGCTGCAAACGCGCGATCTCGCGAAGGGGTCGGCGACCTCTGACCCCGACGGGTTCCCGCTGTACTACGCGGGCTCCCGCGACAACTACTTCCGCGTGGTGGCGCTCGATCGTCCCGAGCCCGAGGTCCTGTGGCAGCTGAACGCCGACATCTCGGTGCCGAGGCCGCTCCGCAACAACGACTGGGACGGGGCCGCGCTCGTCGTCGGCGACTACCTCCTGGAGGGAGGCGAGAACGGCTGGTTCTACGTGATCCGGCTCAACCGTGGCCACGACGCGAAGGGGCTCGTGTCCGTCGACCCCGAGGTGGTGGCCACGATCCCCGGGTTCGACGACCAGCTCCTGGCCGACCTCGGTGACCACGAGGTGTCGATCGAAAACTCGGTCGCCTTCCGTGACGGTGTGGCGTACTTCGCGAACTCGGGCGGACTGATCCAGGGGTGGGACATCTCGGACCTGCTCTCCGGTGGTACGGGCTACGAGCAGGTGTTCCGATACTGGGCGGGCGACGACATCGATGCGTCGCTCGTGCTCGATGGCAAGGGGTTCATCTACGCGGCCGCCGAGTACCAGCGGTTCAACGACCGCGCTCGCGAGGTGGGACAGCTGATGAAGCTCGATCCGTCCTCGCCCGATGACCCGCTCGTGTGGTCGATCCCGGCGCATGAGATCGGCTTCGAAGGCGCAGGGGGGAGCTGGTCGACGCCGGCGCTCTACGGCCCGGTCGTCTACTTCTCCACGGCGGCGGGACGGGTGCTGCAGGTCTCGCGCGAGACGGGCCAGGTCCTGCACGAGCTGCAGGTTGGCGCCCCCTCGATCGCCTCTCCCGTGGTGGTCGACGGCGTGCTGATCCTGGGGGGCTGCACGGGCGACGTGTCCGCCTGGGACGTGTCGGATCTGCGCGTCGAGCCGCCGCTCCTGTGGACCCTCCACTTCAACGGGTGCGTGGAGTCGACGCCCGCGGTGTGGAAAGGGTGGCTCTACTTCGGCACGCGGGGGGGCTACCTGTACGGCGTCGCCGACCGTGGGGCCTGACCCGGCGTTCTCGGCCCCAGCGGTCGAGGTCAGAACGCCTGGGGGAAGAGCTGCTTGATCTCGGCGGTGCGCCAGACCACGAGGGCGACGGTCACGCCGAACACCGCGACCGAGCCGATCGTGAATGCGAGCCGCTCGCTCAAGCCCCGCCCGAATCCTTCCGCGGCGAAGCCCATCAGGAGGCCCGCGACGAACCCGCCCGCATGCGCGTGCCAGTCGATCGCGCCGCCCGACGAGATCCCGATGAACGCGTTGATCAACAGGATGAAGATCGCGCTCCGCAGGCGCGCCGCACCCAGTGCCGTGTGCCGCCGCTTCCAGTTGAACGCGACGAGCGCGCCGAACACCCCGAAGACGGCTCCGGATGCGCCGACGGCCGGGATGTAGACCTCGGGCGCGAACGCGTACGACACCGCGCTCGCGGCGAGCCCGGTCAGGAAGTAGACGAGCGCGAAGCGCATGCGCCCGAGCTCCTGTTCCATCACCGTGCCGAAGATCCACAGGGCGTACATGTTGAACGCGAGGTGCAGCAGCCCCGCATGCAGGAACATCGCGGTGAACAACCGCCAGGTCTGGCCCAGCGCGATGCCGACGATCTCGGTGTTGCTCACGGGGAAGAGCCCCACGGACGCGCCCATCTTCACCAGCACGAGCGTGCGCGGCCCGTCGAGCAGCGACCCCGCGCCGCCCTTGGCCACCTCCAGCAGATAGACCGCGCCGATCGCGACGAGGATCAGGGCGGTGACCGAGGTGGCCTTCGCGTTCGCGACGGCGATCCTGCGCCCCGGGCCCTGTCGGAACTCCCTCCGCGCTTCGTCGACACAGGTCGGGCAGTGGTGCCCCACCGGCGCCGAGCGCATGCAGTCGGGACAGATCGGCCGCCCGCACCGCGTGCAGTGCACCCCGGTCTGCACGTCGGGGTGCCGGTAGCAGCGGTCCACCGAGGAGGGTGGAGGCGGCATCGTGGGCTGCATGTCCATCGCACCATCGTACGGGCGGCGCGCCCATGCGGCGGGACGCCGGGGACGCCATAGACGCGGGCGGGTTGCCGTCGGCGTCCGCCTCGCGGAAGCTCTCGAGGTGGATGACATGCCCCCGCACCCGGCGCGGGGCCGCCAGAGGCTCGAGCCGCTCGGCTCCGGGCCCCGCGGCGATCGGCCGATCGCGCTCCTCGCGGGGTCGTTCGACCCGCCCACCGTCGCGCACGTGGCGCTCGCCGAGGCCTGGCGAGCGGAGACCGGGGGCGACGTCGTGCTCGTGTACGCCGACCGCACGCTCCCCAAGGAGCCCGAGGCCGAAGGTCCGCTGCTGGACGATGCAGCCAGGCTCGAGGCCCTTCGGCGAGTGGCCGAGGCCGCGCGGGATCGGTGGCCCGGCGCGCCGCTCACCGTGCTGATGGGCTCCGACAAGGCCCGTCAGCTCTTCGACCCGGGCTGGTACGACCACCGCGACGAGGCGCTCGACCGGCTGTTCTCGGCCGCCGAGGTGCGATACGCGGAGCGCGCGGGCGACGAGGGGCTCGTCGCGTCGATCGTGGCTGAGCCGGCGAACGCGCGGTTCCGGGGGAGGCTCGCGCGGATCGCCGTGCCGAGCGAGATCGTGGCCGTTGCGTCCAGCGGGGTTCGGCGGTGGATCCGCGAAGGCCGCCCGGTCACCGAGCTCGTGCCGCCGGAGGTGCTGCCGCTCCTGGAGGCCTGAGGGCGCGTCACTCGGTCGGCGACGGAACGACGGGCGGCGCCGTGTGCCCGTCGTGCTCGTGGGGATCGACGTGCACCGTCGCCTCCGCGAGCCGCGCCACGTGGTGAAGGAGCTCGTCACGCGCGCGATCGCCGATCGCGTGGCCGTCTTCGACCGTGAGCCCGGGGTCGACCACGATGTTCAGCTCTGCGCGCAGCTGATGCCCGGTCCATCGGGCGCGCGCGTCCGTCACATGCTCGACGCCCGGCACAGCGGCGGCCACCTCCTCGATCAGGCCGATCGTGGCCTCGTCGCTCCCGTCGAGCACGCGGTGGATCACCGCCCGGGCCGCCTGCACGAGGGTCCATCCGATCGCCAGGGTGATCGCCAGCCCGACGAACGCGTCGGCACGCTCGAACCCGAGTAGGACCCCGATCGCCGAGAGGACGACGCCGAGCGAGGTGATGCCGTCGGCGCGCGCGTGCAGCCCGTCGGCCTCCATCGCGGCCGAGCCGATCCGCTTCCCCACCCGGATCCGGTAGACCGCGACCGCCTCGTTCCCGGCGAACCCGATCAGCCCCGCGGCCAGCACGAGCCCCACCTGGTCGATCGGCTCCGGGTCGAACAGGCGGCGCACGGCCTCCACCCCGGCGAAGACCGCCGAGAGCAGGATCAGGGCGACGATCACGACACCGGCCAGGTCCTCCGCGCGGTGGTAACCGTAGGGATACCGCGCGGTCGGGGGCTTGCGGGCGAGGCGGAACGCGATCAGCAGCGGGATCGCGGTCAGGGCGTCGGTCAGGTTGTGGATCGTGTCGGCGAGGAGCGCGACCGACCCGCTGACCATGACCACCCCCAGCTGCAGCACCGCGGTGAGCGCGAGCAGCCCGAGCGAGATCCAGGTGGCTCGCGTGCCTTGGCGCGTGGCGAGCATCGAGGGGTCCGCGGGCCCGAAGTGCTCGTGGCCGTCCCCGCCGTGCGCGTGCCCGGCGTGCGCGGCGTCCTCGTGGTCATGCCCCATGGCGCGACGCTACACCGGGCGACGGCGCCGCCGCGGGAGCCTCGAGGACGTCAGTACCGGGGGAGGGCGTCGAGCGCGGCGGCGACCTGGTCGGGGTCGAACAGGGGCCCCCAGCGGTCGAGGATCGTGCCGTCGCTTCCGATCAGGAAGAGCCATGGTTCCGTGAGGTCGCCCTCGCGCAGCAGCCAGTCCGCGGCCGCCTCATTCACGACGCTCTTCGCGTAGTCCTTCCAGATCTCGACGTGGATGAACTCGGCCTGCCCGGCGTGGTCGGCCGCGAGCATCTGCACCGCATCGAGCGTGGGGCCGCAGAACAGGCTCTGGCAGTAGACCGGCGTCGCGAAGAGCACGAGCGCCGGACTGCCCGTCGCGATCGCCTGCGCGATCGTCGTGCGATGGAGCTCGGGGTCGGGGATCGGTGCGCCGTCCTGCGCCTGCGAGTCGATCGACACCGGCTTGACGCCCTTGTCGCCGATCACGTGGTTCTTCGTCTTCAGTGCCCGGTCGCCAGGGGCCGGGAGCGCCGGCTCGGCGAGCACCTGGAAGGTGGCGGTGAGTGACTGGGCTCCGAGCCCGTCGATGTCGGCCGCGACCTGCGCCTCGTACACGCCGGGCTCGGCGAAGGTCACGTCCTGGTTCACGTAGACGCCGCGGGCGTCGGCGGGGGTGGTCAGCGAGGGGACGCCGGTGTCCTGGCCGACGCCCGTCCCCGGTGCCGGCACGTAAGTCGCCGCGAACGTGCCGTCAGGCACACCCGCCTGCGCGGCAGCCGAACCGTCGGCGCCGAGGTAGGAGAACGTCAGGTCGACGCTGCCGAAGCTCACGAGCTTCACCCCGTTGTCGTCGGAGGCGAAGACCCCGACCTGGAAGTCCTGTGGCGCGCCGACGTACAGGTCGGTGCTCGCGACCTGGGCGGCGAGATTCGAGGCGGGCGTCGGGGCACCGGTTGCGCCCGTCGCGTCGCCGCCGCCCGACGAGGATCCGTCTCCCGAGCAGGCCGCGCCGAGCAGAGCGAGGGCGAGCACGGGCGTGGCGAGCCGAACGAGGGGTCGCGTCATGCCCTCCACTATCTCGCGCCCCGCGCCGAACGTCGCCCGTTCGGCGCTGGCACGCGCTCGACCGCCTCGGCCTCGAACCCGATCAGGAACCGCTTCCGCTCGGTATGGCGTCCGTAGCCGCCGATCGTTCCGCCCGCGTGCACGACCCGATGGCACGGCACGAAGAGCTCGATCGGGCAGCGGTTGAGCGCGTTGCCGGCGGCCCGGCCGCCCCGCGGACTCCCGGCCATCCCTGCCACGTCGCCATAGGTCCAGAGCTCGCCGAAGGGGATCGAGGCAGTGATCTCGAGCACGCGCCGGCCGAACCCGCCGGGACCGAACGCGAGATCGACCGGTGTCTCGAGCACGCGCCGCCGTCCCGAGAAGTACGCCTCGATGTCGCGACGCACCCCCGCCAGGCTCCGCGGCGCCGGCTCGATCCGGTGTCCCAACCGCGCCTCGGCCTCGCCGAGCGCGGCGTCCGCCTCGGCCTCCGCGTCCTCGTCGTAGAACCAGGTGGCGGCGACCCCTCGGTCGGTGACCACCGCGGTGAACGCGCCGATCGGCGTCGCCGCAGTAACGCGAGCCGCGCTCACACCGGCGGCCACGGGTACGGCCTCCCGGGGCCCGGCTCGGGGAAGCGGCCGGTTGTGAGAACGAGGCCCGCACGCTCCCTCATCGCGGCGATCTCCTCGGGGTCGAGCAGGTCGTTCAGGGCGACCGCCGCCGCGCCGCCTGCGAGCTCGTCGTGGAACCGGCGGAGGTCCTCGAGCAGCGAGGGTTCGATCGGCTCGTCGACGTGCTCCCAGATCACCGTGCGGAGCTTGTTGGGCTCATGGCTGAAGCACACCCCGTGGTCGATCACCCAGATCGTGCCGTCCTCGCCCAGCAGGCAGTGCCCGCCCTTGCGATCGGCGTTGTTCACCAGCACGTCGAAGAGCGCAACGCGGCGGAAGTCGTCGGCACGCTCGGGCTCGAGCGTGAAGTAGTGGGCATCGGGATCGAACGGGACGAACCGCTGGACCGAGCCGATGCCTTCGGGGCCCTCGCGCAGGATCGTCGGAGGCACGTTCGGCCACCCGAGCGTGCGGGCCACCACGTAGGCGGCGACCTCGCGCCGGCAGAGCGTGCCCTCGGGGAAGTCCCACAACGGGATCTCGCCCCTCCGCGGCTTGTAGACCACGAGCACGCCTTCGTCGCCCTCGCCGGCACGCGCGAGGAACGTGTAGTTCGAGGAGCGGGGGAGCAGTCCGAGGATCTCGAGGTCGCCGGCCGCCATCGCCGCCGGAACCGCGGGGTCGCTCAGTCCCGCGCGGAGTGCCCGTTCATCGCGGGACACGCGTGCCCTTTCGGGTCGAGCGGGTTGCCGCAGAACTGGCAGGTAGGCCGACCGCGCTCGACGACCGACGCCCCGTAGCGTGAGCAGGCGAACATCTGCTCGCGGGTCGCCCAGCACCGGATCACCTCCGGCTCGTCCACGAGGAGCGACCGCGGATCGTCGTCCTCGGCCTCGGGCTGGAACTCCTCGGCCTCGAGCAGGAACATGTCGCGGTCCTCGTCGAACCCGATCGACAGCTTCCCGGCTCGGAACCGAGGCTCGACCGGCTCCTCGATCGCGAGCTCCTCGTCGGTGGGGCCGATGCCGGTCTCGAGCTCGAGGGTCGCCAAAAGCTCCAGGACCGAGGCCGCGAGCAGCTGGATCTGCTGCTTCTCGACGACGACTGAGACCACCTCGTCGCCCGCACGTGCCTGCAGGTAGAACGTGCGAGCGCCGGGTTCGCCGATCGCGTCGGCGGTGATGCGGTCCACTGGGCCGAAATCCATGCCGACCATCCTCGCAGGTTCTAGCGCGACGCCGTCTTCGAGGGCGAGGCCTTCGAGGGGGGTTTCGGCCCCGTCGCGGAGGCCTTGGGCGGCGGTGCGAAGCGCTCGAGTCCGCCGGTGTCGTTCACGAGCAGCACACGTGGGATCCCTTCGCCGAGGTGGATCACCGAGACCGACGCCGTATCGATCGAGGTGCGCTGGAAATGATCGAGGTGCGCGCCGCCGTAATGCGCGACCAGGATCCGCACCAGGTCCCCGTGGCTCGCGACCGCCACGCTGCCCTTCGGGTGGCGGGCGGCGATGCGCTGGATCTCGCCGACCACGCGCTCATGTGCCTCGGTGAACGCCTCTCCACCGGGGAACCGGAACTGCGACGGCGTGCGCTGGACGGTCGTCCAGTCGCGGGCCTTGCGGAGCGAGGCGAGCGTGCGGTTCGTCCATCGTCCCGCGTCCATCTCGATCAGCGCGTCGGCCGGGCGCACCTCGAGGCGCTTCGCGACGGCGAGCGGTTCGACGGTCTGGATGCATCGCTCGAGCGGACTCGAGTAGATCGCCGCGAGCCGGACAGGCCCGAACCGCGCGGCGAGCGCCTGGGCCTGCGCTCGGCCGCGGTCGTCGAGGTCGATGCCCGCGGTCCGTCCGTAGAGGCGGGTGCCGGTGAACGCGGTCAGGCCGTGGCGGATCAGGAAGAGGGTGGTCATCCGGTGCGGCAGCATACGCCGGACCGGCGGCGGGTCACGCCAGCCACGGTGGGTGTGTGGCGCAGGGTGCGATCACGCCGCGAGCGGTACCCGCACCGTGAAGGTCGTCCCGACGCCGAGCTCGCTCTCGACCTCGACGCGCGCCCCGAGGTTCTCGGCGACATGCTTGACGATCGCCAGCCCCAGGCCGGTCCCGCCCGTCTCCCGAGATCGCGCCCGATCGACTCGATAGAAGCGTTCGAAGATGCGCGGCAGGTCCTTCGTGGGGATGCCCACGCCGGTGTCGCGCACGGTCAGCACGGCATCGCCGTCGACCGTCGCCACCGCCACGCGCACCGCGCCGCCCCCCGGCGTGTACCGGATCGCGTTGTCGATCAGGTTGCGAAGCAGGAGGCCAAGGTCGCGTGCCGACCCAGTGACCGGCGCCGCGACGTCGGCCCCGATCTCGAGCGCGACGCCGGCCTCATCTGCCATCCCGGCCGCGCGCTCCGCTTCTTCGTGGACGAGGGAATCGAGCCGGACCCTCCCGTGGCCGTCGCCCTCGGTCTCCAGGCGGGAGAGGTCGAGCAGGTCCATCACGATCCGCGAGAGCCGGAGGGCGTCGCGTTCGAGCTGCGCGGCGAATCGCGCCACGGCCTCGGGGTCGTCGGCTGCGGCGTCGCGGAGCGTCTCGGCCGCGGCCTGGATCGAGGCGGCCGGTGTCTTCAGCTCATGCGAGGCGTTGGCCACGAAGTCCCGCCGGACGGCGTCTATCCGGCGCGACTCGGTGACGTCGGTGACCACGACGAGCACCGATCCGTCGTCGCCTGCAGGCGCAGCCACGACCCGGAGCCATCGGGTGGGCGTCCCGACCTCGACCTCGGTGGAGCGGGGCTCCTGTCGTTCGGCCGCTATGCGAACCGTCTCCCGTGCCGTGGTCGGGAGGATCTGCGTCAGCGCGGCGGGCCGGCTCCCGAGGTGTCGTTCGAGCGCCGCGTTCGCGAACGCCGTGCGCCATCCGGCGTCCAGGAGCAGCACGCCCTCCTGCATCGTCCCCAGGATCAGGTCCTGCACGCGGCGGTCCCCGACCGCGGCGTGCTCCCGGCGGTCGAGCGCGTCTTGCGTGCTCCTCGACTCCTCCTCGGCGTGCCGCACGTCGGCCGCATGGGATCGCCGACCGAGCGCCACGCCGGCGCCGAGCGCGGCGATGACGACGGCCAGGCTGGCGGTGACTCCGGCGGGGTCCATGGCCGCAGTCTAGAAGGCCCTCATCACCTTCCGGGACGTTCACCCCCTGTTCATGTGCGGGCTACGGACCGGCCACCTGGCCTGCCTACATTCGGATCGACACCCATCGGAGGAGGGATCCTTGATGCACAGGTTCCGCAGGTCGACCGCGCCGGTCTTCCTCGTGATCGCGACGGCGCTCGTGGCCGCGGCATGCGGTAGCGGCGACAGCAACTCGACGGCGAGCGGCGCGAGCGGGTCCGCCGATCTCACCGGCACGATCGTGGTTTCGGGCT
>Ga0315273_10008568_pt1 | contig 12915 bp, 7 predicted proteins | sample YL17G02_0_MG_FD_205753 | JGI IMG/M metagenome (GOLD analysis project Ga0315273, IMG submission 205753) | Sediment microbial communities from Yellowstone Lake, YNP, Wyoming, USA - YL17G02_0 | ecosystem: Environmental > Aquatic > Freshwater > Lake > Sediment | place: USA: Wyoming | collected...
GACGCGGTTCCCCCTGCGCCTTCGGGAAGACGCCGTTGCCCCTACGCCTTCGGGAAGACGCCGTTGCCCCTGCGCCTTCGGGAAGACGCCGTTGCCCCTGCGCCACCATGAATCCCCGGGGTCAAGGCGCGGCTTGTCGCGTCCATCCTGGGCGCCGGCGTTCCGCCTTCGCCCCCACCATCGTCGCGTGGCTACGGTGGGACAAGTCGCCGGAATGACGATGCAAGATCGCGTAGGGGCGGGCCCCTGTGCCCGCCCGAATGCCGCCCGTCTCTTGACACATGTTCACCGTCGCGGTCACAGTACTAATCTGGCGTGGCCGCGGTGGTCACGCCCCGCGACGCGCTGAATCCTTCGACTCATGAATTCGGGATCGAGTTCGTCCCCTCAGGACTCAGTGCTGAGCGAGCATGTTCACCCGACCGCCTCGTATACCCACGCGACGGTCATTGCGAGTCGAAGCACCGAGGAGCCTGATGCCGCCGACCATTGACTTTGCCACGCTCTCGCTGCAGGACGCTCTGGACCTGGCCATTCTGATTGAAGAGGAAGCAAAAGAACGCTACGACGAGTTCGCCGAGCAGTTGACGATTCACCACACGCCTGAGGCTGCACAGTTCTTCATCAGCATGGCTGGCAACGAAGCCAAGCACGGCGCCGACCTGCAGATGCGGCGTCATGCGATTTTCGGCGATGCGGCCCAGCGGGTGTCGCGCGCGATGCTGTGGGATGTGGAGGCGCCGGAGTACGACCAGTCGCGGATGTTCATGTCCGCGCGGCAGGCCATGGAAGTGGCGCTCGACTGCGAGATCAAGGCTCACGATTTTTTCGCGAACGCGCTGGCCTACGTCCGGGACCCCGAGGTGCGCACGTTGTTCGAGGAACTTCGTTTCGAGGAAATCGAGCACCAGGAACTGGTGAAGTCCGTGATGGCTCGGCTGCCCGAATCAGACGAGATCGACGCTGACGGATTCGCCGACGAGCCAGTCGGACACTAACCAGGCCCGCCGAGCGGAGCCGGCGCGGCGACCGCCACCGGCACGATGCGCGTGAACTGCCCGCGCTGCAGGAGCTCCCGGCCCTTGCCCCCGCGACCGGTCACTTCGTACTTGGTGGTGCTGATGGTCTGCTCGGCGCCTCGACTGGTCTCCACAGTCAACAGATCACGGTCACCGGTCGAGGCGATGAATCCCAGCACGCGGTCTTCGTCCGGATTCAGCTTGATGAGGATGACGCCCTTGCCCGGGCCCGAGAGGAAGTTGATCTCCTCCACCTTGCAGAGCATCGCCCGCGCCTGCGCCGTGGCGGCAATGATCGTCTCGGTGCCATCGATCTTCGCCACGCCGACCACGTCGACGAGCTCCGACGGCCGTGCAAACCGACGCCCGGTCCGCGTGCTCGGCTCGACGAACCCATCCAGACCGAATCGAAGACTGTAGCCGTCGCTGGTAACGGCCACCGCGTGACACGGCGGCACCTCGCCTTGCTTGCGCGCCGCGATATCGGGCGCCACTCGCGGGTCGAGACTGAACGCCGCCACGATCTTCTCGCCATCCCGGAACTTGAAGAGCCGCTGGATAGGCTCGCCATACCCGGTCGACGCGGGAATATCCACGATGCGCGCCGTGTACGCCACGCCGAAATTGGTCAGAAACACCGCCGACGCCCGCGTGCTCCCGGGCAGCACCGCCACCACGGCGTCGCCTTCTCTGAGGCGCGTCGCGGCAAGGTCCTTCACTTCCTTCTGGCGCTTCACCCACCCGTCGCGCGACACGAGCACCACGTTGTCTTCTTCCACGATGAAGTCGTCGGCGGAGTACTCGATCTCCTCGACCGCCTCAATCAACGTGCGACGCGGATCGGCCTTCGCTGATCCGTACTGCTTCTGCAGCGCCTCGATGTCGGTGCGCACCAGCGTCCAGCGGCTGTTCTCGTCTGTCAGCAGCGAGCCAATCTGGCGTGCCCGTTTTCGTTTCTCCGCCAGTTCCGTCCGGATGGCCAGGATCTCCAGCCGCGCCAGCCGATAGAGCTTCAGCTCGAGGATGGCATCGGTCTGTTCGGCGTCGAGAACGAACTGCGCCATGATCTTGCCGGCCGCGTCCGCCTTGCCATCCGACTTCCGGATGATGCGGATGATGTCGTCGAGAACGTCGAAGACCTTCTCGAACCCTTCGAGCACGTGAATGCGCTTGTTGAGCGATGCCAGTTCGTGCTCGAGCCGCCTGGTCACCACGTCGAGGCGGAAATGCAGGAAATGCCACAGGATCGACTTGAGGTCGAGACGCTCGGGCCGGCCGATCTCGGGATTCTCGGTCGGGATGAGGCAGGTCAGATTGACCGGGAATGACGTCTGGAGCGGCGTGTGCTTGCACAAGTACGCCATCACCATCTTCTCGTCGGCGTCCTTCTTCAACTCCAGCTGGATCCGCACATCGTCGGTCGACACGTCCTTGACGTCGACCAGCGGCGGCAGTTTGCGGCCGAGCACGACCTCGGCGATGCGCTCGACCAACTGCGCCTTGTTCACCATGTACGGGATGCTCGTGATCAGTACCGTCTTGCCGCCGCGCGTCACCTGGCCCGTTTCCCACGTGCCCCGCACGCGGAGGCTGCCGGATCCCGTCTTGTAGATCGTCTTGAGTTCCTCGGCGCTGTTGAGCACGTGGCCGCCTGTCGGAAAGTCCGGGCCCTTCACGTACCGGCACAGCTGGACGCTGACCAGATCGGGATTGTCGAGCAGCTTGAGAAGCGCCGTGCAGATCTCGCCCAGGTTGTGCGGCGGCACACTGGTAGCCATCCCGACGGCAATACCTGTCGCGCCGTTGATCAGCAAGTTGGGTAACCGTGCCGGCAGCACCACCGGTTCGGTCTTCGTGCCGTCATAGTTGGGACGGAAAGGCACCGTGTCGTGATCGATCTCCTCGAGCATCTCGTCCGACAGGCGGGCCAGCCGGCATTCGGTGTAGCGCATCGCGGCCGGCGCGTCACCATCGAGCGATCCGAAATTGCCGGAGCCGTCGACCAGCGGATAGCGCAGCGAGAAGGATTGCGCCATCCGGGCCAGCGTGTCGTAGATCGCGGTATCGCCGTGCGGATGGAAACTGCCCATCACATCGCCCACGACCTTCGCGCACTTCCTGAACTTGGTGTCGGCCGTGAGATTCTGCTGCCACATCGTGAAGAGGATGCGGCGCTGAACAGGCTTCAACCCGTCGCGCACGTCGGGCAGCGCGCGAGAGGTGATGACCGACAGCGCGTAGTTGAGGTACTTCTCCTGGGCAATCTCGTGCAGCGCGACGACGGACTCACGTCCGCCTCCCGACAAGCGGCGATCGCCGGCCGGCGGCCAGTTGCCAGATGGCGGCCATCCCGATCCGGCCGGCGGCCAGACGCCGCCATCGCCTTCGGTCGCCAGATCGGCCGGGGCCTGTTCGATGATGTCCAGCAGCGTGGGATCGGGTTGCTTGCGACGACGTGGCACGAAATGGGACTCCTTCGATGGGCTTCATCTTACCGAGTGAAGCGGGTTTCCCGTCACCCCGACGGAAGCCGGGGTCCAGTCCTGGATTCCGGCGTTCGCCGGAATGACGAACTGAGAGTGCCTCTTCCGGTGCCGACTGCCCTTGAGCCGCGGCAGCTGAAGGCACAAACACCGGCGAGCGCACTCGGCGGCCTTGCGTCAGGGGTGCGGCATCACCCCCAGCAACGCGACCAGTTCGGCCAGCACCATCGCGGTGGCGCCCCATACCTGCTCGCCGCCGACATCGAAGAACGGCATCTCGATCTCGATCCCATCCCTGATGCGCGTCGTGCGGCGATGGCGGGCCGGATTGGCCAGATCGGCGAGCGACACCTCGATGAGCCGATCCACTTCCGCCGAGGCGACGCGCACCGTCGGACGTCCGGCGGACGTGCCCACGACCGGGTGGAGCACGAAACCGCTCACCGCAATATGCACGGGCGTGAGGCGCCCGACGACGCGCACGGTCGACGGATCGAGCGCGACCTCCTCGTAGGCCTCCCGGAGCGCCGCCGCTTCGATGGTCTCGTGGGGATCAACCGCGCCGCCCGGCAGCGACACCTGCCCGCTGTGCTGAGGCATGCTCGCCGAGCGCTTGGTCAACAGGATGGTGGCTTCCCCGTCGAGCGGAAACAGAAGGATCAGGCCCGCCGCCACCCTCGCGCTGCCCGGCGTGACGCCGGGCTTCCACCCAAACCGCGGTTGCGGCGCCATGCTGAGCTGCGCGTCGAGACCGGGCAACTGGCCAGCCTTGGCTTCCAGAGTCTCGATGACGTCCGCCAACAGCATCCGCGCCACGCAGTTATCTTAGCAGTCTGCGGCGCGGTCGACGGCCCGGGCGCTATAAATCGCCACCCTACGGTCTGCGGTCTACTTCTTCACCGGCTCCTTCGGTTTCTCCGGCGCCGCAGGCTTCTTGAGCGCCGCCCGCTCCTTGAGATGGTCGTCCATCTCGAGTCGCGGCACGCCATCGGTCATCCACTTCGGCGCGGCCTTTCCCATCAGATAGTGGTCGAAGAACTCCTTCATCCGGATCGTGTAGTCCTGCTGGTTCGCCCGCTTCGCCAGACCGTGGTTCTCGCCGATGTACTCCAGCATGATCACGTTCTTCCCGAGTCGCCGGAGCGTGTTGTAGTACTCGACGCCCTGCGTAAAGTCGACCGCGCCATCCTTATCGTTGTGCAGGATGATGAGCGGCGTCTTGACGTTCTTCGCGAAGTTCACAGGCGAGTTGCGAACGTACGCCTCCCAGTTGTCCCAGTAGCCGCCGAGGAATCGCCCCTGGCTGCTCTCGAAGATCGCCTGGTTCGTGCCGCCGGAGTTCTTGTAGATCAGGCTGTACATGCTGACCATGTTCGTGAGCGGCGCGCCCGCGACGGCGGCAGCGAACATGTCGGTCTGGGTCACCGTAAACGCCGTCTGGTACCCGCCCCACGAGTGACCCTGCAGCCCGACGTGTTTCGGATCGACGACGCCAGTCGCGATCGCCGCCTTGACGGCCGCCGTGATGCAGATCACCGCCGACACTCCCGGGTCGTTCAGCTTGTAGGTGATGTCGGGCTGGAGCACGGCGTATCCGTTGCTCGTGTAGACAGACTTGTTGAAGCCGTTCGCCGATGGCGTCGTGAACCCGTTGTGGCCCTGCGTGAGTTTCTCGTAGATGTAGACGAGGGTCGGGTACGTCTTGCCCTTCTCGTAGTTGGCCGGCAGGAAGAGCGAGCCCTGCAGCTTTTTCGGCGGCAAACCCTTGCCGAGGGCGACCGTGTAGTCGACGAGCATCGAGCCGCTCGACCACGCAAACGCCTTCACCTGGTCGTCGACCGCCGTCATCTTCCGGCCGGGCTTGAGCGACGCGTCGGTCACGTAGTAGTCGGCCGGATCCTTGTTCGTGGACTTCGTGTAGAAGTAGACGTCTGCCTTCCGCGCCTTCTGCACGCCGAAGGTCGCATCGTCCCAGAGCAGCGGCTGCACGCCCGTCTTGCCTGGATCGAGCCGGGCGACGCCGCCCTTCTTGGTGTACTCCCCGAACGCCGTCACGTAGCGCGGCACCGAGAAATCAACGCCGCGCTCCTCCGGATCGAGGCGGAGAATTGAGCGGTAGCGGATGCCGTCCTTCTTGCCGTTGACGGTCAGGTTGACGGCCGCACCACCCGCCACGGGCACCTTCCAGATGTCCCATCCGTCCGACAAGAGCACGGCGTCGGCGTCTTTCGTCCAGCCGAGGGCAGGCCGCGGCGGCTTGGCGACGTTGTGGTCGTCTTCGACATCGATGAAGGAGGTCGGCACCGTCGCCGTGAGGTTCGTGGATTTTCCCGACGGCATGTCATACAGGAAGTAGTTGCCATCGACGTAGTAGTAGAACTTCGTGCCGTCGGTCGACGGCTGGCCCATGTTCGGGGCCTTCTTGAGCGCCAGTTTCCGCTCGCCCGTCTGCAGGTTGATCACGTACACGTCCTGGTAGCGGCGGCCGTCGAGGTTGCTCATCAGCTCGTACTCGCGAAGGTCGACGCCGATGGCGTACTTCTCCTTCGGCGCGGGATTCACGCTGCGAACCGTCTCGTCGGCGAGGCGGATAAATTTCTTCTCGTTGACCCGGTAGATGGACAGGAAGCTGAAGTTCTTGTCCGACTCCTCCTGCACCTGCTGCTGCGACTGCAGGCGCGGGTCCTTGTAGTGCCACAGGACCAGGTCCACCTTCTCCTCGTCTTGGGTGTCTGGTGCCGCCGGCGGCGCGGGCGCCTCGGCGCCCGGGTCGGCAGGCTTGGCGTCGGGCTTCGCGTCCGCCTTCTTGAGCGTGCGGATACCGAAGAGCATCGCGCTCAGGTCCTCAGTCCAGGTGGCGCCGCGCGTGGGACTGATCGACATTCCGTCGGGGAAGCCCTTGTCTGTCGCCGGGTCGTAGATCACCTTCCGGGGCTCGGCTGCGCCGAACAAGGTGAACCCGATGGCCGCGTAGACCTTGTCCTTGTAACGCTTGTCGTCGGTGCCCTTCACGACCGAGAGGCCGTCGCCCTTCTCGGTCCACGCGAGGCGCTCGTACGACGCCTTGTCGCTATCGAGCACCGCCACGACCCCGGATTCCATGCTCCGCAATTGCACACCGTTGCCGGCCTTCTCGGGCGCGTCGATGATGAGCGCGAGAAAGCGACCGCTCTTGTCGAAGGCGAGCTCGGCGACGTTGCCGATGTTGAGATCGCGCCCCGTCGCAAGCTCGTGCAGGATGAGGTCCGCGCCCTTCGGTCGGTCGCTCGCGCCGCCCGCCGCTCCGGCGGCTGCCGGCGCGCCACTTGGCGCCCCCGCTGCCCCTGCCCCACCGGCGGCGAGGCCTGTCGCCGGCGCTTTCTGCAGGGCGATCCAGCCGCCGCGCTCACCGGCAAAAGCGAAGCGGCGAACGTTCTCGATCGTCACGTCCTTGCCGGAGGCGAGATCGAGCAGCTGCACCTTGGCCTGGATTGGACGCCGCTGCCGTCGGAGTCGGGCGCTCTCGGTGCGAGTCGGATACACCATGAAGGCGATCCACTTCGCGTCCTCGGAGAAGCGCAGCGTGGCCGCCGGCGGGCCAATCTCGCCAGGGGACGCGGGACCGCCGCCAGCAGAGGGCGACTCGCCCACCGGAAACTTGTAGACCTTATCGCCCTCGGCCGCGCGCACGATGACTTCGCTGTCGCCCTCGATGGGCGACATCCGATACGCGAGCCAGCGACCATCGTTCGAAATCGTCGTCGCACCCGCGTTCTTCCAGGCCACGATATCCGCGAGACCCATCGCGCGACGTTCGCCGGCCGCCTGCGGGCTGCGAACGGCCCCGGCCGGAATCGAGACGAGAACCCACAGGACAAGTGCCAACACGACAGCCGGTTTTCTCATATCGCTCTCTCCCAAGCAGACATTTCCGACCACAGTCGACGAGGTGCGCTGGAATAGCGGAGACATTCTAACCCGTTTCGCAACCGTCGACGGCGCGGCCTGCGGCTGGGGCGCGATTCATCGCGCCCATCGCGCCCGCCGTCGATTCCGGCGTTCGCCGGGATGACGACCCGAGAGCGTCATGCCGGCGAAGACCGGCATCCAGGACCGAGCCGGCAGCACGGAGGAGGAAGCCGGAGACGCTGTCGGACGGTTGTGGCAGTCTTGCCCCGGTGTGGCGGCCATGAAGGCGCACCGATGAGCGGCACGCCTGCCGTCGCAACGCAATCGCCCAGAAATGGCTTGTATTCCCGACCGCGATCGACACGCGGCCCTGGCACAAAGGTTGCTCTGTCCTCAGCCAAGAACCGTCGGTTCCCAGCTGCCACAGCCCCCACACCTCCTCCGCAGTTGGGAACCGGCGGAACTTGCCCTTCGACTCAGACGAGTTGAGCAAGGTGCGTCGGTCCCCGATGCCCTGAAGCCAGCGACCAGCCGTTGGCTGTGCTTCCCAACTCGAGTGAGCTCAGGGTTGAACGGTCGGCGCCGAGAATGCCCCAACGCCGTTGACAGCCCCCGACGAGCGTTGCCCGACCGTTGACCAGGCGAGAATGGCCCCCACGCCTGGTGGTTTCGACGCGAGAAACAGGTGGATGCCCCCATCCACCCGCTCTTTCGGCTATCATCACTCATCCAATGCGAAGGAGACGTACCGATGAAGAAGCTCCCGATCCTGGTCGCGGCGGTAATGCTGGTTGCCTCAATCGCCAGCGCCCAGGGATCGACCACCAAGCCGAGAAACGCCACCAAGGGCAAGACTCATTCAGTGACGGCTGAGGTCGTCTCGACGGATGCGACGGCCAGCACGATCACGTTGAAGGTCGGCGACCAGTCGATGACGATGCCGGTTCAGGGAAGGGCGCTTACAGCACTCGCGAGCTTCAAAGCCGGCGACAAAGTGACAGCGTCCTGCAAGGATAACAAGCGGGGCGAGCACAAGGCTATTACGAACCTCAAGGCCGCCAAGCGCAAGAAGTAGTCTACACACCGTCGAACAGATCGCCTGCCGGCCGCGACGCGATCGGCGGACCCCACGCCTGCCGGAACAGCTCCGCGCTCAACAAGCGATCGACGTCAGGCTTCGACAGCAGAATCCGATCGAGACTGAGATGCTGCGTGCGATGGGCGCGCAGCGCGGCTGCCTTGCGGTCCTTCCACGGCGCCACATCGATAACGAAATCCACGCCGGCGACGCCTGCGGGATCGCCACGCCTCACCACGTCCCAGGGGCGAACGGGCAGCGTCCACAGGAGCCTCGACACCTGGTGCGAGAGCGCGAGGTCGGGAAACCACCGCGGGTCAGCCGCCGCCGCGATCGCGTCAGAGGTGAATCGGTTGATCGCGATGTGGTCCGGATGGAGATTCGAGCCGTTCGGGTCGAATGTGATGACCACCTGTGGACGCGCGGCGCGAATCACCTCGACAAGCTGGAGCCGGATGGTCTCGGCGGGCGCGTCCTGAAGGCTGCGGTCGGGATATCCCAGCACGCGAAGCGTTGACACACCGATCAGCGTGGCCGCCTCGGTCAACTCCGCCTGACGCGTGCGGCCCAGTTCGGCAGCGGTGCAGACCGGCGGGGTGCCCAGCTTGCCGCGCTCGCCAAGCGTCGCCGTGCAGAGCGCCACACGCGCGCCAGCATCGCTGTAGCGGCTCGCCACCCCACCCGCAAACACGGTCTCGTCGTCGGGATGGGCGAAGATCAGCAGCAGGCTCCTCATGCGTTAGGCAGCATACATGAGTAGGGATTGTGCATTAGCGTCTCAATCGGCCCACTGCCGAACATCGCGCCGAAGAAACACCGGCGAATGTGAGAAAAGTCAGCCATTTTTGAGGTGTTTCTTGAGAGGGGTTGCCGAGCGGGGCTTCGGAATTCGGGTGTCGGGAACAGCTAAAGGACTACGCCTGCGCGCCACGGCGACTGCCGTTCGTGCCGCCGGGAGGACGGCTTCCGGAGCGGCCCCTCGACCCGAGCCGACAGCGAAGTCTGCAAAACGTGCCGTGAGGGCCAGGACTGGTTCGAGCGGGCACCCTTCGACTTCGCTCAGGGCAGACGGGGGCCCGCCCCTACGACGACGGGGCGCCCTACGGCGACGAATGCCAGGGCTCTCCGACGAATCTCCCGGTGTCCCGTAGGGGCAACCCCCCGTGGTTGCCCGACGTGTAACACCCGGCAAGGTAGTTTTGCCGCCCTTCGACGTTGCTCAGGGCGCCCCGAGCTCGGCCGAGGGGCGGCTACGTGAGCGCGGACGCGGAGGAACCGTCGTCCTGAAGGCACAGTTGCATGGAGCGAGAACACGCATGAGCCGCCCCAAGCTCTTGAATCTTGGCAGCCAGACGCGATATCTCGCGTTCGCCACTGTCCCGAATCAGAAGTGCGATGGCTTATAGTCCGGAGCGCGGCTTCGGCTCAACCCAACTGCGGATGACCGACTCGAGCGCCCTGGGGTCGTTGAGGACGCCGGCGAGCGACCAGGCGATCTGCCCGTCTTTCACCCCCAGGATGTACGGCGTGCCGGTCAGGCGGAGGGCCTGCCAGGCGGCGCCCTGGGGGTCTGCAAACCAGCGCACGGCTGGGAACTCGGCGGCACGGGCCTTCACGAACTTCGCCGCCTCGGCAACGGGCGCGCCAATGACGACGACGGTGCGGGCGTTGAGATCAGGCGATTCCCACTGCTTCATCCCTCCGAGCAACCGTGCCGACGCGGCCGAGGTCGGCGTCACGTAGATAAGCAGCCACTGACCCGCCGGCCCGACCTGCGGCGACGCGACGGCCACGCCGTCCATCGTGACCACCTGGAAGGCCGGAAGCGGTCGCTTCTCGGCCGCGCTCACCACGGCGCCCAGGCCGACTGCGCCAGCGATGAGGGTCGCGACCGCGAACCGCGCAGCCGCCGGTCTGAGAGTGTCCATCATCCGTTTCGCCATCATGGTGCCGTCTCCACGGGTCTGCCGGACCTACCGAAACCACAAGCCAGTGCTGAGGGAGCGTTTCTCGTCAGTCAGACCGATCAGGGCGTTTCCGCCCAACGGCCCGCTGAATGGCGTCGTGCCATCAAGCGCCCGCAACGATCCCAGCGCGATCGTGACGGGCGCGGGCGGCACATTAAAGTTGACGATGTCGGCCAGGTCTTCTGCACTGAGGCCGGCGAGCACCGAGTTCTCGGTGAGATCCACGAGGTCCTGAGCCAGGGCCTGCGTTCCCGCCTCGTCACCCGGCATCCTCTGCGCGACGAAGTGGAGCAGCGCCACGCTCGAGTGCGGCGTGATCGTGAGTGTCCAGTCGTAGCGCACGACTTCCGTGCGGGTGAAGTCGAATGCCACGAGCGATGGAGCAATGGGCGGGTTGACGCCGGAGAATACGTACGTCGACGTGCCGTACGTGCCGTCCACGCCGCTGATGACGGCATAGCCGCCCGTCGTGGCCGACGGGTTGACGCGCGCCGACACACCCCGTGCGCCAGAACCGGCGCCTGTCACCGCCGACCGCAGGCTGAGTTTCACCGTGATCGGGACGTCCGTCTGGTTCGTCACCCGGTCGAGGTACCGCGCGAAACTGCGGCCGCCGGTGGCCGGCGACACAAACACCTTCCGCGTGATCACCAGGCCGCGCGCGGTGGGCGGGGACATTGGCCCAATGGTGAGCTGCCGCCCGCCTGCGCTCCGATCCGCGGCGACCACGCAGCACACGGGGTTGTCGCCGACGTGGAGTGTGGCAGCGTTGAACAGCGTCCCCGCCAGCGTCCCACTCGTCGTGCCTCCGGAGACGACCGCGCCGCCCGTCGAGATCGAGTATCGGAACCCCTCTTCATCGTCGAACGCGACGACGGCCGTCGTGGTAAAGTCCACGCCGTTGCCGAGAACGACATCGACCTCGGCCGGCGCTGGCGAGTTCGGTTCGAGGACACCCCGCGCCACGCCCACGACGCTGTCCTGGCGAGCCATCACGTAGAACTGCCCAGGCGGAACCCAACCAAACAGCATGGTCGAGGCGTCGATCTGGGCTGCCTGCCCAAACGTGCCGAGCGGGCCGGCCGACCCCAGGGGCACGAGCACGAACAGCGTGGAACCCGTCCCGGGGTTGGTGACGTTGACCCTGACCTGGCCGTAGTAGCCATCGAATCGGACGGCGCTCGCGAGGGGAGTGTTGCCGGCGAGCAGTTCGCCCGAAGAGCTGGCAAACAGGTACCGACAGTTGCCGCCGTCGCAGAACTCCAATGTCGCCTGGAGGTAGAAGGCGCCGAACGGCACATGCTCGAAGATGTAGCTGCCGTTGACGGGTTTCAGCGCGTCGTTCGGGCCGATGCGGCGCTCGAAGGCCAGCCCGTCGCTGACAAGCGCAACGGTCGCCGTTGACGTCTGTGCCCCAGCGTTGTCGTACGCCGTCACCGTCACCGTGCCGGTGTCCGGCATCGCCCAGTTGAGGTTCGACACGCTACTCGTCGTGGTGTGGAGCGTGAACGGCTCGCTGCGGCTCGCGATCAGTCCCGTAGACGGATCCTGGGCCGTCAGCCGGTGAGTTCCCACTGGCAGCTCGTAGAAGGCGAAGGTGCCGTCGTCGCGCGTGACCGTGGCGAAATTCGCGACGCCGTCCTCGCCGACCACGAAGACCGTAGGCCAGGGCACCGCGGTGCCGTCGAAGAAGGTGACGAGTCCAGTCGCCGTCGTGATCGGCAGCAGATAGTCCGGGCCCTCGATCCACGCTCGCTGACCGGCCGCCGTCCCCGCCGTTTCCGCGTAGGTCCCGCTACCCGTTGGGGACTCCACGCGAACGATGTACGCCCCGTCCGGAGGAAGTGCAGCGGCGATGTGGAAGACGCCGTCCCGGCCCACCGTCGTCTGGGCAATCAGTTCTCGGTTGTCCCCCCGCAGCAGGAACATCGGCGCGGTCTCGACGCCTTCGTCGCTGCCAACCGACCGGATTCGGCCCTGGAAGATCGCAAAGAGGCTCCCAGGCAGCGTGATGTCGCCTGACATCTGCTGCCCATCCTCGGTCACCGGGCCGGTTTGGACTTCGGCGAATCCTCCCGGCAGGCCCGGCATGAACACCCTGACCTTCGCGCCCTCGGCCGGCACAAGCACGGGGCCGAAGGCAAACGTGCTGTCGCCGCCGAGCGTCGTTTCGCCTAGCGGCCGATCGTTCAGGGTCAGCACCTGCACGCGGAATCCGCCCTCGACACCGCCTGATCCGTCGGAGGTCAGCACGATCCCACGCACACTGGCGTACATCCAGTCGGTCACGAAGCTCACCGGCACATCGCCGTCACCGGAGATCGGCACCCGCAACTCGAGCGTTGTACCGGTCGCGCCCGGCGTTCTCAGAAGGAGGGCGGCCCCTCGAACGACGAGGTTGTCGGCATTGAAGGCGCCAGAGCCGTCGCTGGCGCTCGTCAGCGTCGTCAGCAGGCGGTTGCCGGTTTCCTGGAAGACCT
>Ga0315273_10008569_pt1 | contig 12914 bp, 9 predicted proteins | sample YL17G02_0_MG_FD_205753 | JGI IMG/M metagenome (GOLD analysis project Ga0315273, IMG submission 205753) | Sediment microbial communities from Yellowstone Lake, YNP, Wyoming, USA - YL17G02_0 | ecosystem: Environmental > Aquatic > Freshwater > Lake > Sediment | place: USA: Wyoming | collected...
ATACTCCACGCCGGTGGCGATGCTACAGGAGAATATATTGAGGTTACCCTGAGCGAACAAGTACGCATGTCGCCGGTAAAAGTACTTGAATACTGCTTGGCTACAGAAATCTTACTCAGTGACGGCCAGGTACGCGGCATAAAGGCTATTGATTTCAGGAGCGGAATTGTTGAGGAATTCGCATGCAAGTTCATTATACTGGCGACCGGTGGCGCAGGCCGGCTCTTTAAATATACTACCAATGGTGACACTGCTACAGGCGATGGCATAGCGCTTGCTTATCAATCAGGGACTGAGATAGTAGATATGGAATTTTTCCAGTTCCATCCCACAGCCCTGAGATTGCCCGGCGTATCGCCTTTCTTAATAAGTGAAGCTGTCCGTGGGGAGGGTGGGGTTTTAAAGAATACTGAGGGCCGCCGCTTTATGCCTGAGTATTCTTCTGATGCGGATCTTGCCCCAAGGGATGTTGTAGCACGAAGCATACTATTTGAGATGAGAAAAACCGGAAGTGATCGGGTATTTCTTGATGTAACTCAATTATCAGCCACCAAAGTAACCACACGTTTTCCTCATATTTACCGCTTCTGTCTTGATCACAGCCTGGATATCACAAGAGATATGATCCCTGTTGCCCCTGCGGCCCACTACCTTATGGGGGGGGTGAAAGTCAATTCCTGGGGTGAAACTAATATAGCAGGCTTATTTGCCGCGGGGGAGACAGCCTGCACAGGGGTACATGGAGCAAATAGGCTGGCATCCAATTCGTTATTGGAAGTTTTAGTATTCAGTAAAAGAATCATTGAGAGGACACAGGTAGATTATGACTTAACAGCCAAGAGGGCAAAGGGTGTTGAGCATTTATATCAGCTACCGTCACGTGAATCGGTCCGTGATATCCCAATACTGAACTTGCCTAATCTGCAAGCGATGCTGTGGGATAAGGTGGGTATAGTTCGCGACTTGGAGGGTTTAGACGAGGCTGCCATGATATTAGCGGCCTGGCAAAGCCTGCTCCCAGCTATCTCTGACCGTCTTTCTTACGAATTAAATACACTGGTAATTAACGCGCGCTTGATGACGGAATCCGCTTTATTAAGAGAAGAAAGCCGTGGAGCGCATTACAGGTCTGACTTTCCCCGTCCATCAGCTAATTGGAAAACTCATATTATTTTTCGCACTTAACATCTTAGATAAACTTGGATAATTGTACTTTGATAAGGTTTTTCTCCCGTCTTGACATATTCGATGTCTGTTGTGTACACTTGTATTAAGAACAAATGTGCTTTATAGGTTTAATGTTATGAGAAGGCCAGGGGCAAGTATTACCCGTCAAAAAATTATTGACTTTATCCGTGAATTCTACGACGAGCGGGGTTATTCCCCTACAGTAAGGGATATTCAGAAAGGTTGCGAACTGAGTTCTACAGCGGTTGTTCAACATCACCTGAAAGTCCTTGAAAGCGAGCATCAGATTGAAAGGGATGCTAAGGTGTTTCGAAGTATTCAGTTGCCTGATAGAAAAAACACAATCCGTGTCCCTTTGCTTGGAAAAATCTCCGCAGGCGCACCGATACCTGTCTTAAATTCAGAATCGTGGCACAATGAAGCGATTGATACGCTTGAATTATCGGCTGAAATTACACAGGGGAAAGAGGTATTTGCTTTAAGAGTCAGTGGCTTATCGATGATTGATGCCCTGATTGACGATGGGGATATCGTGCTTATGGAACCTGTGCAGAAAGCTGATAACGGCGACATGGTGGCTGTGTGGTTAAAAATGGAGGAAGAGGTCACCTTAAAAAGGTTCTATCTGGAAGGCGACCGTATCAAGCTTCAACCGGCTAATATCCAGATGAAACCTATTTATACGGATCCTGCAAATGTCGAGATTCAGGGTAGGGTGGTGGCAGTTATCAGGACTATATAGGCAAATTCAATCCTTTTACGATAATAACAGCTATTTTGGAGGTTGTAATGAGCGATCCATACGCGGAATTTGCTAAACGATACGGATACCAGGAATCGGCAAGGTTCAAGAAGGTACTCAGGGTGCTGATGAATGAGGATGAGGTTAACGTCGCCAACCTGCTGCCGGGCACGACGGAAGAGATCTCTCAGAAAATGAATAGGAAACCTGATGCAATAGAGGATATCCTGAAGGACCTGTATCAGAAAGGCCTAATATTTGAATCCTCAAAAGGCTATAAGGCTGCCCGTGATATTTTTCAATTGCATGATGCAACCGGCAGTGATATGAGGTCGGATGACCTCTGGGGCAGGGACCTTTTAGACGCCTGGTGGGATTTTTCTGAAAATGAATTGTTTAAAGATATTGCCAAATTGGGGAACGCCTTTCCCAAACCGGCATCACGCGTTATCCCGGCCAGGGCGTCTATTGACGAATCGGCAAAAGTGCTACCCAACGAGGATATTAACGGTGTAATCGATAAAGCAAATAGAGTGGCAGTGGTTAAATGCCCTTGCCGGCGCATGGCCCAGAAATGCGATAGGCCGGTAGAGGTATGCCTGCAGCTGAATAAGGGCGCTGATTATGCTATAAAGCGCGGATCCGGCCGGGAGGTCAGCAAGGAAGAGGCCAAAGAGATACTCCAGCTTGCGGCCGAGGGCGGCCTGGTCCACAGCGTAGGCAATGCGCCGGAAGTGGGCCATTATATATGCAATTGCTGCCCGGACTGCTGTATTTTCATGTATCCGTGGCTTACCTACGGCGGCGTTGAAAAAGGTATAGCGAAAAGCCGCTTTGAGGCCAGAATAGATGTTGAGTTGTGCAGCGGTTGCCAGGATTGCGTTGAGCAGTGTCCATTCGGCGCGATAGAGATGGCAAAGGTAGCAGGACACAAGAAAATGAAAGCGCAGGTCAACCCTGATAAATGTTACGGCTGCGGCGTTTGTGCCGTGAATTGTATTACCGACTCAATAAAACTGCACGAGGTACGGCCGCCGGAACATGTAACAGCATCATAGCAGCATCAACCATGACAAATAAAGGGGCAGGCCTTAGCCTGCCCCTTGCTATTGCCAATTAATATGCTGTTACCAGGAAGAGCGGTGATAGGTCGGGAAGATCTGTTTTTCGTAATCCTTGCCGGTAATGGCGTCAGCGCAGAGGGCTCCTGACAGGGCAGCCCCGTCGACACCGCCGCCCCATTCCTTCTCACCGTACTGGTCACCCACAAAGTACAGACCTTCAACCCAGGGGGACTTGTTGTCCGGCCTGTCCTTGCCCATCGGCCGCCAATGGCCATAGGCCTCGGAACCCGCCGTCCAGAAACGGAACTGAACATCCTTCTCCCAGCCGGGGAAGTTATCCGTCATGAACCGTTCGGCTTCGGCAATGCAGGCGCTGACCCTGGCCTTGTCGCGCATCTCGTGGTCCATGAGGGGGATTGAGAATAATAGGCTATTCAGCCCGTTGGGAGCATGGTTCACCCACCACGTGAACGATGCCATCACGAAATCCAGGCTCTCCAGTCCCTTTTTCTGGCTGACGCCCGACAGGAATATGAAGCTCCTGGGATCTATGCCCTTCTCGCGGGCGAAATCGCGCGTAGAGTAGAAGAAACCGGTCAGCAGGCCGGGTATATAGTATTTCTCCTTGACCTCTTTGATGAAGTCAGCAGGGAAGTTACTCTCGGGTATGACATTGAAAGCATGTTTGGGAGGGATATTGCAGACAACCAGGTTGGTGTCGATCACCTCGGCGCCTTTATTGGTTTTTACCCTTACGCCCTTGACCTTTTTATTCTCGATAATGACCTCTTCAACCGCCGAATCGGTCCATATCTCGCCTCCGGCAGCCTTGATAACGTTCCCGAGTTGGAGGGCAATATCCAGCGTACCTATGCCGGCGTCTATTTGCCCCACCGAACCTGTGACCAGGTCCATCTGGATATCCTTGGCTATGGACTGGTATTTCAAATAGTCGCGCAGGTGCATGTCGTCGGGGTTGGCCATAGCCGTCTGCGACCCTGCCAGGTTGCGGATGAACAGCCAGTTCTCCTCGCTGCACTCCCTCTCCCGAAGGAAATCGCCCAGCGATCCCTTCATCTGTTCGATCTGGTCAAAGGTCAGCATGGCCATCTCCCTGAGCAGCTTCCTGGCCGACTTGCCTCCGTCACTCATCCATTCATAGGGCCTACCGTGTTCAACCTGGTGCCATTTGGTCTGGTCCTTGTTGTCTATGACCACGAAGCCCTTGTTGGTCTTCATATAGATGGGCTTGCCCAGGTATTTGCAGAGGAAGGTGATGCGGCCGCGGTCGCCCCAGAACAGGCCGTGCCCGCCGTCATTGATGCAGTGGTTGAACCAGCCCTTCTTGACCACCGACTCGAAATCGGGCGTGTCATGTGTCACCCATGTGCCGGTGCTGGCCAGCGCCCTGCGTAGATCCTTATAGGAATACTCCTTGTCCATTATCCACAGCTTGTTGTCCTTGCCATAGAAGCTGAGGATGCGCCCGCCATAGAAGGACTCCTTTTCCAGGACCAGGACTTTTTTACCTTCCTTTGACGCGAGGATGGCCGCGGTGGCCAGTCCCCCCACTCCCGACCCGACTACAACGACATCGAAGTTTTTCAAAACCATTTGAAATGTAACCTCCTTTAAATTATATTCACTTACCTTATAAGAGCCAGCTTTGCTACAGGTTGGCGCCACCGTCAATGATCAGCGTGGCTCCTGTCATGAAATTCGAGGCCTCCGATGCCAGGTAAAGCGCTGTTCGGGCTATCTCCTCGGGCTGCGACAGTTTCTGGAGGGGCATCTTCTTCATATATTCGGCCATCAGCTTTTCGTTGCTCCACAGCGCCTCGCTGAACCTGGTCTGCACGATACCCGGGGCGATGCAGTTCACGCGTATTTTGTGGTTGCCCAGTTCGACAGCCAGGCACCTGGTCATCATGATGATGGCAGCCTTGCTGATGCAGTAGGGGCCTAATCCCGGGGTTACGAAGATACCACCCACCGAGGCCACGTTGACGATGGCGCCGCCGCTGCCCTGTTCCACCATCATCCTGGCCGCCGCCTGGCTGAGGAAGTAGTAGCCCTTGATATTGGCATTCATAATCAGGTCGAAGGGCGCCTCCTCCATATGAAGCACATCGGCCATAACAGGGTTGGCCACCGCGTTGTTGACTAATATGTCAAGGCGGCCGAACTCCTTCTTAACCCGGGACATGAGGTTTTTCAGGTCCTCCATTTTGGCGTTGTGCGCACTCACGGCTAAGCTGCGCCTTCCCATCTTCCTGATCTCATCGGCCACTTTCTCGAGGTCAGGGAGCTTGCGGCCGCTGACGACGACGTCAGCGCCCGCGTCGGCGAACTGCAGCGCTATGGACCTGCCGATACCACGGCTACCTCCGGTAATCAGTGCCACCTTACCTTCTAAGGACAGGTATGAAACATCCATGAATTTACCTCCGTCGTGTTATTTAATTCCAGCCATGCCGTCAGCTATCTGCTTGCAGCGCTTGAGCTCTTCCCTGGCCTCACCAAGTATCATCATTCTTTGGGCCATCAGCGATCCTTCGCCGTGTAGCACCATAACTTCGTATTCAGATGCAAGCTGCCTGCGGATCAGGTCGAACATGCGAAGCCGCGCTTCGGCTGAAGTGCCGGCCTTGCCGCTGAAGTATTTATCCATAAAGCCGTGCGTCTCAGGATTCTGCCAGTCCAGATAGGTTGGCTTGGTAATTAAGGCGCCACCGGAGATATCCTGGATCAACTTTACCAGGCTGTGGTACTTATCCGCAAAATGATATTTGGCAATATTGGTGGTCACCGGGTTAGGCACAGGCATTCCGCCATGCATGACAAAATCGAGGCAGGATGCACGCGTGAGCGATTTGAGGGTCTGAAGATACATGGCGGCTTCGGTCAGCTTCTCGCGGATATGCGGGACCTCTGTCACGCCATTATATTCGGCTATGGCATAAGCCATACCAACAAAAAGCTCTGACATCGGTATGCGGTAAGCACAGCCGGTGCGCCTGTGAAGCAAACTGAAGTTGTGTGCTATCAGGAAGGCCTGCTTCCATTCTCCACACATGAATACCCTTTCCCAGGGCACGAAGACATCATCGAAGATCACTAACTGGTCAGTGTGCATGCGCCAGGGCCGGTCCACCGGGAACTCCATCGAACTGATGCCGGATTTTATCGGACGGCAGATCTGCTTGAGTCCTTTGGCATTGCAGGGAATGGCAAAGGCCACGGCATAGTCCTGGTCTGCTTCGGTCATAGCCCTGCCGGGAATTACAAATATCTCGTTGGAGTAGGCCGAGCCCGTGATATGCATCTTGGCGCCCCGCACCACGATGCCTTTGGCGTTCTTTTCGACCACCCGCGGATAAAAGTCGGGGTGCACCTGCCTGGGGTCAGATGGCCGCATCAGCCTGTCGCCTTTAGCATCGGTGACGGCTGAAACAATAGCAATATCTTCTTTCATAAGATATTGGCGGAAGTTGTGTACCCTGTCAATGTATTCCTTGTTGCCGGTGATATTGGCGAATATTTGTATGGCGTTGATCGCGTCCGCGCCGATGTCCTTGGCCAGCGGAATGTAGCCATCTGCATAGGTCGAAGTAGCAATGATAAGTTCAGTCGCTTTTACCAGGTCTTCACCTGTTTTAGGTATGTAGTAGTACCTGCTTACCTCCTGCTTCAATTCAGGATCATATACATTGGCCAGGTCCTTGAACTGGGGAAGTTCAGCGCATTCGTAGTCCACCGCCATTGTCTCCACACACACCTTGAGGGCCGGGTGAATGGTAACATCCTTCACCCTCTCCCCATACATATACACTTCTCTGCCGTCCCGCAGGCTCTCTTTGTACTGCTCCACCGTTTTTAAGCCCATGATTAACCTCCTGTATATCGGTACATATTATGTAAAACTATTGCATTAGCGGTACTGCCAGTACGTTAAACTTAAAGGCCCAGTGCTTTAGCTATCATATTTTTCTGAATTTGCCGTGTGCCACCGCCGATGAGCAGGATGTAAGAATCCCTTAGATATCTTTGTGCGTCGTATTCATACATCAGGCTATAGCCGCCAAACACCTGCATAGCCCTGTGGGCCATATTTGTCCAGCACTCGGTAGCCACTAATTTTGCCATGCACGATTCCTTGTAGCATGGTTTGTTAGAGTCCCTCAGCCAGGCGAGCTGGTAAACGCACAACCTGGCTAGGTGCAGGTCGACGGCCATCTCGGCCAGTAAATGGCTTATGGCCTGGAACTTGCCGATAGGCTGTCCGAAGGCGTTTCTGTCTTTGGCATACTGCAGCGCATCATCAAAGGCTGCCTGCGCGTATCCGAGCGAATTGGCGGCCACCTCCAGGTGTTCGGTTTCCAGCGTGCTTATCAGTAGTTGCCAGCCGCGGTTTATGGCTTCCGGTCCGCCCAAAACGTGTGATTTGGGAACTTCCACGTTCTCATAAACCACCTCGCAAGTAGTGTCCGTGAATCCCCCCATCTTCTTAATAGGTTTAGCGCTATAGCCCTTGCTCTTAGTATCGACAATAAATAGACTCAGACCCTTATGCTTGGGCAAATCCTTATCAGTCCTGGCCAGCGTGATGGTGTAGTCGGCCTTGTCGGCTAAAGTGATGAACATTTTGGAGCCATTAAGTATGAAATGGTCGCCCTTCTCAACGGCCGTTGTCTTAGCCGCGGCGGCGTCTGATCCAGAATCAGACTCCGTTATACCATAGGCAAACAGCAGTTCGCCCTTAGCCAGCCTGGGGAGATAATACTTCTTTTGTTCTGCGTTCCCGCAATGTAAAATCATATCGGTGCCGTACATTATTACAGCATTAAAATACGATGCTAACCCCCACAAACCTGACCTCGCCAGTTCCTCGCAGACAATGGTATAGTCAATGATACTCCCACCCATGCCGTCGTATTCAACAGGTGTGATTACACCCATAACACCGATTTTCTTGAGTTTCTCAAGAATCTCCATGGGGAAAGCATGTTCTTCATCCCATTTCCGGACTAACTGCTTGGGACATTCCTTTTCTACGAACTCTCTCACAGTAGCCCGTAGCATTTCTTGTTGTTCGGTAAATTGAAAGTCCACTCCATATCCTCCTGCTATCTATTTATAACAATAATGCCAGTGAAATTTCGTATTTAACTTAGCTTGACAATGGCTGTTTGGTGATATAAACTCTCGAAGTTATCTATTGATTGACTAATAAATTGAAGTCTACTGAAGCTTAGATTATAGATTAATTGTGTACCCTTGTAAAAATATTGCAGACAGCTCAGGTTTATTCTCGCTAACGGCAATTGATTCGATACCAGTCCACTAAAATATCCATATCTGATCCTAACTTCCGTAGGAGTGCAGTATTTGACTAAATCCAAGGGCGGATATGAAACAATCAAAACGGAGGACTAATGATGAGTACTAATGGCAAGAAACAGGTACCTTTGCTGGATGGAATGATGAAACTACCTGCATCTCCAGGAGATACCGGACACCTGATAGGGAGCAAATGCCGTAAATGCGGCGAACTCTTTTTTATCAGGAGGGAGATTTGTGAGAATTGCCAGAGCCAGGACCTGGAGGAAATAGCTCTTAGTAAGAAGGGTAAGCTTTACGCATTTTCGGTAATGTTCTATCCTGCTCCCCCGCCTTATAAGCCGCCGGAGCCTTTTGTTCCCTATGGCCTGGGGTGGATAGAGTTGCCCGAGGGAATAATCTTGTTTTCCCTGATTACCGAAAATGATCCGAAAAAATTGGTAGCAGGTATGGAAATGGAATTGCTTTTCGATAAACAGGAAGAGGACAAAGATGGGAACGATGTTATGGTTTACAAATTCCAACCCGGGAAAGCAGGTTAAGATAATGCCGGCAGCGAGAATCAATATATCTGATCATAAGGAGGCGCCATGGATGACGTTGTAATCGCCGGAGTCGGGATGCACAAGTTCGGCCGTTTTCCGGAGAAAGACCCGGCTGACATTGCAATTGAAGCAATTTTGAAGGCCTTAAAGGATGCCAACATGACTTATCAGGATATACAGTTTGCTCTGTGTGGGCGGGTTGTCCTCAAACGTCCGGGCCTGGGCATCGAAATACTGGGCAAAGTGGGAATGACCGGTATTCCCATCTATGAGATAAATGCCATGTGCGCCACCGGCGGCGCTATGCTCAAACTGGCTAAGGACGCTATCACAAGCGGTTCTTGTGAGGTAGTTCTGGTTTACGGCGTGGACAAGCACAAGGGCATGTTCGAGGAACTGGGTGAACCCTGGCAGAACAGGCTCGGAATGAAGGCCAGCCCGATTTCATTTGCCACTGTAGCCCAGAAGTACATGAGTGACTACGGCGCCACAGAGGAGGACTTTGCCAGGGTGGCCGTTAAAGCTCATAAGAACGGAGCTAAGAATCCTTACGCTCTTTTCCAGAACGAATTGACTATCGAACAGGTACTAAAATCACCGATGGTGGCGTATCCGCTGCACCTGTATAATTTCTGCACACCGGATGATGGCGCGGCCGCGGTAATTGTCTGCAGTAAAAAGGATGCCAAGAAGTTTAATATAAGTCAACCCATAACCATTGCCGCTGCTGTTATGCAAACAGCACAATACCCACCGTCGGTAATTGAACCGAGCTCAACAGCAAGCACCTGCACAAAAAGCAAGGCCTATTCTGTTACCGAGCTTGCCGCCAGGAAAGCCTATGAGATGGCCGGGTTGGGCCCTGAAGACGTGAAAGTGGTTGAGGTGCAGGATACTGAATCAGCACACGAATTGGTACACATCGAGCAACTTGGCCTTTGCAAACCCGGAGAAGCGTACAAACTACTCAGACAGGGTGTTTTCGATATTACGGGTAGGCTGCCTGTCAATCCCAGTGGAGGCATACAATGCAAAGGCGAACCTCCCGGCGCTTCAGGTCTGGGACAAGTATGCGAAATTGTATGGCAAATGAGGGGACAGGCAGGGGCACGCCAGACTAATAATCCTATAGTAGGTATGTGCCAGGTATTTGGCTGGAATCACATCGCAGCGGTTAGCATACTAAGGAAATAACAATAGCATCTCTAAAACTAAGAATATTCAAGCCCGTAATCTATGGCTGTCGGCTCTAATTGTATTGTGAGGCCTCTCTTTAATTTTCAATGAAAACCGACAAAACTATTTCCGTATCAACCGTGCATCATCTTAGTTGAATGGTCGGGGTGAGTGGATTCGAACCACCGGCCTCATGGTCCCAAACCATGCGCGCTACCGCTGCGCCACACCCCGCAGGGAAAAAGTATAGGTTAGAGGGAAAACTACGTCAAGACTTATTGGATTGAGGAAGTTAGTGATTGCTATCTACAATTCGGGCAGACATCAAAAATGTCAGGGGCTAACCCCCATTTTTTCCGAATGAAATCGAGCTGTGCTTCAGGTGCCCATTGAATCCCGCATTTACTGCATTTCTTCAACCTGAATTCCACTTTCCAGTTATAAATATGGCGGACACCGTTCTTTTCCTCCATTTTCACTGCCCCGGTCGGGCAGACATAAAAACAGGAACCGCAGCCTATGCACGCCTTAGCCTTTTCAAGAAACGGCGGTTTCGGCTCCTTGGTAATTCCCCTGTTAACCAGACTGATGGCACTGACACCGACAACCTGCTCACATGCCCTTACACAAAGCCCACAGACGATGCAGTTATGCTTCTCCCAATATTCTTCGCGGAAAGGAGGTTTTTCAACACCGTATTCTGCCGCAAGCTCCTTTATAATTTTATTCTCAGAGCATCGGGCCAGCAGCAAATTCAGTAACATTTTGCGGTTCTTTACTACCCTGTGTGAATCGGTCTGCACTATTAAACCCTCTTCTACAGGGTACAGGCATGAAGTTACGATACGGTTTCTCGAGCCACGTGTGACCTCGACAATGCAAAGCCTGCATGCCCCATACGGTTCTATAGCCTCATGGTCACAAAGAGTTGGTATCCTGACGCCATATTTTCTGGCAACCTGCAATACATACATGCCTTTTTCAGCTGTGTATTTATTACCATTTATTGTTAGAGTAACTGACTCACTCAATGTTTACAGCTCCCATCTTGCATATATCGTAGCACGTGCGGCATTTAATACACTTTGATTCATCAAGAACGACAGGATTCTTTTTACCCATGAACTTGATGGCATCTGAAGGGCAAGCTTTGACACACATGCCGCACCCGGGGCATTTCTCATTGATAATACTGAACCGTATTAAAGCTTTGCATATGCCGGCCGGGCATTTCTTAGACTTTATATGTGCCTCATACTCATCCCTGAAGTATTGTATCGTCGTTAAAACCGGGTTTGGAGCTGAGCTTCCGAGGGCACAGAGGGCACTGTCCTGTAAATGCGTGGATATTTCCTTCAGTAATTCAATATCACTTTCTCTCCCATTCCCCTCAGTAATATCGTTGAGGATCTGGCGCATCCTCTTAATACCTTCTCTGCAAGGTACGCATTTACCGCATGATTCCTCCTCGAGGAAGGTTAGAAAATACCTGGCGGTATCTACCATACAGTTATCTTCGTCCAGTACAATCATACCGCCGGAACCCATCATGGATCCCGCCCTGGTCAATGCATCAAAATCAACAGACAAGTCAAGGAGTTTTTCGGGCAAACAACCGCCGGAAGGCCCGCCGGTTTGCACCGCCTTAAATTTCTTGCCTCCCCGTATGCCGCCGCCTATGTCGAAAATAATTCCCCTGAGCTTCATGCCCATCGGCACTTCAACGAGTCCTGTATTATTTACCTTGCCAGTTAGCGAAAATATCTTAGTTCCGCTATTACCTGGAGTGCCGATACTGTTAAACCAATCAGAGCCTTTATTTACGATAAACGGGATGTTAGCCCACGTTTCAACGTTGTTTAAATCGCTTGGCCTATCCCATAGCCCTTTTTCAACCGTATGGATGTATTTGGCTCTTGGTTCTCCGGGCTTTCCCTCGAGGGAGGCCATTAAAGCCGTGGATTCACCGCAGACAAAAGCACCGCCGCCCCTGTTAACCCTCACATTAAAATCGAACCTGGATCCAAGTATATTTTTTCCGAGTAATCCTAATTTTTCTGCGCTTTCCATGGCTATGGTTATATTGTTTAATGCAAGCGGGTACTCATTGCGTACATATATATAGCCCTGGTGAGAACCTATGGCAAATGCACCTATTATTAATCCTTCCAGCACACTGTGCGGGTTACCTGTCAGCAAACCCTCATTTGCATAAGCCCCTGGATCACCTTCATCAGCATTAACTATTACGTATTTAATATCGCCGTGCGCTTTCCGGCAGGTTTCCCATTTGGTTCCTGTCGGAAAGCCACCTCCGCCACGGCCACGCAAGCCGGATCGCTTGACCATATCGATTATCTGTTCTGGTTGGTATTCGAAAAGTGCTTTGGCTAAGGCTGAATAACCACCAATGGCAAAGTAGTCTTCTATATTCGTAGGGTCGATTAGTATATTATTGCCTAATATAATACGCAGCTGTTTCTTATAAAAAGGAAGATCACTTTGTAGCGGGATTACTCCCCCCGCAACCATGTCTTTGTAAACAAGCCTGCTTATCGTTTCCTTACCCAGTACAGTTTTTTCAAGTATTTCAGATACATCCCCGGTCTTAATCTTCTGGTAAAACACATTGCCCGGTTCAATAATGGCAACTGGGCCCCTCTCACAGAATCCGTGACAACCCGTAACCTTGAGGTCTACCCGATCCGCTAAGCCATGTTTGGCAATCTCAGCCTTGAATGCATCAACAACATGGTTGCTGCCATACGGTCGGCATGCCGTCCCGTTGCATACAGATATACGGGTTTTTCCGGTAGTCAAATTCTTGCGAAATTTGTCCTGGAGCTCTTTTAGCTGCTT
>Ga0315273_10008571_pt1 | contig 12913 bp, 10 predicted proteins | sample YL17G02_0_MG_FD_205753 | JGI IMG/M metagenome (GOLD analysis project Ga0315273, IMG submission 205753) | Sediment microbial communities from Yellowstone Lake, YNP, Wyoming, USA - YL17G02_0 | ecosystem: Environmental > Aquatic > Freshwater > Lake > Sediment | place: USA: Wyoming | collected...
CAGGGCTTGAAGGTATTGCCGCGCGAAGCTCGATAGGCTCTCGACATAACGGCGATAGGCTTCACCATATAGGGTGTCAAAGACCAAAGAGCTTTTGCCTGAACCCGAGACGCCGGTGACGACGCTAATGGCGCCCAACGGAAAAGCGACGTTCAGCGCCTTCAGATTGTTGGTCGAAACCCCTTCTAGCTCGATGCACAATGCCTCAGGGCTCGGCACCGACTGGTGCTGGCCGTTACCCTGGTGAACCGGTTGCTTAGACATCAGCACCTACTTTCTACAAACCACGCCGCGCACCAGCCCTTACCCTTCAAGCCGCCGTGGCGTCGCCACGCCCCCACTGTAAATCTCAACATCTCACCAATAAAAGCTTTTTCTGGCGATTTCGAGTCAGCGTCAACCTTAGCTTCGAGTGCCTCGCTCACCGCTTGCCAGCCGGCGCTGATACAATGAACGTACGTCAGACCGACGCCGCCCGCATGAGGAGATCGCCATTGCCTGCACCAGAATCTCGAGGACCCTCCACTTTACGCCTGATCCTAGCGTTGACGATCTTCATTACGGCAGTGCTCGGCAGTGTCTTTTTCGCCGTCGGCCGACCGTCGAGCGGTATCTCTGCCAAAAACCAGAGGTCCACTGCTGCCAAGGACAAAGGTCCAACAGCTGATGCAACTTTTTTTTATACCTCGGTCGGCCATGCGCCAGCGGCCTTTCATCGGACGACTGGCGAGGGCAGCACGCTGGGCAAGGACAGCTTTACCTTGGAGATTCAGGTTGCGAGCAGCCGCGAGGAGGCCGAGCACATCATCGATGGCCTGCATGCCCAAGGCGTCGAGGCCTACTATACTCCTCTCACCCGCTCGGGGCGTTTGGTTTACCGTATCAGGCAGGGCCTATTCGCCAACCAAAAGGACGCCGATCGAGCAGCGATCGCCGTGCAAAAGCGCTATGCGCTGACGACCAAGGTCGTCAAGTTACAGTAAATAACGGGAGGCGCATGGCCGCCGCACCGATGCGAGTCCGATCACGGTTCGCTTTCAGCGCCTGCAATCGCGAGATCCAGGTCATTGCTGCCATCCCCATCGAAGTCATACAGGTAGCGGACCGTGCGTCCATCCATGCCCAGCACCTCGACCATGCTATAACGCCCCTGACCCATAAAATCCCAAGCATGAAAGCCAGTTAGCTCCTCGGTTCGACCGTCGCTATAATGCCAGTCGACAAAATAATCGGTGCGGGTCGGCAGCGGTGCGGCGTAGCTCACCGACGTGCCAGCGCGCAGGGTATAGTTCAGTCGCTGCGGTGCCGCAGACTCCAACTCTGGCTCTGGCTTTTTAGTGCTGGTCGTGCAGCCAACCAAACCCAGCAGGGTCAGAGCAATGAAGTGCGCGGCCAGTACCTGGGCATGTCGGGTCTTCATTTCGATTATCCGTGAAAAAATCACTGTGAAACGCTATCCTGCTCTACCCATCGGTACGCTGATGCCCAGACTTTAAGCTCGCTTAGACCCGAAAGGGGCTCCCAAGGACCATGGACGATCCCAATTTCATTAGAAATTTCTGTATTATTGCGCACATTGATCATGGCAAATCGACGCTTGCCGACCGCTTGATCGAGTACACTGGCACCCTGTCGCAGCGGGAGATGCGCGATCAGGTGTTGGACAGCATGGACATCGAACGCGAGCGCGGCATCACGATCAAGGCCCAGACCTGCTCGATGATCTACAAAGCGGACGACGGCCACTCCTACTTATTCAATCTGATCGACACTCCCGGCCATGTCGACTTCAGCTACGAAGTATCACGCAGCCTTGCCGCTTGTGAAGGGGCCTTGGTCATCGTCGACGCCAGCCAGGGTGTTGAGGCTCAGACGGTTGCCAACGTGTCGCTGGCAATGGCCGCCAACTTAACCTTGATCCCGGTCATCAATAAGATCGACCTGCCCAGCGCCGACCCCGACAAAGTCCGAGGCGAAATCGAGGAGGAACTTGCCCTGGATGGCAGCGAAGCCGTCCTCGCCAGCGCCAAGACCCGCATCGGTATCAAAGAAATCCTCGAAGCCGTCGTCAAGCGCGTGCCACCGCCTAAGGTACGGCGCGAGGAGCCGCTCCAAGCGCTGATCTTCGACAGCTGGTTCGATCCTTATCTAGGCGCGGTCTCGCTCGTCCGCGTCATGGCCGGCGAGTTACGCAAGAACCAAAAGATGCAGATGATGTCGACAGGCAAGGTCTTCGAAGTGCTAAAGATCGGCAAGCTGATGCCCAAGCAAGTCGAATTCGCTGGCCTCGTTGCCGGCGAAGTTGGCTTCGTCGCCGGGTCGATCAAAGGCGTTGGTGACACTCGGGTCGGTGACACCATCACCGACCCCGACCGTCCGGCGGACGGCCCGTTATCGGGCTTCCAAAAGGCCCGACAGATGGTTTTTGGCGGTATTTTCCCGGTCGATTCCAGCGAATACCAGTTGCTAAAAGAATCGTTTGAAAAGCTCCAGCTCAACGACGCTTCGCTGACGTTCGAGGTCGAGAGTTCTAACGCGCTCGGTATGGGCTACCGGGTTGGCTTCCTGGGCCTGCTGCACATGGACATCATTCAGGAGCGTCTAGAGCGCGAGTACAACCTCGACTTGATCTTCACCGCGCCCACCGTGGTCTATCATATGCACGGCGTCGATGGCACCACGACGAGCATCGAAAACCCTTCAAAAATGCCCGATCCGACTAAGATCGACCGCATTGAAGAGCCCTATGTCTTACTGACCATTCACACGCCCGAGGAGTACATCGGCGGACTGCTCAAGCTGCTCACCGAGCGTCGCGGCGTGCAAAAAGGCCTCGATTACCTGACCGCGAAGCGGGTGAAGATCACCTACGAAATCCCGATGAACGAAATGATCTTCGACTTCCATGACAAACTAAAAAGCATCTCGCGCGGCTATGCTTCGATGGACTACGACATTACCGAGTACCGCCCGGGCGACCTCGTCAAGCTCGACATCCTCGTCAACAACGAGCCCGTCGATGCCCTCTCATGCATCGTCCACCGCGCCACCGCCGCCATTCGCGGTCGCTCCTTATGTAAAAAGCTCAAGGACATCCTACCTCGGCAGATGTTTCAAATCGCCATCCAGGGCGCCATTGGCGGCAAGATCGTAGCGCGCGAGACGGTTGCGGCAATGCGCAAGGACGTCACGGCGAAATGCTATGGCGGCGATATCTCGCGCAAGAGAAAGCTTTTGGAAAAGCAAAAGGCCGGCAAAAAGCGCATGAAACAGGTGGGTAGTGTTGAGATTCCCCAAGATGCGTTTATGGCAATTCTGCAGATTGACGATTGAAATTTGAAGCTTGTTTATAAGGTTGGCGGATTATCCTGACGGGCCCTAAGGACGCTTGGGTTCAGAAGAGGATCTGCCTGACCATTCGTGGTAGCATACAACCTTCAACTTAATCTGCGGGAACTCAGGTGGACACTACGGCTGCGCGTTATCATGTAGTGAAATTCGGCGGTACTTCGGTCCAAGACCACCGTGCCATCGAAGCGGTGGCTACCATTGTGCAAAGCAATCCGCGCGGCCTACTGGTCGTGTTGTCAGCCATGGCCAAAGTTACCGATCTGCTGCTCGAAGCCACTCAGAACGCCGTGCGCGGCGGTGATTACTACGGGGCGCAGGAGACCTTTCGTCGCCGTCATCACGATGCTGCGACCGCTCTACTCAAGGATCCTAAGCGCCTAGCGCGCATCCATCAGTGGGTCGATCAGGCGGCGGATGAACTCGGCTCTATCTGTCAAAGCCTGGCAACGCTGCGCGAGCATACCCAGCGCGTCCTCGATATGACGGTAGCCCGTGGCGAGCGCACCCTAGCCAAGCTGTTTTGCGAGTTGATGCAAGAGCGGCAACTCGACGCGATATACATCGATGCCACCGAATTGATCGTCGTCGAACGCCAGTATGGCAGCTTATTTCCTGATCTGGATAAGACCGCCGCCAAAGTGCGGTCGCTAGTCATGCCAGCCCTTGCTAAAGGGCAGTTGGTCATCGTCCCGGGCTATATCGGCACTGGCCCTGATGGTGCGCTGGTGACTTTGGGTCGCGGCGGCTCAGACCTTTCGGCTACGGTTTTAGGCCACTGCTTACAGGCGGCCTCGGTCACACTCTATAAAGAAGTCGACGGCCTCCTCACCGCGGATCCGCGGCACGTTAAAGAGGCCCGCATCGTCCCCGAGCTGCACTACCGCGAAGCCGCCGAACTCGCCTATTACGGCGCCAAAATCCTGCACCCACGCACGATCATGCCGTTGCTCAGGCACCAGATCCCCCTGACTGTGCGCAGCACCTTCAACCGCGAGCTTGCAGGCACGCGCATTGCCGGCGATGTGCCACCGGGCGCCTTTCCGGTCAAAGCCTTAACTGCTGTCCTAGGTCAATCACTTATCGCCGTTGAGGGCAGCGGCATGATGGGCGTTCCCGGCATCGCCGCCCGGACCTTTGCCGCCCTAGCCCAACATGGCATCTCGGTCGCAGTGATCAGCCAGGCTTCAAGCGAGGCCAACCTTTGCTTTGTTGTCCCCACCAGCGAAGCCAAGGCGGCCGTCAGTGCTCTCAAGGAGGCATTTGCCTTTGAGCTTGAGCGCAAGCTGATCGATGAAATCCGTGCACGCGATGGTCAGGCTGTGGTGGCGATCGTCGGCCTCGGCATGCAAGGCACCCCGGGCATTGCCGCCCGCGCCTTCACCGCCTTGGCAAGGGCCGGCGTCAACGTCGAGGCCATCGCCCAAGGATCCTCTGAACTCAACATCTCAGTCGTCACGGAAGAGGCCGCTATTCCCGAGGCTTTGACCAGCCTGCACCGGGAGTTTCGCCTTGAAAAGCTGCGGGCCCTGCCGCCGCAGGCCGCTGGCGAAGTGTGCCTGACAGTCTACGGCATTGGCCAGATCGGCCGCACCTTAGTAAGACAGCTGCAGTCACAGCAATCCTACTATCTAAACAAAATGCAGTTGAGTTTAAAATGTCTGGCGCTGATCGACAGCTCCGGTTCCTTCGTCCGCGAGCATGGCATGACCGCAGCGGAGATTAACAACATCCTGGTCGCTAAGGACAAGGGTGGTTCGTTGCACCCAGCATCGGACCGACGCCAAAAAAAGATGACCGCCGCTGGAATGATCAGCGACCTCCAGGTCAAACTCTGGCAGCTCCCAGTACACAAGGGTATCTTCATCGATACCACCGCCGAAGACTCGGCAGCGGTGCTGCTTTGCGCGTTGCAGGCCGGTTGGCACGTTGCCGTGGCCAACAAAAAACCGCTGGCTGTCCCCCAGCAACAATTCGACGAGTTGTTCGCCACAGCCACCGAGCATGGCGTGCAACTACGTTACGAAGCCACCGTTGGCGCGGGTCTGCCCATCCTAGATACCCTGGCCAAGCTGCAGGAAGCCGGCGATCAAATCGAAATGATCCTCGGCTGCTTTTCCGGCACCCTAGGCTACCTCATGACCGAGCTCGAAAACGGCTCGCCCTTCGCTGAAGCTGTCGGCCGGGCCCATTCCCTCGGCTTTACCGAACCCGATCCCCGCGAGGACTTAAGCGGCATGGACGTGGCCCGCAAGGCGCTGATCCTAGCCCGCACGCTTGGCATCCGCATGAACATCGAGGACCTGGCCGTAGAGCCGCTGTTTCCCGCAGAGCTTAGTTCCCCTGATCTCAAGGTTTTCTTGCAAAACCTGCGCGGTTTGGACGTCGCTTGGGCCGAGCGCATCGCTGCTGCGCGCCGCAACCATCGCTGCATCCGCTACGTCGCCCGCATCACCCCTGCACGCGTCACCGTTGGTCTAGAAGAAGTCGATAGTGATGCCCCGCTTGGCCGCTTACGCGGCACCGACAACCAGGTCACCATCACCACCAAGCGTTATAAACAAAACCCCTTGATCGTCAGCGGTCCAGGAGCCGGCGCCGAGGTCACTGCTGCGGGCGTCCTCAACGACGTCTTGGCCATCGCGCTGTCCGAAGGCCTAGCGGTCCGCGGCCGGCGCCCCCAAAGGTAGGTTGGCATGACTTCAGTGCGTGTCTTTGTCCCTGGCAGTATCGGCAATGTCGGCCCTGGCTTTGATGTACTCGGTCTAGCGGTAGACGGCATCGGTGACCGTTTCACCATCGAACTTACAACCGCACCAAGCAGCATCGCTGCCGTCACCGGTCGCGACCACACCCTAGTCCCGACTGATCCAGCAAACAATTGCACTAGTGTGGCGGCTCTTGCGCTGCTGCGCTCACAGGGCGACTCGCGCCAAGTCAGAGTCACCATCGACCGCAGCCTGCCGCTGGCTGGCGGCCTTGGGGCCAGCGCTGCCGCCAGCGTGGGCGGCGCCTTTGGTGCTGCCATGGCCATGGGCCGGCCGGTCTCTCAAGCGGCGATTTTAGCTGCAGCACTGGTCGGAGAATCCAGCGTTTCCAGTCCCCATCTGGACAACATTGCTCCGAGCCTGCTCGGCGGCGTCACCGTCGCGCGTTCCATCACGCCGCCAGACGCTGTACGGGTGCCGGTGCTTGGTACATGGTGGGTGGCGGTGGTTAGTCCGGCGCAGCGCCTAACGACGAAAAAAGCTCGCTCCGTTTTGCCGCAGCTCATCAGCCAAGCTGATTTCGTACATCAAATCGCGCATACAGCCGCCCTGATTACCGCCTTCGCCAGCGGCGACCACGAACTCGCCCACCGCGCTCTAGTCGACATTTATGCCGAGCCGCACCGGGCTGGTTTAATCGAGGCATTTTTCGCGGTTAAATCCGCCGCCGCCTCTGCCGGTGCACTGGGTTGCAGCATCAGCGGTGCCGGTCCTAGTGTCTTTGCCCTGTGCGCCAGCGAGTCCATTGCCAGTGCTTGTGCCGCGGCCATGGGCGCAGCATTCCTGCCCACAGCAGCCCAAACCCACATCGGACGCATCGCCACCGAGGGAGCCCGCATCCTATGACTATTTCAGTGACACCTTATGTTAGCGATGCTTCGGAGCGCCTGCAATGCGTCGCCTGCACAGCTGAATATCCGATTTCGGCGGTGCGCTACCATTGTGATTGCGGCGCACTGCTGACCGTGGAACGCGACCAAGCCTGGCACCAGACACTGACTAGGTCCCTCATGACCTCGCGCCAACTCAGCTCCTACCCACTCGATCAGAGTGGCGTGTGGTCATTTCGCGAAGCGATTCTAAGCCTGCCCCCGGAGCATATCGTCACGCATCCCGAGGGGCGCACCCGCCTCTATCAGCGCCAGTCGCTAGCAGACTATGCCGGTATCGAGCAGCTCGGCTTTAAACACGAAGGGGAGAACCCCACCGGGTCATTTAAGGACCGCGGCATGACCGTAGCTGTGTCCCAGGCCAAACATCTGGGCCTAGACTACGTCGCGTGCGCCTCTACAGGTAATACTAGTGCGGCCCTGGCCGCCTACGCTGCTCAGGCCGGCATGCGCGCCGTGGTGTTCCTGCCGGCCGGCAAAATCGCCAGCAGCAAGCTGGCCCAAGCTGTCGGCTATGGTGCCACCTGCTTAGCGGTGCAGGGAGACTTCGATGAGGCCATGCGCCTGGTGCAGGAGTCGGCTAGTCAACTCGGCATGTACCTGGTGAACTCAGTCAACCCGTTCCGCATTGAAGGCCAGAAATCGATCATCTTCGAACTACTGGCGCAGCGCAATTTCGAGGTCCCGGATTGGATCGTCGTCCCTGCCGGCAATCTCGGCAATACCAGCGCCTTCGGCAAAGCCCTGCGCGAAGCCTATGCGGCCGGTTGGATCGCCAAGATGCCTCGCCTTGCCGCGATTCAGGCGACGGGAGCCAATCCCTTTTACCTAAGCTACAGCGAGGAATTTACTCGCTCCTTCCAGGTTAAAGCGGAAACTGTGGCGACGGCCATCCGCATCGGGGCGCCCGTCAACTACTCAAAAGCCAAGCAAGCGATCCTCGAATGCTCAGGTGTTGTTGCACAAGTTTCAGACCATGAGATCATGCAAGCGAAAGCCGCGATCGACCGTTCGGGTATCGGCTGTGAACCTGCCAGTGCTGCCACTCTAGCCGGAGTCAAACAGCTGGTCCGCCGCGGCACGATCAAACCGAGCGACGATGTCATCTGTATCCTTACCGGCCATATGCTTAAGGATCCCGATGCTGTCCTTACAGCAAGTACTTTGAGCGTGCGGGAAATAGCCCCAAATTTGCAAGCCGTCCAAGCGGCACTTGGGCGATAAATTCCGACCCCGCCTTAGCTCTGTTGCGCTGCGGCCGATAGGCCTTGAGTCGAGACCACACACGACTCGAGCCTATGCATGACTATACGCCCGCAGGACTAGAAATTGATGCCAAGACGAATATGTCGCGCTGATAAGTCGCAGGCTCCCTTTTGGTGCCTGGCCTTGCTGCTCGCCATGTGCAATGCCAGCCGCGGCCTAGCTCAATCGGTCCAGGATCAGGTTTTGGAAATCTCCGGCAACATCCGCACTAGGACCGCCTATATCGATCACCTGACGCGCTCCTGCCTGGCTGGAGTCGGCCTTGGCACCGGCCAACCAGACATCCAAAGCCAAGTACGCCAGTGCTTGCTCAACAGCAAAATCTTTTCTGAGGTCAAGGTGACCGCTGCGCCAAGACTCCTCAGAGTGGTGGTGGAGGAACGTTGGACGCTAATACCGATACCCTACCTGCAAGCAGACACCGGACAATCGCGAAAGATTGGCGTCGTTATGCTCGAATCCAACTTCCTCGGGATGGGCAAGCTAATCGCCTCGGGCGCGTCCCTGTCTAACCAAGGAGTCAGCTTTTTTGGCTATTATCAAGATCCCTCGGTGCTCTACACTAATTGGCGCAGCGAAGCACTCCTCGATCACACCAGAGAAAATTTGACCAAATACCGCCGCAAGAAGATCGTCGATGGATTCGCCGAAACCACCAATGGCGCTCTCTTCGGAGGCGGCTACCGCTGGGACCGCTTTACGCTCACCGGCCATTTCGGCATCCGGGGGCGCACCTACTACCAAGTAGCCTCCTTCGCTCCACCTGGTGACCACACTTATACCTTTACCAATATGGTTGCCGAATATTCAAATAAGGACTTCGCCTTTTACAGTAACCAAGGCCTGACGGCGCGCCTCAATGTGACCCAGCAAGTCTGGCGGACGGACTCACTGCACCCCGCCGGCAACGCTGATTATCTGCTCAATTGGGAGCACTTGATCAGCAATGGCCACGCCGTGCAACTGCAGGCCAGCGGCGGCGGCGTGCGCGGCGGTGGCGCCGAGGATGGCTATCGCTTGGGCGGCAGTCGCGGCCTACGCGGCATCGAGTCAAAAAGCGCTTGGGCTGATCACTATAATGCACTCGCGATCGACTATCAAATCCCCTTGCACACCTATGAATCTGGCACACTGACCAGCGGCCTGTTCAATGACCGCGGCCTTATTCACGCGCGAGGCAATGGCAATGACGATGGTGATGGGATCGTACAATTTGATGCTTTCGGTGTCGGTGCCTATTTCTATCTCAAAGCCTTCACCCTCCCCGGACTGGGCTTAGAGATCGGCTACAACCGTGAATTCCAGGGTCTATTTGTCAATCTAACGGCAGGCCTATCGATTTAAGTGATTTTTAATATTTGTACTCACCAGCACACGGTGGGATGATCGGCCTTCGCCGCTTAGTGAAGGAGGACCCTTGTCAAATTGGTTTGGCCTATTGGCCCGTATTCCCCTGATTCTACTCATATGCATTCTGCCTTTAGGTGTCGCGGGACAAAACATCGGCAGTGGCGTCATCGGCTTGATGCTGCTGGCCTTGCTCTGGGTCCAACGCCAGCAACTGCCTGTGGTAGGAGCGTGGCGTTTGCACAAAGTCTACCTGCTGACCGTTGCCGCGTATCTGATTAGCCAGGTTATCGCAACCCAGTGCAATCCAAGCAATCCTGATCCGTCGAGCCTGCAATACTTAGATGGCCATATTATTTGGGCCATTATCCCCGCCGCGGTTTACCTCGGACAACCGCTCCTGACACCACGGGAATGGAATTGGCTTTTATGGGCCATCGCAGCCATCGCTATGGTCCTCGGGGGTATGGCCACCTCTCAGGCAATATGGGGCTGGAAGCTCCAACAAGTACATGTCGTCTGGGGCTTTCCCCGCGCGCAAGGGTTGTATTCTCACCCCATGTCCTTTGGCTACGTTTGCCTACTTTTTGTACCGTTGGCCTGCTTATTAATCCAACGCTGGCCCCGCCACCCCGCGGTTTGGCTTCTCGCCGTAAGCATCGCCGCGGCGATCCTTGCTAGTCGCTCGCGGATGGTCGAAGCCGTCAGTGCGTTGATCGTTTTCTTCAATATCTGGACGGCCACTCGGGGTCGTTTGCGGGTGCAAATCCTAAGCGCCGCCATTTTAATGACTGGATTGATCCTCGCAACTCCCAATCCGGTCGGAGAGCGTTTTCGCGGCATGCTGGTCCGCGCCGACGTTCATGGCGACTATGCCGACGACCGAGAGGCTTTTTGGCAGGTTAATTGGCATATGGTAGAGGAGCGTCCGCTGCTCGGACACGGTGAGGGCCTGACCACAAAATACCGCGTTCCCTATTACGTGGCCCAAGGGCTAGGTGACTTCCCGCGGCTGTACGAAGCCCACAACATGTTTCTGCAGGCTGCCGTCAACGGTGGTCTGCTTGGTTTGGGTATCCTACTAGTATGGTTCGGCAACCTTTTTCTGGCCGCCTGGCGCGCCCGCCAAGCAGGCCTCTTTGCCGGCCGCGTGATGTTGCAGACATTGACGGCATTTTGTTTAGCTGGGCTGACGCAAAACGCCTTCCAAGACTCGGCGGTACGTTACGCTTTAACCCTGACGGTCACGGCATTCTGGCTGGCGCTGCAGCCACTCACAGCGAGGCACCACCAGACCCTGGCGACACCGCATTAAGGGCTAACCCTTCTTGCCTTGCCGCGACGTTGCGCACGGCAAGAAAGCTAGGATAGTAATTGCGAGAGGCAAAGCCAAAGACGCTGGTATGGTGCTTCTCCCGCACCGTCAGGTAGTCGCGACCATAGAGCTTAATCGCCCGCATCGTGCCATTAATGCCGTAATTATAAGCTGTAATCGCCAGCGGCCAAGACCCCGTCTGAGCATAAAAAGACTGCAGTATCTCGGCAGCTGCCTGCGTCGAGCGCAAGGGATTGGTCCGTTGATCACCGCTGCGGCCCATCGGCAGGTGGTATAGCCTCGCGGTTGCTGGCATAAGCTGCCAAATACCACGTGCGCCGACGCGCGACTTAGCGAGAGGATTGTAACCGCTCTCGAGGTGCGGCAAATAGGCCAAGTCCACTGGCACATTCTGCGCCGCCAGAACTCGCTTCACCATGCGCAGGTGCTGCTTGGACCGCGTCAAACTCGGCAGCAAATCAACACCGCGCTGGCAACGGACGTTGGTGGCTGCGAAGCGGTAATAGGCCGGATAGCGCAGGCGCGAGTCGGTGACGTCAACGATACGCTGTTCGATTTTATTACGCGCTTCACCGCCAGTTGCCAAATAGCGCATGGCCTCGCGGATCGTTTCGAGTCCACGATGGGTAGCGTACGTTTTTTGAACGGCTGAAACCGGCAAGTGTTTGATGGCGTAGACTGCACCGAGCCGATCACGATCATGCAAAATACAATCTTGCGGCCCGTACTTACTGAAAACCTGCTCCCAGAAATGCACGTCTTCGCTGAGACCCTCAGGCATAGCCAAAGGCGTCGACGCACGCAGTGGTTCGTTCACAGCAAATTGCGACGTGCAGAGCAAAACGAGCAGCCATACCCGAAAGGACATGGGCAGGTACCTCCAAGCAGCCAAAGTGAGGGTATGGAGTTATGGGACTAGAACGAGGGGAATGCAAAAAGACGGTGCAGAGTTCTTATCATACACCGAATTAATCACCCCGTCCCCAACGAGTCAAAATCCAACTAAAATAGATAGTTATGATGACAGCAACATAAAAACCTTAAGTTTATGCGGGGTGGTTCCGATAAGGCTTCAGGAGGAACAGTCGCATGCAACATTCTACTCATCTCAGTCAGAAGTCCGGCCTCAAAAGCTGGCTTCACCTTGTTCTAGCCGCGTCAAGCCTTGCCGCTACCGCGCTAGCTTGCTCCTCAGCAAACTTTGGATCGAATAGTGCAGCCCCAACCAGCAAAAATGCCAGTGGCACTCCGGATAGTTCGGCTCCGGGGGCTCAGGCCCCAGGCACTACGCCTGCTGCGTCCTCTTCCACGGGCACACCGGGTGCTTGCACTACAGACCAAGTAAAATTGGACTGGAGCGGAGAGGAAAAGGCCTGCTTCGACAAAGACCAAACATGGGCCTTCGACACAAAAAAATGTATGGACATACGCAAAGCCTCGTTTGAGTGTAATTGGGCGAACGCTATTGCAGAGCTAGACAAAAAAGGCCTAACCACACAAACCATTAAAGATGACTTTGCCGCCGGCGCTAAACTCATCAGCTGTGGCCAAGCGCAGGACGGCAACCGCATCGTCATCCAGTGGATCAAGGTCGCTGATGGTGCCGCCCAAGTGGCATGCAACGGTGGTTCTTCAACGCTCCAGCATCGCGTAACCACCGGCTGCTATACCTACTACACCACTGAAGCGGTTCCAGCGCCAGCGACGACTCAGGCAGAAAAAGATGCCCGCGTTTACGCTTGCCTATCTGCTATTTAATCGCTAGCCCTAAAAAGGCCAGCGACTCTCTTGAGCGGGCGTAGCCCCGAGGGATCTCGACGCCAAGTCCCTGTCATAAAAGACTGCTGAGAATAGGACTGCTCGCTACGAGCAGACACGAAAAAGCCCCCAGTGCCGTGAGGCTCTGGGGGCTTTCCGTATAATAAGGCTGCATCGAGCTACTCTCCCACTCTTAAAAG
>Ga0315273_10008574_pt1 | contig 12912 bp, 10 predicted proteins | sample YL17G02_0_MG_FD_205753 | JGI IMG/M metagenome (GOLD analysis project Ga0315273, IMG submission 205753) | Sediment microbial communities from Yellowstone Lake, YNP, Wyoming, USA - YL17G02_0 | ecosystem: Environmental > Aquatic > Freshwater > Lake > Sediment | place: USA: Wyoming | collected...
AGGCGGGCAGGATCAGGTCATATAGCCGGGAGGAGGTGAAGCGGGACATCGTGAGAAAGATCTCCGGCGTGTACACCGCTGTCAGGGCTGGAAGGCTTTGCTCGGCGAACTGGCTTGCGGTGGCGGGTGAGAACAGCTCGTCCACCGGGGCCCCTCGGAACCAATACCCCTGGCTGGCTAACTGGGCCAGCCCCTCGGTCAGGTCCAGGCCCAGATTCCCCTCCGCGCCCTGCCGCTCCACCAGCTCCACCAGGCGCCTGTAGCCGGGTGTCAGAGACAGCAGGGTCACCTCCTGCCGGACGAAGCCCAACGGCAGGCTCGCCTCGAGGCTCAGCGTGCTGGTCTGGGTTCGGCCGGCGGTGAGGAAATCGGCGCTGCGCGTGTTGTAGCTCCCTGCAAGGCGGACCGCCAAAGGCCGGGTCCCCAGACTCCAGGCGACGTCCACTTTGCCCAGCCGTTCCTCCACCGATCCGCCGTTCCAGGGGGCTATCAGCGAATAGGCCCCGATCCAGTTGGAAAAGTAGTCCTGCTCGGGCACCTCGTAACCGCTGCGGGTCTCGGTCAGCGACAGGCGGTGCTGCAAGTCCAGGACCCAGGGGGTGACGTCTAGATCCGCGCTCCAGCTCTGGGTTAACAGCCCTTCCTGGGAGATCGCCTCCGCCTCCAGTCTCAGGGCGGCAACCCGGGCGAGGGAGGCGCTCAGGCGGTTTCCCCTCGCCAGGTCCAGGCCTGCGGGTCCCTGCCTCAGGCTGAAGGCGTCCTCGAAAGCAAGCGGGGCGATGGGTAAAGCAAGCCGATGCCCGCCCGCGAGGCTCACCTCGGCCCCGGAGGCGGCTACCTGCAGGTCGGCGTCCAGGTCCAGGACGGAGATCCCCACGGAAAGTTCCGTACGAGAGCTGAGGGAACTGTCGGCCTGCGGGATCCCGTACAGCGCGGCGAAACCCCGCGTGCCGGCTTCACCCTCCTGCCGCAGGGTGAGGTCGTGGAGCACCTGGTGCCCGCCCCAGCTCACCAGGGTACCGGGCAGCTCCAGCTCCAGCCGCGCCCGGGCAGCCGCGCCTACGGCGCTCTTCGGGTCGGTGAGATGCACCTCGTCCAGGTACAGCAGACCTGTAGCTGTTGCGGTATTTCCGACGGAAAATAAGGAGAGGGAGCCTCTGCCCGCATCCTCCGTCACGATCGCCCCGGGGACCGCAGTGCCGTTGCGATAGACCTTGCCGTCATCCAGGGAGACCTCGATTTTGGACCAGGCGTCGCTCACGGTCGCTGGGACCGGCATGGTCCAGCGGATTCCCTTGCCGGAGTCATCCAGCAGGCTAAAGCTCAGTGCCGCACCCCCCGGATCCGCAGGCAGGCGGTAATAGTACACGACACGCCTGTAGTCGATGCCCTCCGTGGCAGCCTGCGTGTAGCCGCGCACCTGCCAGGCCCCCACAGACCACCTCACTTCCAGGACCTTCTGCAGCTCCGCGTAGGGGTGGAAGGACTCGCTCACCTCCGGGAAGGCCTGTTCCAGTTTGGCTGGCGGCATGTCGTAGGAAGCCCACTCCTCGATTTCCCGCACCGAGGTCACGCCCGTCCCGTGGAACAGGCTGCCCTCCAGGCTGATGCGGTTCACCTCGAAGCGAGCGCCGGAGGCAGCGCCGGCCGTTTGGACCACCAGCAGGCGCAAGGCGCGCGCGCGGCTCAACCGCGAGCGTTCGGTGGCGTCGAAGGAGTGCCGGATCGCGGTCCAGCCGGTTTCGGCCACGATGATGTTCCCCGTGTCTAGGGGCACCAACAGGTAAGGAGACGTGCTGACGGCGTCCTCCGGGTCCAGGGTCCCGTTCCCGTCCACGTCCTCGCTATCCCTGCGCCCGTTCCCTTGGTTGTCCGCATTGCTGCCCACCCGCAGGATGCCTCCCCCCGCCGAAGTGTCGTTGAACAGGAAACCGGCGGAGCTCGCCGAGGCCTCCTCATCGAGCACGCCGTCCGCGTCCAGGTCCTCGCCGACCTCACCGATCTGCAGGTAGACGCGGAAGGTGCCGGTCACGCTCGGCGCACGGTAGGACATGGAGATGGACTCCAGGCCTGAAAGGTCCGCCAGCCCCTGCCCCGGCGCCACGGGGATCTGGGTTCCCACCCACTCCCCGCTCGCCAGGTCGAAATCCAGCACGAGGTTCTCCGCCGCCACGTACGGTCCGGGCTTGGAGCCGGTCTCGTAGAGGAGGCCCTTGTAGTAGAGTGTCCCGCGGTTCGCGGCCGCCAGGACGAAGGGTGCCACGTTCGGGTTGACGGGCGGCGCAGCCGGCCAGGCGGTGGACTCCGACAGTGGAATCTCCCTGCCCTGCCCCTCCATGCCCAGCAGGCGCATCCGGCCGGTCGTGTCGGGGTTGGTGAAGCCCGCGGCGGCGCTCACCTCGTAGCGCAGGGGACCGGCTTCGCCCTGCAAGCCGGCCGATACCAGGGCACTGCCCGTGCGCGTGTAGGCCTCCTCGGTGTAGCCTCCCGGAACGGCGTTCCAGCGCAGGCCGGTGGCCACCTGCAGGGTATGGGAGTCGCCCAGAGGGATGGTGTTCCCCCAGACGAACAGCAGGTCCCCGTTGCCGGCCAGGCTCTGGCGGCGCCGGAAGGTGATCACCAGCCGGTCGTCCGGGGCTATCTCGGTAAGGAAGCGTACCACCCCCAGGCCCGCATCCAGCTCGAACCGGTTTTCCGCCACCCCGTTGCGCAGCACCTGCACCGAGCCGGGGACCACGTCGGCGCCCAGCCCAAAAGCCGCCACCGGGGTGAGCACGCTTACACGCAGCTCGTGCCGCAGGTAGCCGGGGCTGGGGTCCGCGGAGGGGCCGTACAGGAGGTTGTCAGGGTCGAACACCGGCGGAAGCAGATCCTCGTCCAGGAAAGGGTAGAGGTTGCGCAGGTTGCCGTGCAGGTCATCATCGCGATAGGCGGTAAGGTAGTCAGTGCCGGAGGTGAGGCGGAACTTCACCCCGGAGCTCACGCTTTCGTCCGGGTTCCCCTTGGGCACGACCTGCACCCGCATCCGGGAGGCCTCCGCAGGCACCGTTACGGGAGTGGAATATCCGCCCAGGATCTCGAAGGGGGAAAACTCGCCCGGCTTCCACAGGCGGAGGCAAACCTTGCCATTGACCGTCACCTGGCGCTCGCCCATGTCCTGGCCGAGGTGAGTGACGCCGAAATCGAAATCCACGTAGGGCAGTCCCAGATCGATCCGGGGGGGGGCGCCAGATACCCCCGGCAGGGCGTCGACTCCCATCGCCGGGACCGCCGTCGTGCCCACGGGGCGGCTTAGGCTATCGGTGTAGTACACCAGCACCGCTCCCGCGGCCGCCTTCTTCAGCGTGACTTTCCCGCCGGCCGCATCGAGGGTCGCGTCGTCCACGGTCGCGCGGCGGTAGCGCCGAATGCCGTCCGTGTACGCCCCTTTGGCGTCTTCCAGGTACACTTCCAGGTCCTGTACGTTGTCGTCGGGCAGCCGGAAGAAGCGGCCCAGGATGAACTCGTCCAGCCGCAGGGTGCTCTCTTCGACGCGGTTCTTGCCTAGAAAGATCGCTTCCGCAGGCTCGTTGTTGTCGTACCGCAGCAGGAGCTGGTGGCTGGAGCGGCCGGCCCCGAGCAGCGCCGAGGCGCCCAGGGAGCTGGAGCCGGTCTCAGGCACCTCCAGGAACGGATAGGGATCGACGGCCACCTCCCGGTTGCCGACCAGGACCGAGCGCAGGAACTCTCCTTCCATACCCCGGTAGCCCGCCAGCAGGTAGTTCTCGTCGAAGTAGTTGAAGGCCTGGGACTGGGATTCCGTGAAGTCCCCGATGAAAGAAGCCTCCACAAAGTAGCGCTGCTCGAGCCAGACTGAGAAGGAGAGCCTGGGGTAGTTGCGGAACACCAGTCCTGAGGTCCCGAAACTGGGAAAAGGGTCCACGTACACCGCCCCGGAGGGCGCGATGACCAGGCCCAGGGCCACGGCCAGCTCCGTCCTCCAGCTGCCGGCGAGCACGAAGTCCACCTCGGCGTCCCCGATCTGCGCCGAGAACAGCGCCGGGGGTGCTTCCCCCTGGGGAACGGTGTGCGGCAGTGGCGGAAGGGCTTGGGCGGACACCCATTCCCCGGGGGCGAGCAGCAGCAGGAACCCAGCCAGGAGGGTAGCCTTCAACAGTCCACAACGTATCACATGTACAGGCGAAAAAAAACATGACATAATGCCCCGCCATGGAGCCCGAACGCGCCCGGGCCGCCGCGGTCGCCGCGCACCTGCTGGCCAACCCGGTGCTTGCCGGCTTGACGCCGCTGGAGAAGGAGGAACAGGCCCTTCTGCTCCTGCGCGGCCGCGCGGCGGAGCTCGCCGCCCTCCTGGCGGGCCCCACGTACCTGCCGGGGCTGCCCTGGGATCAGGCGCGCGGCCTAGTACTAGAGGAGCTGCGCCGCGAGACGGACCGCGAGCTGGGCCCGCTGCTCGAGGGCCTCGTCATGCGGGACGGCGGTTTTAACTTCTCACAGGCTCTGCAGATCACCCCGGTCTCCGCCGAGCGCTGCCGGGAGGAGATGTCCGCCCTGCTGGGGCGGCTCCTGGAAACCGAGCGGACGCGGGCGGCCCTGAGCGCTCCGCTGGCTGCCGCTCACCGCGACCTCCCCGGCCGCTACCTGGAGCAATGCTTCGAGCATCGGGAATACGTCCACTTCGAGCTCACCAAGGTGGAGCGGCTGCGCCTGGGGCCCGGCGAGTCCGCCTCCCTGGTGCGGGTCGCTCTGCTCCTGCGCACGGGGGTCTTTCTGCACGCGGAGCCGGGCCGCGCCGGCGCGGACCCCCGCTTCGCCTCCGAGGCGCTGGCCCGGCTGCGCGGCGAGCTGAAATCCCTGCCCGTGGCGGTGCTGCGCAGCGCGGTGATGAGCCACCTGCCCTTCCAGGGCAACCCCCTCCTGGAGGCCAGCGCCCGGCTCACCGCCGTGTTCGCCGCCGCCGCGCGCGCCCGGCGGACCGAGGCGCTGCGGGGTGCGCTGCCCCCGGAGACGAGCTGGTGGAGCGTCACCCGCAGAAACGCTGTTTTTCACGGGTTCGACGGCTCGATGCTCGAGGAGATGCGCGGCATCGCCTCGCGAAACGGATGGTGAGCGCCATGACCAGGAGATTCACGGTCGCAGCGGGAATCCTTGCCGCGGTGATACTGCTCGCGGTGGCGCAGGCCGTCCTGGAGGACGTGTCCGCCCTGGCCGGCTGGCCCGCCGGACCGCGCCAGCTGTTGCGTCTGGCAGGCTTTTTCCTGGACCTGTTCTTCACGATCGAGTTCCTGGCCAGGCTGGGGCTGGCTTTCGGCGAGCGCCGGGCGGGGCGGTACCTGGTGCGCGAACGCGGCTGGCTGGATTTCCTGACCGGCGTGCCGCTGCTGGTGCTGGTGTCCGGCCCCGCGGCGGCCGGTCTGATGCTCGGCCCGACTCTCCTGCACTCGCTGGCGCTGGACACCCTCGGGGTCCTCACGGCGGTCCGCGTGGCGCGTGCCCTGCGGCTGCTGCGCCCGGCGCGCCTTGCGGCCGGGCTGTTGCCCACCGCTTCCGGCATGGCCGCGCGCCATGCGTCCCTGCTGGCGCTCCTGGGCTCGGCGGTGCTGGCGCTCGGCCTGGCGGTCCTCGCGGTCTCAGGACCGCGGCGGCCGGGGCTGGAGAGCGAGCTGGCGCGGCGGCAGGACCTGAGCGCTGAGCACCTGCGACAGGCCACAATCCGGCCGGCGCGGAGCCCGGCAGGGCGAAGCCCGACAGGGATGTCGGCGATGTCAGCGATGTCAGCGATGCCGGAGGCCATGGTTCAGGCCGACCCGTCCCTGCTGGTGGTGCGGGAGGGCGGCGCCACGCTGTACAGCCGCCACCCCGATGCCGTGTACGAGCGCGAGTTCGCCCCGGGGGACTACCGCTACGTGCAAGCCGGGGACCTAGAGCTGTTCTTCGATACGAGGGCGGCGGCCAGGGAGACAGCGGCGCAGAGCCTCCTGTTCCAGGCCCTCGTACTCCTGCTCCTGCTGGTCCTGTACCTGCTCTACGCCCCGCACTTCGCCCGCACGGTGAGCGATCCGCTGGAAGTGATGCGCCGCGGACTGGCGGAGGAGAGCTTCAACCTGGAGGTCCGGGTGCCTGAGACCCACGGGGGCGAGGAGGTGTTCCGGCTGGCCAGGGAGTACAACGAGCGCCTCCTGCCGCTCAAGGACCGCAGCAGGCAGGGTGCGTCGGAGAGCCTGCTTTCCCCGCAGGACGCGCGCCTGGATGCGCCCGGGGCCGGGGAAGGGTAGCCGTGGTGATCTCGGTGCTGCACTTCATCCTGGACCTGCCGGACATCACTTCCCTCAAAGAGAAGCGTCAGGTCGTGCTGTCCGTCAAGAACCGGCTGCAGCACAAGTTCAAGATATCGGTGGCCGAGGTGGATCTGCAGGACTCGCTGCGCTACTCCCAGCTGGCCGCGGCCATCGTGTCCAACTCCAAGCAGTTCGGAGAGTCGGTGATGCACAAGGTGCTGTCTTTTGCCGAGGCGCAGGTGCCGGGGCGAATCCGGGACACGGGCATCTTCTCCGAGCACTACTGATTCGAGGCGATCTCCATGGTGTCGGTGAGCGAGTAGACGCACTGCTTGAAGTCCCGCAGGCTCTCGCGCATCGCGTAATAGTTCAGCCCTGAGTAGTACAGCTTGGTGAACACCGAGAAGGCGATCTCCTCGGCGGTGGTCTGGATGTTGATGTAGCAGCCGTACTCGTAGCTGATCTTCAGCATCTCCTCCAGGCGGCTGCGCACGAACTCGGCCATGGAGGGTGAAAAGGAAAAGGTGTAGGCCACTTCCAGGAAGCGGCTGCCGCTGTCAATGAAGAAGCCGGCCTGAAACCCCTCTTCGTTTTCGAAGCCCGCGGAATAGCTTTCGTTGGAGCGCTGGGTTTCCTGGATGCGGTAACCCAGCTCCTTCAGTATCACCTTCACGCGGCGGATGCGCTCCTCCATGACCTTGGAGTTCTTCATGTCCATGCCTTACCACCCTCCGGTGAGCCTGTCCGCCAGGGCACGGGGGAGCCCGGCGGCAAGGATCTTCGCCTGTGTTTTTTCGATCGGGTACGGCACCCGGTAGTGTTCGTAGACCTGCTCCCCTTCGTCCAGCACCCCAAAGGAGGCCAGGGGCACCCGGTCGCGGGGCTGGCCCACGGAGCCCGGGTTGATCAGGTAGCGCGCGCCCGGACGCAGGGCCAAGCGCTCCGGCGGGCTCAGGGCACGGCCCTTCTCCGCGATGATCGCCGGCACGTGCGTGTGGCCGAAGAAGGCCAGTTGAGCCCCGGGGAAGTTCGCCGCCAAAAAGCGGAAGGCCTCCTCCGCGTCCCGCCCCTGGGTGAGGTACTGGTCCTCGTCCGCGGGCGCCCCGTGGCAGAGCACCCAGCGCTCCCCGGCGAGCCGCGGCCCGCGGGGCAGTCCCGCCAGCAGTCCCAGGTCCTCCTCGCCCAACGTCCGGCGCGTCCAGACCAGTGCCTCACGGGCCACCTCGTTGAACCAGTCCAGGTTCGCCGGATCGGACACGGTCTTGTCGTGATTGCCGCGGATTACAGACCCGGCCAGGGCCGCGATTCGGGCCAGGCAGTACTGCGGGTCGGCGTTGTAGCCCACGGCGTCGCCCAGAAACAGCACCTGATCCACCCGCAGGTCCGCCAGGCGGGCCTCTACCGCCTCGAGGGCCTCCCGGTTCGCGTGGATGTCGCTGAGAATGGCCACGCGCATCGGTTCCACTGTAGACGATTATCCCGGGGGCGGCAAGTCGGGCCCGGACGGCGCGGGCTGCGCGGCGGCGGGTTGTCTGGCGGCGGGTTGTCTGGCGGCCCCGGGGCGCGGACCCGACGGCAGATACTCCGTGTTGATGTTCCAGGCCGCGCGGTAGATGTTTTCCTTGACCTGCCGGTTCACCCGGCGCAGCCCCCGGAGGATCTCCTTCAGGATCAGCCGCTGGTTGATGTGCTTGCGGGGGCAGGAGCCGGCGATCACCGGCAGGGGGTAGCGCCGGGCCAGCCGCTCCACGTCGCGCTCCTCCACCTCGCACAGCGGGCGGATGATGGCGAGCTTGCCCCCGAAGAAGCGCTGCACGGGCATCATGGTGGAGAACTCACCGCGAAAAAACAGGTTGAGCAGCGTGGTCTCCACGATGTCGTCCAGGTGATGCCCCAGGGCCACCTTGGAGGCGCCAAGGCGTTCGGCCTCGCCGAACAGGATGCGCTTGCGGTTGCGCGAGCAGATGTAGCAGCTGAAAGCCTTGCGGTAGCCCTGCGGGTGGATGTGCGCCGGGATCACCTTCAGGGGGATGGCGAGGCCGTCGAGAAAGCCGCGCATCGCCTCCAGCGCCTCCGGCTGGGCCGGGTACTCCCTCCAATCGATGAAGGCGGCCGACAGGGAGTAGTCGATCGGGACCCAGCGCTTCCGCTCGCTCAGCGCGGCGCAGAGCGCCAGGGAGTCCTTGCCCCCGGAAACGCCGATCAGGATGCGGTCCCCGTCCCGGATCATGTCGAAGCGGTTGATGCCCCTCCCCGCCTTCTTGGCGAAAACGGCCAGGGCGTGCGAGACGCGCGGGCTACAGATCACGGCTGAGCTCGCAGCAGGCGGCTGCCGCCGAGGCGCCCCAGCGCGGCGGCGAGCTCCGCGTCGGCCTCCGCGATCAGCGAGGCTCTGCGCAGCGAGCGGCCGAAGCCCCGCACGGTGGCCTCGGTGAACACACTGTCCGCGTCGGCGAAGGGGCGGCTCTCCCCGGCGTCCAGCACCGGCAGGTCGATTTCGAAGGAGATCGGCTCCGGGATGTCGATGATGATGTTCCAGGCGGGCACGGGGCGGCCCAGCTCACGCGAGGCCTCGCGGGCGATCGCCTGCTCGGCGGCGAGGCGAGCGGGCAGTTCGGCCAGGCTCGCGTCGGCCGGGTCCGCCGGGTCCAGCGGCCGGCTGGCCACCTGCTTGAACAGCTGGCGGCGCGCCACCCGCCCTGCCAGCTGCAGGGGCGGGAACGCGCTGCGGGAAGCCAGGGCAAAGAACTCCTGGTCATCCAGCCCGTACAGCTGGGCGGACTGCAGAGCCCCCGTCTCCAGTGCCAGCAGCACGGCCTTCTTGATCATCGCAGTAGCGATCCGCACGGTCTTGTGCCAGTACACGCTGCGGTACATCAGGTACTTGGAGAACAAGATGCTCTCCACGGCCGTCAGCCCCTTGCGGGTCACGCCCAGGCCTGCGGGCAGGGCGCGCAGCTCCCCCAGGGCGAAGTCCACGTCCTGCACGCCGTGCGGCACGCCGCAGAAGTAGGCGTCGCGGTTCAGGTAGTCCAGCTTGTCGGGGTCCAGGACCCCGGAGAGCAGCCGGCGGTAGAATGCCAGGGCCTCCCCCCCGGGTCCGGCGCGGCGCGCATCCACGATGGCGGCCACCAGCTCGGGGTCCGCGCCGACCTCCCGGCGAAGCACCCCGGAAAAATCCGGCTCCAGCACCCGCGCGGCGGTCAGGGATTCGTGGCTGGCCACCTTCAGCTCCTTCAGGGAGTGCGCGAACGGGTAGTGCCCCAGGTCGTGCAGCAGGGCCGCGCACAGGAAGGCGCGGACCGCCTCCGGCTCGCGGGCGGCTTCCGGCATGCGCCCCGGAGCCTCCGCGTGAGCAAGCAGGTTGAGCATCAGGCGCCGGGCCAGGTGGAATACCCCCAGGCTGTGGCTGAGGCGGGTGTGGGTGGCTCCCGGGTAGACCAGGTAGGTCGGGCCCAGCTGGCGGATGCCGTTGAGCTTCTGAAAAGCCGGCAGGGCGATCAGACGAAGGAGAGCCGGGGAGAGGAGGATGTTGTTCCAGACCGGGTCCTTGACGGGCTCCGCGTAGTCGCGGATCAGGTGGTCGAGAGCTCCCATGCCGCAGCCACTATATCGGGAGTTTGACCTGTTGGGCAACATCTGATAGAACAGGGGGGTGCGGCAGTGGTGGTTCGCGGCCTGCATTCCGCTTGTTCTCACGGCCTGTGCCCCCCGGGGGCCCGCCGCCCCGGCGCCCGGGGGCGGGCCCGAGCGGCCGGGCACTGTCCAGCCCAAAAGGGAGCTCCCCCTGACCCCGCAGCCCGCGGCTCGCCCGGCACTGCCGCCGGTGCCCCCCGAGCAGGCGCTGCTCGCCCTTCCTGCCGCCCGCCTGCTCCCCGAGGACTTCGAGATCGGGCCGCTGGCCGACCGGCTGGCCGGAAGCCGCGCGGAGCGCCTGGCGCGCGCGGCGGCCACGCGCTTCCTGGCAGGGCTGGCCGGCGGCAAGGTACCCGCTGCCGAGATCCTCCCCGAACGCCGCGAGGAGCTGGAGCGCTCTCTGCAGTATTACCTGGACCGCAAGCTCCTGCCTGCCATCTTCCGCCTCGGCCCGCTCATCGAGCTGGAGGACGGCAGCCTGCGGTCCCGGGTGCGTCTGTTCGGCGACCCCGGGGTGAGCTCCGGGGAGCTGTATCTCAGCCTAGCGGAAGGACAGTGGTACGTGTCGGACGTGCAGGTTGGGCTGGCGGCGCTGGCCAGCCCGCACGCCCGCCGCCAGGAGAAGTACGTCCCGTCGGAGGCCCGATGAACCGTCCGGAAGCGATCCGTCTGCTGGAAGAGCAGGTCACCAGCGACTGGCTGCGGAAGCACAGCCTGGCCGCGGCCGCCATCATGGAGGCCCTGGCCCGCCGCCTGGGCGGCGACCCCGAAGCCTGGTGGGTCGCGGGGCTGCTGCACGACCTGGATTTCGACCAGACCCAGGACCCCGCCGAGCACGGTCGCCGGACCGCGGCCCTCCTGCGTTCCCGCGGGGTCGACGAGGAGCTGGTGAACGCGGTGCTGGCCCACAACGCCGAAGGCCTGGGGCTGGAGCGCCGCACGACCCTGGATTTCGCCCTGACCTGCGCGGAAAGCGTCACCGGGCTGATCGTGGCTACGGCCCTGGTCATGCCGGACCGACGCCTCGGCTCGGTCACGGGGGAATCGGTCGTGAAGCGCATGAAAAAGAAGGACTTCGCCCGCAAGGTGTCACGGGAAAGCATCCTGCTGTGCGAGCGCGTGGGCCTGAGCCTCGAGGAGTTCGCCGGCCTGGCCGTGACCGCCATGCAGGGCGTGGCGGGGGAGCTCCGGCTATGATCCGGGCGTACCTGCTGGCGGCGCTGCTGCTGCTGCTGCCCCTGCCCCCGGCGCGCGCGGACGCCCCCAGGGAAATCGACCGCGTGGTGGAGGAGCTTTCGGCCTTTATCCGGCGCAGCCTGCCGGACCGCGAGGGGGACTCCCTGACGATCCTGCCGTTCCTGTCCGACCAGGGCGGGCGGACGGTGCTGGGGGAGCGCCTGGCCGCCGAGCTGGAGCTGGCCCTGGCGCGGGCATACCGGCGTACGCGCGTGGGAAGCGGTGGGCCCGGGAAGCGGACCTTCACCCTCGTCGGCGAGCTACAGCCCTATGCCTCGCAGGTGCGCGTGCTCTGCCGCCTCTTGAGTCCGGACGGCTCGCAGCTCGCCGCCGCGCGCGCCGAGCTGGCGATGAGCCGCGAGCTGGCAGCCCTGCTCTCCCCCCCTTCCGCTGCGGACTACACCGGGCAGGGCCTGCACGGCCTGGAGCCGGAAGCCTCGCTGGCGCAGGACCTGGACCCCCTGGAGCCCGACGACTCCCCGGGGGGCGAGGTGCAGCTGGCCGGCGGCGAGGGCCCTTTGGAGCGCTACCTGTCATCCGCCGACATCGACCGCTTTCGCTTCTACGTTTCGCAAACAGGCCCCGTCCGCATCGAGGTGGCCACCGGCCTGGACGCCGAGCTGCTCTTGTACCGCGAGGGGGAACGGGTCCCCTTCGACGTGCGGGGCAACCCCGCCGGGCAGTCCATCCGCTTCGAGGCGCGCCTGGCCTCGGGCTATTACATCGCCGAACTGCTGGCCTTCAGCCCGGAGGTGGAAGGACCGTACAGCATCCTCTTCACCCCGGCCGCCCCGGCCGAAGACCCCTTCGAGCCGGATGACGCTCCCGGCGAAGCCCGCCCCCTGCCCCCGGGGGCCCGCCAGGAGCGGACGCTGGCCTCCGGGGACGCCGACTGGGTGGAGCTAGCCCCCACGCCTCCCGGATTCTACGCGCTGTACACTTCGGGCCTGGCGGTGGACACCACCCTGGCCCTGTTCCGTGACGGCCGTTCAATGGTATTGGCCGACGACGACTCTGGGGCCCAGGCCAACGCCTTCCTGGGGTTCTTCCTGGGCCCGGGCCGCTGGCTGGCGCGCGTGGAGGGCAAGCCCCCTCTGGCGGACGGCCCGTATGCCCTGGCTTTCGAGCCGCTGGCCCCCGAGCAGATCTTCCCTCGACGGGCAGCGCGCGAGATCCTTTTGGGAGACCGCCCCGCTTTTCTGCAGCTACGCATTTTACAAGAGGGCAGGTACCTGGTGCGCTGCCCGGCCGTTGAGGTCCAGCTGTACGGCCTGCCCGGCATGAGGATCCTGCCGACGGACGGCCCCGCCTCTCTCGCCGCCGGGGACTACCTGCTGGTTCTGAAGGGCGCCGAGGGACAGGTCGCCAGCCTGAGCGTGGCGGAGGAATAAGGCATGGGAGTGAAAGTCGGCAGAATCGTGCGGGAGTTCCTGTTCCGCGGCCTGGCGGAGCAGCAGCTGGAGATGAAGGTCCATGCCCACCGCCAGGAGCTTTCCTGCCGCACCACCGAGGTGAAGCCGGACCGCATCGAGCTGGCCGTCACGGCCGGCGACCCGAGGGCTTTCGCGGCCGGGGTTCCCGTGCGCGTCTACTTCCTGTACCAGAACAACTGGCACACCTTCACCACCAGCGTTCTGGAGCGCAGGGAGAATCTCATTGCCCTGGAGAGCCCCGAGGGGGTGTACAAGAACCCGCAGCGCAAGTACGAACGGGTGCGCATCGGCGAGGAGGCGGAGGTCTACTTCACGCTCAAGGGGCAGCG
>Ga0315273_10008577_pt1 | contig 12911 bp, 14 predicted proteins | sample YL17G02_0_MG_FD_205753 | JGI IMG/M metagenome (GOLD analysis project Ga0315273, IMG submission 205753) | Sediment microbial communities from Yellowstone Lake, YNP, Wyoming, USA - YL17G02_0 | ecosystem: Environmental > Aquatic > Freshwater > Lake > Sediment | place: USA: Wyoming | collected...
TCTTCATCTTGGTGGCCGAACTGTTGTGCCTGGCACTCGTTGCCGGATTGCTCGGCGTTGCCCTGGGTTACCTCATCGCCGCGCTCCTTCTGCCCGACGTAGCAGCGAGCTTGCGGGGGCTTTACGGGGTTGATGTCTCCGGCATGTTAACCTTACGCAGCAACTGGTGGCTGCAGGGAATTGCCATCGCCGTGGTCGGCACACTGGTCTCAGCCGCGCAGAACCTATGGGCAGTCGCCCATCTTTCCATTCTCGTTCCCGCACAGCCCGAGGCCCGGGCAACAGCCGCAATGCGCACGAGGAACTGGCAGGGCAGGATTGCCGCCGTTGTGCTTCTGGTCGCTGCGGCGCTCGCCAAATTTGGCTCCGGATTGTTTGCAGGCTTTGCTCTGCTTGGTGCCATGCTGCTGGGCGCGTGCCTCCTGCTTCCGCTACTGCTGGCAGGATTGCTGAAACTTGCCGCGCACTTTGCAACAGGCTCTCTCGCGCAATGGTTCTGGGCCGATACGCGCCAGCAGCTGTCAGGCCAGTCCATGGCGTTGATGGCGCTGCTGCTGGCCCTTACCACCAATGTCGGTGTGGGCACCATGGTGTCAAGCTTCCGCCTTACCTTCACTGGCTATCTTGATCAACGCCTGGCATCTGAACTCTATGTGACGGCGCAGAGCGAGAGTGTGGCTGATGCCATGCGCGCCTGGGTCGCCCCCCGAGCAAAGGCAGTGCTTCCCATCTGGAGCATCGAGGGGAAAGTGGGTGGCCAGCCCGCCCAGGTTTACGGCGTGCTTGATCATGCCACCTACCGCGACAACTGGCCGATGCTCTCCGCCCTGCCCCAGGCGTGGGACAGGATCGCGGCCGGCGACGGTGCGCTTGTGAACGAGCAGCTGTCGCGGCGACAGCATCTCTCGCTTGGCAACGCCATCACCCTGCCCGGCAGCCTGCACTACCAGGTGGTCGGTATCTATTCTGACTACGGCAACCCCGTAGGCCAGGTTATCATCAGCCTTGCCCAGTTGACGGCTCACTACCCGCAGGCCCAGCATTTGCGCTTTGCCGTTCGCGTGGAACCTGAAAGGGCGCAAGATCTCGCCGACGCACTGCGAGAACAGTTTGCCCTGCCGGAACTGAACGTCATCAACCAGGCCGACCTCAAGAGGTTTTCAATGCAAGTTTTCGAGCATACATTCAGCGTGACGGCCGCCCTTAATGTGTTGACCCTGGGCGTGGCTGTGATTGCCATGTTTGCAAGCCTGTTGAGCTTGAGCGAAATGCGTCTGCCGCAACTGGCCCCCGTGTGGGCTATGGGACTCACCCGTCGGCGCCTTGCCCTGCTAGAATTCGGACGCAGCCTTCTGCTGGCAAGCTTCACCATGATTGCAGCCCTGCCCACGGGTCTGGCGCTCGCCTGGGTCCTCCTGTCAGTGGTGAATGTGGAGGCCTTCGGCTGGCGGTTGCCCATGCATGTGTTCCCCATGCAGTGGCTGTGGCTTTCAGGCCTCGGGCTCTGCGCGACGGCGCTTGCGGCTGCCATCCCGGTGCGCAGGCTCGGCGCGAGTTCGCCTTCCGTCCTGTTGAGAGCCTTTGCCAATGAGCGCTAGCGCATTCATCATCTGGCTTTGCATGGCGACAGCCGCCATGGCCCAAGGCTTTGCGGAGTTGGGCAAGAGCGTCGATGGCTTTGCTGTACCCAGGACCGACGCGCCGCTAGTCTTCCCGCAGGACCATGGGCCTCACCCAAGTTACCGCATTGAATGGTGGTATGTGACGGCCAACCTGCAATCGGCCGACGGCGCGGAGTATGGCGCGCAATGGACCTTGTTCCGCAACAGCCTTGCACCATCTGGTGGCAGCGGATGGTCAACACCTGAGCTGTGGCTAGGCCACGCGGGGCTTACCACAAAGGCACATCAGTTCGTGGCTGAGCGGCAGGCCCGCGGCGGCATCGGACAAGCAGGTGTAACACCCGCCCCCTTCAATGCCTGGATCGACAACTGGCAGATGAAAGGATCCGACACGCCATCTGCTGATGCCATTGCAAAACTCGACATATCGGCAAGCGGCGAGGATTTTTCCTATGCGTTGAACCTGGACGCGGAAGGGCCTGTCGTGGCCCAGGGCGAGGCTGGGTTTTCCCTCAAGTCTTCTGAAGGCCAGGCAAGCTTCTACTATTCGCAGCCCTTCTACCGAGTTGCAGGAATGCTGAGCCTTCCCGAAGGTGAGGTCAAAGTCACCGGCAAAGCGTGGCTTGACCATGAATGGTCATCACAGCCGTTGAGCGCCGGCCAGAGGGGTTGGGACTGGTTCTCTTTGCATTTCGACGGTGGAGAAAAACTGATGGGCTTTCGCCTGCGTGATGCTGGCACTGGCTTCACATCGGCCACCTGGATAGCTGCGGATGGAAAGCCCGAGCCGCAGCTACCTGGTGCATTGAAGGTAACCCCCCTCAAAAGCGCCGAAGTGCAAGGCCGCAAACTTCCTGTAAGCTGGCGCATAGAATTGCCAGCGCACAAACTTGATGTAACGACGACGGCATTGAACCCATACGCATGGATGACCACAAGAATTCCCTACTGGGAAGGACCCGTTCATTTTTCGGGAAGCCATCCGGGCGAAGGTTATGTGGAGATGACGGGATATGAGTAGCTTGCGTGTGTGCGAAGACATGGTTGACACCTTGCTTTCTCTCCACCGTCAGCCCTGCGCCGACGACCGAGGCCTTGAGCCTGTTGAAACGCTGGCGCGGTCGCCTCGCAGGACGAACATGGGGAGTTCTGAAGAGTCGGAACCCCAATTTTGATCAAAATTACAAACAACTTATAAGATTGTTTTATTAAATTTAATCAACTTAAACGAGCAATTGCGTTGGTTGGCTATAATCTTTATACTGATGAAAAGTGAAATAGTGCCGATGTTACTGGGCTTTGCTAAATCTGGTGAAAAAATCTCCGGCGGCATGGAACCAGGGCGGCTGGTTTCTCATTTCATCAAGTTATGATTTTTGTGGCCTACACCCTTGCCGTACGTGCAGCCACCCGAGCAGTAAAAAATGTAACAGCGGCAAACAGTGTGTGGAGAGTAAAATGATTCCTCAAGTCAACAAGTCAAAAGACCGGGCCTTTGGCCGAGTTCTTCCCTTTGCCATCCTGGAGGATGAAGACGGAGACGCCGCCGCCCTGGAAGTTGGCAAAAGCAAGAATTCGCACAAGCGGCGCAAGCGGCCTACCGCGCAGGCCGCTGAACCGACGCTAGAGACCCCTGTTGAGGTGACGGCTGAAGCCCTTGAGCCCAGCGCTACGGAAGAAGCGGTTGTCGACGAACAAGCCGCTGATGTGCCGGCTTCGCCACCTTTGAATGGCATCAGCGCTCGGATTCAGCAGGCTCTTATGGAAGACGCCGAGGCAACCCGCTCCCTGGCCGACGTTCGCGAAATGTTGGTGGGTCCCATCAGCCGCCTGCATGAAGCAAGGATGGAAGAAGTTCTGGTCATCCTCGAAGAGTCAGACCGGGCCAACCGGCTTGCCAGCGATAACCTTGAAGAGCGCTACGTGGAATTGACGGAAACCTGCAGGAACCTCAAGGCGGCCTCCGTCGACAGCAATGACAGGATACAGCAACTTTCTACGATGATGGCCGCTGAACTCCAGAAGGTCGTGAAAGCGCAGGACGACAAGCTCGCCGAGCTTTTCATGTTGTTCGACCGCAAGCTCGAGAAGATCGTGAGCGAGGTGAACAGCCGCATTGACGGCGTGGAAGCCAAGACCACGGCCGATGACCAGGCGCTAGCTGATAGCTTGGCCGCCCAGCTCGACGACCTTGCCGCAACGACCTTCAATAACGGTGAGCGGATCGTAGGGCATTTTGAGAACCAGTTGGCAACTGCCGCAGCCCGCGCTGAACTCCGTGGTGCAAAGCAGATAGAGGCACTTGCCGACGGGCTTACCCAGGCTGCCAGCCGCGTCCTCGCCATGCGCGACGGTTTGTACGGCTGACCTTTTAGCGAACACCCACGAAAGGGCGCGGCGCACGAAAGCGCCTACCCTTTTGTGCTTTCAGTGAATGACGTATAAACCAGAGCGATCATGCCTTGCGGCGTTCTCCGCTATTGCCCTAAAGAATTCAATGCCCTCCGCCACGTGGGCGGCCGAACCGCCCATGCGGCTATAGGTCATCGACATATCATCAGGGAGTGCGCCGTCTCGTTTGATATCGATGGCCAATCTTACTGCAGTGCTTCCTGACATTTTGGTGCAATGTCTTAACCTCGCATGCAAAACCTTTGCCTATGTAATGGCCAGGGCGGACTGATTGTTCCATGTCAAAGTGTGCAGGTCACTCCCCTGGATTTTGACCAGAATGACATTTTGGTGGTGAGGCCTGCACCCAGCCCGATTCCGGCCTCTCGCCGGAATGACGGATTGAACAGCTTACCGCTTCAGTGCGCGGTTGACACCTGAGACCACTGCCTTCAGCGACGCCACCACGATGTTCTTGTCGATGCCGATGCCAAAAAGCGTGGAACCGTCGGCGAGACGGAGTTCCACGTAGGCGATGGCGGCGGCGTTGGCGCCGTGACCCATGGCGTGTTCGCGGTAGTCGGCGATGTCGAAGGCAAGACAACTTTCCTTGCGCATGGCATCGACAAATCCGTCTACCGGTCCGTTGCCATGGCCCTGAATGGACTTGTGCTTACCATCCACCGAGACTTTGGCAAACAGATCCTGATCGCCATGGTCTGACTTGGCCCTGTGCTCGAGGAACTGGTAAAGGCCGTTGCCTTCAAGATACTCACTTTCGAAGGCACGCCACAGCCGGTCTGCGGTAAGCTCGACACCCTCGGCATCGGCAATGGCCTGCACCACCTTAGAAAACTCGATCTGGGCGCGGCGCGGCAGCTCGATGCCGTGTTCCGTTTCCAAGATATAGGCCACCCCCCCTTTGCCGCTTTGCGAGTTGATGCGGACCACGGCTTCGTAGCTGCGCCCCAAGTCCATGGGATCGATGGGCAGGTAGGGCACCTCCCACAGGGGCTTGTTCGAGGCCTTCATGGCCTTGAAGCCCTTGTTGATGGCATCCTGGTGCGAGCCGCTGAAGGCGGTGAACACCAGTTCGCCGGCGTAGGGGTGGCGTGGGTGCACGGGCAGCTGGTTGCAGTATTCCGCCATCCGCACCAACTCGTTGATGTTGGAACAATCAAGTTCAGGATCAACGCCTTGCGTGAAAAGATTCATGGCGAGCGTAATCAGGCAGACATTGCCGGTGCGTTCGCCATTTCCAAACAGAGTGCCTTCCACCCGATCTGCACCGGCAAGCAGGGCGAGCTCTGTGGCTGCTACCGCCGAGCCCCGGTCATTGTGGGGGTGCAGGGAAATCGTCACGCAATCGCGGTTCTTGATATTGCGGCAGAACCACTCGATCTGGTCAGCATGGATGTTGGGCGTGGACATTTCCACGGTGGCCGGCAAGTTGAGGATCAGCTTCTTCTGCGGCGTTGGCTGATAGACATCGATCACTGCCTCGCAGATCTCCTTGGCATAATCCATCTCGGTGCCGGTGAAGCTTTCCGGCGAGTACTCATGGCGGACCACGTCCTCCATACCGAATTCCTTCTCCAGCGCCACGATGAGTTTTGCGCCCTTCACGGCAATATCGGTGATGCCGGCCTTATCGAGCTTGAACACCACGCGGCGCTGCAGTTCCGAGGTGGAGTTGTAGAGATGTACGATGGCCGATTTCACGCCCTTCAGGGATTCAAAGGTACGGCGGATGAGCTCCTCACGCGACTGGGTGAGCACTTGAATGGTCACACCTTCGGGAATCTTCTTTTGCTCGATGAGGAAGCGAACGAAATCGAAATCGGTCTGCGAGGCGGAAGGAAAGCCCACCTCGATTTCCTTGAAGCCCATGGCGAGCAGGCAATTGAACATACGCATCTTGCGCTCGTGGCCCATGGGCTCGATGAGCGACTGATTGCCGTCGCGGAGGTCGACCGAGCACCAGATGGGCGCCCTGGTGATGGAGCGGTTAGGCCATTGCCGATCGGCCAACTTGATCTGGCCATAGGCGACGTATTTTTCTCTCGGGGAAATCATCATCTTACTGTTCTCTGAACTTAGCGGTTGGGACTGTGTCTCTGTCGTTTTCCCCAAAGAGCCAAGGCAAACGCCCAGCCGACCCTCAGGGGCTGCTAAGAAGAAGGAGAGCAAGTGACGAAATGCAGGACATGGCGTTTGCATAGCCCATGAAAGCCGCAAACGCAACTGCTGTGGTATTTAGGCCGCATTTGCCATGTTTTTAGTTATGCCGCGGGGGAGGCACAGAATCGGGCTAATTTCTGTCATTATTTGTGGCCAGAAGCGGCCCATTAAGTTGCGGGACCTTATAGATCATGAAAAACATGCTGTGCGCCTGTGCCATCCTATCTGCAATTTCAACCGCGGCTTTCGCCGGCCAATGCCAAGATGATATCGCCAAGATCGATGAGGCTCTTGCAACCCAGGAACTTTCCAAGGACCAGAAGGCAGAGCTTGACGATATGCGCAATCAGGCGGTGCAGCTGTGCGGCGCAGGCAACGAATCCGAGGGCCTGGATGTGACCACCGAAGCCAAGGCCATGCTGAATATCCAGTAGGCATCGAATGGCGGAAGTGGGCCGGCCTCAGTCGGTAGTCGGTCCCCGACAAAGCCAGACAGAAACCGAGACTGTGCGGGCCGCGGATGGCGGTTTCGATGGGACCCAGCAGAGCCATGCGCGCAGAACCTGCAACCTAACTGAACGTACATCCCATACCCTTGAGTCCACCCGCTGCCTCCGCAGCACGGCTAGACCATAGTAACGCCATGACAAGTGATACGAAAAACCCATTGATTGCCGCTCCCAGTTCACCACCATATGCGACCGGCAGCCGATCGTATTCCGTTAATGCAAACGCAGTTTGCTAGAGTTCGAGCGTTCCCTCCATGACACGCACGGCCTGACCGCCGACGCGTACGCTCACCAGCCTCCTCTCACCTACATCAGCTTCAAGGGAAAGATCGGACGGCCTACCCATATCGTAACCCTGCTCCAGTTGCCATTTATGGGTCCCGTTTCCCAGGCTTTCAGCTCTTACGAGTTGGGCGGCCAGAAGGGCTGTTGCCGAGCCCGTAGCGGGATCTTCCGGAATGCCGCCAGTGGGCGCGAACATCCTGCTGCGGAAGGAGGTCTTCACATTCTCGCCACCGCGCGTGTAGAGATAGGCGCCGTCGGTTCCTAGGGGGTCGATGAGCCTTGACCAATGGGGTTCGATCACCCGCGCTCGTGCCAGCGCTGAACGGGATTTCACCGGCACAAAGAAGAAGCGCGGGCCACCCTCCAACAGGTTCGGGGCATGGGTGTCAAAGCCGATATCATCCGGCGACAGGTCCACGGCCCGCGCCACATCGTCGAGCGAAGGCTTAATCACTTCAACGGAAAATGGAACGACGGGGGCGGTAAATTTTCCGTAAGGAACATCGCCAATGCGCGAAACCCTCACTAGCACCAGGCCCGCCTGCTCCTCCAGCCGGATGGTTGTTTCGAAGCTGCAACCCGACTTTACTTTCAATTCCGCCAGCAGAATGGCAGAGCCCAGGGTGGGATGGCCGGCAAAAGGCATTTCACCGCCAGGAGAGAAAATCCGCACCTTTGCCGTGTTGGCACGATCATCTGGCTTCATCACGAAAATGGTTTCGGAGAGATTGAACTCGCGGCAGACCGTCTGCATCTGCTCCGTCGACAGAGCATCTGCTTCCAGCACGACGGCGAGCGGATTGCCGCCAAAGCGGCGGCTGGTGAATACATCAAGAGTGTAAAAAACAAGCTTCATGGAGTGCAATCCTAATGAGGAATGCACTCGGCCTTCAAGGATTTTATTGTCTCATACCAGCCCCACGCGACTGATGGCTCTTGGCGTTTGGCCGGCGGTGTGATTCCTTGATCCTTGTCGATTTGATTGGGGAGGATGGCGATGAGCGCAGCGATCGGTTTGCGGTTAGATTTCGGGGCGGCCGAGTTGCGCACGCTGGCAGGCAGGACAAAGAACGCCAGCCAGGCGCGGCGGCTTCTGGCGCTTGCGGCGGTTTATGACGGCAAGCCCCGCGCTGGCGGCATGGACCGCCAAACGCTGAGGGACTGGGCGCATCGGTTCAACCAGCTCGGGCCTGAGAGCCTGATCGACCGCAAAGCGCCCGGCGGCAAACGGGAGCTTTCAGCTGCGCAGCAAGAGGAGCTCAAGCGTCTGGTGAAGGCGGGCCCCGATCTTGGCCGTGACGGTGTGGCGCGCTGGCGCTGCGTTGACCTGAAGCGGGAGCTGAGCCGCCGCTTCGGCGTGGACCTGTCGGAGGTGAGACTCGGGCGGCAGCTGAAGCAGCTGGGCTTTTCGCGTATCAGCGCCAGGCCCCTGCACCAGGCCCAGGACCCTGAAAAGATCACGGCTTTTTAAAAAAACTTCTGCAACCTGGCTGCCGGGGTCGTGAATGGGCTCGCCCAGCCTGCCGCTCTTAAAGTGTGGTTCCAGGACGAGATGCGGGTGGGCCAGAAGAACGGCCTGGTCTATCAATGGACCAAGAAAGGCCCAAGGCCGCGCCAGCCGAAGGACCAGAGATACGAGAATGCCTATCTCTTCGGGGCGGTCTGCCCGGGGTGTGGCAGCGGAGCCCGCGCTCATCATGGCGCGCGCCGACAGCGAGGCGATGCCGAGGCATCTCGAGGAGATCGCCCGCGAGGTGGCATAAGCTGCCTAAGCCCTTGTCATCCTCGACCAGGCCGGCTGGCACACCACCGCCAAACTCAAGGTCCCGGTCAACATCACCCTGGTGCCGCTGCCGCCAGCCTCTCCCCAACGCAATGCCCAGGAAAACATCTGGCAGTATCTGCACCAGACCTATCTCTCAAACCGCGTATTTGCCCACTATGCCGCCATCCTCGCTGCGTGCCACAACGCCTGGCGCAAGCTCCTCCAAGAAACCGGCCGCATCGCATCCATTGCAACCCGGCTGTGGGCCATCATCGGTTAATCCCAATGAAGGCTGGTATCAATTGCACCGGAGGGCGAAAGATTCAGGCGGTTCGTGTCAATCCGACAACACCGTCGTAGATGAGCTTCAAGGACACGACGAACAGTGCCACTTCCACGCAGCGAAAGAACAACACCTGCGGGATGATTTTGGTCAGTCGGTAACCCAAATAGGCACCAAGGATAGCAATGGGCGAAAGGTAGAGGGCGATTTCGACGCTTGTGACATTCACTTGACCCAGAAACCAATAGGGCGGCAACTTCATGAGATTGACGAAAGCGAAAATGATGGTGGTGGTTCCCGCATAGACCATTTTGTCAAGCCGCTGCGGCAGCACGAACATCTGGTAGGGAGGTGCGCCCGCATGGGACACGAAGCTCGTGAAGCCCGCAATGGAGCCCCAGAACAGCCCGCGCGAAAGGTCAGCCGGTCGTGGCGGAGGATTGCGCCTGGCCCTGAGCACGGCATCGGCGCAATAGGCAAGACCGATGACGCCCACCAGAATGGTGACCATGGCGTCACTGGTGATGGAGGCTGTGGCCCAGCCCACAGCAATGCCGATGGCAGCAGCTGGCACCAAGATCCTGATGTTGAGCAGGTCATAATCGTGGCGGAAGATCCACAGGCCATACATGTCACTGATGATGTAGATGGGAAGCAGCAGGCCCGCTGCCACTACCGGCGAAATCTGCAGCGCCATTAGAGGCACGCCAAGTATGCCGATCAGCGGCAAGCCGCCCTTGGAGGCGCCCACGAAAAATGTGGCAAGGCCCGCCAGGATGAAAAACTCTGCATCAAGGACCATGGAAAAGTGTTTTTCGCCTCATCACCGGCAAGTCTTGCGCAGCAGTTGCTATGTTCGGCGTCAAGCACATTCTTTGGCAAGTGCCAATTTGTCATGGGCCTGCCCTAAAAATTCACATAGGCAGGCGACCACAAAATTATGGTCCTCGCGCTGCGGGATGCCCGACACGGTGACCGTGCCCACAATGCCGGTGCCGATGATATGAATGGGAAAGCAGCCGCCATGGGGAGCCACGTCGATCGGGTGAACGCCGCGCGGCTCGTCCAGTACCTGTCCGCTCTGGGCAATTTCGCGGCTGACACGGTAGGAACACTTGTGCAGGCGCATCACTACATTAATCTTGCGGCGCACCCATTCAGCATTGTCAGGACTGGTTCCAGGCAGGGCTGCATAGAACAGAGGTCGACCCGCTACACGGATGTCTATCACCAGGGGTAGTGCCCTCGCCGCAGCGGCAGCACGCATCTGGCTTCCCAATGTCCAAGCATCGCCTTCGTTGAACCTCTTGAACCGCAGAGTTTCTTCCTGGATCTTCAGCTGCACAATGTCTTCGTTGTGGCTCATGGCATTCAACTCCCACTTCTGGTAGGCGTTACATAAGCCACAGAGGCCAGCAAAAGCAAAACAGAAAATTCAGCAGGAACTTGCGCGCGCAACTGATGGAAAAAGGGCCGCATGAACGCGGCCCCATCTATAAATTCCTGTGCGAACGGTTAATTGCGCGCTTTGTCGACCAACTTGTTCTTGCCAATCCACGGCATCATGGCGCGCAGCTTTTCACCGACAGCTTCGATCTGGTGGCTGTCGTTGTTGCGACGGATGCCCTTGAAGCGGGCAGCGCCGGCACGGTATTCTTGCATCCACTCCGAGGTGAACTTGCCGCTCTGGATGTCGGCCAGCACGCGCTTCATTTCCGCTTTGGTGTCGGCGGTGATGATGCGGGGGCCAGATACATACTCGCCCCACTCGGCGGTGTTCGAGATGGAATAGTTCATGTTGGCAATGCCACCCTCGTAGATGAGATCGACGATGAGTTTCACTTCATGCAGACACTCGAAATAGGCCATCTCGGGGGCGTAGCCTGCATCGACCAGCGTTTCAAAGCCGGCGCGGATGAGTTCAACGAGGCCGCCACAGAGTACGACCTGCTCGCCGAACAGGTCAGTTTCACATTCTTCCTTGAAAGTGGTTTCAATGACGCCGGAGCGGCCGCCGCCTACGCCCGAGGCATACGACAACGCCAGGTCATGGGCATTACCGGAGGCATCCTGATGGATGGCGATGAGGCAGGGAACGCCGCCGCCCTTCTGGTATTCACCGCGCACCGTGTGGCCGGGGCCCTTGGGGGCAATCATTACAACGTCAACGGTCTTCTTGGGCTCGATGAGGCCATAATGCACGTTGAGGCCGTGGGCAAAGGCAATTGCCGCACCGTCACGGATGTTGGGCGCAATGTCCGTCTTATAGATGTCGGCCTGAAGTTCGTCGGGCGTTGCCATCATCAGCAGATCACCCCAAGCGGCAGCTTCTGCGACAGTCATGACCTTGAGGCCGTCGGCTTCCGCCTTCTTGATGGTGAGTGAACCCGCCTTGAGCGCAATGGCGAGATGCTTGGCGCCGGAGTCCTTCAGGTTCAGCGCATGGGCGCGACCCTGGCTGCCGTAACCGGCGATAACGACCTTCTTGCCCTTGATCAGGTTAACGTCAGCATCCCGGTCATAGTAAACGCGCATGTAAGTAATCCCTTCAAAAAATCTGGTGCGGCATTAGCGGGACAGCACGGGATTGGCAAGCAGCATTCACGCATGGGGCACTTGACGAAAACAGGCTCTTCAAATATTCAATAGTTTTGTTAATTGCCAGGTATGTTAAATGAATTGGAGCAAGACCGTCTAAACCGCATTTTTGCCGCCCTCGTAGACCCCCACGCGCCGGGCCATTCTGGAATAACTCAGCCAGCAAGAGGCCTCGGTGAACGATCTTGCCTTGCCCTTCGCCATTAACCTTCCCGCCGTGTCGCACCGCATCAAGATGCTGGAGAGGGCAGGTCTGGTGAAACGCGGCCGCGCCAAGCAGCGGCGCCCGTGCCAGCTTGATGCCAAGCCGCTCGAAGCCATTTCCGGCTGGCTCGAGCACTACAGAAAATTCTGGGAACACAGCTTCGACCGTTTAGATGAACTTCTGGTCGAACTGCAGGTGGCTAAACCCGACAGGGAGAAACACTAGGACGGAAACACTTCCATAAGCATGGATTTTCCGATGTAAGCGGGAAAGAAGAGCGGATAGTTAAGCGTTGCATAGACCGCCGCATAGTGCGATTCTGGAAGCTCTATCACGGAGCAAGAAATGACAGACAAAACGCCCGAGCAACGGCTTGCAGAATTGGGACACGTTTTGCCGCCTGCAGCAGCAGCGGTTGCGAATTACGTTCCCTGGGCCATCAGCGGAAATCTCATTATGACCTCCGGCAACCTGCCCTGGCGCGACGGCAATCTCGCCTACGTGGGAAAGATCGGCCGCGAGCTTTCAGGCGAAGAAGGCTATGTGTGCTGCCAGCTCTCCTGCCTCAATGCCATCGCGCAGTTAAAGGCGGCGGCAGGCAACCTTTCGAGGATCAAGCGCGTGGTGCGGCTGGAAGGCACCCTAAATGTGGCAGAGGGTTTTGGTGAACATCCTAAATGCCTGAACGGCGCCTCGGACCTCTTGAACACGGTATTCGGAGAGTGCGGGCGGCACACCCGCATGATCTATACCAACCCCATTATGCCGCTCGACTGTGTGACCCTGGTGGTTCTCTTTGCGGAGATTGAACATTGAGCGATCATTGGCGAAAATCCGAGCTGGAAAAGGCCCACCTCAATGGTCGCGTGGGACACAGGCTGGTTTCGGAGACGAACGCTCTCAGGGTATGGATGATCTCACTGGCACCTGGCGAGCGCATTCCCTACCATTGCCATGTGCTCAATTATTTCTGGACTGCCACCACACACGGCAATGCACGGTCACACTACAGCGACGGAAAGGTGAGTGACACCCATTACCACGTGGGCGATACGCGCCACTATGTCTTCGA
>Ga0315273_10008578_pt1 | contig 12910 bp, 11 predicted proteins | sample YL17G02_0_MG_FD_205753 | JGI IMG/M metagenome (GOLD analysis project Ga0315273, IMG submission 205753) | Sediment microbial communities from Yellowstone Lake, YNP, Wyoming, USA - YL17G02_0 | ecosystem: Environmental > Aquatic > Freshwater > Lake > Sediment | place: USA: Wyoming | collected...
TTGTCTTCCTCGAACCTGATGTCGTGCAGACGCGGCACGATGCCGCAGGCCTGGAGGCTCTGCAGGTAGAGCTGCTGAATGTCGTCAGGGGCCGGCTTCATGATTACCTGGAACTGGTGGTGCTTGAAGAGCCGGTTCGGATTCTCGCCGAAGCGGCCGTCATCGGGGCGCCTCGACGGCTGCACGTACGCCACGTTCCAGTGTTTCGGCCCGAGCACGCGCAGCGTCGTTTCCGGATGCGAGGTCCCGGCGCCGACTTCGAGGTCGAGCGGTTGCTGGATCAGGCAGCCTTGCGATGCCCAAAACTGGGAGAGCTTGGAGATGAGGTCTTGGAAGTTCACAGGGTTGTTGTCGCCAATATCAGCACTTACGCGAGCCCGCGGATTTCGCGCAGCACGCGCACGGACTTGATCTGTTTCTCCAGGTGCGTGGCGATCAAGGCCCGATGCACCAGCTCGAGTTCCCTGAGCGCCCGCTCCGACACGGTGGCCGCGCCAATCCGGCCGGGCGACGTCGTGCCCGAGGCCCGGAGAAACGCGACCGATTCGCCCGACAGGGCCACGCCGTTTCCCGCCGACCCCCGGGCGCATCCCGCGCACAGGTACTGGTGGGCACCGGGCATCAACACGGCCGCCGTCTCCTCGTCTCGTCCGAGGGCGGCGCCACAGGTCCCACAGACCAGGACCGACGGATAGACGCCCTGCAGCCGCAGCAACCAGTACTCGAAATACCGCGCCAGCGGCTCGACCGACGCGCCCGCCGCCAGCGCATCGACCATCGCACTGCCGAGGCGATACAACGTTTCGTTGGGGTCGGCCTCGGGTGCCCACTCGTCGATCAACTCGGCGAAGTACCCGGCGTAGCCCAGCCCCTCGCCTCCGCCCCACATGAGCGGCGAACTGATCGGCTCCGCGTAGTTCAGAGAGACCAGATCGCGGCTCTCCTTCTCGAAGTACGTCACGCCGACGCGGGTGAGCGGCTCGAGCGCACCGCCAAAGCGGGAGCGCATGCGCCTGGCACCCTGGGCCACTCCCCTGCGCTTGCCGCGATCCCGCGTCAGAAAGACCACGATTCGATCGACCTCGCCGAGCTTGTAGGTGCGAAGGATGATCGCTTCGGTCGTATAGAGCGGCATCGCCGGAGGCTACTGCGTGGACGCGGAACGCGCTCCTTGTATTCTATCCTGCTTTGATCGCCGCCTTGAAGGACAAGCGGTTCCGTGCCCGGCGAGGCGGTCAGTCTTCGTGGATGACGCCCAACTGGTCCAGGACGCGGGAATCCTCCCGCCAGCCGGCCCGCGCCTTGACGCGGAGATCGAGGAAGACCTTCGTCGCGAAGAACGCCTCGAGTTCGAGGCGCGCTTCGGTCCCAATCTGCTTGATCATGCTGCCGGCACGGCCGATGACAATCGGCTTCTGGGATTCGCGTTCGACGACAATTGTGCAGTAGAGGCGGATGATGCCGCGGGTGTCCGCCTCTTCGAAGTGATCGACGAGGACCGCGCTCGTAAACGGCAGTTCGTCGCGTGTGTGCTGCAGCAGTTTCTCCCGGACAATTTCTGCCACATAGACCCGCTCGGGCTGGTCGGTGAGGAAGTCGGCAGGATAGAGCGGTTCCCCTTCGGGCAGACGCCGGATGAAGACCTGGCCAAGCTGGTCGACGTTGTCGCCGGTGAGCGCCGAGACAGGCACGATGTCAATGAAACGCGCGAGCCGTCCCCACCGCTCCATCTTCGGCAGCAACGCCGTCTTCTCAACCAGATCCATCTTGTTGAGCGCAAGCACCACTGGAGCCGCCACTTTGCCCAGGAGGCCAGCCAGGTACTCGTCTCCACCACCCACGGGCAGGCTGGCGTCCGCCACCGCGCACACCAGATCGGCGTGGTTCATGCTCTGCACCGCCACGTCGACCATGCGGACGTTCATCCGATGGAGCGGCCGGTGGATGCCGGGCGTGTCGACGAAGACGATCTGCCCCTCTGGCAGATTGCGCACACCCACGATGCGGGTGCGCGTGGTCTGCGGCTTGTCAGAAACGATCGCGACCTTCGAGCCGACCATCACGTTGAGGAGCGTGGATTTTCCAGCGTTGGGACGGCCCACGAGCGCGACAAGTCCGGCCTTGCTCACGAGCGACGCCCCTTTCGCGCCGATCCGGGAGGGGAACTGGGGTCGGCCCGATCTTCCGCGACCGCGCCCGGAAGATGGGTCCGACCCGATTTCCGCCTGACTCGCTCGATCAGGCCGGTCCGCAGACCCGCGCGCGCGCGCAACCTCGTCTCGATCGTCGCCATCTCCCCGTGATCCTGTTCGTGGTCGTACCCGACCAGATGCAACAACCCGTGCAGCGCCAACACCCGAAGCTCGGTGCCAAGCGAGTGGCCGGCCGCAGACGCCTGCCGCGTAGCGACACCAACCGCAATAGCGATGTCCCCGAGAAAGGACGGTGAGCCGCCCGGGATCGGGACGACCGCAGCGGCGGGAAACGACAGCACGTCAGTCGCGCAGTCGAAACCGCGGTAGGTGCGATTGAGCGCTCTCACCCTGGCATCGCTCAGGAGGGCCACCGAGACCTCGCCCCGGACGCGTGTCGGGGCCACGCGCGACAGCCACGACACCAGGCCGACGGCCCGGATGGGGCGACGGGTATGGCACGTCACTTCGACCTTGAGTCGAGGTGCCTCGCGGCGCGCCGTTGACGCTCCGGTCATGCTGGATCAGTCCGATCGCCTGCTGACGCCGCCGGTGGTCGACGACGCCTCGTACGCCTTCACAATCGCCTGCACGAGTTTGTGGCGCGCCACGTCGCGTTCGTCGAAATAGACAAAGGCGATGCCTTCGATCTGGCCGACGACCCTGATGGCCTCGATCAGGCCAGACGACTTGCCCACCGGCAGATCGATCTGCGTGATGTCTCCGGTAATCACGGCCTTCGATCCGAATCCCAGGCGCGTGAGAAACATCTTCATCTGCTCGGTCGTCGTGTTCTGCGCTTCGTCAAGGATGACGAAGGCGTCACTGAGTGTGCGGCCGCGCATAAACGCCAGCGGCGCAATCTCGATGGTGCCCCGGTCGATCAGCCGCTCGACGCGCTCGCCGTCCAGCATGTCGTAGAGCGCGTCGTAGAGCGGGCGGAGGTAGGGATTCACCTTCTCCTGCAGGTCGCCAGGAAGAAACCCCAGCCGCTCACCGGCCTCGACAGCGGGCCGGGCCAGGACGATCCGGTTCACCTTCTTGGCCAGCAGAAACGAGACGGCCTGCGCCATGGCCAGGTAGGTCTTGCCCGTGCCGGCGGGACCGACGCCGAACACGATGTCGTGCCGATCGATCGCGTCTAGGTACTTCCGCTGGTTGATGCTCTTGGCGGTCACATGGCGCCGTCCGACGGTCCGAGCCGACGCCTTCAAGAAATAGTCGCGCAGGTCGACGGCCGGATCCTGCGCTTGCAACTCCCACGCCGTCCTGACATCGCCATTCGAGATGCGGTACCCCTCCTGCTGCAATGTCACCAACTGGCCGAGCAGGCGCTCGACGCGTGCCACACTCGCCGCATCTCCTTCGGCCAGCAGGTTGTGTCCCTGCGTGCTGAGGCGAACGCGGGCCGATGATTCGATGAACCTGAGGTTCTCGTCGAACGGGCCGAAGATCTGGTCGAGTCCCTCGTCGGGCAGCACGATGGTGCGGGTCTCGCCAGGCATCAGGCGTCAGACCGCAGCCGCAGTTCGCGCAACTGACTGGCGTCGACCGCTGATGGGGCACCCGACATCAAGTCCACCGCCTGTGTGGTCTTCGGAAACGCCATCACGTCGCGGATGGACGGCTCTCCGGCGAGGATCGCGATGATGCGATCGACGCCGAGCGCGATGCCGCCGTGCGGCGGCGTGCCGTAATTGAGCGCCTCCAGGAAGAATCCGAACCGCAGCTTCGCGTCTTCGTCGCTGATGCCGAGCGTTCTGAACATCCTCTGCTGGAGCGCATTGTCGTGGATGCGGATGCTGCCGCCGCCAATCTCGCTCCCATTGAGCACCAGGTCGTACGCCTGGGCAAGCACGTGGCCGGGATCCTGCTCCATCTGATCCATGTGCGCTTCGACTGGCGAGGTGAACGGATGGTGCATGGCGGCCCACCGCTTCGCTTCGTCATCCCACTCGAAGAGCGGAAAGTCGACAACCCACGTACACGCGAAGTCGTCGCTCTTGAGCCAGCCCTGATCGCGGGCGACGTTCAGCCGCAGCTGCCCCAGCATCTTCGAGGTGGCGTCGGCCTGGCCGCAGCCCATCACCAGCAGGTCGGCGGCACCCGCGCCGGCGAGATCGAGCGCCGCGCGGATGGTGGACTCGCCAGCCGCCTTGAGCGCCGAACTCTGCACCGCATCCCCGCTTCGCCTCGCCCAGACGAGCCCACCAGCACCGAGCGCCTTCGCCTGCTCACCGAGCACGTCGAGTTGCTTGCGCGAAAACGCGGCCCCGCCCGGCACCACGAATCCCCGAACCACACCTCGGGCAGAGAGCGCGTCGCGGAAGACGCTGAAGCTGGTGTCGGCGAACGCGGGCGACAGATCGGCGATCGCCATCCCCACCCGCAGATCCGGCTTGTCCGATCCGTACCGGGCCATGGCCTCTGCGTACGGCATCCGCGGAAACGGCGTCGTGACGTCGCGCCCGATGACCTTGAACACCTCGGCGATCAGTGGCTCGATCACGCTGAACACGAGGTCGCGCGTCGCAAACGACATCTCCACATCAATCTGGGTGAACTCGGGCTGCCGGTCGGCACGCAGGTCCTCGTCGCGGAAGCACTTCACAATCTGAAAGTAGCGATCCGTGCCCGCGATCATCAGGATCTGCTTGAAAATCTGCGGCGACTGCGGCAGCGCGTAGAACTCACCCGGGTGAATCCGGCTGGGCACCAGATAATCTCGCGCCCCCTCGGGCGTCGACTTGGTCAGGATGGGCGTCTCTATCTCCAGGAATCCCTGACTGTCGAAGTACTTCCGTACGGCCATCGTCACCTTGTGCCGAAGGCCGAGGTTGGCCTGGAGTTTCGGGCGACGCAGGTCGAGGTAACGGTACCGCAATCGCAACTCCTCGGAGGCCGTGACCTCGTCGGCGATCACGAACGGCGGGACGGCGGCTTCGCTCAACACCTTGATCTCGGCGGCATGCACCTCGACCTGGCCAGTCGGCATCTTCGCGTTGAGCGCGGCGGCGGCGCGCGGGCGGACCAGGCCCTTGACGCCGATGACGAACTCGGCGCGCAGATGCTTCGCCTTCTCGAGCAGGTCGGTCGAATCCACGACGACCTGGGTCAGACCATGGCGATCCCTCACATCGATGAACACCAGCGCCCCGAGGTCGCGCGCGCGATGCACCCATCCCAGCAGGAGCACCTCCTGACCGATATGGGCCGCGCGAATCTCTCCGCACGTGTGTGTCCGGACCCAGTTGCCGAGTTTATCGACCACGTCAGAACCGCTCCTCTTCACTTTCGCCGATTGCCGGGCTGGCCTTCGACACGCTCAGGCCGGGGAGCCCGGCCATCCCAGGCTCGAGCTGCGCCTCTTCACTATCGCCGATTGCCGGGCTGGCCTTCGACACGCTCAGGCCGGGGAGCCCGGCGGTCCCAGGCGAGTCACGCTGCCACCGCCTCAGCCGCAACTCCAGCACCCCGAACCCGGCGACTCAACACGGGCACGCTGCCGACTGTTCGGTCCGCCGCATGCCTGGGATCGCCAGGCTCCAGCCTGGCCCCAGGTGGCAGCGTCAGACAGGAAATGGGGTCTGCCCCATTTCCGGACTACCGCACCAGCCGGTCTTTCACGTGCGCCACTACGCCGTCGCGCGGCACGCGAACCTGCTCGCTCGTCCTCATGTCCTTGGCCGTCACCGCGCCCGCCGCGAGTTCGTCGTCTCCGATGATGAGCGTGAGGATCGCCTTGAGCCGATCCGCGCGCTTCATCTGCGACTTGATGCTGCGGCCTTCGTATTCCATGTGCGCTTCGACACCGGCGCGCCTCAAGTCCCGTAGCAGGCCAATGGCTGCGCTGCGCGCGGCCTCGCCCATTGCAGCCACGAACACCGGCGCCCGGTCGGAGGCTCCCGCGCTTTCAGGCATCGCGAGCACCAGGCGCTCGATGCCGGCCGCAAAACCAATCCCCACACGGTCGGGCCCACCCAGCTTCTTCACGAGGCCGTCGTACCGGCCGCCGCCAAGGATCGCGTTTTGGGCCCCGAGATTGCCTCCCAGGATCTCGAACGTCGTGCGGGTGTAGTAGTCGAGACCGCGGACGAGCCGGTGCGAAATCCGGTACGGAATGCCGTAGACGCCAAGGTGGCCGATGACGGCATCGAAGTGCTGACGGCACGATTCGCACAGGTAGTCTGTCGAATGCGGCAACCGGTCGATCACCGGCTGATCCTGTGGCACCTTGCAGTCGAAGATGCGCAGCGGATTGGTCGTCGCGCGCCGCTGGCAGTCGGCACAGAGCGCCGTGACGCCGTCGCCAAGCGCCTTGACAAGCGCCTCCCCAAAAGCCGGCCGACACAATGGGCAGCCCACCGAATTGATGACGAGTTCGACATTGGGGATCCCCAATTCGAACACCAGCGTCCACGCCAGGTCGAGGACCTCGGCATCGATGGCCGGGTCGCTAATGCCAAACACCTCGACGTCAAGCTGATGAAACTGCCGGTACCGTCCCTTCTGGGGCCGTTCATACCGGAACATTGGCCCCATCAGGTAGATCTTCGGCACCGCCATCGTCTGCTCCAGACTGTGCTCGACAAAGACGCGCACCAGGCTGGGTGTTGCCTCCGGCCGTAGCGTGATGCGCTCACCGCCTTTGTCGGTGAACGCGTACATCTCCTTCTGCACGATGTCGGTGGTCTCGCCCGTCCCTTTCGCGAACAGCTCCTCGCGTTCGATGATGGGCGTGCGTACTTCGGCATACCCGTAGCGCTCGAAGATCTGGCGCGCGACGGTCTCGACGCGCTGCCAGCGCTCAACCTCTCCGGGCAGAATGTCGTGGGTTCCGCGAATGGCTGGAATCATGCGTTTACCGCCGGAACAGCGCCAACAACACCGTCAGAACGACGCCCGCGATGACCGACGTCGTGACGGGGATGTAGAACGAAAAACCCCCACGGCGCACGAGGATGTCTCCAGGCAGCCGGCCGATGGGCACGCCAAACCAGAGAAGCAGCCCGGCCGCCACTACCAGCAAGCCGAAAAACACCAGCAGCCGTCCCACCGCCATCGCGTTACCCCCGCCTGCGGGCACGTCCAATCCGTCATTCCGGCGAACGCCGGAATCCAGTCGTGTACATCTCTGGATGCCGGCTTCCGCCGGCATGACGCTTTCGATTCGAAGTCCGGCTTCCGCCGGGGTGACGAAGCACACCCCTCACTGGGCACACTGCGATCCTGCCAGTCGCCTAGAGCGTCTCGATGCCCGCGAAGAAGTAGCCCGACTCGAACGCGGCCGTCTCGGGGGCATCCGACCCGTGGGTCGCATTGCACTGGATGCTGGTGCCGAACTCCGCGCGCAGCGTGCCTGGCGCCGCCTTCGAAGGGTCGGTCGCGCCCATCAGGTCGCGCCATTTCCTGATCGCGCCCTCGGCCTCGAGCAGCATCACGATGACCGGCCCGGACGACATGAAGTCGGTGAGGGCCGCAAAGAACCGACGTTCGCGGTGGACGGCGTAAAACCCCTCCGCCTGGGCCCTGGTGAGGCTGACCTGGCGCAATCCGCGAATGCGGAATCCCGCTTCTTCGATGCGCTGAATAATCTTGCCTGCGAGCTTTCGCTCGACGGCGTCGGGCTTGATGATGGCGAATGTTCGTTCCATATTCGACTAACTATATCAACTGATTGAAATTGGGTCTGACCACGTTTACGAATCCCACGTCTCCTCTGTCAACTCCCTGCTCGCAACCTCGTGCCTGCGCGACGACGGTTCCTCCGCGTCCCCGCTCACGCAAGCCGGTCACACGCAACGTTCCCGCCGGGGCTCCGGTGCCGTGGCGCGTCGCTTTGCGTCCCCGCTCACGCAAGCCGGTCACACGCAACGTTCCCGCCGGGGCTCCGGTGCCGTGGCGCGTCGCTTTGCGTCCCCGCTCACGCAAGCCGGCACAACACGTTTCCGGCCGGAGGCGGGCCGCTCGACGCCGGCTGCCGCTCCGCGGTCGAAAACGCCGGCTGATCCCTTTGGCCTGCAACGCGTTTTGCAGACTATCGCTGTCGGCTTGGTTCGAGGGGCCACTTCGCGAAGCGCCACGGCACCGGCACGACTCGCGGTTCCGCCCCAACCCCGAATCCCCAATCCCCAACCCCGAATCCCTAATCCCCAATCCCGAATCCCTGATCCCCAACCCCGAATCCCCAACCCCGAATCCCCAATCCCCAACCCCGAATCCCTAATCCCCAATCCCTAATCCCTAATCCCCAATCCCGAATCCGTGATCCCCCCTACCGCAGCCGCTCCATGATCTCGTCGAGGGCCTCTCTCGACGGTCGCAACGCCTCTTCTGGGAGCATGGATAGCGGCGTGTCGACCAGATTCAGCAGGTCCGTGAAGCAACCGCGGTCGGGCTCGACATAGATCAGGCCTGTCGCGAATTCGCCCTTCCGGGCAGTGTGGTCGAGCAGGCTCAGCGCCGCCACCTTGTCCCGCGGGTTGTAGCCCTCCTCGATCTTCTTCAAGTACACCCGGGACCCGTCGTGCATCTTGACTTCCTGAGTCGTGCCAGGCTCGTAGTCCACGACAATGTCGTCGAAGAACGGCACGAACGTCATCTCGCCGAGCGGATCGTCGTGGTCCTTCACGTACGCGTAGCTCTTGGTTGATCCCTCGTGATCGTTAAACGTGACGCACGGCGAGATGACATCGAGCAGCACGGTGCCGCGGTGCGCGATCGCAGCCTTGAGCAGCGAGGCGAGCTGCTTCTTGTCGCCCGAGAACGAACGCGCCACAAACGTCGCGCCAAGCTGAATCGCCAGCGCACACAAGTCGATCGGCGGCAAATCGTTGACGACGCCATTCTTGAGTCTCGACCCGAGATCGGCCGTCGGCGACATCTGCCCTTTCGTCAGACCGTAGCAGCCGTTGTTTTCGACGATGTAGATAATCGGGACATTGCGGCGCATCAGATGTACGAAATGGCCGACGCCGATGGCACCCGTGTCGCCGTCGCCGCTGACGCCGATCGGCAGCAGGTGCTTGTTGGCCAGCACGGCGCCGGTCGCCACCGCCGGCATGCGCCCATGCACGGCGTTGAAGGCGTGTGACACGCCGAAGAAGTACGCGGGGCTCTTGCTCGAACAGCCAATCCCGGAGAGCTTGATCACGCGATGCGGATCGACGCCCATCTCGAAGTAGGCCTCGACGATGCGTTCGGAAATGGCGTTGTGGCCGCAGCCGGCGCACAGCGTAGACTTGCCGCCCCGATACGCCTGGACGGCGAGATTGATGCGATTGATCTTCTTGCCTGGAGCAGGTAGCGCTGGTGTCTCTGTGGCCATGGTCGAATACCCGGTTCCCGCTATTCGCGCTCCTGCGCGAGAATCTCATCCGACACCGACCGCGCATCGATCGGCAGGCCCGTGTAGTAGAGCACGCTCCGCAGTTTCTCCACCTGTCCCGGCGCGAGGTCGAGCGTCAACAGACTCCGCATCTGCGCGTCGCGATTCTGCTCAACGACGTATACCCGCCTGTGGCCGTCGATGAACCGACCGATTTCCGCCGTAAAGGGATACGCCCTGAGGCGCATGTACGAGGTCTTGATGCCCGCTTCCTGTCGAAGTTCGTCGCGCGCCTCCTCGATCGCCCAGTGGGTGGAGCCGTAGGCGATCACCCCGATCTCGCTCTCGGGATCCAGCTCGACGAATTCTCTCGGCACCCACTGTCGTGCCGTCTCGAACTTGCGGGCGAGCCGGTCCAAATTGTTCTTGTAGTCGTCGGCGCGCTCGCTGTACTGCCCGCGGCTGTTATGACCCGAACCACGATTGAAGTAAGACGGCATGCCATCGCCGGGCACGGACCGGTACCCAATCCCATCGGCGTCGACATCCAGGTAGCGGCCCCACTCACCAAGGCGTTTCAGCGTCTCGGCATCCAGCCGCTTTCCGCGATCGAGCGGCTTGTCGGGATACGTGAAGACGTCTGCCATCCACGTGTTCATCCCGAGGTCGAGATCGGTCATCACGAAGACCGGCGTCTGGAACCGCTCCGCCAGATCAAACGCGGTCATCGTCAGCTCATAACACTCTTCAGCCGAGTTCGGGATGAGCATGATGTGTCTGGTGTCGCCGTGCGACAGCACCGCCGTCGACAGGATGTCGCCCTGGGCCGTCCTGGTGGGCAGCCCCGTCGATGGGCCCGCGCGTTGCACGTCGATGATGACGGCCGGTACCTCGGTGTAGTAACCGAGGCCCGTAAACTCGGACATCAGCGAGATGCCCGGCCCGGATGTCGCCGTCATCGACCGTGCACCGGCCCAGCCGGCGCCGAGAGCCATGCCAATCGACGCCAGCTCGTCCTCGGCTTGGACGATCGCAAAGGTCGCCTTCCCCGACTCCTTGTCGATTCGGTACCGCTTCATGTAGTCGATGAGCGTCTCGCACACCGTCGAAGATGGCGTGATCGGGTACCAGGAGACGACCGTCACGCCTGCCATCATGGCGCCGATGGCCACCGCAGCGTTGGCCTCGATGAGGATCTTCCCCTGCGTGGCGTTCATCCGCTCGACACGGAACGGATCGCACTTCGGCAGGTTCGCGTCGGCGAACTCATATCCCACGTTGAGCGCCGCCCGGTTGAGTTCGACCGCCTTGGCCTTCTTCCCGAGTTGTCTTCCGAGCGCCTTCTCCATCTCGGTCATCTCGATGCCGAGCAATCTCGAGAGGACGCCGTCGTAGATCATGTTGCGAACGAGGCGCCGCAGTTTCGCATCCGGGCACACGGGAGCGACCAGCCTGTCGAACGGCACGGGGTAGAAGACGAGGTCGCTGCGGAGATCCCGCAACTTCAACGGCTCGTCGTAGACGACCGCTGCGCCCGCATTGAGCGCCAGCACGTCTTCGGTCGCCGTCTCGGCGTTCATCGCCACCAGCAGGTCGGTCTCCTTCTTGCGACCGACGTAGCCGTGCTTGCTGGCGCGAATCGTGTACCAGGTCGGCAGTCCCGCGATGTTCGAGGGAAACAGGTTCTTGCCGGAGACCGGGATGCCCATCTGAAAGAGCGACCGGAGGAGCACCAGATTCGCAGTCTGGCTGCCGGATCCGTTGACCGTCGCGACCTGGATGCTGAAGTCGTTGACGATCTGATCGGCGGCGGGAGTGGTTGTGAGAGGCAACAGATCGATGATACCACGCGGAAACGGGCGACCGGAGGGGCGGGAGTCGGGATTCGGGAGTCGGAAGGGCTGCCTTCTGGGGTCAGATCCAAAACACAGCCTTCTTCGGCATCTTGGATCGATTGAGCCGGCGTTGCAGAGAGCAGGCCGCTGGTCCTTGGCCGATGCCTCCAACCTTTTGGAGAATGTTGTGTTTTGGATCTGACCCCACGCCCTACAGCGACGCCACCATCGCCTGTCCGATATCTGCCGGGCTCTTGACGACGCGCACACCCGCGGCGGTGAGCGCGGTCATCTTCTCGGCGGCCGTGCCTTTCCCTCCCGCGATGATCGCACCGGCGTGGCCCATGCGGCGTCCCGGGGGCGCGGTCTGGCCGCAGATGAAGCTGACGACCGGCTTGGTCACGTGCTTCTTGATGAACGCGGCGGCTTCCTCTTCTGCGGTGCCGCCGATCTCGCCAATCATCACGATGCCCTCGGTCTCCGGGTCGGCCTGGAATAGCGTGAGCGCATCGATGAAGTTGGTGCCAATCAACGGGTCGCCGCCAATCCCGATGCAGGTGGTCTGCCCGAGCTTGAGGTGCGTCAACTGGTGGATGGCCTCGTAGGTCAACGTCCCGCTGCGCGAGACGATGCCGATACGACCTTCCTGACAGATCTGGCCCGGGATGATGCCCGCCTTGGCCTTCCCCGGCGAAATCAGCCCGGGGCAATTCGGCCCGATCAGCCGCGTGTTCGTGTCTTTGAGCACCGCCATCACGCGCATCATGTCGAGCGTCGGGATGCCCTCGGTGATGCACACCACCAGCGCAATGCGAGCGTCGGCGCACTCGAGAATCGCATCCGCCGAATACGGCGGCGGCACAAAGATCACGCTGGCGTTGGCGCCCGTCCTGGCGACCGCGTCCGCCACGGTGTTGAAGATCGGCCAGCCTTCGTGCGTCGTGCCGCCCTTGCCTGGCGTGACGCCGCCGACTACCGTGGTTCCGTACTGCGCCGCCTGTTTCGCGTGAAAGGTGCCCTCGCGTCCGGTGAGGCCCTGCACCAGCAGGCGTGTCGATTTATCAATCAGGACTGCCATGTTTCCTCCTCACCCGCGCGCGAGCGCAACGACCTTGCTGGCGCCTTCGTCCATGGCGTCGGCAGTCGTGAAGTTGAGTCCGCTCTCGCGGAGCATCTTCTTGCCGGTCTCGACGTTGGTGCCTTCCATGCGGATGACGATGGGCACCTTGACCGACAGTTCCCTGACCGCCGCAATCACGCCCTCCGAGAGCACATCGCAGCGCAGGATGCCGCCGAAGATGTTGATGAAGACGGCTTTCACGTTGGTGTCTGACATCAGGATCTTGAACGCGTTCCGAATCTGTTCGGCCGTCGCGCCGCCGCCCACGTCGAGGAAGTTCGCCGGCTCACCGCCCGCCAGCTTGATGATGTCCATGGTGGCCATCGCGAGGCCGGCGCCATTGACCATGCAGCCGATCGTGCCGTCGAGCCGGATGTAGTTGAGCGAGAACTTCGAGGCCTCGATCTCGAGCGGGTCCTCCTCGCTCAGGTCGCGC
>Ga0315273_10008579_pt1 | contig 12910 bp, 13 predicted proteins | sample YL17G02_0_MG_FD_205753 | JGI IMG/M metagenome (GOLD analysis project Ga0315273, IMG submission 205753) | Sediment microbial communities from Yellowstone Lake, YNP, Wyoming, USA - YL17G02_0 | ecosystem: Environmental > Aquatic > Freshwater > Lake > Sediment | place: USA: Wyoming | collected...
GTCAGGAAATCCAACGCCTGAATACTGTATTTGAGTTTTACGAAACGCCTTCACCCTTTCTGACTCTTGCTTGATGGAAAAAACTTTTCTGGAGAACTATACCTTCTTCCGAGGCAGAAATAAGGAGTGAAGGTTAATTCAAAACCGCCCTATTTGGGCGGTTTTGAATTCTGTTATTATACTGCTTCAACTTGGATGTTTGGGAAGAATTGATGGACAGTTCCTGCCACCCAGCCATGCAGTGTCGTGGGGGAGAGCGGGCATCCAATGCACGCGCCGCCCAGGCGGACCTTTAGAATGTTGTCGCTCAACGAGACAAAATCCACAGAGCCGCCGTGAAATTGCTCCACGTATGCGCTTATTTGGTCTATCAGGCCGCGAATTTGCTGTTCCTCTGAATGTACGGGGGAAACCATTTCACTTTCTCCTTTCATACAATCTGATGCGCCCATACTTTGCTTCAAAATAGATTTTACTTCAATATGGGCGTTTTTCCAGCGGGGTGAAACTACTTGTGCGAGCTTGTCGAGTAAGATCGTCCCCGTTTCGGAGTGGGCAATGCAAAATTGCCTTAAGTCTGTGCCGCGGATGCGAACTGCCTCTACATGCTCCCTGGCTACGATTCCAGACGTGTAATATTTACTCCCTGTTACCGCCGACCAGCCGAAGCCATCTCCTTCACTTAAGTGAGTGACTGTAATAGATGGTCCGTCGTAGGGTTTGTATTGAATTTCCACTTTTCCGCGCAGGATTAAATATAAATATGTGACCTCGTCGCCTTGCTCGAAGATAACGGTCCCAGGCGGGCAGGCGTAAGCCTCAAACAAAGGCTCGATCAATTTTTGCTGCTCAGGCTTGAGGTCGCGAAAGAGCGGAATATCTGTCATCATATCAAACATATAATTTAATATTAATCCAAGGACGGGCCCTGTTCTAGTACTAAATATCCTAAAACATCAGACATTCATCCCTTTCTGGAGTGACCCTGTTTTCTCAGGTATACTTTGTAATGATAGACACGTCTGGTTTTTGTGGCTGCTCTCCTCGGCGGCGGTCGCAGTTTCGCTCCGGGTGAGCGCTGATGGTGAAAAATGAATCAAAAAAGATATCGTTCAAGTACATTTGTAGCTATGGCCATGATTGGTGTGGGATTGGTCGCGCTGGGGCTTTTGTCGTTTGTATACCTCGGTAGCAGCAATAGCCAGGCGGCGGCCAAATCGGATTTTTCAACCATACCTGTTGAGGTTAATTACGCCGCGCCCGATTTGCAATTACGTGATATTAATGGAAGTGCGGTTTCTTTGGATATGTATCACGGGAAGGTGGTGCTTGTAAACTTGTGGGCTACGTGGTGTCCCCCATGCAAGGCGGAGATGCCAACCCTGCAAAGTTTTTATGAAGAATACAAAGATACAGGATTTGTTGTTATTGCCATTGATAACGGTGAGACAGTTGACCTGGTGAAACCGTTTGTTGGCGAATATGGCCTTACGTTCCCGGTCTGGTTGGATGAAGGTTATCTGACCGAAAAGGCGTTTGGAACGATCAGCCTGCCGAGTTCGTGGGTGATTGACCGCGCTGGAAAGGTGCGCCTTTCGTGGGTGGGCGAGATTAGTTCACGCGTGCTTGAAAAATATGTCCCTTCTATTATTTTGGAGTAGCTATGCTTGCATCTGTTAAATGGAATAGTCGCATGTCATTCACCGGGATTGCGGATTCCGGTTTCCCGATCTCTTTGGATACAGATGAATCTGTGGGAGGAAATAATAGCGCAGCGCGGCCGTTGGAGTTGCTCGCGCTTGGTTTGGCGGGATGTACCGCCATGGATGTGATCTCGATCTTGCTGAAGAAGCGCCAGGAAGTGACCAGTTTTGAGGTCAAAGTGGATGCGGCACGCGCAAATGAACATCCGAAAGTGTTTATCAGTGCGGTGATCCGCTATGTAATAACGGGCAGGAATATTGATGAAGCCGCGCTTACGCGCGCGATTGAGCTTTCGGCTGTAAAGTATTGCCCCGTTCAGGCCATGCTTGCGAATGCCTTCCCAATGGAGCTGCGATACGAGATCTATGAAGATGGTCCACAGCCTAAGCTGGTGAAAGAAGCTGTGCTGGAATTGAAGAAGAAATAAATGGACCTCTTGCATAAGTAAGCCACAGAGCGCACAGAGACCTTTGAGAAAAGACTCTAAAACTCCTTTTTCTCTGTGATCTCTGTGGCAAAAAGACTTTCGCAAGAGGTTTAATGCATCAAAAAAGGTCAGGTGAATAAACCTGACCTTTCGTTTTTTTTATATTCTAGTATCTGTTTTCGCTGTTGCCTTGCCTTGGGCGGCGATTCCCATCTCCTCGTGGAGGACGGCGATCCCCATAACCACCGCCACCACCGCGTGGTTTATCTTCGCGTGGGCGCGCGAGGTTGACCTTGAGGGCGCGTCCCTGAAATTCCTTGCCATCCAACAAACTGATGGCTTTCTCTGCATCCACCTGGGTTTCAAATTCCACGAAGGCGAAGCCTTTCGAGCGGCCTGTTTCGCGGTCTTTGATCAAGGCTACGGATTTAACTCCGCCGGCCTGCGCGAACAGGGCTTTCAAGTCATCTTCAGTGGTTGTATATGCCAGGTTTCCTACGAACAGTTTTGCTTCCATGATTTCCTTTTTCACTCCATTTATTAGGGCGGCATTCCGTGAACGCCATACATGTTCCAGATTATATCAGGTCTATATTTAAATGGGGGAGGAAAATCAGCGCGCAGAACCTGCCTGAATGGTGCTGTACAGGTCTGAACATTCGCAGGCTTTTACGGTCAATTCGCCCTTGGTCAATGTGCCCAGATAAGGTTTGGCTCCATTATGAGCGAGCCAGCCTTCCATGTTATAGGCGAGTGGGCCGTCTGCCAGAATCCATTCACCGTTGTATTTGCGGCCTATGTGTACGTGAGTCCCGGTCACGCGCCCGCCCTCACAGGATGGATAACCGATCATATCGCCGATTTTTAGTTCACTGCCCAGCGGCGCACGTCCTTTGCTTGCAAGATGCAGATAGAAAAGTGTCCAACCTGTGCGCTCGTTTCCATCACCGTCAAGGTCCTGGACCACCCCGTCAACGCCGGAACGGACGACCAATCCATCTGCCATTGCAGTGGAAAATTGATTCTCATCGGCAATAAAACAGCCGGATTTATCGGACGGGGGCGCAAAGTCAATGCCTGCAAATGGTTCGCCACTGCCCCAGCCTGTATGCGGACCGCCGGTGTAGTTCCATATTAAACCGTGTGGAAATGGTAATTGCAAAGGCGGTTGTTGCAGGCTTCCGGGGATGAGTACGGACTTGTTTTCCCATGGATCTCCGAAAAGAGTGCGATATGTTTCGAATAGTCCCTGCGGCCCGATGGCACGCGCATAATTATCCCCGGGCATCATCCGCGAGTAATAATATTGCAGGCTCACTGACGCGGCGTTCTGCCACGGGTCCGGGCGGATCAACGTGCCGTCAGGTAATTCAAATTCAAGCAGGTTGCCCGCGCGCCAGCCGTAGTATCCGTTATTAAGTATGTTGGCCGCGATGATCAATTGCAAATATGGGTTTTCGTAATAAAGCCTCGTGAAACCGAGCAAATTCTTTTTTAGCGGCGGTTGGTCTTGAGTCAATGCGCCGCCTTGATATTCCAGGATTGCGAGCAGGAGGCGCGGGCTGACGCTGTAATTCGTGGCGATGAAATCCACCACCGCTGCGCCGGTGCGCCATTTACCCCCGGCATAAGCCTTGTAATCTTTTAACCAACCAGCATGCTCTGCCACATAAGCGGATGTGTTGAAGCCGATCAAGGTCGGGCCGTTGACAAAGGCGTTATCCGGGATAATCTGATATGGGTTGGCCCATAGCGCGCGGAAATAGATCGGGATTTGCATCGGCAGGCCGGGTGGCATCGTGGTCGCATCACGCGGAACGATGGGATTGGCCGCCATTATTTCATCTACGCTTGTGTTGAACCTTGCCGCCAGGGCAGGGAGCGTATCTCCGGTTTGGGCGGTGTAGTCTACGAGTTGGCCGGGTTTGTAAATGGGACGTGCAGGCAGAGGCGTGGCCTGATAATTGGGATCAGGCGTCGGGGCGTAAAGAAGCGGCTGGTTAGTCGTCTGCGTTGGGAGGCCGCGTCCACATCCGGAGAGAAGGAGCGCGGCAATAATCAGAACGGTCAGCCAGTTAAGGTATTGGTGTGGGCGTAACATCGGAATCTCGGAAGATTATAGACCAGGGCTGGCCAACAGGATCGGCTCTGATGGTTCTATCCCCATTTATCAGCGTGCCTTCGTAAGGCTTTTTACCGAGTTTCGCCTGCCATCCATCCAACACAAAAGGAATAGGCCCATCGGCTGGCAGCCATTCGCCGTTATATTTGCGGACGAAGTGCAGATGTGTGCCAGTTGAAACACCACCTTCACAGGACGCGTGTCCTAACCAATCATTTGCTTCGACCCATGTGCCGACTTTGACGCGGTCCTTTGCGCCGATGTGCAGGTACAATAGATTCCAGCCTGTTTGTTCGTAACCATCCCCATCGAGGTCTATCATGACCACACCGTTGTCTGAGCGTACAACCAGGCCGGACGCGGAAGCGACAACCCAGGTGGGTGTTGGGTCACAGCCGCCGTGATCGGTGGATGGGGCAAAGTCAATTGCAGCGAGGGCGCCATCATGTTCCCAGGCGCCGTGCGGCCCTCCGCTGTAATTCCACTCTGTGTTCGTCTCAAATGGAAGCACCATGGGCGGTTGTGCAAGGCCGGGTGGAAAGATGGGATTGACCAGTTCTGCGCGTGCCCAGGGGTCGCCAAACATTTGAGCGTAGATGGTAGGGAAGCCTGTTTCAGGATTGATGATCTGCGCCCATTGTGATTGGCTATGCAGGCGTGAGAACAGGTATTGGATGGCGACTGTGCCGGCGTTGAGGTTCGGGTCGAGGCGGAGGTTTGTTCCATCGGGGAATTGGAGTTCGGTCAATGTCCCGGCGCGCCAACCATAATAACCAGTTGACAGTTGATTGACTGCCCAGACAAGTTGCATGAATCCGCTTTTGTAACGGAGATCCACGAAGCCCATCGGGTAATCTGCGTGTAATGTATCTATGGATTGACCAGTCACCCAGCGGCTTTCGTATTCAAGGATTGCCAGCAGCAAACGCGGGTTGATGGAATTTTCGTCTGCGGCGCGATCGATAATTTGCGCGCCTGTTGACCAGCCTGTTGAACTGAGAAATTCGCGGTATGTGCTGAGATGTCCACCGGCTTGCTTAACGTAGGCTGTTACATTGAAGTCCACGGCTGTGCCAGAGAAGACGATCTCACTATCGGGCATGATCTGTATATTGGGTGTGGTATTGTCGTCAATGCGATCGGGAATAATGAGCAGTGTTCCAGGTTTGATCAAGCCTGTCGGGGAAATTTGTTCGCTTGAGGTAACTTCTTCTTCGGTTACGTTAAAACGTTTTGCAATACCGGGGACAGTGTCTCCGCTTTGTGAGTAATAAAGAATGGGAGCGACGTTGAATGTGGGAGTTAACGTCGGTTCGATAAATGTTTGTCCGGGTGCAAGCGTGGGTGTTGCGGGAAGCACGCCCTGCGTGGGTGTGGGAGGCGGGGTGGCAGTGGCGTATGTGGCTGTTGGGACTGGAACAGGTGGCAGGTCCGTGTTGACCGTTGGGATGATGGGCATTTCATAAGGTGGTGTGGGAGTCATATACGTTCCCCAAAGCGGGGATGTTGATGCGCCGCAGGCGGTTTGGATGAGTCCCAAAATGGTGATGATGTAGAGGATGCGTTTCACAGGTTAGATTATATCTATCTTGATTAAGTTTATATTAGCGCGTGATCTGGTTGAGATCGTTCACGCCATCCCAGGCTTCGATGGTTTGCGAGCCGCGTGTAAGGAAGCCATCATACTCGTTCCCATTGCCGCTGGAGACCCAGCCATCCAAAATGAATGGAAGCGTTCCATCGGCGGCAATCCATTCACCGTTATATTTGCGTGCCAGGTGCAAATGTGTGGCGTTTGAGATACCACCTTCACAGGACGCATGACCGACAAGTTCGCCTGCGAAGAGATATGTTCCCGATTCCACACGTTCATGGGAATCTACGTGCATATAAAGCACTGTCCAGCCGGTTTGTTCATAGCCATCGTTATCAAGGTCCTGTATGACTGCGCCATTCGACGCGCGGATGATGCGTCCGTCTGCGACTGCCACCACCCAATCAAGGCTGGGTGTGCATCCCGCCGTACCCAATGGACCGAAATCCAGCGCGCCCCAGGCCGAGCCTGCATCCCAGCCGCCATGCGGACCGCCAGTAAAAGCCCAGGCGACTCCGTTTTCAAACGGCAGTTGCATTCTGGGTTGGGCGATGCCAGCAGGTATTAAGGGTTCAATGGCGCGGTCGAACGGATTGCCAAACATGAAATAATATTTCTGGAAAAGGCCAAATGCAGATGTATCTTTTTCCCAGGTGGCGCGATCATTTAATTTTGCAAGGAAATGTTGCAAGCCGGCTGTGCCGGCATTGATGGTCGGGACAACAGGTACAACGCTTCCATCACCTAGCACCCATGAACTTACAGCATTGGCGCGCCATAGATAATAACCCCGGTTGAGTTCGTTTGCCGTCCATGCGAGTTGACGATATAAACCGGCGTAGTTCGGGTCTTTCATTCCCATTGGGTAATCCACTTCTGCGGGAAAAGGATCGCTGACCCACTCACTGCGGTAATCAAGCAAGGCCAACAACAAGCGCGGGTTGACTGAATAATTTGTGGCGATGCGTTGTACGATCTGTATGCCGGTTATAGTCTCATCATCCACATCTTCTGTATAAGTCGCGAGGTAACCGCCGATGCCTTGCACAAAAGCTTCCATGTTGAAGGTTGTGGCCGCGGGGCCATTGACCGATTCTGAATCCGGGATGATTTTGAACGAAGGCCCTATTGCACCTGCTTCCGGCGCGGGGATGGTCAGGGATTGATCAACATTAAGAATATCCGCTTCGGTCAGACCGTTGGCCTGCATCAGTGTATCCGGGCTGATGCCATATTTTACGGCGATACTGCCAAGCGTATCTCCAGGTTGTACAACATATTGATCCAGTTGCGAGCGCGGAGTTGGCAAAGTGCGTGGGACATCGGGGGTGGGTATAACAACCCCCGCGTTTGGGTCACGTGGCGTTGGCAGGCTCACAGAAAAGGGTGCAAGTGTTGGTGTTGGTCTGGGTGTGCGCGTAGGTCGTACGTTCGCTTCTGATCCACCCGCTTCATTTGGTGCTACAGGCGCGGTGCCATTCAACGGCACGAATGGATCATATGTCGGGAAAGCTGCGGACGTTGCTGGAAGAGGTTCGCAGGCTGAAAAGCAGACTGAAAAAAGTATCACGGTAAGAGTAAAGCGTAAAAAACGGGTAGGCATGGGGGCGATTGTACCAAATAGCCTGGCATATTTTCCAATTAAACTAAATCACAGCCTTACAGTATTAATTGTAAGGCTGAAAAAAACGGGTTAAGAAATTTTATCCCGCGAAGCTCGAACCAAGGATATAGTTTTCCAGGCTTTTGATCGTATCTTCTTTGTTCGATAGGACTTCTTCCACCACATCACGCATGGATACCAGGCCGATCAGGTGACCTTTTTCAACAACAGGCAGGTGGCGAATGCGATACTTGAGCATCAATCCAATGCACTGATCTACAGACATCTCAGTTGTAACCGTGACCATTTCTTCGGTCATCATGTCTTTGATCAGCGCGTCTTTTGCAGAGCGCCCTTTTAGTTCCCCTTTGCGCGCATAGTCACGCTCAGTGAAGATGCCAACGATCTTCTCTCCTTCTTTGACAAGTAAGGCACTGATATTCTCTTTTGCCATTACTTCGAGAGCTTTGAAGACCGTGTCTTTGGTCGAAACTGAATAATTGGTTTCGCTGGGCTTTGAATCCAGAAGGTTTTGAACAGTAGCCATTTTGGTCTCCTTGATTTGTTGAAAAATTTTGAGAATGAACGCCGCCAAACCAATTCTACCTTACTGCCGCGATTTTATATTCCGGGATTTTTACAACTGGGTCAAGCGACGCGTGCGTTAACTCGTTTGCAGATACAATCGGGAAGTGCTAGTTCGCATACACCATGCCGGGCTGTAAACGAATCGCCTGATATTATTTTCCGACATTCAGCGAAAAAAACACAAAAAACTTTTTCCTGGAGAATCTTCTGGAAAAGGTTCTTTGTTTGCTGGGTTTTTATGCGAGGCGGGCCTTTTTCAACAATCTGGCCTGAAAGCGTGAGAAGAGGAAGCTTACCCGCCCCAGGGCATCTCAGCATATTTTTCAAAGGCCTGATCGTGCAGCCGTTTGAAAAGTCGCTCGTGGCCCGCCTCCCAATGGGCGAGCATTTCAAGAATTTTCCTGGGTTCGCCCTCTGCCTTGCTGGCGGCCATGGCGTAGAACTCGGCGAAATCGCGCTCGATCAGGTAGGCCATGCGCAGAACCGGCAGGTCGGCCACCATCGCTTCAGCAATAGTCTGTTCGATATGCTCATTTTCAGCGCGTTCAACAAAGAAACCTGTGGTAGGCAGTTCAGGTGCTTTGCCATCCAGTTTGATACCGTCTTCCATGGTCTTCAGAAACCCCAGAATATATTCAATATGTTTCTGTTCTTCAGCCGCGATTGCCTTGAACGCGCCGGCAGCAGCGGCATTTTGCAGGCGGCCGGTATTGGCATCAAAGAACGCTTTTCCTTCATATTCACGCTGGAGGGCATATTCAAGAATTTTTCGAATGTTCATATCCATTCTCTCTGGGTGGATTTTGATTCGCCCATGCTCAAATTTTTTGACCAACTCAACCTTTACTGCCACACATTATACTTCAGGCACTTGGGTGCCAAACGGATCGCTGATCGGGAGCCTGAAGGAGAATTTCGAACCGTGTCCTTCCTGCGATTCGACCTGGATGGTGCCTCCTGCCCCTTCAATAATTCTTTTGATGATGACCAATCCCAATCCGGTGCCGTGGAAATTGAGTTCTTTCGCATTTTTGGCGCGGAAAAACTCGCTGAATAACTGGGCCTGATCTTCTACGGGGATGCCGATACCGGTATCACAGACTTCGCCAACAACCTGGCCATTCTCGACGTGCAGGCTGGCGGCCACCTCGCCGCCCGGCAGTGTATATTTGATCGCGTTATCGATCAGGTTTTCCCACAGGCTCTTAAACAATTTTGGCGAGCCGTTTACTGTCGGCATGTTACTGGCAATATCCACTTTCAACTGCAGGTTTTTTTGAACAGCCTGGCTTTGCATTTCATTTACCATCTGACGAAGCACCTCATCCAGATGAATGGAAGTTGTATCGGAGGCCGGCCCGATGACCTGCAAGCGGCCCAGTTCCATCAAATCGGCGATGAGGTTCTTCTCATCTTCGACCCGCGTCATGCACTTTTCGAGGATTTCATGCTGTTGTTCTGGCCGCACATAACCTTCCATCATGAGCTGCAAATAAGATTCAATGGCCGATAACGGCGCTTGCATTTCATGTGTCATCAGCCGGAAAAACAGCCGCTTGGCCCTATCCAGTTCTTCCAACCGGGCTTTTTCTTTGGTCAGGTGTCGTGTTTCAGCCTCGGTAGCCAGCAAGCGTTTGGCTTCCAGCGAAAGCCTCTGGTGCTCGATCCCCTGGTTGACCGCCAGCGTCAGTTCATCCACTGAGAAAGGCTTGGTCAGAAAATTGTAGGCGCCCTGTTTAATAGCGCGGATAGCCAATTCCACCGTTGCATAGCCGGTGATGATGATGCAGACAATGTCTGCATCGTACTGGTGAATAGCCGGGATCAGGTCAATGCCGCTGATATCGGGCATCATCACATCGAGCAGCACAAGGCCGAAGCCTCCTGCCTGGATTTTTTGCAAACCGTCCTGCCCGGAGGTTGCCGCCTCCACAACAAAACCTTGAGGTGCCAGCGCTCGCTTAATCCCCTCGCAGATATTTGCCTCGTCATCAATTACCAGGATATTCGGGTTTTGGGGCATGCGACCTCCTCTGCTATCCGATCAAGATTTTGCTATTTTTGTCGGGCTCGCTTCCGTTAGGTAGCATGGAAGCGATCTCTGCCGCTGGTAATTTGATGGGAAGGTTGACGATAAAAGTGGTGCCTTTGCCAACCTGGCTCTGAACATTAATCTGCCCACGGTGCATTTTGATGATGCCGTAAGCGATTGCCAGTCCTAGGCCGGTGCCTTTGCCAATGGGTTTGGTGGTGAAAAAGGGCGTAAACAGTTTGCCCTGGTCTTCGTGCGAAATGCCGTGGCCGATATCCTGGACTTCGATGGTGACCATGCCCGTTGGCCCGTTGCGGGTGCGGATGGTCAACGTGCCGCCCTGAGGCATGGCCTCGACTGCATTGGTCATCAGGTTGAGAAAAACCTGCCGCAGCTGTTGCGGATCCGCTTCGATGGTGGGCAAGTGTGGGTCAAGTTCGCTGACCATCGGAATGTCCACAGTTTTGGCGTCCTGGGGTGCCAGTTCGATTAATTCCCGGAATATGGCGTTGAGGTCGGTGGGTTGCACCACTACTTGCTGTTGCCGGGAAAAGTTGAGCAAATCGGCCACAATGCGCTTGCAGCGTTTTGTTTCACTCACAATCACGTTTAAGTCAGCGCGATGCGGGTCATCCTCAGCGCACTCTTTTACCACGGTTTCAGAATAAAGCAGGATGGTGCCCAGCGGGTTGTTGATTTCGTGCGCCACACCGGCGGCCAGCTGTCCAAGCGAAGCCAGCTTTTCTGAGTGGACGAGATGATCCTGTGTGGCATGCAGCGTATCGAGCATGGTATTGAATTCAGTGGCCAGCTGCCCCACTTCGCCGCCATAAGAGACGGGCATGCGCACGGTCATCTCACCCTGCGCGACCCGTTTGCTGACCTGGGCAAGCTCGCGCAGATCCCTGAGCGGGTGGGTGATGACTCGCGCCACGGGGGTTGCCAGCAGAAAAGTGAACAAGATCATGATGATCGCCACCAGCGTGATACGCTGCCCAACATCATCGAGCAGACGGAAGAATGATGCCTGGCGGACGCCCACATATAAACTGCCAACGATCCGGTCCGTGTGGTCGCGCAGCGGCTCGTAGCGGGTGATGTAATTTTCGTTCACCACAAAGGCCGTACCGACATATTCCTGCCCGCTTTTGAGCACAACATCGCCCACCTCTGATGCAAGGCGCGTGCCTACCGCGCGTTTACCTTCTGTTATCATCACGTTGGTCGAGACACGCAAATCGCCTAGGAAAACGGTGGCTGTGTCGATCTTGGCGATGTCTTTGATCTGGTCAACGAGCGTAAAATCGTTATTGAATAAATGCAGGGAAAGCGAAATACCGGCGATTTCTCCCGTTTTGGATTTCAAAGGCGTGACACCTACCAGGGCCAGCCCGGCACTTCCTTCCCGGGGATCAAAAAGTGTGGAGGAGGCCTTGGGCGTCTCCACCAGATGGATTTTTGCCTGTTCTGCCAGCCCGACTTGGGCCAGTAGTTCTCCCGGAATGACCTCGGTCGCCGCGATGCTGCGGGTGTTTTCGATGGCATCCTGGACGATTGATAAAGTTCCCCAATTCCCGGCGGAGGTCACAATGGTCTGGTCACCAGTGGCCGATAGCACTCGCGCTGTTAGAATATTCCCCTGGGTATCGAGAATGGCAACAAAAAGGTTACCGCCAAGCGCGGGCACACGCAGAAGGTCGGCGATGCGTGCATCTATCACCTGGAGAGCAGTTTCATCCCCATTGCCGGCGGCAGTCATGTTGGCGGTAATCGTTGGGTCGTTGGCCAGGTTATATGCGATGCCAGCTACATCATCCCGGTTTGTGTTGTAGATGGACTGGGCAAGGTAGGCATCGCGGGCCACACGCTCATTCATCGCATCGGCCAGATAATTGCTGATAGTGCGCGAAGTCACCCAGGCGCCGATGCCAATGGTAAAAGCAGCGACTAATGTGAATGACACCACCAGCGTCAAGTGGAAGGGTGCAGAATACAACTCCCTGAAGAAGCGCCGGATCGCGTTCATTTCTTTGGCAGGAACTTATCCACCTGCTTGAGGAGATTGGCCGGGGCGACGGGTTTGCTCAAAAACGCGTTGATGTGAATGTATTCATCGGTTGGGAACAGCTCGGCGTAATCGGTGTTGGCGATGGAGGTGACCATGATGATGGGAATGTCGTGCATTTCGGGGTTGTCGTGCATATTCTGGCTCATCGAAACGCCATCCAGAATGCTGTCCATGATGACATCCAGCACAATCAGGTCAGGTTTTTCTTCCCTGGCGCGTGCAAAGCCTTTGTCGCCGCTGGTGGCATTGGTCACGGTATGCCCCGCTTTTTCCAGTACCATGCGGGTCGCGTCGGTGAAGTCAGGGTCGTCATCTACGATGAGGATTTTTGCCATGGTTAAACTCCTGTCATACAATGTTTATGGGTGATGTGGTAATCGAATTCATCCCGGAAGTGGGTGATTGCCGAACGGGCCGGATTGACCAGCGCAGCGCCCATCGGGCAAAAGGTGCGTCCGTCAATGCCAGTGGCCAGTTCAAGTGTGCGATCAACATCATCCGCCAGACCCTGCCCGTGTTCGATACGGTTGAGGGCTTCGAAAAGTCTTGTTGCGCCGAGGCGGCATGGGGTACAGTGTCCACACGACTCGTGCGCGAAAAACTTGGTCATGCGGCGCGCCGCCTCCACCATGCAGGTACTTTCATCCATTACGATGATGGCACCTGTGCCCAACTCACTGCCTGCCTGTTTCAGCGTCTCGAAGGCCATTGGCACATCCAGGAATTGGGCGGTCAGCATCGGTGTGGAGATTCCGCCGGGAATAACAGCCTT
>Ga0315273_10008580_pt1 | contig 12909 bp, 11 predicted proteins | sample YL17G02_0_MG_FD_205753 | JGI IMG/M metagenome (GOLD analysis project Ga0315273, IMG submission 205753) | Sediment microbial communities from Yellowstone Lake, YNP, Wyoming, USA - YL17G02_0 | ecosystem: Environmental > Aquatic > Freshwater > Lake > Sediment | place: USA: Wyoming | collected...
GTTGACGGTGTACGGGAGGACGAACTACGACATGACCCAGCATTTCACGGTGTACCGCACGGGGCCGCGGCTAAAGACGCGGCTCTACGAATTGTCGCTGGTCAGCGATGACGCGAAGATGCCGTACGGCTGGGGCGTGGGGCGCATCACATCGCGGTTTGTGGGGGGGCTGGGTTCGTTTGATGGGGGACAGTTCTTCATGCGGAAAGGAAACCTTTCCGGCGGTGTCCTGGCGGGGGCGCAGGCGGACTACACGACATCCTCGATCGACACCGACCAGCTCAAATTCGCAGCGTTTGTCAACTACGCGTGGGGCGGCGATGTCTTCCGGACCTCGGACGTCACCCTGGCGTACGGACAGCAGCGCTACAAGGGGAAAATGGACCGGGCCTTCATGTATCTTCAGGGCTCGCTCCGGTTTGGATCGGATCTCTTTTTCTATTCAAGCACCGAGATGGATTTCTACGAGGTGAACAACGGGGTCCGTACCAAGGATCTGCACCTGACCAATACGTTTGTCACGCTGAGCTACACGCCGGTCATGTGGCTGAACGTCAACGCAGGCTATGACGCGGCGAGAATGCTGTACCTGGTCGAGAGCATGAAATCGATCCCGGACACACTCTTCGACAAAACGCTGAAGGAAGGATACCGGGCTTCGGTGTCGTTCAGGCTCCCGCTCAATATGACCGTCGGTGCCCAGACCAACTTCCGGCTCGCATCCGGGACCACCTCCAGCGCACGAACGCTCGGCACAACCTTCCGCATCAGCGACATCCTGGAGAGTGAGGTGAACTTCGGAGTGCAGTACGCGAACATCCGGGGCCTGTACACGGAAGGCAACGACCTCACACTGGACCTCGACCGCTGGGTCGCCCGATCGCTCTCCGTCTCGTTCCGCGTTGACCGGTACCATTACGTGATACAGGGGCAGGCGCTGAAGCTGGTGACCACCACGGCGGGAGGGTCGGTGAACTATCGAGTATCGCGTTCGCTCTACGCCCTCGTGAACTTCGATCAGGTGTGGGACACGACCCGCGACACGCAGCGACTGTATCTCGAAGTCGGCGTTCACTTCTGAGCGGGAGCAGAATTGTCGGAAGACACTCTCATAACACTCATCATCGCATCCGTGATCATCCCCGCGGTCGTCGTCCCCTATTTCCGGCGGTACCGCAAGAAGGAACGCGATGCGCAGCAGAGGTTCGCTAACGCGAAGATCGCCGGGCTCCAGGCAGCGGTGTCGATGCACCCTCACATCAACGCGCTCACCTGCATCGGATGCGGCGGGTGTGTTGATGCCTGTCCGGAGGGGGATGTCCTCGGTGTCATCGGAGGGAAGGCGGTCCTTGTCCACGGCTCCAAATGCGTGGGTCATGGTCTCTGCGCGGACGCCTGTCCCGTCGGGGCCATCACGATGATGATGGCGGCGCCGGGACGGAGTGCGGATGTCCCGCTGCTCACGAATCACCTCGAGACGAGCGTCAAGAACATGTTCATTGCGGGGGAACTGGGGGGGCTCGGTCTCATCAGGAACGCGATCACGCAGGGAAGGACGTCCGTCGAGTACATCGCGTCGAGACAGCGCGTGACCGACCGGGCGTACGACGTCGCGATCATCGGCGCAGGGCCCGCCGGGCTCGCCGCGGCGCTGACGGCGAAGGCGAACAGGCTGGCCTACGTGCTGCTGGAACAGGGGGATCCGGGGGGGACGATCCTGCAGTACCCACGGCGGAAGATTGTCATGACGTCCCCCGTCGAGCTGCCGCTCTGGGGAAAGCTCAAGTTCAGGGAGGCATCGAAAGAGGCGCTCCTTGAGGTCTGGCAGCAGATTCTCTGCAAAACGGAGCTGAAGGTGAACACGAACGAGAAAGTGCTTGACATCAAAGAGAACGGCGACCGCTTCACGATTACGACAGCGCGGGGGGAATATATCGCCGCGCACGTTGTCCTCGCGCTCGGACGGCGCGGCACGCCGCGAAAGCTCGGCGTTCCGGGCGAACTATTACCGAAGGTCACATACAGGCTGATTGACGCCGAGTCATACAAGAACTGCTCCGCCCTGGTGGTGGGGGGGGGTGACTCGGCTATCGAGGCGGCCGTGGGACTCGCGCTGCACGGAACCAACCGAGTGACCCTGTCATACCGGAAGGGAGAGTTCAGCCGGCTGAAGGAACGCAACGTCAAACATCTTGAGGAGTACGTCAAACGGAAGGCGATTGACGTGGTGTTCAATTCCCAGGTAACGCAGATTCTTCCCCAGGAAGTCCATCTCGACACGCCGGCCGGGGTGAAAGTCGTCCCCAACGATTACGTGTTCATCTTCGCCGGCGGCGAAATGCCGTTTGAATTTCTCAAGCAGATCGGCGTCCGTTTCCAGAATCAGGTTCTGAACTGACCTCTCCGTCCCGGACGACCGTCAACCCAGGGGGTGTTTTATTTCGACGAAATCCGTACATTCCTCGTCGCAATGCCTCGCTACGTTCATACACGCCATTTCACACTCACGCACGCGCGCAGTGAGCTGACGGCAGTTCACGCGGTCGCCAACCGGATCGTCGAACTCAAACGGGCTCTCGATGGCAAGGGGTGGGACGTCCAGCGCCACCAGTATTTCGGCGGACGGGGACCGAACGGCGACGGGGCCTTTCCCGGAGAGATGGAGCTCCTGGTTGAACTCGTCCGCGGACTCGAATCCAGGGGCATTGTGGTCAAGGGTCTCAACGACGGTTTGATCGATTTTCCCCATCTCCGCGAGAACGGGGAAGAGGTGTATCTCTGCTGGAAGCTGGGGGAAGATGACATTCTTTACTGGCATACGATCGACGGCGGGTTCGCAGGGAGAAGGAGGATCGACGAGCTATGACCGTGACATGGGCTATCGTCATCCTTGCGTGCGCGACACGCCTGTCGGCAGACCGGCTCGCGGAGCCGGGGCGATGGAGCGTCGTCAGGCTTGTGGCAGAGCAGCAGTCGGTCAGGAAAGAGATGGCCGTCCAGGACGTCTACAAACTCCTGTACCAGGCGACATTCGGGGTGGAGCATATCCTTGAGGATACAACGGCCGTGCGTTCGTTTCTGGAGGACGAACTGGCGGGCGTGGAGAGCACCGCAACGGGGGAGGATCTGGTCGAAAGGATCTCAACCGATGACGCCATGGTCCGCATCAACCTCCGTCCATTCAAGAAGTTAAACCTCCCGCCGGCGCTGATCGTCGAATGCATGTTTCTCTCTTCTACGGCCATGCGGCCTGACACCGGCGCCTTCCTCCGGCAATGGGAAGACTTCGTGGAGGCCGTCCACGCAGGACTCCTCCTGTTCCCGGCGGGAGATCTCGGCGCGTGGGACGCCAGGGTCCGCGGCGGGGAGATCAGAGCCGTCCATCACTCCGTCGCGTACGCGAAGGCGAACAGGCCGGCCTACCGTGTCGCCCTGCGGCGGATAGCTGAAGCGGTCTTCTCCAGGGAAGGTACCAGGCTACGATGACAACCAGATCTCTACGGAAGGGGCCGGGTCCGGGCCCCGTCGGGACGCTGCGTTACCGATGAGCCTCTTCACGCTGACATCCGATTTCGTGCCAACGGGCGATCAGCCCGAGGCAATTCGCCAGCTGAACGAGGGGGTGGTGCGGGGTGACCGGTATCAGACGCTGCTGGGCGTCACGGGGAGCGGCAAGACGTTCACCGTCTCCAACGTGATTGCGACGGCCGACAGGCCGGTCCTCGTCATGTCGCACAACAAGACCCTCGCGGCGCAACTGTACGGCGAGTTCAAGCGGTTCTTCCCCAAGGACCGGGTCGAGTTCTTCATCAGCTATTACGACTACTATCAGCCCGAAGCGTACGTTCCCTCCTCGGACACCTATATTGCAAAAGACGCGTCGATCAACGACGAGATCGACCGACTCCGGCTCCGCGCGACGAGCGCGCTCCTGAGCGGAGAAAGAAACGTCATCGTGGTCGCATCCGTCAGCTGCATCTACGGCATCGGCGCGCCGGAGGAATGGGCGAGCCAGGTGGTGGTGGTGCGCAAGGGCGAACATATCGAGCGGAACGCCCTTCTCCGCAAGCTCCTCAATATTTACTACACTCGCAACGATTTTGAATTCAAACGCGGCACCATGCGTGTCCGCGGAGATGTCGTTGAAGTCATTCCTGCCTATGAGAACGAAGAAGCCCTCCGGATCGAGTTTTTTGGCGACGAGATAGAACGGGTCTCCTCCATTAACCGTGTCGACGGGAAGGTGCTGGAAGAGACCGAGTACGAGGTCATCTATCCCGCCAAGCAGTTCGTGACGTCCAAGGACACGCTCGAGCGCGCCATGAAAGGCATAGAAACCGAACTGGAGGGACGTCTGCAGGAGCTGCGCAATGCGGGAAAACTGGTCGAGGCCCAGCGCCTCGAACAGCGGACGCGATTCGACCTGGAAATGATGCGGGAGGTCGGGTATTGCTCGGGGATCGAAAACTATTCTCGTCACATTGCCGGCCGGCCGGCCGGCTCGCGTCCCGCCTGCCTCCTCGACTACTTCCCCCGGGACTTTCTGCTGGTTATCGACGAGTCGCACGTCACAGTACCGCAAATCGGGGGGATGTACTTCGGTGACCGGTCGCGCAAGGTCACGCTGGTCGAGCACGGTTTCCGGCTCCCTTCCGCCCTTGACAACCGTCCGCTGACGTTTGACGAGTGGGAACAGATGGTCCATCAGGTCATCTTCGTCAGTGCCACACCGGCCGACTATGAACTGAAGAAATGCAAGGGTGTGGTGGTGGAACAGGTGATCCGTCCCACCGGTTTGGTCGATCCCGAAGTGGAGGTACGTCCCGTCCGCAACCAGATCGACGATCTGCTTGCCGAGATCCGTGCGCGGGCGGTGAAAAGGGAGAGGGTGCTGGTGACGACGCTGACCAAGCGGATGGCGGAGGATCTTACCGACTACCTGGCCGACATCGGAGTCAAGGTGCGCTATATCCATTCGGAAGTTGATGCTCTCGCGCGGGTTGAGATCCTGCGCGACCTCAGGCTGGGGGACTTCGATGTTCTCGTCGGCGTGAACCTCCTCCGGGAGGGGCTCGACCTGCCGGAGGTATCGCTTGTGGCGATCCTTGATGCCGATAAGGAGGGTTTCCTCCGTTCGGAACGTTCGCTGATCCAGACCGCCGGGCGGACCGCCCGGCATCTGAACGGCAGGGTCATTCTGTATGCCGATACCATCACCGGTTCCATGAGGCGGATGCTGGACGAAACGGGGCGGCGGCGCGGGAAGCAGGTCCAGTACAACACCGACCATCAGATCTCGCCGGCGAGCATCTCCAAAACCATAGACGAGGTCCTGGCGGCGACGACCGTCGCGGATGTCAAAGCAGCGCGCGACGCACGACGTGAACGGGGGAAGATGCCATTGGTGGCGGAGAGCGTCATCCGATATCTCACGCCTGATCAAAAAAACGACCTTCTGAACGAACTTCGGACAGAGATGGAAAAGGCGGCGAAGGACCTCGAGTTTGAACGTGCCGCGAATCTGCGTGATGAGATCGCAAAGCTCGAGCAGATGCCCCCCGCCGCCAAGAGAACATCCCGTTAATCCCCCCATTCCGGAATCCTTCGTAATTGTGACGGCCTGAGGTCTATCATAGGTGTCATGGTCCTGCGTACACTGGCCTCATTCGTTGTCCCCCCCGTCTGCTTTGCCTGCGGGAAAGCGATGACCGCGGGGAAGGCACGGCTGTGCACGGCCTGCCTGGCACTGATACGGAGGGTGGGGGATTCTGATGAACCATTCCGTTCATCGCTCGGGCGTCTCCAGAGCGAAGGCGGGATCTCCGGATTTGTCGTCCCGTGGTACGTCGACAGGAAGGGGCCGCTCCAGGTGTTGATCCATCGGCTCAAGTACGGCGGCATGACACGCATCGGCGAAGAGCTTGGGGAGGAGGTCGGCAGGTGCGCTATGGCTTCGGGGATCGGGAAGGCGGACGGCATCGTTCCCGTTCCTCTTCACCCTTCGAAGTTGCGCGAACGGGGGTATAATCAGAGCGAGCACATTGGGAGGGGGATGGCACGCGTTACGGGATGGCCCCTGATCCCCCGGTTGGTGGAACGCCGGCGTTTCACCCCTTCACAGACCCTCCTCTCGGCGGATGAGCGACACGAAAACGTACGGGGTGCATTCATCGCAAGACCCTCCCGCCGGAGACCGGTCGATGGCCGGACCTTCATTCTCGTCGACGACATCGTAACGACCGGTGCGACGATGTGCGCGTGTGCCTCGGCTCTTTGCGGGGCAGGTGCGCGCAACGTCTTCTGCTGCGCAATCGGGCTCGCTTCCTGATAACACTCCATTTCTTGACATTCGTTCACCTTCTTGGTACATTTATTGGCTTTTTGCTCCACTCCAAGCATGATTTCTCTCGTTTTTCACTTATTTTGATCAGACGGAGGTATTTTATGGCTGTCAATATTGGCATCAACGGGTTCGGTCGGATCGGTCGCCTCGTTTTCCGGAGATTGCTCGCGCAGGGGGGGTTCAATGTCGTCTGCATCAACGATATCACCGACGCGAAGACACTTGCCTACCTTTTGAAATATGATTCGGTGCACGGGCCCTTCGATGGGGACGTGAAGGCTGAAGAGGGCGCGATTGTCGTGAACGGCAAGAAGTATAGGATCAGCGCTGAGAAGGATCCTTCAAAGCTCCCCTGGAAGGAGCTCGGGGCCGATCTGGTGGTCGAAGGGACGGGCATCTTCACGAGCCGGGAAAAACTTCAACTCCATATCACCGCGGGAGCGAGGAAGGTCCTTCTGACCGCCCCGGCTAAAGACGAAATCGATGCCACGGTTGTCCTGGGTGTGAACGACAGCGTGCTGACCGGCAAAGAGCAGTTCGTGTCGAATGCATCCTGCACCACCAACTGCCTGGCCCCGATGGCGAAAGTTCTTCATACAACGTTCGGGCTCGAGCAGGGGTTTATGACGACGGTCCATTCGTACACCAACGATCAGCGTCTGCTCGATCTCCCGCACAAGGATCTGCGTCGCGCGCGCGCTGCGGCGCTCTCGATCATTCCAACGACAACCGGAGCCGCCCGGACCGTCGGCAAAGTGATCCCTGAGCTCAAGGGGAAACTCGACGGCTTCTCCCTGCGGGTGCCGACCCCCGACGCATCGATTACGGACTTCGTTGCCATTCTGAAGAAGGCGGCAACAAAGGAGCAGGTGAACGACGCCATGAAACAGGCGGCCGCGGGTCCGATGAAAGGCATTCTCGAGTACACGGAAGATGAAATCGTGTCGAGCGACATCATCGGCAACGAGCACTCATGCATTTTCGATTCGAAGCTGACGATGGCGATGGGGAATATGGTCAAGGTCTTCGGCTGGTACGACAACGAGTGGGGTTTCTCCTGCCGTGTCGTCGACCTCCTGAAAAAGATCGCCTGACGGATCACATCACGCGGTGGCGGCTGTCTCCGGCCGCCGCCGCTCTTTTCCACATCCCACATCGGGTCACGCTTATGCATACGCTGACGATTGACGATATCGTCCTGAAGGGCAAGAAAGCCCTCGTTCGGGTGGACTTCAATGTTCCGATGACCCCGGACGGGAAAGTCGCCGACGACAAACGCATCATTGAATCACTCCCGACAATCCGCAAGATCCTCGGGCTGGGAGCGTCGGTCATTCTCATGAGTCATCTCGGCCGCCCGAAGGGGAGCGCGGACCCCGAGTATTCGTTGAAGCCGGTCGCCGACTATCTTGCGACGCTGCTCAACCGGGCGATCAAATTTGCCAAGGACTGCGTTGGTCCCGAGGCAAAGATGATGGTCGACGGGCTCAAGCCCGGAGAGATTCTGATGCTGGAAAACCTCCGTTTTCACGCCGAGGAAGAAGCCAACGATCCGGACTTCGCGAAGGAATTGGCGAGCTTCGGCGACGTGTACGTGAATGACGCTTTCGGCACCGCACACCGCGCGCACGCATCGACGGAAGGGGTCACGCACTTTCTGCGCCCCTCGGTGGCGGGATATCTGATGAAGAAGGAGATCGAGTACCTCACGAGCGCTGTCACCGACCCCGCCCGCCCGTACCTTGCCATTCTCGGGGGGGCCAAAATCTCTGGAAAGATCGACGTCATCGAGAACCTCCTTCCGAAGATTGATGCACTGGTGATCGGGGGGGGCATGGCCTTCACCTTTCTCCGCGCACAGGGTCTGGAGATCGGCGATTCGATGGTCGAAGAGGAAAAACTTGACCTTGCGAAAAGCCTTCTTGATGAAATGAAGGTAATGCGCAAGCGCTTCATACTCCCGGTTGACTGCGTGATCGCCGACCGCTTCGAGAACGATGCGAACCGCAAGGTGGTTCCGGTCGCGAAGATTCCTCCGGGATGGCGAGGACTCGACATCGGTCCTGAGACGGTCAAGGTCATCAACATGGAAGTCAGGAAGGCGAAGACCATCGTCTGGAACGGACCGATGGGGGTTTTCGAAATGCCGAATTTTGCAAACGGCACGCTGGAGGTTGCGCGGCTCCTCGCCGAGGCGACCAAAGCGGGGGCGAAGACGATCGTCGGGGGCGGCGATTCGGCGGCAGCAGTGGCGAAAGCGGGATTCGAGACGCAAATCTCTCATGTGTCGACGGGGGGGGGAGCGTCACTGGAATTCCTTGAGGGACGGACTCTTCCGGGTCTGGCCGCGCTCGAGTCGCGGTGAACCAGACCGCACGATTCCGTGTTCATGGAGAGAACAGGTTCTCAGGGAGGAGATGTTGTCGCTGATGGCATATGACGCGGGGAGTGCACAGGGTCGCTTCTACCGGCCGAGCATGTTCGGGGGGTTCTCGTTCTTTCCCCCCGTCATCAAGACTCTGCTGATCAGCAACGTCGTTATCTGGCTTATCTTCCGGGTTTTCCTTCCGCTGTTCACGCTCCGCGGGGTACCTATCTTCGCGATCTTTTCGGACTACCTGGCCCTCTGGCCGCTGGGGCCGAATTTCTGGCCGTGGCAGCTCGTCACGTACATGTTTATGCACGGCGAGTTCGGGCATCTCTTTTTCAACATGCTTGCCCTCTGGATGTTCGGGATGGAGCTCGAACATGTCTGGGGATCGAGGAAGTTTCTTCTCTTCTACTTTGCGTGCGGCATCGGCGCCGGCATCGCGAACCTTCTGATCGCGCCGCTCCTCGGGCAGGCGGCGCCGACCGTTGGCGCCTCGGGGGCTGTGTTCGGTGTCCTCATCGCCTTCGGGATGCTGTTCCCCGACCGGCCGATCTATCTCTGGTTTCTCCTCCCCATCCGGGCGAAGTTCTTCATCGCCGCCTACATCGGCCTCGAGTTGTTCTACGGTGTGACGGGGACCTCGGACGGGATTGCCCACGTGGCGCACCTCGGCGGTGCGGCGGTGGGGTTCATCTTCCTGCTCATCGAGAGGGGAGTGGTTCCTGGACGGGGGCTGATCAACGCACTCAGCGGGATGCGGCCGCGGCCGGCGGGGCCGGAACCCCACGGAACCCGCCGGGACGATGATATACGCGAGGCGCGATTCTACGACATCAAGAACGGGAGTCCTATCGACCGTGACACCGACGTGACGCAGGAAGTCATCGACGAAATACTCGACAAAATCAGCAGAGACGGTTACCAGAGCCTTACCGACAAGGAGAAGCGGATTCTGAACGAAGCAAGCAAGAAAATTCACTAAGGGGGTCACGTCAATTGGAAATTCCCGTGCTCAATCTGACCAACGATCCTCCCGTGCAGCCCCACCCGACCTACCGGGTCGGAGTGCGGCGCAGCACGCGCCAGGTGCTCATCGGGACCGTCAAAGTCGGCGGCGGCGCACCGATATCCGTGCAGACCATGACGAAGACGAAGACCGGTGATGTCGCCGCGACGGTCGCGCAGATTGTCACGGCGGCGGACGCCGGGTGCGACATCGTCCGTGTCACGGTCAACGACAGGGAGGCCGCGGACGCCATGAGAGAGATCGTCCGACAGTCGCCGATCCCGGTCGTGGCGGACATCCATTTTAACCACGTCTTCGCCCTCAATGCCATCGACGCGGGCGTGGCGAAAGTGCGCATCAACCCGGGAAATATCGGCGCACGCGACCGCATCCACCAGGTGCTCGGCGCAGCGAAGGAAAAAGGTATCCCTATTCGCATTGGCGTGAATTCGGGGTCGCTCGAAGAAGACATCCTGCAGAAGCACGGTTACCCGACCGCCGAAGCCCTCTACGAAAGCGCCATGCGGCATGTTGCCATCTGCGACGAGTTCGGGTTCAAAGACGTCGTCATTTCGGTGAAATCGACCGACGTACGCCTTATGATCGAGGCCTACCGCCTGGTTGCGGAACGGACCGACATCCCCCTTCATCTCGGCGTGACGGAGGCGGGGCCGACGAGAGTCGGGACGATCAAATCCAGCGTCGGGATTGGCGCGCTCCTGGCCGAAGGGATCGGTGATACCATCCGTGTGTCCCTGACTGACGAGCCGGTGAAGGAAGTGGAGGTTGGCAAGGAGATACTCCGCTCGCTCAGCCTCGCCTCGCGCAACGTGGAGCTGATCGCGTGCCCGACCTGCGGCCGGCTCGAAGTGGATCTCTTCGGGATAATGGCCGAGCTCGAAAAACGCCTGGAAGGGGTGAAGAAGGCCGTCAAGATCGCAGTCCTCGGCTGTGTGGTCAACGGTCCCGGTGAAGCCAGCGAGGCTGACATCGGGATCGCAGCCGGTAAAGGGGTCGGCATCCTCTACCGGAAAGGTGAAGTGGTCCGCCGGGTGAAGGAATCCGAAATCGTCGATGCGATCGTCGAGGAAGTCCACAAGTTCAATCCGGACGGCGCGTAATCGGAAGGCAGAGATGCGCACAGCCCTCATCCCACGACCCACTCGAAGCTGACCCCGTGCCCCGTCTGATCAACATCTTCTTCGTCGGCGATATCGTCGGCACCCCCGGTCTGGATCTTGCGGTCACGCTGATTCCCAACTACGTCAGGAAATACAGCGTCGACCTTCTGATCGTCAACGGCGAGAACGCCACAGAGGGGAAGGGGATCGCCGAGGAGCACGCGAAGAAACTCTTTGATCTCGGTGCGCACGTTATTACGACGGGAAACCATGTATGGGACCGGTGGGACAGCAGAAAGGTGCTGGGCAGTGACCGCCGCATCCTCCGTCCGTTGAATTATCCCCGCGAAAACGGCGGGAACGGCCTGATCGTCGTTGATCTGGGGGATAAGGGAAAGGCCGGCGTGCTGAACATCCAGGGGCGCGTCTTCATGCAGCCGATCGACGATCCGTTCCGGACGGCCGACTGGGCGCTGGGGAAAATCCACGAGGAGACGAAAGTGGTGTTTGTCGACTTCCACGCCGACGCCACCGCCGAGAAGATGGCGATGGGCTGGCACCTTGACGGCAGGGTGACGGCCATGGTCGGTACCCACACGCATACGCCGACGGCCGACGGTCGGATCCTGCCGCGCGGGACCGCCTTCCAGACGGACGTTGGAATGACCGGTCCGTACGACTCGGTGCTCGGCATGAAGAAGGATCTGGCGATCAAGAGGCTGCTGACCGCCACGCCCCACAAATACGAAGTCGCCTCGCACGACGTCCGCCTGTGCGGCGTGTACGTGCAGGCTGATGCTGACAGCGGCCGGGCGCTTGCGATGGAAAGCGTCATCTTTCCCGCCTTCGGGTGAGCCATGACTGCTGCGATCATTGACGGGAAAGAGATTGCAGGGCAGGTGATGGACGAAGTCCGCCGCGGCACGGAAGAGCTCGCGCGTACGCGCGGCATGAGGCCGGGACTGGCCTTCATCCTCGTTGGTGACGATCCCGCCTCGCACATCTACGTCCGGTTGAAGGGCAAAGCCTGCGAAGAGCTCGGTTTCCGGTCGGTGACCGAGCGCCGTGGCGCCGATACCGACGAACGGGAACTTCTCGGCCTGATCGCTGGGTTCAATGCCGACCCGACGATCCATGGCATTCTGGTCCAGCTCCCGCTCCCGAAACACATCAACGAGAATCATGTCATCGAAGCGATTGACTACCGGAAGGACGTCGATGGCATCCATCCGGTGAATGTGGGGCGCCTGGTGATTGGACTCGACTGTCTGAAGCCCTGCACCCCCTCGGGCGTGCAGGAGCTCCTCCTCAGGAGCGGCCACGATCCCTCAGGCAAACACGTCGTCGTGGTCGGCAGGAGCAATATCGTGGGGAAGCCCGTGATGAACATCCTCCTTCAGAAACAGGCAGGTGCAAATGCGATCGTGACGATTGCGCACACGGGGGCGAAAGACATCGCGCCGTACGTCCGCGAAGCCGACATCGTGGTGGCGGCCCTGGGAAAGCCGGGAGCGGTGACCGGGGAGATGCTCAAACCCGGATGTGTCGTGATCGATGTCGGGATCAACAGGATTCCGGATCCGGCCTCCAGGAACGGCTCACGCATCGTGGGTGATGTCGATTTTCTGTCAGCCTCCGAAGTTGCCGCCGCCATCACCCCTGTACCGGGCGGCGTCGGTCCGATGACCATCGCCATGCTCATGAGGAACACGCTCCGCGCCGCAGAAGGGAACATCTACCGCTGAACCGTCCGTGCCATCTCCTGGCAATTCCCCGGGCACAATTCCCCTGGCACCCCGCACCGTTGTTGTTTCTCACTCCACAATTCGTTAAATTTGGCTGCTTTTAGAGATTCCAGTCCCGATCGAACCTTCACAGAGCCCTCCAGTTCACAAGAGGTTGTCATGCCGGTTCCCAGGTTTAAGAACGAAGCGTGTTACGATTTTTCGATATCCGCCCATCGCAGGAAACAGCAAGCGGCTCTCGCCGGTCTGCGCGCGGGGCTCGGCAAAGAGTATCCCATCGTCATCGGGGGGGAGAGGATCACGCTCCCGCAGAAGTTCAACTC
>Ga0315273_10008582_pt1 | contig 12908 bp, 4 predicted proteins | sample YL17G02_0_MG_FD_205753 | JGI IMG/M metagenome (GOLD analysis project Ga0315273, IMG submission 205753) | Sediment microbial communities from Yellowstone Lake, YNP, Wyoming, USA - YL17G02_0 | ecosystem: Environmental > Aquatic > Freshwater > Lake > Sediment | place: USA: Wyoming | collected...
CAAGCGAGCTCGTCGTGAACAGCGCGCACGCTCGCTCTTTGCACTCGGGGAGGCCGCGGGCGCGTCCGATCGCGTAGAGCGCCAGCTTGACCAGGCGCGCGCGTGCTTTCACCGGGTCGACCTTTCTCTTGTAGAACGCCTCGCGCAGCCGCCGCACTGAAACCACCGCGACGTGCGCCGCCGCGTCGATGTCGCCGAACACGCCGTCGGTTTGCGGCTTGTAGAGATCGACGTCGGTCACGAAGAGCGTGGCGTCAGCCATGGTGGCCGCGACCGCCGGGGCGGCGGCCGGATCGGGCGCCGCCACGACCCCCACGATCTTCGAGACGGGAAGACGCGCGAGTTGCCCGCGGAGCTCGGCGAGAAACGGCCCGGCGACGTGCTGGCCTCGCGCGGGATCGTCCCCCGCCTTGGGGACGGGCGTGGGCTGGCGCACGGTCACGGGCTTGTTGAGGATTTTTGCGATGCGCACCGCCGCCGCCTCGACCTCCAAGGGGTCCATCTTGCCGACGGGAACGATGGCGATGCGCAGGTCCATGGACGGCAGACTCTACGCGGTCACCGCTGCCGCGCGCAATCGAGGATAATCAGGCCGATGGACACACCCTCCCGTTCGGTAAACGACCGCCACGGCCACCTTCTCGCCGAGATCGAGGCCGCACGGTCGCGCCCGTCGTCCGACGCGGTGGCGACCTTGGGCGCCGCGCTCGACACCGCGGCCCGCGACGAGAGCAAGGAACAGGCGGAAAGCCTCGACCGGGCGGTTCTCACTGTGCTCAAAGACGCTCCGCATCGCGATCGGATCCTGGAGAGGCTCGACCTCGAGACCTTGGCGGAGCTTGCCGCGCGGATTGCGAAGCGCCCGGCGAGGGAGGCGGCTTGGGATCTTCTGGACCTCCTCCGTCGGCCGGCGGTCTTGCGCCGCATCGACGCCGCGGGAGAGGTCGATGCGTGGGCCGGCCGCATTCTCAGTCTGATCGACATGTCGCATCTGACGATGGCGACGCTGCTGCACCGCCGCGCCGAAGAGTACGGGGCCAAGGTCCTCTTCGAGATCCCGAAAGCTGGGCACGCCCGGAGCGTCACCTGGCGCCAGACGGCGGCGCGGGTCGACGCGCTCGCGCGCGGCCTCATCGCGATCGCGGCCCAGGGAACGCCGCGCGTCGCGATCATCTCCGAGAACCGGTTCGAGATGGCTCTTGGCGACCTCGCGTGTCAGGCGGCCGGCCTCGTTTCCGTGATGATCCCCGCGCAGGCCACCGACAACGACGTTTTGTTCATGCTGCGCCAATCGGGGGCCGGGCTCGCGATCGCCGGTTCGCGCGAGACCCTCGCCACGCTGCGGCGTGTGGCTGAGGGCCTTTCGCAACCGACGACACTCGTCGCGATGGACGCGGGGCTCTCGGGCGGCGGCGTGCTCGCCCTGGACGCGATCGCCGCGCGCGCCGGAGAGACGCCGATCGCGGAGCTCGAAAGACGACGACTCGCGGCGCGCAGTGACGACCTCACGACGATCATGTACACGTCGGGGACGACGGGGACGCCGAAGGGAATCTGCTTTTCCCACCGCAACGTCGTGTTCAAGCGCTTCGCCCGCGCGTTGGCCCTGCCTGAGATCGGCGAGGACGACGTCTTCCTGTGCTACCTGCCCCTCTTCCACACCTTCGGCCGCTACCTCGAGATGTACGGCTGCATCTTCTGGGGGGCGACGTACGTCTTTCTCGACAGCCCCTCGGTCGAGGCCCTCGTCTCAGGGATGCGGCGCTTCCGGCCGACGGTGTTCATCAGCGTGCCGAAGAAGTGGATTCAGCTCCACGAAGAGATCGCACGCGCCGCCGACCCCGAACGGGACAGCGACAAAGAGATCGGCGAGGCCTTGCGCCGCGTGACCGGGGGGCGATTGCGCTTCGGCCTTTCGGCCGCCGGCCGCCTCGATGCCGAGATCTTCCGTTTCTTCCAGGCCCACGGCGTCGAGTTGATGAGCGGCTTCGGGATGACCGAGGCCACCGGCGGCATCACGATGACCCGGCCCGGCCGTTACAAGGACGACTCGCTCGGACCCGCGCTTCCCGGGATCGAGCTACGCGTCGGCGACGACGGCGAGCTGGCCGTGCGCGGACCGTACGTGATGATCGGCCACGTCGAAACACCCGAAGGGGAGCGCACGCTCGACGCGGACGGCTGGTTCGGGACGGGCGATCTCGTGGAGCTCGACGCCGACGGCCACGTCCGCCTCGTCGACCGCAAGAAGGAGATTTACAAAAACGTCAAGGGGGAGACTATCGCGCCCGCCCGGATCGAGTCGTTCTTCAGAGACTTCGCCTCGGTGGGCCGCGTCTTCCTCGTCGGGGATCACCGCGAGTACAACACCGCGCTCATCTGGCCGAACCCCGAGGTGCCCCACCTCGACTTTGCCGCGATGTCCGACGACGAGAGGAAGTCGCATTTCCGATCGATCGTCTCTTCGGTCAACGCGTTTCTCGCGCCCTACGAGCGGATCGTCGACTTCGCGCTTCTCGACCGCGACCTCGAAGCCGACAAGGGCGAGCTGACCCCCAAGGGCACGCCCCGCCGCCAGGTGGTCACCTCGCATTTCGCCGAGACGATTCGCCTCCTCTACCGGCGCGCGCACCTCAAGGTCGGCGGCCTCGAAATCGTCTTCCCGAACTGGCTCTTCCAGGCGCTCGGCCTGACGGCGCAGGACCTGCGCCTCGAAGCGGAGCGCATCGCCCTGCCGACCCGGGGCACGGCTCTGACCGTGAGGCGATTGCAGAGCGGCGTCGCGCTCGTGGGCTCCGCGGTCTACCGCCACCCGCCGAAAGAGCCCGTGCACCTGGGCGTGCTCCTCACGACACCGCGCCTGTGGCTCGCCAACGAAGAGCTCGTCGATTTCGCGCCGCTCGACGTGCGCCTGCGCGAGCGCCCCGGACGCGCCGGCGAGACGATCGAGCGGAAGGGCCGCACCGCGCCCGGTCTCGCGGACGACGCGCTGAAGGATGCGGCGCAGCGCGCGCTGACGGTGCGCGACCTCGACCTGATCGATCTGCACCGCGCCGGATTGCTTCTGGAATCCTCCGACGAGGACGGCGCGCTCGACGCCGTGCGCCTGCTCGAGCGCGTCGTCATCGAAGAAGAAGGACCCATCACCGATTCGGCGCGGGAGCTCTTGCGGCGCGCCGCGGAGTCGCCGTTTCTCGCCGTGAGACGGCGCGCGTTCACGGTGCTCGTCCCGGTTGAGCGCGAGCCCCGCGCGCTTCAGACGTTGCAACGGTTCCTGGCTTCCCCCGGCGTGCTGCTCGACGGGGACACGCGCGACGCGTTGTGCGAGCGGACACTCACCGAGGCGCGCCTCCAGGCGTTCGTCGACGAGGCGAGCGAGACGGGGCGCGCGACCGAGGGGGGGCGCGCGCTCGATCGTCGCGCGGCGGCGCTCCTGAAATTCCTAGCGGCGTACGGCGCGTCGCACCCGACGCGCTACCGACCGCTGCGCGCCTTCTTCGTGCGAACGATGCTGTTTGGCGGCCGCGAGTCGATCCGGCAGGAGTCCTGGCGCGCCTTGGACGACCTCGTGCGCGGCTTCCGCCAGTGGCTGGGCGCGACGGCCCGGATCGCGGTCGATCCGGAGAGCGGGCAGGAGTACCGGTGGGAGGACGTGGTCGCGTTCGACGACGCGGTGCCCCAGGGCGACCGCGAGCGGATCTTGGACGCGCTTCGTAGCACGGCGTTTCTCCGCGAGGCGGTCTTCTTGTTCTCGGGGGGCGCGGTGCCGGGCCTGGGCGACATCCCGCCGGGGGGCGTCTGGATCCGTCCCCTGGGCGCGCGCCACGGCAAGGCCGTCTACCGCGTCACCGTGCAGACGCGATTCCAAGGCTCCCACGACCTCGCGGTCAACGTGAACCAGGGGCGCACGCAGGATCAGGTTCGCGAGGAGATCAGGTGGCTCACGCTGTGCGGCGAGCCCGGCGCGCACGATCCGCTGGTCGAGGACTTCGGCGGCTACTGGCCGCGCCAAGACCTCTGGAGCGAGGAGTTCATCCCGGGCGAGTCGTTGGACCGCACGTTGAACCGGCTCGCGCGCCAAGGCGACGACGAGAGGTTCCGCCAGCTCTTCACGTTCTTCGCCTGGAGCGCGCTCGCGGCCTACGTGGATTTCTGGAACCGCACGGGACGAAAAGCCGAGATCGCCGAGCCCGACATGACGAACGTCATCGTGCCGACGCACGACTACCAGACGGGGGCGCGGATCGTCTCCCTCGCCGCCGTGCGCGAGCACCGGGGGCTCGTCCCGATGCTCAGCTTCTTCCGCGAAGCGCTCGTCCTGGCTGCCGAGCGCGCTCACCCGTCCGTGGTGGGACTCGTCGGTTGGGACGGGCTCTTCGCGCCCCTCCTCGAGATCGTCGGCGAGGACGAAGGGACGAAGCTGCTGCGCGAGGTCCTGCACAAAGAAGGAGACGAGCCGCCCGATTCGTTCCGCGAGGCTTTGAAGTCGTTTCTCGCGGGAGTCGAGACGCGAGGCTTCGTCCCGATGCGCTTGCACTTCGCCATCGCGCGTTACCGTCGTTGGACCGCGCTCTCCGCCGATCCGACCTCGCAGGCACGCGCGCGCACGCTGCAAGAATTCTGGGACACCTACGGCCTGGCGCGTGTCGCGCGCGGATATCCCGAGACCCGCGTCCGCTTCTTCCTGGAGACCGTCTTTCGCGGGGCCCCGGCGCCGCTCGTCGCGGGACTCGAAGAAATCGCCCTCGCTTTGCGCCGCCGCAGGCTCGAGGGCGACGCTCTGATCGACGCGATCACCGAGCTGCGCTCGCGCTTGGACGTCGCCGCGGACGACGACTATTTCCTCGCGCGGCTCTCGTTCCCCTACTTGCGCCCCGAGGACGCCGCGGAATTCGTGCAGTCGGTCTCCGGAGGCCGGTCCCAAGGCGACATCGTTGTCACGCTCGAGGATCAGGACGGGGCCCCGTTCCAGGTCCGCCATGCGCTCTCGCCGAAGGAGGTCGGCCGGTTGCATCGCCTGTTCGTCGCGGCGAAGCTCGACGTTCGTTTCCGCGCGGAGCATCAGTACCTGATCGCGGTCAACGACCGGGGGATCTTGATCGGGGGGATCTTCTACGAGCTGGAGGACGAAGGGCGCGGCGCGCACCTCGAGAAAATCGTGGTGGCGGAGCGCCTCCGAAAGAAAGGGGTCGCCGACGGCCTGATGAAGGAGTTCTTCAACCGCGTTCGGGGCGCCGGGGCGACGACCGTCACGACCGGCTTCTTCCGCCCCGAGTACTTCTACGGCTACGGCTTCAAGCTCGAGAAGCGCTACGCCGGCCTCGTGAAGGAGCTCTAGGGGACGCAGAAAAGGGGACACTCCCCTTTTCTTGCAAAGCTCCCCGGATACCGCTTTGTTGCGAAAAAGGGGAGTGTCCCCTTTTCTGCGTCCCCTAGGCGCGGCCATAGACCGGGACGAGCGCGGCGCGGGTCACCGCGTTTTGCGGCGAGGCGAGAAACGCGATCGTCGCCGCGACCTCGCCGAGCTTCGGCCACTTCGAGTGATCGGAGTCGGGCCACGCGCGGCGATTGGCCCGGGTGTCCATGGTCGAGGGGACGACGGCGTTCACCCAGATCCCCTCTGAAGCGACCTCCTCGGCAAGCGCCAGCGTGAGGGCCGCAACCGCGGCCTTGCTCACGGCGTAGGCGACCATCCCCCCGCCGCGCCTCGGCTCGACGCCAGGCTGCGACGCGACGTTGACGATCCTGCCGCCGCGCCCCCTCATCGCCTTGACCGCCTCACGGCAGCACAAGAACGCGGAGACCGTGTTCCCGTCGAGCATCTTTTTCAAGTCCGCGAGCGTCGTGTCGTCGATCCGGGACATCGCGAAGCCGCCGGCGCAGTGGATTGACGCCCAGACCGGCGGGAGGCCGGCGTAGAACGCACCCACGGCCGATTCGTCTCCGAGATCGGAGACGGTGGCGACGCGGACCCGATCCTCCGCTCCCGCATAGAGCGCCCGGGCCTTGCCGGGGGTGCGCACGGGGAGGTGGACGGTCGCGCCGGCGCCGAGCAGGTGGCGCGCGACGGCCTCGCCCAGCTCGCCCGTGGCGCCGGTGACAACGACGTCGAGGCCGGCAAACTCAGTGCTCATCAGGGTTCGCTCCTTCGCGCGCAGGGTAGCAAGACGGCGGCCCCTGCTAGACTCAGGCCCCGTGCACCCCGTGCGAAAATTGGCCCGCGTGCTTGGGGCATCCTACCTCGTGCTCGTCGGGGTCTCGTGCATCGTCCGCCATGCCCGCCCCGCCCCGCCGCCCGTCCACCCCGGCGACTCGTTTGCGCAGGTACCCGCCGTGGACGGAGACCGGATCCTCGATCGCACGATCCGACTGGCTTATGAACAAGCCAGCCCTGCGGAGAATTCCCAGGCGCCCGTGGTCGTGCTCCTCCACGGCAGCCCGGGCGTCAAGGACGACTTTGCGACCGTCGTTCCGGGGCTGGCGAAGCACTATCGCGTGATCGTCCCCGACCTCCCGGGATTCGGCGCCTCCGAACACGAGATTCCGGACTACTCGTTCCGCGCCCACGCTCGCTATGTGCAAGAGCTGCTCGACGGCCTCGGGATCGACGACGCCCACGTCGTGGGGTTCAGCATGGGCGGCGGCGTCGCGCTCTCCTTGGCCGACCTCGCGCCGCGACGCGTGCGCTCGATCACATTGCTCTCGGCAATCGGCGTCCAGGAGATGGAGCTCCTAGGCGAGTTCGCGCAGAACCACGCGCTGCACGGCGCGCAGCTCGCTGGGCTTTGGGGGCTGCGCGAGCTGACGCCGCACTTCGGCTGGCTGGATGACGCCGTCCTCGGGGTCCCCTACGCGCGCAACTTCTACGACTCCGACCAGCGCCCGCTGCGCGCGATTCTCTCGCGCTGGGCCGGTCCGATGCTGATCGTGCACGGCCGCCACGACCCGCTCGTCCCGATCCAGGCGGCGCGCGAGCACGCGAGGATCGTCCCCCAGAGCGAGCTCGTCGTCACCGACACGAGTCACTTCATGGTGTTCCTGGAGGGACCCAAGGTCGCGGCGACGCTCCTCGCATTCCTCGAGCGGGTCGACCGCGGCGAGGCGGTGATCCGGAGCGGCGCCGACCCCGCACGCATCGCGGCCGCGGCCGTCCCGTTCGATCCCCGCGCGCTCCCTCGGATCTCCGGTCTCCCGTGGTTCCTCGTGCTCGTCCTGCTGGCGCTGGCGACGTTCGTCAGCGAAGACCTGACCTGCATCGGCGCGGGGCTCCTCGTGGCCACCGGACGGATCGCCTTCGTGCCCGCGACGGCCGCCTGTCTCGCCGGGATCTTCGTCGGCGACCTCAATGCCTTCCTCGCGGGACGGATCTTCGGTCGGGCGGTTCTGGCGCGCGCCCCGATGAAGTGGATCGTGACGGAAGAGCAAGTGAAGAGGGCCTCGGCGTGGTTTCGCGAGCGCGGCCCGGCGGTCATCTTCGCCAGCCGCTTCCTGCCGGGAACGCGCGTCGCGACGTTCATCGCCGCCGGCGTGCTGCACACGCCGTTTTGGACCTTCGCCCTGTGGTTCGGCCTGGCCGCGCTGGCCTGGACGCCCCTCCTCGTCGGGATCGCGGTCTTCGTCGGCTCCCCTATCCTCGGCGCCTTTCACCGGTTCCAGCTCTGGGCGGTGCCTGCTGCGGTCGTGGCGACGGTCGTCGTGCTGCTCGTCCTGCGCGTCGTGCCGCGGCTGTTCTCGTGGCGCGGCCGGCGCCTGCTCGTTGCGACGTGGAAGCGCACGGTGCGTTGGGAGTACTGGCCTCCGTTCGTCTTCTACGCTCCGGTCGCGCTCTACGTGCTCTGGCTCGGCATCCGTCACCGCGGCCTGACGCTGTTCACCGCCGCGAACCCAGGGATCGAGGCGGGCGGGTTCATCAACGAATCGAAGGCGGCGATCCTCCGCGGGCTCGTGGAGGCCGGCGACGCCGTGCCGCCCTGGCGGCTTCTCCCGGCGGCGCACGACGTCGCGGTGCGTTGCGGGGACGTTCGCCGCTTCGCCGCGGACCACGGCCTCACGTTCCCGATCGTCCTCAAGCCCGACGCCGGGCAGCGCGGCTCCGGGGTCTTGGTGGCGCGCAGCTGGGCCGCCATCGACACCTATCTCGCGAGAGCGCGCTACGACGTGATCGCGCAGGCCTACGTCCCCGGCGAGGAGTACGGCGTCTTTTACGTGCGAAGGCCCGGGGAGGAGCTTGGCCGGATCTTCGCCATCACTGAAAAGCGAATGCCGGTCGTCGTGGGAGACGGGAGCCGCACGCTCGACGAGCTGATCCTCGCCGACCCGCGCGCGGTCGCGATGGCGGCGGTCTACCTCGCCGAGCAGGAGGCGCGCCTGCGCGAGGTCCTACCAGCCGGCGAACGCGTGCAACTCGTCGAGCTGGGCACGCACTGCCGAGGCGCGTACTTCAGGGACGGCATCCGGTTGAGCACGCCGGAGCTCACGGCCGCGATCGACCGCGTCAGCCGCGCGTTCGACGGTTTCTTCTTCGGCCGTTACGACGTGCGCTCGGCTTCGCTCGACGACTTCCGCCGCGGCGTCTTTCAGGTGATCGAGCTGAACGGCGTCACCTCGGAGGCGACATCGATCTACGACCCAGCCCACGGACTCTTCGAGGCCTACCGGACGCTCTTCGCCCAATGGCGTCTCGCGTTCGAAATCGGCGCGGAAAACCGCGAGCGAGGCGTGGCCCCGGCGAAGTTCGTGTATCTAGCGCGCCTGATCGTGCGGTACCGCCAGTCTTCCGGCGGTCACCTCTGAACTGTAAACTGTTTTAACAGTTCACAGTTAAGAGTTCACAGTTGACAGTTCAGGACACGGTTGCGACGGTCGCGACTTTCTTCTTGACCCAGTCGGTCGTGACGCTCTTCGGCCGCTCGAGAGGGGAGCCCACCGCGCGGTCCAAGATCAAGGAGGCCAGTACGCCCATCGCCCGCGAGACGCCGAACAGGACGGTGAAGAAGTCGTACTCGTTCATGCCGTAGTGGACGAGGAGCACGCCCGAGTGGGCGTCGACGTTCGGCCACGGGTCCTTCGCCTTCCCCTGCTTCATCAGGATGTCGGGGACGACCTCGTAGAGCATCTTCACGATCCGGAAATTTTCGTCGTCGGGGAGGTTCTGGAGAGCGAACTCGCGCTGCGCCAGGTAGCGCGGGTCGGTCACGCGCAACACGCCGTGGCCGTACCCCGGGATCACCTGGCCGCCGTTCAACGTGTTCCAGACGAACTCGGAGAGTTGCTCCTTGCTCGGAACGCCTCCGCCGAGCTTGGCCTTCACGCCGACGAGCCATCGCATCACTTCCTGGTTCGCCAACCCATGGAGCGGGCCCGCGAGCCCGTTCATCCCGGCCGCGAGGCACAAGTAAGGATCCGAAAGGGCCGAGCCCACGAGGTGGGTGGTGTGCGCGCTGACGTTACCCCCTTCGTGATCGGCGTGAATCGACATGTAGAGGCGCATCAGCTCGCGGAACCCCTCGCCGTCGAACCCGAGCATGTGCGCGAGGTTGGCCGACCAGTCGAGGCTCGCGTTCGCCGACGGAGGGATGTGCTTTCCGTCTTTGTACGTGCGCCGGTAGATGTACGCCGCCAGAACGGGCATGCGCCCGAGCAGGAGGGTCACGTCGTCGTACATCGCGTCCCAGTGGGCCGACTTCGGCATCCCCTCGCGGTAGCGCCGCGCGAAGATCGAGTCGTTCTGCATCGCCATGATGCCGATCGACAGCTGGGTCATGGGATGCGTTGAGATCGGTAGCGCGTCGAGCGTGTGCTTCACGTGATCGGGAAGAGTCTCGTTCGCCCGCCAATCCGCCGTCACCTCGGCGACCTGTCCTGCGGTCGGCACATCGCCGGTCAACAGCAGCCAGAACACCCCTTCGGGGAGGGGCTGCGCCCCTTGCGGCGCCTTGGGAAGCTTAGCCTGCAGATCCGGGATCGACATGCCTCGGTAACGGATCCCCTCTTGCGGATCGACCGAGGAGGTTTCCGTGACCATGCACTTGATGTCGCGCATCCCGCCGTAGGCCTGCGACACGGTGACGTCGGCGATGGTCGTGTTGCCGTGAGCGGCGAGAAGGGCTTCGATGTCCTTCTTGAGAGTCGCCGTCTTCGATGCGAGGCTTGCTTTGAGAGATGTCGACATGTTCAAGACTCCGAGAGGCTCACCCCCGGCGTCGCAATAAGGACTTCTGGGGGAAACCAGATGTCAGGTTAGAAGCGGGCGAAGCACCTGTCAACGCCCGAGCGACGTATTCACCCGTGTTCGACTCCGGAATTCGCGCGATCGTCTCCGGCGTCCCGGTCCCCACGACGCGGCCGCCGAGGTCGCCCCCCTCCGGCCCGAGGTCGATGATCCAGTCGGCCGACTTCACGACGTCGAGATTGTGCTCGATGATGACGACCGTGTTTCCGCCGTCCACCAGCCGCTGGAGCACGCCCAACAGCTTGCGGACGTCGTCGAAATGAAGGCCCGTCGTCGGCTCGTCGAGGAGGTAGAGCGTCCGCCCCGTCGCGCGCTTGGACAGCTCCTTCGAAAGCTTGATCCTCTGCGCCTCGCCCCCCGAGAGGGTCGTCGCGGCCTGCCCGAGGCGGATGTAGCCCAGGCCCACGTCTTGGAGCGTCTGGAGCTTCTCGCGAATCGCCGGCACGGCCTCGTAGAACGGAAGCGCCTGATGAACGGTCATCTCCAGGACGTCCGCAATCGACTTCCCCTTGTAGTGGATCTCGAGCGTCTCGCGGTTGTAGCGGCGGGCGAGGCAGGTGTCGCAGGTGACGTACACGTCCGGAAGGAAGTGCATTTCGATCTTGATGACGCCGTCGCCTTCGCACGCCTCGCACCGCCCGCCGCGGACGTTGAACGAGAAGCGCCCTGGCAGGTAGCCGCGGGCGCGGGCCTCGGGGACGAGGGCGAACAGGTCGCGGATCGGCGTAAATAGCCCGACGTACGTCGCGGGGTTCGAGCGCGGCGTCCGGCCGATCGGTGACTGGTCGATGTCGATGACCTTGTCGATCTGGTCGATGCCCGTGATCTTCTTGTGCGCGCCGGGCAGATCCTCCGCGCCGTGGAGCTTGCGGGCCAAGGCGCGGTGGAGGATCTGGTTCACGAGCGTGCTCTTCCCGGACCCCGACACACCGGTGACGCAGGTCAGCTTACCCAGAGGGAAGGCGACCGTGACGTCCTTGAGGTTGTGCTCGATCGCGCCGTGGATCGTGATCGCCTTGCCGGTCCCGGCTCGCCGCTTGTCCGGGACGGGGATCGTCTCTCGACCCGAGAGAAACGCCCCCGTCAACGATCGCGGGGCTGCTGCGATCTCGGCGGGAGTGCCCTCCGCGACGACCTCGCCTCCAAGCTCCCCGGCGCCGGGCCCGAGGTCCACGACGTGGTCGGCGGCGAGGATCGTCTCCTCGTCGTGCTCGACCACGATGACGGTGTTCCCGAGGTCCCGCATCGCGAGCAGCGTGTTCAAGAGCTTGCGGTTGTCGCACTGGTGCAGGCCGATCGACGGCTCGTCGAGGATGTACAAGACGCCGGTCAACCGCGAGCCGATCTGGGTCGCGAGGCGGATGCGCTGCCCCTCGCCCCCGGAGAGCGTGGCCGCGCCGCGATCGAGCGTGAGATAGCCCAGGCCCACGTTCTCGAGAAAACCCAGACGCTCGTGGATCTCTTTCAGGATGGGCGCGGCGATCTGGCGTTCTTTCGGGTCGAGCTTCAAACCCTGGTACAAGCGCGCCGCGCGCGTGACGGACAGTTCGGTGTGCTCGGCGATCGTCTTCCCCTCGAGCTTGACGGCGAGGGTCTCCGGCTTCAGCCGCGCTCCCTGGCAGACGGAGCAGCAATGCACGGACATGAACTTCTCGAGTTCCTCGCGCCGGTTCTCGGATTCGGTCTCTCTGTACTTGCGCTCGAGCGAAGGGAGGATCCCATCCCAGGAGCGCTTCCACTCGTAGCTGCTACGCTTGCCGGCCCACTTGAACGTGAACTCGCGGTCGCCCGCGCCGTCCCAAAGCACCTTCTTGAACGCGGCGGGCATCTTCGCGTACGGGGTGTCCGGGGAGACCTTGTAGGCACGAAAAACCCCCGACTCCAGGACCTGGTACCAGTTCGCGTCACCCCACCCCAGGGCGCCTTCGCGTAGCGTCTTTTGGGGGTCCTTGAGGATCTTGTCGCGGTCGAACGACTTGCGGACGCCCAGGCCGTCGCAGTCGGGGCAGGCGCCGTAGGGGGAGTTGAACGAGAACATCCGCGGCACGAGATCGCCGACCGAGATCCCGCAGTCGACGCACGCGAGATGCCGGGAAAACAACAGGTCGCGCTTTCCGTCCACGTCGATGACGACGAGCCCTTCGGCGGCGCCGAGGGCCGTCTCGACCGAGTCCGTCACGCGCCCCTTGAGGTCCGGCTTCACGACCAGGCGGTCGACGATGATCTCGATCGTGTGCTTCTTCTGCTTGTCGAGGTCGATGTCGTCGGCCAACTCGCGCATCGCGCCGTCCACGCGCGCGCGCACGAATCCTTTTCTCGCGGCCTCCCTGAGCTCCTTCTTGTAGATCCCCTTGCGGCCGCGCACGATCGGCGCCAGCACCTGGATCTTGGTCCCCTCGGGAAGCGCCAACACCGCGTCCACGATCTGCTGGACCGTCTGCGAGGCGATCGGCTTCCCGCAGCTCGGGCAGTGGGGCTTGCCCACCCGCGCAAAGAGCAGGCGCAGGTAATCGTAGATCTCGGTGACGGTGCCAACCGTCGAGCGCGGGTTGCGCGAGGTCGTCTTCTGCTCGATCGAGATCGCCGGCGACAACCCCTCGATCGATTCGACGTCCGGCTTCTCCATCATCTCGAGGAACTGCCGCGCGTAAGCCGACAGCGACTCGACGTAGCGGCG
>Ga0315273_10008583_pt1 | contig 12907 bp, 10 predicted proteins | sample YL17G02_0_MG_FD_205753 | JGI IMG/M metagenome (GOLD analysis project Ga0315273, IMG submission 205753) | Sediment microbial communities from Yellowstone Lake, YNP, Wyoming, USA - YL17G02_0 | ecosystem: Environmental > Aquatic > Freshwater > Lake > Sediment | place: USA: Wyoming | collected...
GTTCGCGATCGTGGCGTCGATCCCGTTCGGCCTGGGCTGGTTCGTGCTTCTTCCGGTGTTCGCGGGAAGCGTTTACGCGAGCTACAAGGACATCTTCGAAGCCGCGTGACGGGCTCCCCTCGTCGGCTTCCTTGTAACGTCAGTGCCATGCACCCGTCGCGTGTCGGCCTCATGCGTCGACTCGCCCCGGTCGCATCCCCACGCGCTACCCGCGCGCGGGGCCCCTGCTCCTAGGCTCGCGCCTCGGCCTTTGTACCGTCAGTGCCATGCACCCGTCGCGTGTCGGCCTCATGCGTCGACTCGCCCCGGTCGCATCCCCACGCGCTACCCGCGCGCGGGGCCCCTGCTCCTAGGCTCGCGCCGCTAATGCGCCTTCTCCCAGTTCGGGCCCACGCCAACGTCGACGACGAGCGGAACGGAGAGCCTGGCGACGCCCGTCATATGCGGCGGAAGTTCACTTTTCACGCGTGCAAGTTCCGCGTCCGGAACCTCCAGCACCAACTCGTCGTGGACCTGCAGCAGAAGTTTCGTCGCCAGCCGGTCGCGCCGTAGCCAGTCGCGCACGGCGATCATCGCGAGCTTCACCAGGTCCGCCGCGGTGCCCTGCATCGGCGCGTTGATCGCGGCGCGCTCGGCGCCGGCGCGGCGGGGCCCGCCCGCGGCCTTGATGTCGGGCAGCCACAGCCGCCGCCCGAACACGGTCTCGACGTAGCCATGCTCGCGCGCGAACTCGCGCGTCGCCTGCATGTACGCGGCGACGCCGGGGTAGCGCTGGAAATAGCGTTCGATGAACTGCTGCGCCGCGCCGCGTTCGATGCCCAGCTGCTGCGCAAGCCCGAACGCGCCCATCCCGTAGATCAGTCCGAAGTTGACCGCCTTGATGTAGCGCCGCTGGTCGGTCGTGACCTCCGCCACCGGCACGCCGAAGATGTCGGCGGCGGTCGCCTTGTGGATGTCCGCGCCCTCGTGGAACGCCTTGACCAGCGCGGGATCGCCCGACAGGTGCGCCATGATCCGAAGTTCGATCTGCGAATAGTCGGCCGACACGATGACGTGCCCGGGCGGTGCGACGAACGCCTCGCGGATGCGCCTGCCTTCCGGCGTGCGCACCGGAATGTTCTGCAGATTCGGGTCGGACGACGCGAGCCGTCCGGTGACCGCGGTCGCCTGGCTGAAGGTCGTGTGCACGCGGCCGGTGCGGGTGTTCACCATCTGCGGCAGCTTGTCCGTGTACGTCGACTTCAGCTTCGACAGTGCGCGATGCTGGAGAAGCACCTTCGGCAGCGGATAGTCGGCGGCGAGTTCCGTCAGCACGTCTTCGTCCGTCGACGGCTGCCCTGTCGCCGTCTTCCGGAGCGATGGGAGCTTCATCCGATCGAACAGGATCTCGCCCAGCTGCTTCGGCGACGCGAGATTGAACGGCTGACCCGCGAGTTGGAAGGCCTCTCGCTCCAGTGCCATCACCTTCAGGGCGAGCTCGCGGCTCTGCGCGGCAAGCAGCGTGACGTCGAGCATCACGCCTTCGCGCTCCATTTCGAACAGGATCTGGCGCACCGGCATTTCGATCGCCGCGTAGACGTAATCGAGCCTGGCGTCGGCGGCGACGCGCGGGTGAAGGTAACGGTGCAGTTGCAGCGTGATGTCGGCATCCTCCGCCGAATAGGCGGCCGCGTCGTCGATGCTCACCTGATCGAAGCCGATCTGCTTCGCGCCCTTTCCCGCGACCTCGGCGTAGCTGATCGTCCTGACGTCGAGATGCCGCCACGCGAGGCTGTCCATGTCGTGCGGCCGGTGCGCCTCCAGCACATAGGACTGGAGCAGCGTGTCGTGCAGAACGCCATCGAGTTTCAGTCCATGGTTCGCGAGCACGTGCTGATCGTATTTGACGTTCTGGCCGAGCTTCTTCTTCTCCGGATCCGCGAACCAGGGCGCGAGGCGCGCGAGGGTGGCGTCGAACGGCAGCTGGTCCGGCGCACCCGGATAGCGGTGCGCGAGCGGGAGGTAGCATGCGTGTCCCGGCTCGATCGCGAACGACAGTCCGACGATCTTCGCGTTGAGCGGGTCGAGCCCCGTCGTCTCCGTGTCGAAACAAACGAGTTCGGCGCGATCGATCGCCTGCATCCAGCGCTCGAACGTCGCCTCGTCCAGCACCGTTTCGTAGTGGCGCGGGACGACGGGCGGGGCATCGCCGGCAACGGACGCATCGCGTGCACCCGCGTCGGCAAACGTTCGTGTGTCCTGCCGCGATGCGCGATCGGCGATCGCTGCGGCGGCGTCGACTCGCGACTCGCTCCCCCTGACGTCGCGCAACCAGCTCTTGAATCCGAAGCGCTCGTACAGCGACTTCAGCTTTTCCGCTTCGGGCGCGCCGATCCTGAGGTCGGCGGGTGCTACGGGTAGCGCGCAGTCGGTCTTCACGGTGAGGAGCCGCTTGCCCTGCGGCAGCCAGGCGAGCGTTTTGCGGAGGTTCTCGCCGACGACGCCGGGAATTTCGCCGGCGTGCGCGATCACCGCGTCCAGCGATCCATATTGGGCAAGCCACTTCGCCGCCGTCTTCGGACCGACCTTCGGCACGCCCGGCACGTTGTCGACAGCGTCACCCGTCAGCGTCAGCAGATCGAGGATCTGATCGGCGCGCACGCCGAATTTCGCGATGACCCCCGCCTCGTCCAGCTTCTCGTTGCTCATCGTGTTGACGAGCGTTATGCCGGGACGCACGAGCTGCGCGAGGTCCTTGTCCGACGTCGAGATCACGCAATCGATGCCCGACGCGGCGGCCCGCATGGCAAGCGTGCCGACCACGTCGTCGGCCTCGACGCCCTCGACCATCAGCAACGGCCAGCCGTGCGCGCCGACGAGTTCGTGCAACGGCTCGATCTGCCGGACGAGATCCTCGGGCATCGGCGGCCTTTGCGCCTTGTACAGCGGGTACCAGTCGTCGCGGAAGGTCTTTCCCGGAGCGTCGAAGACGACGGCGAAGTAGTCGGGCTTCTCGTCTTCGGCTATCCTGCGCAACATCGACAGCACGCCGCGCAGGGCCCCGGTGGGCTCGCCCCCGGACGTGCGCAGGTCGGGGAGCGCATGAAATGCGCGATACAGGTACGACGACCCATCCACCAACACGAGCGTAGGCATGTATCAGACCACCAAGATCCCGGAACTCATCGATCCGCAGGCGACGTACACCACCAACGGGCAGGAGGCCTGGCGGGTGCTGGGGATTATGGCAGAATTCGCCGCGGCGACCGAGCGCCTGCGGGGCGTCCGGCCGGCGGTTTCGATGTTCGGAAGCGCGCGCACGAAGCCCGATCATCCGTACTACGCGAAAGCCGAGAAGATCGCGCGCCTCTTGTCCGACGCCGGCTTCGCCGTGATCTCAGGTGGAGGGCCGGGATTGATGGAAGCCGCGAATCGCGGCGCCTTCGCGGGCAAATCGCCCGCGATCGGCCTCAACATCCTGCTGCCGCACGAGAAGGGCGGCAACGAATTCCAGGATGTCGAATTCGACTTCCGCTACTTTTTCGCGCGCAAGATGATGTTCGTGCGCTTCGCGTCCGCGTACGTCGTGCTGCCGGGCGGGTTCGGCACGCTCGACGAGCTGTCCGAATGCCTGACGCTCGTGCAGACGGGCAAGAGCCGCCGCATTCCCATCATCCTCGTCGGCGGTGATTTCTGGCGCGGGCTCGTCGACTGGATGCGCGACAAGCTGGTCGGCGAAGGCATGGCCGGCGCGGAGGACCTCGGGCTCATGCAGATCATCGAGGAGCCCGAGGCGATCGTCGAAGCGATCTTCAACTTCTACGAATCGCGCGGCTTCCAGCCGACGCACGAAGAGCGCCGCAAGATGCTCAATTTGTAGTCGGGTGTCGGAGCGGATCGCCATTCATCGCCTCGGGTACGGCGCCTCTGTTAAAATTGCGTCACGCCGAACCCCGATGAACTACGCCCGCACCCTGTTTCGCCTGACCTTCGTGGCAGCGTTGCTCGCCGCCGCCGGGTTCGTGCTCGCGCAGGGCCAGAGCCCCGCGCCGCCGCCGCCGCCTATGCCGCAGCAGCTCGAGTCTTTACCCGAGATCACGCCGCCGCCGGGGCTGACCGGTGATCCGGAACTCGAACCGCAGGTGACGATCACGCGCAAGGAAGGCGAGACCGTCGAGGAGGCGCGGGTCAACGGCAAGCTGCTGTGGATCAGGGTCACGCCACGGCACGGAAGACCGTATTTCCTGATTCCGGATGGCGCCGACGGAGTCCTCCTGCGCAGCAACAGCCTCGACCCCGGCCTGCGGGTTCCGCTGTGGGTGCTCTTCTCCTTCTGACCTCAACTCCCTTCTCCGGAATTCCGCCCGAAGCGGCGCGCCACCGGCGCATCGCAATGCCCGATGTCGGTCTACACGCCCGTCACTGCCGAAGAACTCGATGCATGGCTCACCCGCTATGCGGCCGGCGCGCTCGTCCTGCAGGCGCCGATCGCCGCCGGCATCGAGAACACGAATTATTTCGTGACGACAAAAAAGGGGCGCTACGTCCTGACCCTCTACGAGCGCCTGCCTGCGGACGAGCTTCCGTTCTATCTCAACCTGATGGCGCACCTGGCGCGGGCCGGCGTCGAATGTCCGGCCCCTGAAAGAGACCGCACGGGCGCGTTGTTCAGCATGCTCAACGGCAAGCCGGCCAGTCTCGTGACGCGCGTCGACGGCGAGCCGATGCTCTCGCCGGATCCGGCGCACTGCGCGGCCGTGGGCGCGGCGCTGGGGCGCCTGCACATCGCGTCGGCCACGTATCGCGCGCGTCTCACCAACCGCCGCGGCCCGTCGTGGTGGCGGCAGGCCGCGCGCGCCGTGCGTCCGTTCCTCGATCCCGACCCGAACCAGTTGCTGGCGGCCGAGCTCAAGTTCCTGGCCGGCTTCGCCAGGGTCCGCATGCCGCGCGGAGCGATCCACGGCGATCTCTTCTGCGACAACGTGCTGTTCGTCGGCGATCGCGTGTCGGGCATCATCGATTTCGGCTTCGCGGCCACGGACTTCCTCGCCTACGACCTCGCGATCACCGTCAACGACTGGTGCATCGTCACCGCCGGCGCCGGCGCCGGCGCGCTGGTTCCGGAACTCGTCGCCGCGCTCGCCGGAGCATACGACAAGGTACGGCCGCTGACGGCCGACGAGCGGACGCAGTGGCCCGCGCTGCTGCGCGCCGCGGCGCTGCGCTTCTGGCTGTCGCGGCTCTACGATATGCACTTGCCGCGTCCCGGCGAACTCGTTCACGCGCACGACCCTCTCCATTTCGAACGCATTCTCCGCGACCGCATCCTCCATGCGGCGCGCCTGCCGGAACCCCGCGGCGCGCAATCCCCGCCGGGTACCGTGCGATGAACGCACGCCCATCCGCGATCGCATTCACGCGGCATCCCGCGCGCCACGGCATTGCCTGGCTCAAGGACGCCTCCCGGATGCTGGCCGCGGCGCGCGTCCGCTGGCTGCTGCTGCTGCTGTGCTACTACGTGATCCAGCTGATGGTGAGCGTCGTTCCGCTTGTCGGACCGCTCGCGATGATGGTGCTGCGGCCGGTGTTCACGGTCGGATTTCTCGCCGCGGCGTGGACCCAGCATCGCGGCGGGATGCCCGAGATCCGGCACCTCTTCCGTGGATTCCGCGCCGATCTCCGGGCGCTGCTGCCGATCGGCGCCGTGCTGATCGCGGGAACGACGTTCGCCGTGCTGGCGACCGCGCTCGTCGACGGTGGAGCGCTGCTCGAAGCGATCACCTCGAACACAAGGCCCGACGAGGCGCTCGCCGCGAACGGGCGCGTTGAGGCGGCCATGCTCTTCGGCATTCTCTGCGCGCTTCCGGCGCTCCTCGCCGTGTGGTTCGCGCCGGCGCTCGTCGTGTTCCAGGACTGCACGGCGGGGCAGGCGTTGGTCGCGAGCCTGCGCGCGGCGTTGGCAAACTGGAGGCCGCTCGCGGTCTATGGGCTGCTGCTCTTCTTCTACGGCGCCGTGGTGCCCGGGATCGGCATTGCGCTTGTCGCGGTCCTCGCGCCACCCGCCGTTGCGCCCTATGTGATCGCGCTGACCGTCGTGCCCTATGTCTTCCTGTTCGTCGCCGCGCAGTCGATCTCCGACTATGTCGCCTACCGCGATATCTTTCACGCGAACGAGGACGACGCGGCGCCGGTGGTCGAGGCCGGCGAAACCGACTCTGGAGCGTAGAGGTCACGCCGAACGTCGGTGCCAAGAGGCGCCGAGCGTCGCGTACTCGTTCTACGCGGCCTCGAGCTTCGCGTACTCGAGTGCCAGCCACTTGACGCCCGTGTCGCGGAAATTCACCTGCACGCGCGCGTCGCCCCCGCGCCCTTCCGCATCGATGATGATGCCGAGCCCGAACTTCGCGTGGCGGACGGTCTGACCGATGCGCCAGCCGGGCCCGGTATCGCGCACCCTCTGCTCGGGAATCGCATGGCTCGATTTCGGCGTGATCGCGGCGATTCGGTCGCCCCATTCCGACGCATCGATGTCGATCGCCCCCCCCTTGCGGTGCCGATGCGGCGAAAGCCAATGGACGATGTCGCGCGGCAGCTCGTCGAGAAAGCGCGAAGCGATGTTGTAGCGAACCTGCCCGTGCAGCATCCGGCTCTGCGCGTGGGTCACGTACAATCGGCGCTTCGCGCGCGTGACCGCGACATACATGAGCCGGCGTTCCTCCTCGACGCCATCGTATTCGTCGAGGCTGTTCTCGTGCGGGAAGAGCCCCTCCTCGAGCCCGGTCACGAATACCGTGTGGAATTCGAGCCCTTTCGCCGCGTGCACGGTCATGAGCTGCAGCGCGGGGCGCCCTTCGGCCGCCTGCGTCTCGCCCGCTTCGAGCGCGGCGTGAGCGAGGAACGCCGTGAGCGGATCCGCGGCGCCCTCGAGAGCGGCATCGACCTGGCCGGTCGAATCGATCGACGATATCGGCGCATCGACCGCGAGATCGGCCTCGCGCAGGAAGCTGTCCGCGGCGTTGACCAGCTCCTCGAGGTTGTCGAGCCGATCCTGCCCGTCTTTCTCCTTCTCGTAGTGCGCGACGAGCCCCGACGCGGCGTTCACGTGGTCGACGGCTTCGGGCAGCGGCAGGCCATCCGTGGCCGCGCGCATCGACTCGATCAGCTTGACGAAGGCGTTGAGACTCGCCTGCACCCTGCCGCCGGTCGCGGAGTCCGCGCCTGCCGCCCGCCACAGGCTGATGCCCTGCCCGTGAGCGACATCCGAGAGCGTCTCCAGCGTCCGCGCGCCGATGCCCCGCGGCGGAAAGTTGACGATGCGCAGGAACGCACCGTCGTCGTCGGGCGCGGCAAGGAGCCGCAGATAGGCGAGCGCGTGCTTGACCTCGGCCCGCTCGAAAAATCGCATCCCGCCATACACGCGATAAGGCACCGCCGCGTTGAACAGCGCGTGCTCGAGCACCCGCGATTGCGCGTTGGAGCGATACAGCACCGCCACCTCGGACAGCGCGACGCCGTCGGAGGCGAGGCCCTTCGCGACGTCGACGATAAACGCCGCCTCGTCGATGTCCGACGGCGCGGCCAGCGCGCGGACCGGCTCGCCCTTGTCATCGCTCGTCCACAGATTCTTGCCGAGTCGCGTCTGGTTGTGCTTGATGAGCGCATTGGCCGCGTCGAGAATATTGCCGTGCGATCGGTAGTTCTGCTCGAGCTTGACAAGCCGAACGGGCACCTCCGGCCGTCCGAAATCGTGCTCGAAGTGCTGCATGTTCGCGATGTTCGCGCCGCGAAACGCGTAGATCGACTGGTCGTCGTCGCCGACCGCGAACACAGCGGTGTCCTTTCCGGCGAGAAGCCGCAGCCACTTGTATTGCAGCACGTTGGTGTCCTGGAATTCGTCGACGAGGATGTGCGAGAACCGGCGCCGGTAGTGCTCCCGCAAGCCCTCGTGCTGCGCGAGCAGTTCGTAGCTCCGCAACAAGAGCTCCGCGAAATCGACGACGCCTTCCCGTTGGCACATCGCGTCGTAGAGCGCGTAGTGCTCGACCTGGCGGCGCACGAGATCGTCGCCCGCCTCGACCTGGTTCGGACGCAGGCCTTCCTCCTTCGCGCCGGAGATGAAATACTGCAGCGGCCGCGGCGGAAAGCGTTCGCCATCGATGCCGTGCGCCTTGTACAGCCGCTTGATCAGCGCGAGCTGGTCCTGGGTATCCAGAATCTGGAAGAGTTGCGGCAGGTTCGCGTCGCGGTAGTGCGCGCGCAGCATCCGGTTGCACAGGCCGTGAAACGTGCCGATCCACATCCCGCGCGTGTTGACCGGCGTCATCGCCGACAGCCGGATGAGCATCTCCTTCGCTGCCTTGTTCGTGAACGTGACGGCGAGAATCGACAGCGGCGACGCCTGGCCGGTCGCCAGCAGCCACGCGATCCGCGTCGTCAGCACGCGCGTCTTGCCGCTGCCCGCGCCGGCCAGGATCAGCGCCGACTGATGCGGCAGCGTGACGGCGGCGAGCTGCTCGGGGTTGAGGTTGGCGAGGAGTGGGGAGGTCATTGGGCGGGGCGTCCGCAATTATACGGGGTCGCGGCGTTATAATCCGCGCACTCCGCAACGCCTCGCTCATCGTCCGTCACTCCATCGATGCCGCCGAATCCGAATGCCGCTCCGCCCGTCCATTCCGCGACCACGCGCGCGTTCGTCCAGTGGATCCGCTCGGCAGCGCCGTACATACACGCGTTCCGCGGCAGGACGTTCGTCATCGCGTTCGGCGGTGAAGTCGTCGCCGATGACACGTTCCTAGGCATCATCCACGATCTCAACCTGCTGCACAGCCTCGGCATCCACCTCGTCGTGGTCCACGGCTCGCGGCCGCAGATAGAGGCAATTCTCGCGCAGCAGGATATCGAGAGCCGCTACGCGTTCGGATTGCGCGTCACCGATACCGAGACGATGGACTGCGTGCTCGAGGCCAACGGGCAGGTGCGCTCGCGCATCGAGGCGCTGCTCTCGCTCGGCATCGCCAATTCGCCGATGGCGGGCGCGCGCATCCGCGTGTCCTCCGGCAATTTCATCACGGCAAAGCCGCTGGGGGTGCTCGACGGCATCGACATGCAGTTGACCGGCGAAGTGCGCCGCGTCGACACCGACGCGATCCACCAGCGCCTCGACGACGGGGACATCGTGCTCGTCTCGCCGCTCGGCTACTCGCCCACCGGCGAGATCTTCAATCTGGCGCTCGAGGAAGTCGCGACGCAGGTCGCCGTGCGCCTTTCCGCGGACAAGCTCGTCTTCCTGATGGAGACCGAGGGCGTGCGCAACGGGCGACGGCAGCTCCTGACCGAGCTGTCGACCAAGGACGCCGACGCGCTCCTGGCGGGGAGCCGCGGCAAGCTGCCGGGGGACGTCCTGCACTACCTGCCCTGCGCGATCCGGGCATGCGACAACGGCGTCAAGCGCGCGCACCTCATCAGCCGTCACTTCGACGGCGCGCTCCTGCTCGAACTTTTCACGCGCGACGGCGTGGGAACGATGGTTGCTCAAGCGCCGCTCGCGCACCTGCGCAGCGCGACGATCGACGACGTCGGCGGAATCCTGCAGATCATCGAACCCCTCGAGGGAGAGGGCATCCTCGTCCGCCGCTCGCGCGAGCGCCTGGAGACCGAGATCGAGCGGTTCGTCATCGCCGAGCACGACAACGCGATCATCGGCTGCGCCGGGCTGTACGCGTTTCCCGACGACAAGGTCGGCGAGCTCGCCGCACTCGCCGTCCACCCCGATTTCCGCCGCGAGGGCTACGGCGAAACGCTGTTGGCAGAGATCGAGGCGCGTGCGCGCAAACTCAAGCTGACCGCGTTGTTCGTGCTTACCACCCGCACGTCGCAGTGGTTTCTCGAGCGTGGCTTTCGCACGGCGACGATCGCCGACCTGCCGAAACAGAAGCAGGCGCTTTACAATTACCGGCGCAAGTCGCAGGTTTACCGCAAGGAACTCTAGGAGCAGACGATGGCGCGCACGGTCCAATGCATAAAACTCGGCCGCGAGGCCGACGGTCTCGATTTTCCGCCGTATCCGGGTGAGCTCGGCAAGCGGATCTACGAGAACGTGTCGAAGGAAGCGTGGCAGGCGTGGCTCAGGCACCAGACGATGCTGGTCAACGAAAACCGGCTGTCGCTCGCCGACGCCGGCGCGCGGAAGTGGCTGGCCGAGCAGATGGAGAGCCACTTTTTCGGCGGCGGCTCGGCGATGCCCGCCGGGTACGTTCCGCCGAGGCCGAAACCCTGAGCCGCGCGCGATGACCGTCGCCCCGATTTCCCGCTATCCGATTCAGAAGCTCGAGGACCTGCCGGAGGACATTCAGGCCCGCATGTTCGAAGTCCAGGCCAAGGCCGGCTTCGTGCCGAACGTCTTCGTCGCGCTCGCGCGGCGGCCCGCCGAGTTCCGCGCGTTCTTCGCCTACCACGACGCGTTGATGCTGCGCGACTCGGGCCTCACCAAGGCCGAACGCGAGATGATCGTCGTCGCCGTGGCGGGCGCGAACGACTGCCTCTACTGCTTCGTCGCCCACGGCGCGATCCTGCGCATCTACGCGAAGGATCCGCTCGTCGCCGACCAGGTCGGCATCAACTACCGGAAGGCCGACATCACGCCACGCCAACGGGCGATGCTCGCGTTCGCGCTCAAGGTGTCGGAAAGAAGCGGCGAGATCGTCGACGACGACTACGCGACGCTGCGCGCGCACGGATTCGACGACGAGGACATCTGGGACATCGGCAACATCTCGGCATTCTTCTGCCTGTCGAACCGGATGGCCAACCTGATCAGCTTGAAGCCCAACGACGAGTTCTACCTGCTCGGGCGCGTGCCGAAGGTAAAGTAGGGTCAGGGCACCGGGCTCAGCCTTCGAACACGATGTGGCCGCCGACGAGCGTCATGCGGATTTTCCCCGGTACCTCGAGCCCGAGGAACGGCGTGTTCTTGCCCTGGCTCCTGAGCGCCGCCGGTTCGACCCGCCAATGCGCGTCCGCGTCGAAAATGCAGATGTCGGCCGGCGCTCCGACGGCGAGTTGCCCGGCGCCTGAGCCCAGGATCTCCGCCGGCCGTGACGTGACGCGCGCAAGGCCGGTCGCCAGCGGAATTCCGTCCTCGACCGTCCACTTCAACGTGAGCGGCAGCAGGAGTTCGAGCCCTGTCGCGCCGGGCTCCGCTTCGCCGAACGGCACCTGCTTGCCATCGTCGTCGACGGGCGTGTGATCCGAGCACGCGAGGTCGATGGTGCCATCGGCAAGCCCTGCGCGCAGCGCCGCGCGGTCGCGTGTCCCCCGAAGCGGCGGTATCAGCCGGCATTGCGCATCGAACCAGCCGATGTCGACATCGCACAGATGCAGGTGATGAACGGCGACGTCGCAGGTGACCGGCAGGCCCTCCTGTTTCGCGGCGCGAACCATCGCGACGCCCTCGGCGGTCGAAAGCCGGCACAGGTGAACGCGCACGCCGGTGCCTCGGACCAGCGCGAAGATCGTCGCCAGCGCAATCGTTTCCGCGGCCGGTGGAATCGCCGGCAGGCCGAGCCGCGTCGCGACCTCGCCATCGTGCGCGACACCGCCCCGCGCGAGGTGCGATTCCTGCGGGCGCAGCCACACGCGGTGGCCGAACGTCGCCGCATACTGCATCGCGCGGAGCAGCACCCCGGTGTCCGTCAGCGGTGCTTCCGCCTGCGAGAAAGCGACGCACCCGGCCTCCGCAAGCTCGCCCATCTCGGTCAGCTCCATGCCATGGAGGCCGACGGTCAGCGCGCCGATCGGATAGACGTGCGCCTGGTTGAGCGAGCGCGCGCGGTACTTGAGCATCTCGACGAGACCCGGTTCGTCGAGCGGCGGATCGGTGTCCGGCGGACAGGCGAGGCTTGTTATGCCACCGGCCACCGCCGCTTCCATCTCCGACTCGAGCGTGGCCTTGTACTCGAAGCCCGGCTCGCGCAGCCGCGCCGAAAGATCGATCAGGCCGGGGCACACGACGAGGCCCGTCGCATCGACGCTGCGGTTGGCGCTCCAGCCGGCCGGTGCGTCGCCGATGGCGGCGACCTTGCCGGCGGCGACGTAGAGCGATGCGACGCGGTCGACCCCGTGTTTCGGGTCGATCACGCGGCCATGTCTGATTTCGATCTTCACGTCGGAAAAGCCCTGAAAAACTTGCCCACTCAGCTTCCCGCCAGGATGCTCATCACCGCCATCCGCACGGCGATGCCGAACGTCACCTGCGGCAGGATCACGCTGCGGTCGCCGTCGGCCACCGCGGAATCGATCTCGACGCCGCGGTTCATCGGCCCCGGGTGCATCACGATCGCATCGGGCTTCGCCATCGCGAGCTTCTCCGACGTCAGCCCGTAGTGCTTGAAGTACTCTCCCGCCGAGGGCAGCAGCGCGCCCTTCATCCGCTCGCTCTGCAGCCGCAGCATTACGACGACATCGCAGCCTTTGATGCCCTCGCGCATGTCGTGGTGAACCTGCACGCCCAGCGACTTGACGGCGGTCGGGAGCAGCGTCTTCGGGCCGATCGCGCGCACTTCCGGCGTGCCGAGCGTCGTCAAGCCATGGATCAGCGAGCGGGCGACGCGCGAATGCAGCACGTCGCCGACGATGGCAACGGTCAGCTTGCGGAAGTCCTTCTTGTAGTGCCGGATCGTGAACAGGTCGAGCAGTCCCTGCGTCGGATGCGCATGGCGGCCGTCGCCGGCGTTCACCACGTGCACGTGCGCGCGGCCCGTCCGGTTGAGGTGCGCGGCGATCAGATGTGGCGCTCCCGACTGGGAATGGCGGACGACGAACATGTCGGCGTTCATCGCGACGAGGTTGTCCACCGTGTCGAGCAGCGTCTCGCCCTTGCTCGTCGACGAGACGCCGATGTTGAGGTTGATCACGTCGGCGGAAAGGCGCT
>Ga0315273_10008584_pt1 | contig 12904 bp, 10 predicted proteins | sample YL17G02_0_MG_FD_205753 | JGI IMG/M metagenome (GOLD analysis project Ga0315273, IMG submission 205753) | Sediment microbial communities from Yellowstone Lake, YNP, Wyoming, USA - YL17G02_0 | ecosystem: Environmental > Aquatic > Freshwater > Lake > Sediment | place: USA: Wyoming | collected...
AAGGCTCTCATCGCGCTGGGAAAGGCGCTCATCGAGCGATTCGGGGGCGAGGTGCCGGACCGCATGGAGGACCTCGTCACGCTCCCCGGCGTCGGACGCAAGACGGCGAACGTGCTGCTTTCGGAGTGGTGGGGGCAGCCGGGCATCGCGGTCGATACCCATGTCATCCGCCTGACGGGGCCGATCTGGGGGCTGACCGCCGAGACCGACCCGGTGAAGATCGAGTTCGCGCTCTACGAGCTGATTCCCGAGACGGACCGTGGCTTCTTTGCGATCGCAACCATCTTCCACGGGCGGCGCCTGTGCCCTGCCCGCAACCCCGACTGCCCCCGCTGCCAGATGAACTCGTTCTGCCCGAGCGCTTTCACGATCGGCGCCGCCGCGAAACTGCATGGGTCCCGGCTTTCGCCGGGATGACGATGTGTTCCGTCAATCCGGCGAAAGCCGGAACCCAGCCCGTGGGGAGGTCGGCGTCTAGCGCCGGATCTGGAGGAGCACGTCCTCGCCGAGCTCCGCGCGGAGAAAGTCCTTGAGCTGGCGGATCACACGCTCTTCGGTGAGGCGCACGGCCTCGCGGGTGACGGAGAACTTCTCCCCGATCGCCTGCAGGGTCTGAGGGTCTTCCGACAGGAGCCGGTTTTCGAGAATGTCGCGGTCCCGCTCGCCGAGCCGCGACGAGAACTGGCGGATCTTTTCCTCGAGCAACTGCTGCAGTTCGCGGCGGGCGACCTGCTCCTCTACGGAGACGTCGGGATCGGCCAGAAGCGTGATGCGGCTCGTGCCGTCCTCGCCGCCGGCGATCGGCGCGTCGAGCGCGACCTCGCCCGCTTCGAGCGTCGCCTGCACGTCGCGGACGTCCTCCTCCGACACGCCGAATCGTTCGGCGAGGAGCTTCGGACCCGTCCCGATCCCGAGCGCGTCGAGGCGCGCCTTCTCCCGCTGGAGGTTGTAGATGAGCTTGCGACGGGCGTTCGTCGTGCCCACCCGAACCATCCGCGCGTTGTCGAGCAGGTACTTGAGGATGTAGGCCTTCACCCACCACGCGGCGTAGGTCGTGAAGCGCACGCCCATTTCCGGGTCGAACTTCTCCACCGCCTGCAGCAGCCCGAGGTTGCCCTCCTGGATCAGGTCGAGCGCGTTGGCGACCGCGCGGCGGAACATCAGAGCGATCTTGACGACGAGGGAGAGGTTCGCAACGACGAGCCGGCGCGCGGCGTCGGCGTCCTTCCGGTCCCGGTAGCGGCGGGCGAGGGCCTGCTCTTCTTCCCGCGTGAGGCCGGGGATGGCCCGAACCTCCCGGATGTATCCGCCGAGCGGGTCGTAGCGGGTAATCGCGGCGGAGGAGCCTTCTTCGCGCGTCTGCTTCCGGCGCGGGGCCCGGGATCGTCGGGGACGCCCTTCCCCCTCTTCCGGCCCCTCGGCCCCCTCTATGCCTTCCGGCCTCTCCTCGGGTCCGGCAATGTCCGCCGCAGCCGTTTCGAACGGGACAGCGATCCCGGGCCCCAGGATTTCCAGTTCTTCGGAGAGGAGATCACCGTCCCCGGGTTCGAGCGGGTCGTCGGCCCCCGGGTCGAGTTCAGCCTCGGGAGCCGGCGCGGACGAATCCGGGGAAAGCGGTTTCAGCTCGGGATCGCGGCGGGATTCTTTCGTCCGGCTCCGAGGGGTGGAGCCGGCTTTCGCTTGCCTGCCCACCCCCCGGCGCGCGCGGGTACTTCGGGATTTCATCGGCTTGAAATGATGTTAGCACGCCGCCCCGATCTCGATATCCGGATGCCCGCGAGATCGAAGATTGCCGCCGGCCGGCGCGGCCGGGACCGCTCAGTCCGTGCGCTCGTCCGCGGAGACATGCGCCCACTCGCCGTGGGGCCCGTAGGCGACCCCGTACCGCTCCTTGATCACGGCCTTGAACTGCTCGGGGCTGACGTGTTTCCACTCCCCGAACGCGTCGGGGTGCTGGGAGAGCATCCAGTGAACGTCCTGCGTCAGCTCCAGGCCGAACGCGGTGTTCACGACGTAGGTCGGCGTCTCGCGGCAGTTGTCGAGCCACAGCTTCACCTGCGCGTCCAGCCGGTCGAATATCGCCTCGCCGAGAGCCGCGTCGCCCGCACCCAGGGCGGCGAACTCCCCGCCATTGGCGGCTTCGTAGGCCTCGACAAGCCGAGGGCCGACGACGCCCGACTGAATCAGCAGGCCGGCGATGTCCGAAGTGGCGTTGAAGAGCGGCTCGAAAGCGCCGTCGGGGGCCCGGCCGGCGAGGAGCCGCTCGATCGCCTCCCGCGCCGGGATTCGCCGGGCGAGGAGATCCGTCGCGGGGTCGCGCTCCAGAAGGACGTTGGCGGCGATCCGGCGGGACGAGCGATCGTAGGTGAGTTGGTTCCATGCCGGATCGTAGAAGACCCGCTCCAGCGGGTAGCCATGAGTCACCCGGCCGAGAGCGGAGGTTTTCCCCGCCGCCCCGTAGTCTGCCGTGACGTTTTCGAGAAGCGGCGCGTTTTCCTGGAGGATCGCCTTGAGACCGGGGAAGCCGGCCGTCGCCGCGTGGAGTACGCGTTCCGTCGGCCAGAATGTCCAGTGGCCGGCGCCTTCCTTGAGGATCTGGGACGAATCCTCCTGGCAAAGAACTCCGATCCCCGCGAGAAGACGGTCCAGTTCCTTCTGGATGCCCGTCTCGCCCAGCCGTCCGGCGTCCGGAGTCTTCCGCAGGTCCATCTCGTAGCGACGCCTCAGTTCCCGACGGCGGAACTTGTCGTTGCGATCCGCCCAGAACAGACACGCGGTGGACCGTCCGCTGCCGACATGTCCGATGATCGTCGTCGCGGTTCCTTCCGAGGTGAGAACCGCCACGCCGCCGCGGGCGGTGATGACGTCGACGGGCGAAAGGATCGTCATCAGCGACGACAGCACCGCGCGCCCCTTCAGTTCCTCGTGGTCGTCGGTGTTGATCGTCAGGACGATGATCTCCTCCGCAGCTTTCTGCAGCGGCCTGACCAGCAGGACGGTCGCCGGGCCGATCCCCTTCGCCAGGGGGTCGAAGAACCGCGAATCCTGCAGCTTCTGGGGCAGACCCGCGCCGACGCCCTTCTTCGCTCCCTTCAGCCGCTTCTGGAGGTTGTTCCACGCAGCGGCATCGCGAGGCAGTCCGCCCACCGAGAGAATGGTCACCGACGGGGGCTTGCGTCGCACCTTCCGGAAGCGGAATGCGAGGAGAGACGCAATCCGCACCATGTCGATATCGCGCATGTCGAAGAAGTTCAACTGCGCGGTTCGATGCAGGTGCGCCACGTTGCCGCGGTGCTGAAAGTCAATCCCGGCGCACTTGAACGACTGTTGCAGCGTGCGCTTGCCATCGAGGGAAGCGAAGAGCTTCAGCCATGCCTCCGCCTCCCGCCGGTCCGTATCGAACTCCGCGGGCGAAACGCGCGCAATGACGCGCGCCGGCTGGCCAACCGTGGCGGTGTGAAAGGAATTGCGCACAGGGCCCGCCGCCGGGTCGGCGTTGGGCACTTCGCGGACGATCAGTTCACCCCGGTCGCTGACTCCGACCTCCTCGATTCCCGCGCGGTAGCGCAGCCAGAGGCCCTTTTCCGCGATGACCGTGCCAAGCGGAATCTCCAGGCCGGCAACTGTTTCCGGTTCCTCCCGCGACAGGGCGGCGAGCTCCGCGGGGACGATCCAGGGACCGATTTCCTGCTTCAGCGTGGCATCGTAATGGTGAATCCGGCGGCCGACGTCAGCCAGAGAGCGGCCCGATTTCTGTAGCTTGTCGAAGTCGAGAGCGGATTCATGGACCAGGATGGTCCGGCGCCTACGGTCCCGAAAGACCTTGCGCTCGTTGCGAGCCTGACCCTCGCGCAGGAGCTTGTCCAGGGCCACACGCACATCCTGGCGCTTGACTGATTGAGCGGAAGTCATTGTCTTTTAAGGAGTTATAGTGTTCATGGGAGCCTGGATTCCGGAAAAGGGGGTCATCATATAGGAAGCGGGAGGTCAATACAAGAAAGCATGGAATCGCACTCCCTCCGGACCATTGATGGCGATGCGGCGTTGCGCGACGCACGGCGCCTGTCGTTTGCCCGGTTTCCCGGCACGGAAGAAGAGGCGCGGGCGCGGCGGATCATCTCCGACGGGCTCCGCCATCTGGGTTATTCGGTCGAGGAGCACTCGTTTCGTTACGATTCCTTCCCGGCCGACCTCCTGCGGCGTCTGTCCCCTCTGTTGCCCGTCGCCCTGATCGGCGGATTCGCCCTGCTTCTCCCCCGCGTTTCGATCCTGGAATGGCTTGCCCTCACGGTGGGGCTGCCCATGGCGCTTCTGCTTCTGCGCAGGCCGTGGCTGGAGCGACTGTTTGACGGCGACCGGGAGGCTTCGGCGAATCTCCTCGCAAGGCGACCCTGCGGGAATGCCGGGACGGCCCGGCCGGTAATACTGTTCGTCGCGCATGTGGACAGCAAATCCCAGGCCCTTTCGCTCGTCCTTCGCAGTCTGCTCGCCACGACGCTCCTGATCAGTTCAGCAGTCGGATGGCTGCTCATCGGGCTCGACGCCGCGGCTTTCCGCATCGGTGCCCCCTTCAGCCTCGTCGCGATCTGCCTTGTGCTTGCCGGATGCGGCCTTCCCCTCGCGCTCAACAGGAACGGAAACGACTCCCCCGGCGCTCTCGACGATGCGGCGGGCTGCGGCGTCTTGATGGAGCTCGCCCGCGTCGTGAAGGACGCGCCCGATCTGCCGTACGAGCCGGTCTTCGCTTTCACCGGTGCGGAGGAAGTCGGGATGGTGGGTGCCGCCCGGCTCGCCCGCCAGCTCGGCGGGGAAAAGACCGAAGCCTGGCGCTTCGTGAACTTCGACGGACCCGGCGCCGGATGCGGCCTTCTTGCGCTGACGCACGGGCCGGCAGGCCGAAAGGTGGCTTCAGCGGCCCGGTCCGCGTCCTCCGATTGCGGCGTCCCAATCCGCTTCGCCCGGCTGATTCCCGCCGCCGGCGTGGACGGAGTTCCCCTCGGCGCCCGCGGCCTTTCGGGCGTCACGCTGCTGTCGGCCTCGACCGGCCCCGCCGTCCGCGCCGTTCACCGCCCCGGCGACCGATGGGAGAACCTCGAGCCGCGTGCCCTCGAGGCAGCAGGCCGGCTCGCCCTCGCCCTCGCGCACCGCCTCTCCGACGAAAGTTTTTCGTGAAAAACGGGGTCAGGCATCTTTTCCGAAACTGTCTCTGACCCCTTTTTTCTGGCAAGGAGCCGGCTGGCGGCGTCGAGGGCCGCGCGGAAGACGACCCCGCCCGTCAGCGAGCGCCGCCGGGCGCCGTCGCTCCCGTCCCGCCGGGCGTTGCGGGCGTCTTCTGCTGAGCGGCCCGATTCGCCCGCTCGCGTACGATCAGTTTTTCGGCCTGTGCCGCCTCGGCGGTCCCCGGCGCGAGCGACACAACCTGCTGGAGGTATTTGGCCCCGCCTTCGTCCCGCAGCGCGAAGCGCACGGTTCCGCCCATCAGGAATGCCTTCACGTAGCGGGGGTTGCGGTTGAGGGCCTGGTCGATCCAGTCGCGCGATTCGGTCATCTGCTTCCACGCCTGTTCGCCGTTGCCGGCCTTCTGGCTGTCCAGCGCCCGGCGATACATCAGGAGGCCCATGCCGTAATACGGCGTCGGGTAGCTCGGCCGCATGCCGAAGGAGTTCCGAAAGCACTCCTCCCCCTTGTCGTACCGGCCCTGGTCCATATAGACGTTGCCCAGGTTGTTCAGCGCCGTGGATCGGCCCTCCACGTCGTAGATGATCTTGGGATTGAGCGCGAGAAGGTATTCCCGCTCGGCGATGTCGTCGAGCTTCTTGCGCTCTTCGGGGCTGCTCCACGGCAGCTTGTCGTTGGCGAGCCCGAGGTGCAGGTGCGGCAGCCCCTGGTGCGGAGCCTTCGAGACCGCGTCCTGCCAGAAAAGGATGTCGTCGTGCCAGGTTTCGTTGCGGATGGAGGTGGACCACGCGAAGGCCGAGAAGACCGCCACGCCGGCCGTCGCGATCGCAACGAGGGCTCCTCGCGCGGCAGCGGGGCCCGTCCGCTCGCGGACCTTCTCGATCAACAGGCCGCCGAGCCATCCGGCGCCCAGGCAGGCCGCGATGGACGGGATGTAAAGGTAACGCTCCGCCACCGGCGCTTCCGAAATGTCGAACATCGCGATCGCGAACGACGGGGCGATCGTCGCGAAGAACAGCGCCGCGAGGGCCGGGATCATCCGCGCCCCCTTGCGCCGCGCCAGCAGGAACAACCCCACGCCCCCGGCGATAGCCGCGAGGCCCACGATGATCGTCAGGGCATCGTGCGGCACGTCTGCGACGAAGGCGTTGAGGTTCGTCGGAACCGTCACCTTGCGGACGTAGAAGCCGATGGCCCCGACGAGGTCCAGGACCATCTCGAAAAGCTTGTCCTTCTGGGCCTGCAATTGCGTGGAGAAGAGCAGCGTGGAGAAGCTTTCATTTCCACGCACGCCCCGGTGCAGGTCCGAATAGCGCATGAACCAATAGATGATCGTCGCCGCCGCGAACGGCCCATACCGCCAGGTCCAGGGCGCCGTGCGACCGCCTGCTGCCGACGGGACCGCGCGACCGACGCTGCGGCCCTTCGCCCGGCGGGCGTCGGCGTCCTTTCCCGCGGCCGCAGCGGCCGCCGCCGGCTGGGTGAGGCCGAGGGGCACGAGATCGAGAGCGGGAAGGGCGAGCAGGGCGGCGATACCGGTTTCCTTCGCCCATAGGCCGAAGAGAAATGCCGCGGCCGCGCCGATGAACCACCCGATGCCGCCCCGGATCCGTCCTGTGAGGTACAAAAGTAAAGCCGGGAGGAGGCCGAGCGAGGCGAGCACGTCGGACCGGCCTGCCATCCAGCAGACCGACTCCGTGTGGATCGGGTGAACCGCGAACAGCAACGCCCCGGCAAGCGCGGCCCACTCCCCCCACTTCCGCGAGCGGAACAGCAACCGCCCAAGGAAGAAGACGAGGATCGTGTCGATCGTGTGGTAGATCACGACCGAAACGTGGAACGGGTTGATCGCCCCCTTCGGCAACTCCATCGGCCGGGGGCCGGTGAACATCCGGTCAATCATGTAGGAAACGACCACGACCGGCCGGTAGTAGAAGATCCCGAACTGTGGAATGTCCTGAGGCGGAATGAAGGCGTCCTTCACGGACTTGAACGCCACCATCTGCTGCTCGAGGACGATCGGGTCGTCCCAGATGAAGCCGTTGTCGAAGGTGCTGACGTAGCAGAAAAAGGCGCTGGCCCCGGCGGCCGCGGCGAGAAGCGCCGTGAGTACTCTTCGATGCATCCGGATCTCCTCGGGCGGATCTCCTCGGGCGGATCTCCACGGGATTTTTCGGGCGAAACGTGGATCTTACCCGGATGGGGCATCCCCGGCCACTGGGCGCGGCGGGCTGGACCGGCTGGCAGGGGGGACCACTGTGGGGGAATCTTGCCGCGCCTCCTCCTGGACCGGCGCGGCTAAGTTTCCGGGGTCCGCGGCCCGGTGATGATCTCCCGGGCGCGAGCGATCACGTCGTCCACCACGATCCGCCGCATGCACTCCACATCGTAGGGGCAGGGCGGGGTGTAGCCGTAGCGTGTGCAGGGAGAGCAGGGCAGCGCCTTGTGGACCGCCTGGTAGCGCAAGCTGGCGGGCGTCCACTTCTCGAGGATCCCCGATCCGAACAGGTGCACGGTGGGTGTGCCCACCCCGTAGGCGATGTGGAGGGGGCCGGTGTCGCTCGAAACGTACAGGTCCGCTAGTGCGATGACCGCCGCGGTGCGGGCGAGGCTCGCATCCCCGGCGATGCTCACGACCCGGGCCGGGTCGAAGCCCGCCACGACGCGCCGGGCCGTCGGAACATCCCCTGCCCCGCCGATCACGACCACACGCATTCCCTGCTCGGTGAGCCAACGGACCAGCTGCCGGTACCGCTCCGGATCCCACCGCCGCTGCGGCATGCTCGCACCCGGCGAGACGACCGCGACCGGCTGCGGGGCGGCGCGACTTTCCGATCCTCCCGGGGCGCGGCCGAGAAGCCCGCGCGCCCACGCGAGGTGTTCCTCCGCGACCGGAAAGAACGGTCGCTCCTGGTCGAAGGGCACCTCCCGCCCGGTCAGCTCGCGCGCGAGGGACAGAAACGAGCGCACCTCGTAGACCTGGTCGCTGTAGCGGACACGGTGCGTGAAGAGGCCCCCGCGGCCCTGCGTGTCGAAGCCGGCGCGCACGGGCGCGCCGGTCAGCCAGGTCACGATCGCCGAGAGAAAATGATACTGCTCGGTGTCCACGACCAGGTCGTATCGGCGGCGGAGCACTTCCGCCAGCTCGCCTCCGAGCCGGCGATCGTAGGCCCAGGCCCGGTCCACGACCGAGTTCGCGGCAAACAGGCCGACGTTCCGCCGCTCGGCGAGCACCTCGAGCCGGGCTTTCGGAAACGCGGCGCGCAGCGCTCCGAGCAGCGGAAAAACCAGGACGGCGTCGCCGATTCCGCCCGGGCGGATGACGAGGATGCTCGTGACCGGGTCGGGGAGAATCCCCTCGCCGGGGCGGGAGTGGCGCTTTCGGCGGTGAAGGAAAAACCGGTAGAGGGTCCGCCCGAGAACCCGGTCCGCCCCCTTCAGCAGCCGCACCGTCGCCGCGCCCATGGATCAAGGAAGATACTGCATTGACCGGGCGCGGAAAAGCGACCCGCGGTTTCCGGAATCTTTTCGCCTGTTCTCGATTCAAACCGGGCGTAGGTTCTGGCAACGCGGCAAGGGTCCGCGACATCCTCTCCGGCATTCAGGGCGGGTGTCGGTGGGGCGGCTCCCGCGACGGATGGCGGCCGTCGGGCAGGGAGTGCCGGTCCGCGGGGTGGAGCGAGCCAAACAGGAGCGGCCGGGGCTGTACGATCAAACCAATCACTCGGCTTCGGGGAAGGGTGGCTTCATCACCCAGCAGGGGACGACCATGGTCCCGACGGCGTTGGGATCGGTGCCCGAGAGTGGGTGTTGTCCAACCCCGCACATCGCAGCTAGAATGACATCAATGAATCGCTCCGCCTACCCGACGCGCGTGATCCGGCCCGGCGAGCGCGAACCGACGGCCGATGATGCCGCGACCACTCCCGAAGAGCGATTCGATATGATGTGGCCCCTCGTCGTCGACACGTGGGCCTTCATGGGGAAGCCTCTCGATGAATCCAGACTACAGAGACATGTTGTCCGCGTTGTCCGCGGAAAACGTTGAGTTTCTGGTGGTCGGCGCCTACGCGCTGGCGGTCCACGGCCTGCCGCGGGCGACGGGCGACATTGATGTCTGGATTCGTCCCACACCGGAAAATGCCGAGCGCGCCTTCAGGGCTCTGAAGCGTTTCGGCGCTCCGCTGCACGATCTCACCTCGTTGGATTTCTCCCGTGAGGGAACCGTCTTTCAGATCGGTGTCGCGCCCCGGCGGATCGATCTGCTCACCGCGATCGATGCGGTTTCCTTCGATGAAGCCTGGCCCGAACGGGCCTCGGTGACGGTTGGCGCTCTCGCCGTTCCGGTGATCGGGCGGGCCGCCCTGATCAAGAACAAGAAGGCCACTGGCCGGACACGCGACCTCGCCGACGCGGAACAGCTCGAGCTGATCGACTGAAGGCGTCGATCGGGCGCCACGAACGCCCCCGAGGTAACCCCGGCGGCAGGGCGGTCCGACCCCCGCCGGGGCCGCCCAGTCCCCTCGGCTTGCCGTCTCGCCGCAGTTGCATAGGTTATCCCTGGGGTCCATTCCGGCCTCCGCCGCGCGTCGCGGGGAGGCGTTGGCGCAGGATCGTCGGGGAAGAGGTGGAAAAATCGTGGCTACCATCATTGATAGACAGCCCCAGGCATCCGGAGAGGGGGGAGGCTCGGGCCCGGCCGGCGCAGCCGGTGCGGCCGCACTCGAGGAACGCAGCCCCGAGCTTGCCGAGCGCCTCTTCGAGATTCTCCTGTGCAGCGTGGATCTCGATGGGGGAAAGCTCGATGTGGAAATGCGCCGGCTCGAACGGGAACACGGGGAGGCGGCCTACGCGGAGCTGATCTACCTGCTCTCGAGCCTCCGATTCGAGCCGCAGGAAGCGCACGGGCATTGGCAGGCGATCCTTGAACACGGCGAGGAACTTCACGGCCGGCTCGGCACGTTCGTGGACTGCCGTGTCTCCATGGTCAGCTACTTCGTCCACGCCAACCGGAGACTGGAGCACCCGAGAATCGTCGAGCTTCGGATCTTCGAGCGGACCCGGAAAAGCGCCTTCCGCGACGAGCTCACGGGGCTGCACAACGACCGGTTCTTCGCGGAGTTCCTCGATTGCGAGATCCGCCGGGCGAGACGGACCGGCGCGCCGCTGTCGGTGGTGATGGCGGACTTGGACGATCTCAAACCGATCAACGAGCGCTTCGACCACGAGGCGGGCAACGAGGCGCTGTCGGCCGCCGCGCAGGTCTTCCAGCACAGCATCCGCCCGGAGGATTTCGCCGCCCGCTACAGCGGCGAGGAGTTCGTGCTGATCCTCCCCGGCACGCCGAAGACCGGAGCGAGGATCGTCGCCGAGCGGGCTCGTGTCGAAATCGAGCGGCTCTCGCTCCCCTGCGGCCCCCTGACGGCGAGCCTGGGAATCGCGACCTACCCGGCCGACGCGGCGACGGCGGCCGATCTCGTCCGATGCGCCGACCGGGCGCTCTACGCGGCAAAGAACGCCGGGAAGAACCAGGTGGAGATGTACGGGCAATGCCGCAGGTCCTACCGCCGTGTGCCGGCGACGCTCCATGGAACGATCCGGCGCCTGACGGAGGCGACCGCCTCCTTCGAGACGATCAATGTGAGCGAGGGGGGAGTCCGTGTCGTGACGGATGCCGACTTGCCGGTGGGGTGCCTTGTAGAGGTCAGCCTTGCCCTCCCGGACGGCGGACCGGGACTGACCACGGCCGCCCGGACGGTGGATACCGCCCCCCACCGCGAGGGAGGCTTCGAGGCCGCGTTTCGTTTCGTTGATATCCCGCTGGGCGAACGTTCGCGCCTTTCGGACATCGTCTCGACCCTGCAAGAGCCGCTCTCGGATCCGATGCCCGACCCGTGCGGCTGATTGTTGCAGCCTGCGAGGCCTTCATTCGTCCCTGCCCCTTGCCCCCTTCCGGGGGCCTTCACCAAACAGATCCCCGACCTCACTGGAGCGGTCGGGCCGCGGCTGCCGTGAGTCCGTCGGAGTCATGACCACCCCCTGAGGGGGTGCCGTCAGCCCGACGGGCTCCTGTGGACTTCTCTCCCGAATCCAGTAGAATTTTTCGACCGCACGCTGGATCATCGCCGCATTCTGTTCCAGGCAGTTGGGGCTAGTGTCATGCGTCTAGCGCTTCTCGACAACGGCGAATCTTTTTCATGATGCTCGACGCGGTTGCCGTCCAAACGAAGGAGCGCGGGTTCTTGTTGTTCTCTCGGAGGTACGCATTGATCATCTTGATGAGTGCGGGAACGCTTCGGAACGTCCCGCGGCGAATCTGTTTGCGTGTGATCTCCGCAAACCAGCGCTCCACCAAGTTGAGCCACGACGAGCTGGTCGGGATGAAGTGAAGATGGAACCTGGGGTGCACCTCGAGCCACTGATTCACAACGGAATGCTTGTGCGTCCGGTAGTTGTCGAGAATCATGTGGATCTCGCGCCGGCGCGGTGTCGCCTCATCCAAGCACGTTGAGCGCCGCGAAGAGTGTGGTCGTCCCGTGCCGGATGTAGTCGTGAGTCTGCTGCGCAGGAATCCCCAGTCTCATCGGAAACATCGACAGCGAGGGTGTTGTTCGATCGACCTTCCGCGGCGGCAAGAACGATGCGGGCGCGGAGCGCCACCCGCTGCTGGGTTCGGCCGCTGCGGACGAACGACTCGAGGAGTTCTCTATCCGGTGTCGTGACACGCAATGCTTTGGCTGATTTCCACATGGCGAGGCCACGATTCGCCGCGCTGAGCGACGGCACGCGTTCTTTGATCGATTCCTATGCGATCGTGTATTTCACCGGGGCGGAGTCCGCCGCGAGGCCCCACGGAGGGGTCGTCGAGACCCGCAGCGTGCGCGTCCTCGGCGTGACACAGGCGGTCGCGGGATACAAGGCCGTCCCCGGCGTAGCCGACGAGCTTTGCTCCATCGTCCACGGGCCGATCATCGGGCTCGCCGCCACGAGCGAGGCATGCCCGACCGGCGCCGTCGAAAACGGAGCGTTACGGGGAGAAGGATTCGCCGATGCGGCGTTCACCGAATCACGGCTCGCCGCGCTCCTCCGCGGTCCGAGGAATTTCTCCGTTCTCTACGTGGGAACACATTTCACCCTGCGCCCCGGAAACTCCCTCCTCTTCTTCCTTCTGCTGGGGGACAGCTCGAAGCTCACGCTCGACCGGCTGAGCGCAATGGATTTCACCGGCATTGACCTGCTGACGATTTCCGCCTGCCAGACTGGGCTCGGGGGAGCCGTGCTCGAGGACAGCCGGGAGGTTGAAGGTCTCAGCGCCCTCGTCCAGAGGCGCGGCGCTCACCGGGTCGTTGCAAGCCTCTGGGAAGTGGAAGACCGGAGCACCTCGAAACTCATGCGGGACATGTATCGCGCGATCGCATCTCCGCGCTCCGACGTTCCCCGCGCCCTTCAGCGCGCGCAGATCTCCCTGCGCGCGAGCGGCCCCGAAGGCCGGCATCCGTACGAGCACCCGTACTACTGGGCCGGCTTCGTCCCGTCCGACGCGGCGCCGTAGCCGGCCGCGACCCTCTCCGTAAGCCTCCCGCCGGTGAACTGTCCCCCACCCGCCGCGCCCGTCGTTCCGAGCGGCCGGCGGGCACGGCCGGGAGATAGCGCTTTGCGCGCCGTGCATCCGACGGCATCACTCGCCGGTGTGCCGTCCGCAGCGGTCCACGGCGCGGACACGGTA
>Ga0315273_10008585_pt1 | contig 12903 bp, 14 predicted proteins | sample YL17G02_0_MG_FD_205753 | JGI IMG/M metagenome (GOLD analysis project Ga0315273, IMG submission 205753) | Sediment microbial communities from Yellowstone Lake, YNP, Wyoming, USA - YL17G02_0 | ecosystem: Environmental > Aquatic > Freshwater > Lake > Sediment | place: USA: Wyoming | collected...
TCATTGTACTTAGCAAATTTCTCCCAGCTAAATGGCTCATTTAAATTTTTTTGTATTTGTTTAGCAAAACGAAGCGGATCATCTGAATCTGGTTCAGATCGAATCCAGTCCAAAAATTTCTTAAAAAGTTTCAAGATTCTAAAATAAACCTTGTTTTATGTTCTTCGCACGATTCTAAAGGAGTAGAATCCGGAACTCGAGCGTCCCGAATTGTTATTGCTAAAGATGGAATTTCCATTCTACATTTTAAACAAACAAATGCTTTTTCAAGTGATTCAATGTTTAAATCAGAATAAATTTTTCTGTTTTTTTTCTTTATCGGAGTCCAACAAGTCGCAAAAACATGGCCCCCGAAATCATCTATTTTTTCAAGTGGATGAAGTTTAACCTGAGTCTTAATAGAAAGATCCCCATGAATAGTTCTTTCATCATAATTACTCATTGAATTTTGAATCGCTTTTGTTGTCAACTTTCTAATTTTTTTCATATTAACTATTAACAACATCCTCTGTGTTCAAATCATCAATAAAGAACTGATATGACCCAAATCTATAGTCGTTCGTACACCAATTAATAACTTCTTCTTTATTTTTAAACTGAACCATTATTCTATGACTAACATCAGTCACTTGGTTATATCTAGAAACTATATAAACACTTACATATTCAGTGTCTTTGGTGCTTTCAGGGTTATAATCGGGTCCAAAATCAATTGCATAACAAATTTTTTCTTCAAAAGACAGAAGAAATTTTCTTGCATAAGGAAAACTATCAAGATCTATCGTAAAGGGGGAGCAATTTTTCTCAATCATCTCTTTGAAAAATTGAAGTTTTGTTTTAATTATTCTTGCTTGTTCTTTATTAAGACGAACAAATTCTGAAATCCCGGAAGCTTTCGTTTTGAGAAAATTTCTTCTTCTATTTCTACTTCTTCTATTTTCAAGATAAATTTTTGGGACCCGAAGTTCCTGGTATTTGTCATTTCTTAGTTTTAGAATAGAAATCTTTGAAAAAATATTTCTAGTCTTTTCTTGTGTTTCATTATATTTTTCGATCCAATATTCGAGATTTTTCATTTAAATTATAGGACTGGGCCTTATTATCTATTCTCCCAGGCCCAAGGGAGTACCAATCCTTCTTAGCAAATTAGTCGATTGGCGTCTAAATTAATGAGTTAACGTTCTTGCAGACGCTTAGTACCGAAGCACTAAGAACCAAATTTACATCAATAAAAGGTAAACTTACGATTCCGAAGATTTCGATGCAACCCCAGACAGTTTACTCATAAGAGTGGCTGCAAGACCATCGAGACTTCCGCCTCCGCTACCAACAACAAGGATTTGCGGCATGATCTGGACTTTCCCATCCGCAATGGCCTTCACAACATTGACGAGGGCGGTAGCTTCAGCTCCAAGAGCGTCCTTTTGGCTATTGAAGGCGACGCCTTCAGCCTTACCTACCGCAGTGATTCTCGCGGCTTCAGCCTCGCCAGTCGTCTTCGTGTAATAAGCGGCACCATCAGCCTCTTTCTTCTTCGCGTCGGCGGTGTGTTGGGCAATTTCGATACCGACCTTGGCAGCAGCTAGGTCCTTCTGCTTATCGGCGGTACCACGGGCGGCTTCCATTTCTATACGGCGATCTTCGGCCTTCTTCTCCTCGTCAAGCATCTTCACCTTCTGGGTGGCGAGCTCGCGTTGGGTGAGAACATCGACGAGGGACTGTGGAAGGACGACGTTCTGAATGTACGCGCCACGGCACTCGACACCGTAATCGGACAATTTGGAACGAATATGGGCATCCGCGGCCTCTTGGACCTTCTGGCGAGTTTCGATGAACTCCGTTGCCCGCATTGACTGCACCTTGTCACGGAAGTGATTCCCGACTGCTGGCCGCATTACCTCAGTGACGAGCTTCTTGACTGATCCAACGCTGGATATAACCTCAGGAGCCCTGGTGTCCGGAATATGAATTTGAACCTGGAGATCTATGATGAACTCGAATCCTTCACAACTCTTGGCATCGATCGGGTTCAAATCTTCATCAAGACCGTGATCTCCATTCCTTTTGCTCCAGTTCAGAGTCATGATGGAGGTCGGGACAATTTCGGGATTGAACACGTGCGGATTTAGAGCATACTTGCCGGTTCTGAGAGATTCTCGCCAAATACCGCGACGACCGGGACGAACGAGCATCCCAAATTTGAAGGCATCCCCGGAGACGTCTTGAGTTGCCATACCAACATATGACTTGATGACAGCGACCTGTCCTTGCTCGACTACGAGCATCGGAGCGACTTCGAGAGATACGAGGAAGGGGTTCAGGGCGTATTCGCCGCAAAGCAAGACGTCATACTGGAGACCGATACAACCTCCGGCATCCAAGAAAGCTTGATAGTCTTGAAAGTTATTATGCTTATCATTCTGACTTGAGAGAAGAGCTTCGATGATAGCAGCGTCCTTTTGATCCTGAATGGATTCGATATCAGCGAAGCCGCCGAGACGGCACGCGATGGCATCGGCGGGAAGTGGCGGTCCCTCATTGGTCTTCACAATGCCAACTTGGTCCATGGGGACGCGCTTGAGCTGGAAGTCTTCCGACTTAAGGCCGAATGAGGCAACCTTGAGATCTCTATCACGCGCAAGTCTTGCATACTCCTCGATGACGGGGAAACCGAAGACGTTGGAAGCGGTCAAGACGAGGAAGGCGACAGGATGAACAGGGATGACGGTCCCGGGCGGTAGAACCTGGCGTTGGACACCTTTTTGTCCGCCACCTTTAAGGAAAGCCTGAATGTCCGTGAATTGTCCGAACTCCGATTTGTAAACGCCAGACTTCCAACCGGCCTCAAGTGGGAGACCAATCTGGGAAATTACGACACCAATCTGTCCTGATGGGATTTGAACCCAGGCATGCTTTTCCACACTGCTCAATGGCCAGAGGCAGAAACGGACCCCTGGCATCAAGAGGTCAAGCTGGAATCCTGCTTCTCCGGCAAAGGAAATCGGATTCCCAGGATCTGTCTTCGCCGTACCCATCCTCCGGTTCACAAGCCCAACTTCAGTTGGTCCAATAAGATAAACCGATTTCAGAAAGATTAAAATAATCACCGCAGTAGCCATTGCAGGCGCTATGTATTGTGAATACTCAGCAAAAATGTTCATCATGTTCATTGTTTTCAGTTTTCTGTCTTTGTTTGGGTTTCAGTCACTTAGAACCAATTTACATCTGATTCTATATCATGAATATTAGTGAACCCGCCGAGGGTAGCCTCCCCGGCGGGTTCGTTTGTCGTCTTCTGCGTAGCATCCACGACGTTTAAAATGTGGAATCAGATTTTACGTTGAGCGCCTTACGGTTGGGCCACGTCCCAGCTATGAATCATAGAATGACTTTGGTTCATAGCTGGGACGCTGGGAGTTGAACCCAGATCTCTCTCCATGGTTCCACACTGTTTGATTGAATGCTTGACGACAATTGATGAGTCTGGAGTGATAATTTCAAATTGGACCGTGTGCGCCTTTACCATTTGGCCACCCCCGAACTAAACAAGCATTTGACCGTATTTGTTTAGTTCGGGGGGCTTGACTCGAACAAGCAATGGGCTTTCGCCCACACACAAATCCTATTCAGTTTCTCGTTTCAATTTGAGTTTGAGTTTGCACTCAAAATTACCTTACATTTGTAAGGGTTTAGTTGTTTGCGAAGAGAAAATTGAAAACAGAACTTCCAATTTTCTGATCTTCAGCCTCAATCGAGTTCGCTTCCTCACGGGCGAACTTAACCGCCTTCTGGAGCTTCTCCACTCGGACGACAAGCTCGTTCACACGCTTCGCAGGAAGAGCCCCAGAGAACTTGATTTGAGTCCAGTTCCCAACGACAATATCCTCATGAACAACGTCAACTTGAGCCGGATGTTCTTTGGTTGCCTCATACTTGACGAATGCACGTGGAATCTTCTTCGTCTTGGTTGTTTGAGTAGGCTCAGAAGTCCAAGAATCCGAATTTGGATCGAATTTCCAACTCTCCGATGCATCGAGCGTTGGAAGCTTCTTGACGAACGTCATCATATCCACCAATTGCTTCTCCAAGAAAAGCAAATATGTGACAGGAACGTTCGAAAGAAGTTTCTTCCCATCAACAACGACGTCCGCTGATGCCTTGCAGTTCGTCCAATCCTTAGTGGCCACAATATCAAAATAGCCAGATAATATGTCGGCCGTTTTGCGAATGATAGATTCAGCGTTTGCCTGAATCTGAACCTTCTCTGGTGCAAATTTTTCACCAGCATCGTCAAGAGGCTGGTAAGTTCTAGTCAAACCCGTAAATGATGCGGGTTTCTGAAGCTCATGATGAGATTCAGAAAGTTCCTGGAAAGAACGGGTCTTCAGTCCCTTTTCAACAGCAATGATTTGGTTCGCTTTTGCCATGGGGGTCACTTCTCTTTCTAGTTTGGGTTTCAGTCTCAGATTCGTTTCAAATTTACACTTAAAACATGTTATTCTTGAAAACCGAAGATTGCTTCATAAGTACGTGCAAAATTCTCTAGAGAATCTTTATCAGAGTTAGGAACATTCATGGCAAAAGCTCTCATGAGGGGAGCATCCCCATATTTCATCACAACATAAGCAAGCTTTTTAGTGTTAGCCCCAGGAACGTTCATGGCAAAGTGATATGCAGCTATTGCATCGTGTGAATTTATTACTATCCTTTGAAGTTTTTTAATATCAATATCTCGACTGTTCCATCTAGTGGCAAAAACAGCCGCTGCATGACCTATAGACGTCAGATGTTTTTTCGCATATATATACCTAGGGGCCCAATATTGATCAGGATCATTACCGGAGAGAATTTGAAGGTACCATTTCTTTATTCTCTTAGTCATTTTTGGGCGAGACATAGGTGATCTCCAGAACTAAATTGAAATAGATTATTAATCAAGAGAGATAAGTATGAGTGATATATCCAAGCGAGTAGCCGCCCGTTACATAAAAGCCCATCAAGGTGAAGAACCCCATGATGAGGCATTGGAACATATGGGACAGCAAGAACAACAAGCTATTCCTAAATCCGACACTGGGAAATCTATGGTAAAGGGTATGCTAGAAAAAGCCATGGAAGCCTTTGAAAAAGGCGACGATGCTAAATTCAAATCGATAATCACTAAAATTAGTGAACATCCGTAATATCGTCACTCAGTTTGATTTGCGGATGGGGTGAGATTCGAACTCACGGAACCCTTGCAGGTTCGTCGGTTTTCAAAACCGATTCCTTCGGCCACTCGGACACCCATCCAATCCGATTTTACCAGCCCTACGACTCGTTATCTACAGTTAGATAACGAGGTATCACTCGTTCTCGTTCTTCTCTTTAAGTTGCTTAAGACGCTGCCAAGTATTATCGGTCAGGACCGTAGAAATCAAGTTCTTAGCGGCCGAATGGGCCTCCAAAAGCATCTTGCCCATCGGGGCCTGTCCAAGTTCCTTGCGATCCACCTTCTTAATCTTCCGAGAGAGTTTCTCGGCACTACTGAAGATGCGGTTCTGATGGGGAATCACATCATTGTGCATAGCGTCAGCCGCCCCGGTAGTAGCCCGAACTCCAATCTTTCTCTTTGACTCGAGACCCTTACCATAATCATCCCAAAGAGTCTCCCTGGCCTTCGCGACAGAGTGTTTAATGAGCTCCAGTTGATTCTTCTTCGGAATCACCGTGTCGGAATTCTTGAATATTGCCTTTGCGGCATCTTGATAAGTAAAGAAATCGAGAGGAGCCTTATTAGCCCCCTCATTCAGAAAATGGGCTAGCCTCTTGAAAACGGGGAATTTTCCGGTTGGAGGCTTGTATCCGTTAACTATTGATTGGACTCTTCTGTTTATCATTTGGACGTTCCATTCCTTCTATTTTTTACACGCAACAATTGGAAATTTACATCGAAACCGATTATATTACTTCTGACCATTTTGTTGGACATATTCTTCTATTAATCTATAGGCAGATACGACCTCTTTAAATTTCCATTCCATATCAGGCCCATGGATATCTGGGTGTGAATCTTTAGCCAATTTCCTGAAATTCTTTTTAACTTCATCCATATTATATGGAGATTTCACACCAATGATAGAACAAGCTTCTTCAATTTCAGATTTTCTTATGTTTTTAACTAATGGGGTTTTTGCTTTAGCCTTGTTTATTTTAGATCCATAATCTCGGATTAAAATCTCTATATCAATAATAAACTCTGAAATGATTCCATATTTTAAAATTTCGTCTACTTCTGCAGTCTCGTTTTTGATAAATTCAATCATAGTAGCTTTGAACGAGTTCCATTCATTTGGAACTTCCCTATCAGTTTCAACTTCTCGAACTTTAGAGTTCACTCCAATATTTTTCCTAAAATATTTTCCTTCTTTGGTTTTTGAAAGAAAACCAATTTTTTCATAGTTATTTATTTCTATTTTAATAATTTCAGAAAGAGACGAATTGATATCAGATTTTTCTTTAGCCTTTTTAAGTATATTTTTAGCTATGCTAACAGGATAATTTTCCTTATCAACTTTTTTCCAAAGTTCACTGACATCTTCTCCTGACAGAAATAAAAACTGCCGATTTCTGATACCGAACGCACTGATATTTAATACTGACGCTAAAGAACGGGCCATTCCTTCCTTATGAGAATTTATTTTGAATTCTACGCGCTTTCGCCAAATTTTATCTTCTATTTTGGCTTTTTCAAATTCAGTTTTAGAACTCTTCCATTCATTAATTAAATCATCTAAATTACTCGATTCAATTTTTATCTCTTCAATTTTTATCTCTTCAATTTTAGATTGTTTAATATTTAATTTTAAATCATTTTGTTTCTTTTCTCGTCTTTTTCTTGCGTTAATTCGAGCTCGATTAGAAGAAATAGGTTCTTCCTTCTTCATATGCTTCATTATCACATAAGTTACTTCTTCATACGAACCTCTTGCGTGAGAAACACATTCTTTAATCAAACCGTTTTTAATTTTTTCGTCAAAAACTTCTTGAAAAACTATTTCCAATGATTTTTCTTCTGTTATTCGTTTTTTTGCTTCTTCTAATAAACTGAAAACAGTTCCGAGAGAAAAACGTTTCTTGTCAAGAAAATCCCATATCGATTCGATATCGATTAATTTCAAAGATTTACGGAAACGAACATCTTTATATCCAGTATCAAGAAACACATACATTTCTATATCAGGAACTCCATACTCATTTCTTAGAGTTTCCTCTAAAATAGCTTTTTCTTTGTGAGATTTCGATAGTTTATGAAGTTCTTCTATCAATTTTATGTTTTCTAATTTATTTTTATGAACTTCCTTACCTTTCTCAGTTAATTTATATAGGTCCCCACTCTTTTCAATCAAATTTTGTTCAATCAAATCATTTGAAAAAGAATGTGGTACTCCACCGTAATGATTGGAACCACTCCATTCAGAAGTGGATCGGCTTAAATGATCTATCCACTTATAATGATTAGCTATTAAATTTCCCATTATTTCTTTTCTAGTTTTTCAATTTTCATATTTTGATCATTAACTAATTTTTTCAAATCTTTGATTTGTGATTTGAAATCTTCCATAACTCCTAGTAATTCTGACATGAATTTCTCAATCGAAGATGGTTCAGCTTGATCTTTGATAGGTGACATTACATTTTCAAGCTCTTGGATAGCACGTATTTTTTCTTCTTCAGATATTTCGTCACCAATTTTATGTTCATAATCTGGGAAACAAACCTCAATCAGCTTTTCTCTATCAAGAAGGGTTGAAATATTTTCCTTATTACCCATCCATTTCGTTGATCTTCGATCCCCGACTTTTTCTAAATAATCGAAATCACGCAAGTTTCTTAATATTTTTTGTTGTCTAAAATTAGGTATGTAACCCCTTCTAAATAAAAAAGATCTTTCATAAGAATTGTTTGTAGAACTGAGAAGTTTGATAACTTCCATCATTTCATCTACGGCCTGATCCTGGGCCGATTTAACTATCTGTTCTTGATCATATCGTTTTGTTAAGTGCTCCGGCCCAGAATATAGAGGATTTAGAATAACATCGATATGATCAAGAAGTTCTTGAGGATGGTCCAATTTCATGACCGGCGGAGGTTCCGGAAGTTTTGAGGATTCGATCAAATCGAATGGATTATCATTCCCGTCTTTGAATAACTCATGGTATTCAACTGCGCTCTTAACGATTTTTTCTAATTCCATATAATTTTTTTCTTTAATTTTTTGACAAATATCGAGTATCTTCTTCCTTTGAATTGAAAGAAGAACAATTGAATTATCATCATTCTTAGCAAACTGAATTAAATTTGCATCGTGAAGAGCAAACAAAAAAGATATATTATAATTTGTTTCGATTTCTTCAAATCCATGAAATGGTTCTTTAGATATATCAGTATTTGAACCTACAATAACACTACTTAAGTATGATAAGGTGTTTTCATATATAATAGCAACATCATCAATTTCTGCTTCATCATGGAGTTTGGTTAAAATACTGGGCACGGGTTCCGGAACTGGCATGGGTTCCGGAATCGGCACTGGCATGGGTTCCGGCACTGGCATGGGTTCCGGCACTGACATGGGTTCCGGCACCGACACGGATTCCGGCACTTTCGCATGTATTTTAACCAAATCAATTACTTTATAAAAACAACGTTCTTTTTCATTTTTTCTATACTTAAGCTGCTTCAGAATTGAAGAAATTATTTTTGCTTCTCTGCTTCCTAATTCATCTTCTTTATAATTGAAAACATCAATAAATACTTCTTTGATGAAAACCGGGTCTTTTTCGTTTTTCTTATCAAGGTACGATTTGATTTTCTCAATATTTGAAGAATAATCTTTAGAATTCATTATCCCTTCTTTTCTCAATCTAAAAAATTCTTTTAAAGAAACTGATTCAATTTCTTCGAAAAAATTTTGATCAAAATCATATGCAATTTTTGTGCAATTTTCACATGCGCATTCGTATTGTGGATAACCAGGCCTAAATCTATTAAGGGATTCGACGGTCCACTTCCAATAATTTACTGCTGGCGCTTTTTTGCAGTTGTCACATATTGCTAATTCTGTTGATGATTTCACTTCTTTCGATAATGATTTTAATTTCACGAGTCTACTATCAATGATTTTTAATTCATTTTTAATTTCGTCTCTTTCTTTTTCCTTTTCAAGAAGCTCGGTTTTCTCATCTACTGTAAAATTAGACGACATTCTAATCCAGCGTTCTCGCGTCGGCGTATGATTGTTCGCGAGAATTTTCGAAAAATTTTCATCAGGTAACACATTGGTTGTTTTTAACGAAACGATTTTAGCAATTTTAGATATTTCGTTAAAATCGAATTCTGGGCCTCTTGGTGGAAAATTTTCGCGATAATGACCGCTGGATAAATATGTTTCTAAAACGGATTTAGAAACAACCATTAAATGATCTATTGGTTGTGGTTTTCCAGATCTATACTTTTTTATGTTCTTTTTTATTAAATTTTTTTCTGTTTCAGGAATAGAGAATGTTGAATTAAATTCTTCTTTAACTTCTATTACTTTAACTATCCCATTACTAATTAAACTTTTTAGAATTGCAATTCTAAAAAGTATTTTCATAAACACATCGTCAATTAAGCCGGTTTCGTTAATAATTGAATTATCAATAGGTATATTTATCCCTATTGATTCATGACTGAATTCTTTTTCTTGCTTTACAAGAAGCTCTAAAAATTCGACACAATCTGATCTAGTCGGATCCATTCGAGTATTGATACTTCCTTATGATTGAAATTTACAATTCATGGCGGAGCGCATAGGTTCCGACCCCAATACCTGTGAAGGTACGATCTGATTAGCAATCAGTCCTAGCCCCGCCTAGTTTACGCTCCATGTTTGTTCAGAGGCGGAAGGCGGAGGTATCGATCCCCATGCCAATGAAGGCACGACCTGTTTTCGAGGCAGCTTAGTCCCTGACTAATTCACCTTCCATAGTGGGTCAAGGGAGTTGGAACCCAAAAGGCCCGAAGGCCTTCTCATCTACCGTCTCGCGATAGGCAGCATCCCTTGACCCGGCGGAGAGCAGAGAAATCGAATCCCATACCCTTTCAGGTACTCATCGCTTTCCAAGCGAGCCTAGGTCCAACCTAGTTTACTCTCCAGTCAAATGTTATCGAATTTTAGGAACTGGTTCTTGAAGAATTCTCCAAACACTAAAAGGGTGACGGTCCTTTTCAGGTACACCATTCCGTTTATGTGGTTTGCAAAGCAAACAACCTGAACGACTCATCTTCGGACGCTTACGTTTATGATTTGCCAATCTAACCTCCAGGGTCAAGCCTGTTTTGGGTGAGTTCCTGGAGGTTAGATTGACGGGTTTTCATGATTCAAATTCCTACGAGGCTATTACCGCAGAATCCATTCCACTCTTCAGGGATGTTCTCCATTTCGAGAATTGGAGAAGCATTTGGAAGGGATTTCGGTTTTACGGGTTCATTCAAAGGATATATTCCCCATTCGTCCGGGGTTCTATTTCCTTTGATTGTGTTGCAATCTTTGCAAGAGGTGACGATGTTATCCCACGACGTACGTCCACCTTGGGCGCGAGGTATCATATGGTCGTATGTTAGCTTGGACATGGGAAACTTCACGCTGCAATACTGGCAACAAAATTTGTCACGAGTATATACGTTTATCCTCGAAAACTTTATTCCGTTCTTCCGCTTATTCGTATCCCGACGAATACGAATAACCGCAGGCATCTTCATCGAAATTGATGGAGAACGGATTTCCTCCTTATACTCGGCCATTACGTCGGCCTTGTTCAAATACATGAGGCGGATAGCCGACTCCCAAGGAATTATCTTTGTTGGGACGTACCAGCTGTTTAACAAAAGCGTCTTCGAGGACATGGGTGTACCCTACTGTTTATGTTTCATCATGACTCCAAACATACACTATGTATGTTAAAATTTACGTCTGTGGCTCCACCCGGACTCGAACCGGGACGCCCTTACGGGCAAAAGATTTTGAATCTTTCGCGTCTGCCATTCCGCCAAGGAGCCGAACTAAGCTTCAACGACGTCTTTTGTTAGACTCTCTTCATATACCCTCAGGATAGTCTCGTTTGGTATATTATAACTAATAATATTTCGAAAATAGTTACCAAGCTCTATGAGTGTTTGATTATATAACGCTTTCTTGAATAACTCCTTCCATTGAGGTTCAAGTTTTTTCCAGTCAATGAGTTTGTTCATTTCTTCATCATCATAATTAGAAAATCCATCTTTAAAATCACTAAATTCATAATTCGTAGTTTCTTCAACACCGTCGGTTTGAGACCGAATTAAAAATCCTGTCCTTATCTGAAAAAACTCATCGTTCTCAACAGTAGTTCTAATTTCTAAACCAGTGTCCCCTTTAACAATTGATATGTTAGTAACATTCATTTCTCGAATAAAGTTACCCTGAAACAAGGTACTTTTTGAGTTTAAACTTCTCCAATCCAATTCAGTTTTCATAGTCGGCACACTGTGAATCGAACACAGACTTTCGGTTTATCAGACCGACGTCCAGAAACCACTAGACTATGCGCCGGGTGCACCAAGAGGGACTTGAACCCCCACGCCTTGCGGCAGCGGAACCTAAATCCGCAGCGTCTGCCATTCCGCCACTGGTGCGTTTCAACAGTCAAGGAGTTCTTTGACACTCCACTCTCTCCCATGTTTTTCAAGAGCTTCACGGAGTTTTTGTGCGTCTTCATTTAAAATTTTTCTCTTCCATCTAAAAACCGCAAGGTTTCCGATGGCCAATTTTTCTTGAAAACCCCATCCCAAACCGTCAGGAAGAATCGGGTCGCAAGTTTCAATCCCTCCAGGCTTCAAAGCTGAGGTAGTTTCAGTATATTCAAATTCTTCTTCTTGTTTTTCCATTTGAAACACTTCTACTCTTGGTGTAAATTAATTTACAATCGTGCCTATTTGGTCAAAACATGTTGGTGACTCTAGATTCTGGCAGACCCAGAGAATTGATGAAACTAAAATATTTACTAGTTTTCAAGATTTATATGAAAATCTCAGGAAAGCTCTTCATGACGAACCGGGGAGAGAAATCGTTCCTTGGGACAATCCATTAGACAGAACGCGTGGTTTTTTACTTGATTGCAAAGTTTTGATAATTGAGTATAGAGTTTATGACAAAGATTTAGATTTGGATACTCATTTATTCCATATAATAAGAAATAGCAAATTTATTGAACATAACGTTCCATTTAGCGATGTTGAAGATTTCATGAAAATTGAAGAGGTTGTCAACAGTTAGCAAACGATTAATTCGAATGACTTTAGCTCCTCTTCGGTAGCAAGTTCAAGTTCATAATCATAAAAATAACAACCGTTATTATTGTTCATATTTTTTATGATTACAAAATAAGCTCGTCCAATATTGAATTGTGAATTTGCTGTACTATCGATAATTCCGTAATGATTTAAAAATTCACGTCTTCTCGTAATACGTACAATATCTCCTCTATTAAACTGAAGACTCTGTTCGTATTTCATTTGGTGCGGAGTACCCGATTTGAACGGGTGGCCTTGACCTTGTAAGGGTCCTGCTCTACCACTGAGCTAACCCCGCATGGTGGCGATGGAGAGTTCTGCCCTCTCTCGATTAAACATATGAAGTTTATCGTTCTCTTGAATCATCGCCTTTCTTAAGACCATTCATGCTCCAGTTCGATAACACGACGAGCAAGAGAAATTATTGCATCCTGATAAGCTTTCATCGTTGTCGGGGCAAGAGGATCTAGTGGAGCTTCAAACACAGGGAGGTCTTTATCGATTTCTCGAGCTTTTTGATAAGCCCCTCGAAGATCGGTCGATTGATTT
>Ga0315273_10008586_pt1 | contig 12901 bp, 15 predicted proteins | sample YL17G02_0_MG_FD_205753 | JGI IMG/M metagenome (GOLD analysis project Ga0315273, IMG submission 205753) | Sediment microbial communities from Yellowstone Lake, YNP, Wyoming, USA - YL17G02_0 | ecosystem: Environmental > Aquatic > Freshwater > Lake > Sediment | place: USA: Wyoming | collected...
TGCGCCAGAGAGTGTGGGTAGGAGTTTCTACTGCACCGACAACCAACTCACTTCACTCCAAGGTGCGCCAAAGAGTGTGGGTGACGGGTTTTGGGGGGATTTCGACTGCTCCTACAACCGACTCACGTCGTTGAAAGGCGCACCACAGAGTGTAACTGGGTATTTCGGCTGCTCCAACAACCGACTCACCTCACTCCAAGGTGCGCCAAAGAGTGTGGATGGGGCTTTCTGGTGCTCCGGCAACCCCGACCTTGACCCCGCCGAGGTTAAAGCGTACCTCAAGAAACTAAGAAAGAAGAAACCCTCAGTTGAAAGTTGTAGTACCATGAGAGATAAAATCGAAGAAGCAATTGATCAGTTGGTAGAAGAGAGCTTTGATGAACTGGAACATCGAGGGAGTGATAGCCCTGCTTTTAGACAAAGGCCTGATGGAACATATCCACAAGGCCAAGAATTTCTTACCCTTGCAACAGCGCAAGAGATTGCAGGAACATTTGATCAAGTACTTGTTAGACGAGGCAATAAGATTTTGTTAGTAAGTGGTGTAGGCTCGAGCTATGGTGGAATGCGATTTTCGTCCGGGGGCCGTGTGCTTGCGACATATTCGACCATCGAGCAAGCCCGCTCTGCCTTAGTGGCAAAGTTTATTCGAAAAGGCAACTAAATGGACGATTTTCTCTACAAACGAGAAGTTGACTACGGGATATATGCCTGGAAGGTTGACACCGTAGCAGACTCGGATTTCATGGCACTTCGACGTACCAATACAACATCTGCAGAGGTCTGGCGAAAGGTATTAGGTACTTGGCGAGCCACAGGGCAGTTGGTGTTTCTAGAAGGTCAGTATTCCGACGGTGAGATGATCTACTTTACACGGAGAGCGGCATAATGGTAGAATCAAAATTCAAACCGGGGGTGGGGGGAGAATCAAAGAAAACCAAAATATACACACTCTGTGATGCGAATGGTGAAGTGAGGTATATCGGAAAGACTGTTGCTACTCTTCGAAACAGGTTGTCAGGCCATTTATTTGAAGCTCGTCATGGTTGGAGCGGATATCGTTCAAATTGGATTCGCACGATGCTAGCTGTTGGGGAAGTGCCCGCAATCTGTTTACTAGAAGAGGTTGATGGTAATGGCTACGAATGTGAGGTTGCTTGGATAAAGAAGTATCGACAAAAAGGAGCCGGACTTACAAACATGACTGATGGGGGTGAGGGGACAGTGGGCAGGATTGTGTCAGAAGAGACTCGAGCTAAGTTAAGGGCAATTCGCAAGTTGCAACCTAGTCCAATGAAAGGTAAACACCACACATTGGAAGCACGAAAACATTACAGTGATGCATGCAAAAAACACCCCAATAATTTCAAAGGGAAGCATCATTCGGAAGACACCAAGGCTAAGTTGCGAATAGCAAGAGCGTTGCAACCCAGTCCAATGAAAGGCAAACATCTTTCTCTTGAAACCCGAAAAAGAATCGGTGATACTTTGAAGATCTGGTATTCTGTGCATGTAGGGACTTTTCTTGGTAAGCACCACACACCTGAAGCCAGATTGAAGATGCGAATTGCCAAATTGAAATTAGCAGAAGAAAACCAACAAAGCTGTATGGTAGCGGGATGAATATTAAATATCTTCATGGGGTTGGGGCGGACATTGGAACTTCCAATATCGCCGTAGCGCGTCGATGCGAAGACGGCTCGTTCCACACTCAGTTTCATAGGGACATGTTGTATCCCCTGGACGTCTCTGATGAGGCAATTGATTTACTTCAGCGATCCGATTACCTGTATATCAAGACCGAGTCCAAGTATTTTATCATCGGCGAGGATGCCCTCAAGTTGGTGAACGCCATCGGTCGAGGAGAAGTTGTCAGGCCGATGCAGGACGGTCTGTTAAATCCTTCGCTCAAGGAAGCGTCAGAGTTGCTTTTCTACGTGATCAAAGCCGTAGTAGGTGACCCTATTTGTAAGAACGAGCCTTTACGATTTTCCGTGCCAGCCAATCCAATTGACAGGGATCAGGATAACATATTCCACAAGACTGTGCTTGCCAGCTTTTTTAGCAAGATGGGATACGATCCGAAACCCGTCAATGAAGCAATGGCAATTTGCTATGACACAAATCCTGTACTCAAGGTGAAAGGCGAGAAAGACCTCCCCATTAGTGGAATCACGTGCTCGTGCGGCGGCGGTATGTGGAATCTTTGCCTGGCATACAAGGGCTTGAGCCTCCTCGAATTCTCCTGCACCAAGTCAGGTGATTACGTTGATGATTGTGTCTCGAAAGTGACAGGATTGGCCCGCAGCAAAGTAACAGTTGTGAAGGAGCGAAAACTGAATCTCGAAAAGATCGATGACAATGATCGCGTTCAAGTTGCGCTTTCGATCTACTACGATGAGCTCATCGACCGCATGGTGCATCTGATCGCCAAGTACTTCAAGGACAAGAGTAGCGAACTTGAAGGTGAGCTTGAATTGGTAGTTGCCGGCGGGACATCAATGGTCCCTGGCTTCATCACGCGACTTGAAACAGCTATTCGCAAGGTAGATCTGCCATTCAAACTTTATCAGGTACGTCATTCCGCAACCCCATTCTTTTCCGTTGCCCAGGGAGCGTGCATTCGCGCACAAGCGGATTACACCAGATCCCAAAAGAAATAGAATGTCATTTCGACGAATGCGGGTTTCTATCACTCTGTACGTATAACACCAACAGTACGAAACTACGTCGTAGAGTACGATCGAATTGAGGTGTACGGTGCTTATCGTCAGTACAAAGGACAAGAAACTAGGGAAACTCGACCCCAAGAAAGAACTCGAAGCCCTCAAGACCTTTTACCTTTCGGCCTTTGGTGACTTGAAAGTAGCGATTATTGATGTGTTGAAGCTACACATGGGCACCTGGGAACCTACTACTGAGGCACTTGAGCGATATCCCTTCATGGCCAATGTAGCAAAGTTCATTGATGACTACACTAGTTGTTTCGGCTTTGCTGTTACTGATACAGGGCTGGTGTTTGGCATCAATGCTGATGAGCTCAAGTCACGGGGTTTGCCGAAGAATATCAGTTCTATCGTCGAGTATGGGGATGATGTGGTTCCACCCTTCCCTCATATGCGGGCCATTCCAAATCTTATGGATAAGGTGGTCTCAAAGGTGAGTCAGGGGGTTAGAAAAAGTGGTTGACACGCTGGTACAGAGGTATAAGACTTGGTTCTCGAAGAAAGTCGAGGGCATCAAGTATACTAAGGGTGCTGAAGGTCAGCAGTTTGCCTGCCGGTTTCAGACGTTGCCTCTTACTGAAAGCGCACTTGGTGCATACCACCATGTATCGGTCATTTATCGATTGGCCAAAGAGTTTGGTGAAGAGCGTCGAAATCTCAATTGGGTTGAAAAGCTCGTTGAGGAGTGCGACGGGTGGAAGTTGTTGTTTGAGTCTGTGCTCTATTCATCCCCTGTTGACCAAGACCAAATCATAGACAGTCTGGTTGAGGGCGGGATAGATTGCGAAACAGCGGTTGACCTGATATGAGCGGAAATGTTCCACATAGATATGTGCAGATGTACTCCAACTATGATCATTCATTTGCAGACAAGTGCCATTCGCTAATTCATTACGCGCAAGACACGACCAAGAATGATGTTGAGTACAGGATCCCCTGTGTGTTTGCTACCCCCGACCGTGCATTCGCTCAAATGCGAAGCCAGATTGCTCGCAAGCGCAACATCGACATTGAAGTTGTGAAGAACATTTCAATCCCACTACCAATCATTTCATTGAGTCGAATCACCCAAAAGCTTGATCTGAGCAGGTACGTCAGGCACGTTTTCAACAAACTCTATTACAATGCTAAAGAGGATGTCTACCTGGGTATGGTACGACCCCAACCGTGGGACATGCAGTATCAAGTTGATGTTTGGGCTCGGAATATTCAGGACTTGGATGACATCACGTCCCAGATAGTTTTGTGGCTTCGTGCGGACGAAATGTACCTGACTGTCGGCCATCCTATTCCCATGGGTGAACGGATTGTCTTGACTCAGTTGACTGATGTAGCTGATAACTCAAAATTGGAAAGCGGGGAAGAAAAACGAACCCTTCGGCGGACATTTACTTTCGTAGTACATGGATGGATAGTACATGAGCCGCGAGAGGCTCATATAGTACGGAAGGTCATAACAGGAATATATGACTTCACCGATGAGTACGATCCAGTATATTTGGATCAAGTCATAGTAACAACACCGGTTGTTACACCCAGTACCGGGGTAGTAGTAGATGGGGAAGTGGATGTTATGGGCAAGGTCACCACATCGCTTTACGGGGTCATGATAGTAGGCGAGGCCCAACAAGGTCAATTCTACGGTGCTTTTCAAGTTCCTGTTACGGCGTTAATTACGGGAATGCAAGCCAATATTCTTGGGAAAGCTCCTGATGGCAACAACCTTCGACTCATGCTGTCAGTGGCTAATGTTGCCGACACCTCTCGTTTTGTCACCATTGCTGAAGGAGATACAAAGAATGCAATCACATTTGGATCAGCGCGCCGTGTGATGGCAGGGGATGTTCTGTCCGTGTATTGTGATACTGTCGGTAGTTTGGAGGCTGGTAGTTGGGTCGAAGTTCAGTATACAGCTGAGCTCGACATCGTTGTATGAGTAACAAAGTAGGAGGGTAATGTCATGGTCATAGTTTCTCCAGGGGTCTACACCCGTGAAATCGATTTGTCCTTATACGTTCCGCAACTGGCCACTACTATATTTGGTGTAGTGGGTACGGCAAGTAAAGGACCGGTGAATGAGTTGACAGTCATCACCGATGAATCGTCGCTGATTGCGACATTTGGGAAGCCCTCGGCAACCCATCTCAGCTTGTATGCTGCGCTTCGATACCTCAGAAAAGGCAAGTCACTCAAGTTCATTCGTGTCGCTCGTTATGATGTAGCGGCAACGGGGGATTTGATGAACGCGGCTAACACCGACGTTGCCGCCACCGTAGAGGTAGTCAGCACAGGTTCGTGGGGCAATAGCGTCACTATCGTGGTCTCTGCTGGCACAGGGGTTGATCCTATAACTGGAGCTGACACGTTCAAGATTACCGTCCTTTACGCGGGCACAACAGCAGAAGTGTACGATCTGGTCGTGTTTGATCCAGCGCATTCTTCATCTGCCAACTACATCACAACGCGCATCAATGGCGTGTCTGATTACATCACAGTTGCCCCTGTCGGAGGGCAAACCGATTTGCTGGTTTCGACCACACCGGTTACGATGGCTGGCGGACTTGATGGTGCCCCGGCAGATGTTTCCGATTACGTAGGGGCAGTCGGAACTCCGCCGTCTGTGCCTGCCACTGGCCTTCAGATATTCAGAAACGTTGAGGGGATTGATGTCAACATGATCGCCGTGCCTGATGTTCAGGATAGGGATGTCATTAGTGCGATGATCTCGATTTGCGAGAGCAGAGCAGATTGCATGTGCTTGATTGACGTGCCTCAGAACAAGAGTGTTCAGGAAGCAGTTGCTTGGGCTAACGGGTTGGGTGGTGGGCCCGTTGACCCAACTGCTGCAATCAACAGTTCGTACGCTGCCATATTCTATCCGTGGATTCAGGTGTACGATGGGTACAGTAATTCCGATGTCTGGGTTCCTCCGACTGGCCACATTGCTGGAGTTATCGCCAATACGGATTACGTTGCCAACCCTTGGACGGCTCCTGCGGGGTTGTCGAGAGCAATCCTCCAAGACGCATTGGATGTGGAACATTCCGCTAATCAGGGCGAGCGGGATTACATGTACTCCAATGGTAATGTCGTGAATCCTGTCGTGAACTTCCCGGGACAGGGCATTGTCGTGTGGGGACAGAGGACATCACAGCGGCAAACGACTGCGCTTGATCGCATCAACGTCCGTAGGTTGGTGTTGTACCTGCGCAAGGCGATTGCCACGGCTGTAAGGCCGCTGGTGTTTGAACCCAATGACAGTGACACATGGGCCCAGTTCAGAAATCTGCTTGAGCCTATCTGTCAGGACGTCATGTCCCGTCGCGGCCTGTACGACTTCCAAGTCATTTGCGATGAAACGACCAACACCTCAGCGGTGATCAACAGAAATGAGCTCCGCGGTAAGGTGTTGATCAAGCCGACGAAGACGGCGGAAATGATAAGCATCGACTTCGTAATATTAAATAATGAAGCGCAATTTTCCGAGTTTTGATCTATCTGAAAGATAGGCTGGGAACAGAGTCAAAAGTGTCGTAAGAGGAGGTAACATAACATGTCAGAACTCGTAAGTGCAGATCATATAGCAGCCCAGAAGGGTGCATTCGAACCTCAGCGGAAAAACAACTTCTCCCTCAATTTCACGATCCGTGATGGGACAGGTGTGGACAAGTTGATCAAACAATCACTTGATTCTTTCACATGGCCAAAGGAGGAAAACACCCCGATTGATATCGCTTTCGGTAACGAAAAGCGCAAGGTGGCAGGAGTAGCTTCCTTCGATAACTGCGAACTGGTACTCAAGGACTTTGCTGATCAGCCGGTGATGAGGGAGATCATCAAGTGGCGTCGGAAGGTCTACAAGCCCCTCACTGGTGAGATCGGTCTGGCCAAGGACTACAAGGAACAGGGTGAAGTGGTGATGTTCGCACCCAACGGAACACTGGAACGTCGATGGAAACTTATGGGAATGTGGCCGTCAAAGATGGACCCGGGTGGTGGTGATATGAATTCCAACACGAACAATTTAATCAGTGTTACTATCACCATCGACAAGGCCGTTGAAGTCAATGTGTAGGTCGATCTGTAAGTAGTATAAACTCGGTCAAGTGAGGAGATGCACGATATGACTGACAAAGCCAAAGTGACTGAAACCAAGGAAGTCAAGGAAACTGTTCCCGATATCAATCAGGTAGATGTAGAACTGCCTTCACTGGGCAAGTTTTACGACGGTCGTTTGCCTGAGGGAAAGGTCACAATTCGTCCCATCAAGGTTTCTGAGGAGAAACTGTTGGCAGGTGGCGGCAGCAGGATGAAGCTCGTTGACAAAGTCCTCGAGCGGTGTATGCTCACAAAGACACTGCCTTTACGTGACATGCTCATATCCGACAAGTTCTGGTTGATGCTCAATCTCAGGTCAATCAGTTACGGCGGTGATTACATGTTCATGTTGAAGTGTAATAACTGCTCGATGGAATTTCGACATTCCATCACCCTCCCGACAGGGTTGCAGTTGAAACGAGCGACAGACTCAGACAAGGAACCGTTTGACGTCAAGTTGCCTATTGCAAATAAGACGGTATCGCTCAGATTTCTCCGAGGGGTTGATGAGGAGGAGATTGAGCGGTATCTGAAGCAGTTGCCTCGCAACGCCACCGATGAAGGTGACCCGGCATACGTGTATCGGTTGAGCCGATTCATCGTGAAGGTAGATGGCAAGGAACTTGACCCGCTTGAGAAGATGAATTTCTGTGACGGGCTGATTGGCCAAGATTCGTTGGCTATTCGGAGGGCCATCGCTGAAAACGAGACGGGCCCAATCTTGACCATTCGGACTCAGTGCCCGGGGTGTAAGGCAGACGTGGAGACGAGTCTCCCACTGACAAACGAGTTTTTTCCGGCAAGTGTTGCCTAGAAGTCGAGGGACTTCTGGGTGGGAGGAGCTCGTAAAGGAGCAGCTCAATTTGGCTGCTTTCTTTAACGTTACCCTCACAGAGTCGGATGAGATGACGCTGCCTGAGTTTGAGAGTGTCAGGCGGGTTGCTCGCCAACTCAGTGAGGAGGCCAAAGGCGCCGGGCAGCTACCTCTCTCACCTGGAGCAGTAGGTAGGGCCAGAATCCTCTAGTGAATTTATGGCAGACTCGTTCAAAACGCTACACGAGCATATTCTTGAGTATAAACTCAAGGACTCAGCATCAAAGCCTGCCGAAGCACTTCAGAAGAAGATGCAGGACTTTATCAAGGCCCCTGCAATGTCGCCAGGCCAAATGATGGCTAATGTTTTGCGCTCTAGGATGTCACCATCTATTACTCGAGCTACCGCTGAATTGCCGCCCCCACTCCCGAATCAACCGCCTGACATTAGCGCTCAGCTCAGCCGTGATGACAAGAGGATGTCGAAGGCTTGGGGAATACCTGTATACCTTACCACGATGGCGCCACAATTTCGGAATATGCTCGCGAAAATGCTAATCCCGAGTGCTAAGTCTTCGAGCACCCCGGCAGGGAGGGGCTCTATTAGTGAGGAGGATATGAGGGAAACTCGAAGGAGCAACATACTCATACGTGGTTTTCATAGTGTAGTTGATAATTTGAGGAAGAGTATGATGTCGTGGTGGGGGCAGATCAAGGGGTATACATTGGGGCCTGTATTTGAAATGCTCTATCAGACATTGATGCCCTTACTCAACCCCGTGCAGGACTTCTTGTTGACAATTGTAAAAAATGTGCTGTACCCGATCGTTACGCGAATCGGCCCTAAACTTCAGGATATCTTTTTGAATCTGGGGAGGCGAGTGATGCCTAGTGTTGAACAGGCGGGGGTGGCAATGGGTGATTGGCTTTCAAAACTGCTCACAAGATTTGAAGAGTGGACGAAGAGTAAGGATTTTGATAAGTGGATGGATTCGACAATGTTGTTTTTCAACGAACTTTACAAGTTTGTAAAGGATGATCTCTACCCATTTGTGAAGAGTGTTTTGGTGCCCCTTATCAAATCTCTCTATAAGGATTTCAAGCCCTTTGCACAACTCGCCCTTGAGCATCCTAAGACTACACTAGCAATCGGGGCTGGTGCGTATGCTACTGCAAAATATGATCTGGTTGGTAAGTTGTTCACAGCAATCGGGTTTGCCTCGCTTTCAAGGGAGCTTGTCGCACTTCGAATGGCGCTTTTGGGAACTGCCGGGGCTACGACGGGTACCACCGCTGCAGTTGGGCTACTTACCAAGAGTTGGCAGATTGTGGCAATTCTCGTGGCAGGTTTGGTGGGGTACGGAATCGGCAAATTACTTGATAGCTTCCTTGGAGTGAGCGAACGAATATCGGAGTGGTATTTGTTCATGACCGAGATGCAGTCTCGGCTGACGTTATGGCTTTACGATACTATTGTAGCTCCTCTGTTGGAATGGCTCAAACCTGTAGGTGATTTGTTGCAGTCTGTAGGTGTTCGGTTGTGGGAGAATTTAATCACGCCCGTAATGAACTTTGGTGCAAAGGCAGGAGAATGGTTGGGGTTGGACAAGTTGATGTTGAAGCTCATTGAGTTTTGGGACAAGTTCAAAGAATACTTCAGCTTTGTCTTCAATTTTATCCAACGACCTTTCACTACTTTGAGGGGGTGGGAGCGGATGGTTGAAGATATCTCCAGCACAAGTGGCAAAGCCCTCCGCGAACAACAGCGGTATGCTCGAGAAGCTGCGGTGAAGGGTGGGGCAACGATTATTCCTCAAGCGCAAGAAGGAGGGTATGTTGAACAGACAGGTTTGGCACTCGTCCACGGAGGTGAGACTATCGTCCCCTCTGCAGTTGCGGGTTCCGCTTCTCGAGAGGTGGTTGCTCAACTTACTAAATCAAACGACTTCTTGTACTACGGATTTACCCACACGATCCAAAGGTTGGATTCATTAGTTTCACAACGGGGTAATACGGTCATTGACCAAGTTTTAGTGCTAGGAGTGTGATGTATGACACCCTTTCTCAAAATCAATAATTTAGTGTTTGAACTGGAACAAGGATTTACAGACGGGTACCATAACGAACTATCTGCTGGATCAAGTATGGCTTGGAGAACGCACCCTACGTTGTACTATTGGAAAGGTGGTTACTTCAAACCAATAAAGATTCAGATGAACTTGGCAGTAGGCGTGCAGTCGATTATTACAACTCCCCAAGAGCTCGTAAACACTTTGGCTACACTTGAGAGTTATGCTTTGGTGGAACAAGTTGTTGGGAAGGCAGGACCAAAACCTGCTTGTATTACATTGGAGGTAGGGACGTGGTTTGCGAGAAAAGGTTATCTTGAAGACATAGACTTTACATTCGAGCCCCCTTGGGATATTAGTACGGGCATGCCAATGAAGGCGACAGTTGTTGTGACCATCATACCTGAATTCTTAGACGGTGTCGGAGAAATCGACTCGACCTTAACACCTGTCAAAGTGGACATACAACGTAACAAGTTTATACAAACAGGAAAATCACGTTTCCAGGCACTTACAGGTGGTGATCCATATGGGAAATCTCTTGCAAATGTGTTAGAAGGCGTATTGTGAATCAGTTGATGCAACTTCATAAAGTGCAGGTGGGTTATGGCAGTAAACACAACAGATTACTTGGCGAATAGGTCGCCAGTTGATAACAGGTACGTTTTGACAAAGATTTACGTAGATGACTATGTTTACCCCGGTCGTCGACGTTATGGTCTTTGGAAATACCCAGATTTCCAGAGTAGGCCTGAGATTCCATTGAAGGAGGGGTCATACTACAGATACACAGTTACGGCGGTAGATATCGGTCGCATAGATTTGATTGCCTGGAAGTACTACAGAAACGTCAATTGGTGGTGGGTAATCGCCATGGTGAATCACATTGCAAATCCTTTGACAGACTTGGTCATAGGACAAGTACTACTCATCCCCAAGAAGGACGTTGTGACAACAGTTATTGAAAAGGCACTTGCATGAACTTCCAAGGTTCGGTAACACTGGAGTTTTTGGGAGGTGATCCAGAAGCACCGTACACAACATCGGGGTTTTCGGCTGAGTTGTTTGAGTCTATCTACGGGGTATCGCTCTATCGAGTGCATTTGCGAATGAAGTCCGTCAAGGATTGGAATAACTTGGTGAAGGACGGCGGCGCTTCTGATTGCAGAATTCAGTGGATGCGGGCTGGTGACGGGGGCACTTCAGATGTTTTATCAGAGTGGCGGACTAGCAGATTGCAAAACTACACTGTCAACGCACTGCATGATGCGGCTATGATCCGGGCCGATTTTGTTGATGGTATGTTTCGAATGAAGAACAGGCGGCCTCGAGCAATGTTCAAGAAAAAGACAGTAGCTGCTATCGCGAAGGCTATCATCGAAGCCAACAAGTTGATACCGGATGTTGATGAGTTTTCAACGACTGAGTACACTTTGTGTCAGTGCGGGATGTCGGACTACGAGTTCATCAAGGAAGTGCTGATTCCCCGTGCATCAGCAGATCCTGTTTTGTTTTACGCCAAGGCGGGGGGCACGATTTCGTTGAAGCAGAGAAAGAAGATGCCCCCGGCTGTTGAGTTCAATAACACATTTGGAATAGCATCTGATACAAAGGTCCCAATCGATGAGCTCAAAGCATCTTTGATAGTCAACAGTACGAACTTTGGCGTACTTGGCGTTGCATTCGACCCGTTGAAGTCTCAGAAGCAGCCCTTTTCTCAAGAGTTTCTCGCGTCTGATGCCTCGATGGAGAAAGATCCGTTTGCTCCTACGGCTCCGAAGGTCTTGAGTTTGGCAACTACAGATGCAGGAGAAGTGAAAAACGTCGTTATCGAAACGTTAGGGCTGGACATCAAGACCGCGCTTCAGGAAAGGGTTCGTCCAGATTTCTCGATGAATATGCACCGTGTGGCGGTAACATCTTATCTACTGCCCAAACTTGAGCTTGGTGCGACTGCGAAATTAGTTACTGAAACGTATGAAAGAGCGTCAGGCGGGCGCTCAGTGGAAAAAGTTCAGGGTGCTGGAGAGTATATGGTCTACGGGTTGTACCACACGATTTCTGCAGAGAATATGTCAACTATCGTCTTTTTGGAGAGAAGGGGCTTTGAGGTGTAGGAAATGAAGTATCACGGACTCTACAGAGGTTACGTTGTAGACAACGATGACTCGGCAGAGGAGCATGGATTTCTCGCCCGAATCAGAGCCCACGTCCCCGAAGTGTACGGACCGTTATCTGATCCAGAAGCCCTCCCTTGGGCTTGGCCGTGCATGCAAGGATTTGGCGGAGGGGTATATGACCCTACGAAAGATGAAGCATCTGTAGAGGGTGGGCAGAGTGACACGAAGTTTGCTAGCGGGATGGTAGCAATTCCACCCATTGGGTCTACTGTCTGGGTGATGTTTGAGCAAGGTGATCCTCAAGTGCCCGTCTGGATGGGGACTTGGATAGGCCGTGGGACGGAGATGCCAGAGGCTGCGAAGCATGGCGAGGGAAGCCAGGCATCTACAGTTTACCCAAAAGTGTTCATCCTCAAGATGCCGTGGGGTAAGGACATGTTTTTGCGAGCATTAGCGGACAAAGTATTCGAGTTGTCCTTCGGTGACATGCATATTCAGCTGAAAGCCGAAACGACTCCGGGTGCAAATAACGGCGAGCTGTTCATCTGGACGAATACCACAAACATCAGGATGGCCTCAACGGATGGTCAGATCACTCTACAGGGGAAGAAAATTACATTGTTCGCAACGAACGATATGGATGTCTACGCCGGAGAGTATGAAACTGATCCGGCCACAGGAGATGTCAAAGTCAAGACGGTGGGGAGTATGCGAGTCTACGCAACCAAGGAAATGACTGTTAGTGGGCATACGAAGACAACAATACAGGCGGTGGATAAGACTGCAGGCGAGTTACAAGGTAAGGCGCAAAAGGCCAGTGGGTTTGACAAACATGGATACTTCCCGGAGACTCAACCATGAGTAGATATTGGGCTGGAATTGGATTGCCTTGGGGGACAACTCTGCCTTCCGTGATCGATGCCAAGGACGATTTTGAGGTGATAAGTAGTAGCATCATCTGGATCTGTATGACCTCGTTCGGGGAGCGCGTGATGGAACCTACGTTTGGTTCTGCCCTCATGTCCCTTGTGTTTGAACCGAATGACATTCAGTCCGTTACTCAGATGAAGAATG
>Ga0315273_10008587_pt1 | contig 12900 bp, 13 predicted proteins | sample YL17G02_0_MG_FD_205753 | JGI IMG/M metagenome (GOLD analysis project Ga0315273, IMG submission 205753) | Sediment microbial communities from Yellowstone Lake, YNP, Wyoming, USA - YL17G02_0 | ecosystem: Environmental > Aquatic > Freshwater > Lake > Sediment | place: USA: Wyoming | collected...
GCGGATCCGGAGGGCGCCGCGCCCGTTGAGCGTTCCGCCGGTGACGGCGGCACCCGGGCCGCGCGAGACCGGCAGCGGCTCGCCAGTCAGCATCGACTCGTCCACCGCGCTCTCGCCCTGCACCACCACGCCGTCCACCGGAATCCGCTGCCCTGGCTTGACCAGCAGCTCATCACCTGGAAGTACCTCCGCGAGGGGTACCTCCGACTCATGGCCGCCACGGAGAACGGTGACCCGGTCGGGTCGGAGTCCGATCAGGCGCCTGAGGGCATCGCCGGTGGCGTGCTTGGCGCGGGTCTCGAAGTAGTTGCCGAGCAGGACGAGGGCGATGATCCAGACCACCGCCTCGAAGTAGACCTCGGCCTGGGCGCCGAAGGTTGCCGGAGCGAGCGTGGTCCAGACGCTGAGGAACAGGGCGGCGCCGGTGCCAACCGCGATCAGCGTGTTCATGTCGGCGCCGCCATGCCGGGCTGCCGACCAGGCGCGGGTGTAGAAGACGCGTCCCGGCCCCAGGACGACCGGGACGGTCACGAGCAGCAGCGACCACCGCAGCCAGTCCGGCGGGAGGGAGAATATCCACGGGGCGATCTGGCGGAGCGGCGCCGCGAGCCACATCATCAGGCGCATGAAGGGGTCGGCGCCGTGGTGCCCGGCCTGCATCAGCGGCATCGACAGCACCATCGTCAGCACCGCCACAGCGAGACTCGCGGTGACCTCGACTCTGAGCCGCCGCAGCTCCTGCAGGCGGTCGGCGTCCTGCCGGCCGATCTCCTCTTCCACCGACGAGTCGGGTCTGGGCAGCGCCGCCCCGTATCCGGTGGTGGCGATCAGGGCGACGAGGTCGGACGGGGAAGTCCGCGTCGGGTCATACTCCACCGTGGCGCGCCCGGTCATCAGGTTGACGGTTGCGGCTTCGACACCCGCCACCTTCTCGAGCGTGCGCTGCACCCGGGTGCTGCATGCGGCGCAGGTCATCCCGGTGACCTCGATGGCCGCCGTGGCCGACTCAGCTGCGGGTGACACTCTCGACCCGGTATCCGGCATCTTCGATGGCGATTTTCGCCGCGTCGATGAGGGCGGGGTCCTGAACCCTGAGGTCAGCCCTCCCCAACCGAACGGAGACAGTCTGGACGTTTCCGAGCTTGGCGATGGCCTGGCTCACTGCATTTAGGCAGTGACCACAGCTCATTCCTGATATGTGTAATACGAAGTCAGTCATAGATTTATGTCGTCTTGATGAGAGGGCAACCAACCGCGTCAGTTGTTCGATACTAATATAGACCACCAAGGTATGCAAGTAGGGGTATGGGGTATACCATTCCACTGCATGATCAAACGGGGCATGGACCCTGCTCGGTAGGGGGATCATGAACACGGGCCCGGGCGACATTCGACACCTGGTTCCGCTGCTTCATCCCAGCACGGGGGTGCAGGATCTCGACGCCCTCAAGACCTGGTATGAAGCGGTGGCCGACGGGCTGCGCACCGTCGTGGCGTTCGACCTGTTCGCCCTGTGGCTCTACTCCCCAGGCGGCGAGCCGATCCTCATCGAGCCGGAGGAGCTGGCGCAGGACAATCTCGAAGTGCCCCATGCTCGACCCACCGCGTCGCTCGAGGCCCTAGTCGCGATCGAGGACCGGGTCCGGCGTGCCGGGTACGGTTCGGTGCTGGTTCACGCGATCCGGCACGGCAAGCGGGACGTCGGGCTCATCATGCTTGCCGGATTCGACCCGCACCTGTTCGATGCCGAGCTGGACCAGGCGATCGGGGCGACCATCGAAGTGATCGCACCCATGCTGGCGCGGGTGACCCGCCACAGCGGCGCGGTCGAACTCGCGGCGAGCGAAGCGGTAGCGGCTCGCGAGACAGGCGGATTTCCGTCTCCAGCCGCAAGCGCGCCCCGGCTTCTCGATTCCGAATTGCTCGACGCTCTCGCCAATGCGATCAGTGGCGCAGGCACACCGCGCGACCTCCTGCTGGCGGTATCGTTCGGCATTCAGGCTCTGCTCCCCCACGATTCCTACGAGCTGCTGATTCCCGATGCCGAGGGGGCGAAGTTCTACCGCCTCGGGGTTCACGGCCACGGCCCGCTGTGGGGTGACCCGGCGCTGGTCATCAGCCGCAGCCAATTCGTCCCCGACGTACTCTTCGCCGACGGCGGCACCATGCTGCTCGAAGACCGGCCGCGGGATCTGCCGCCGATGGTGAGCGTGGGCGGCCCCGAGACTCCGCCGCGGTCCGTGGTCGGCGCGAAGCTCAGAATCGTCGACCATCTGGTGGGCTACCTGCTGATCGGCAACGCGGGACCGGGTTTCTATGGCGCCGAGGATGCGCTGCTGCTTGACCGGATTGGCGCCCTGCTCGGGGCCCGAGTGGAAGCCATGGCGCTGGCCTGGCACAACCAGGCCCTGCGGGTGCAGCTCGACATCCTGCGGCATGTGCCGATGCACCTGACCCGCACCGCCGAGATTCTGGCAACCACGCCGCTGCTCGGTGGCGGCAGCCAGCGATTCGCCGAGCAGGTGTCCTACCTGTTGCCGGTGACCCGGATCGAGTTTGCGGTTCGCTTGAGCGATGAGAGTCGGGTGGTAGTCGTGAAGCCGGGTGCGCTCACCTCGCTGGCCGATCTGCCGCTGATCCCGATTGAAGGGACCGATGTGGCCGGCGTGATCCGCAGTGAGCGTCCCTATCTGGTGGTGACCCGGGATGGGGGAGCGGAGCCCGAGACGGTGCTGGTGGTGCCGCTCCGTGCCGGCGGACGGGTGTTCGGGGCGATGGCGCTCCGTTCGGCGGGGAACCAGCCGTTCAGCCCGACCGATCTCGCACTGGCGCAGCAGCTGGCGGACCTGGTCGCGCCCTACCTGGAACTGGCGCGAAGGGTACCGGGGCCGGCGTTTCCCTACGCGCCCGGCTGGAGGCGGCCTACATACCCCGGTGAACGGGGTCGGAGTGGGTAGGAGTACCGGGATGAATCGGTGGCGGCGACGTCTCCGATTCCCTGGCCCATCGGAAGAAGACCACCCCGAAGGCAAGCCACACAGGCAGGTCTCCAATGATCTTCATGACCAGGCCGGCGACCTGCTGGTCCTGCTGGGCGGTCATGACGTCATACACCCGTGGCGCGAGCTCGTAAGTGGCGTAGAGCGGGTAGTCGGCGAAGGTGAGGAAGGCCGATGGGAGAATCGGTGGCAAGGTCGAGACGAACAGGTATGCCATCTTGAGCGGCCGGCTCAGGGTGACGACCGCCGAGGGACCCATCACCGGCCACCAGAGCAGCATTCCCCCCCCCAGCCAGGCCAGATCGACGGCGAGCGCCCCGGTCTGTGACGCCATGAGGCCGTCCACCACCTCGGGCACGTGGGTGGTAATGAGCACGACGTTGAAGACGGCGAGCGCAAGCCATGGTCGCGCACCCCACCACAGGATTTTGCGCCAGCCGGGATGTGCCAGCGCCCGGTCCCAGTTTGCCACCGGGATGCCGAGGATGAGACAGGGTGGCGCGATCAGCGACAGGAGGATGTAGCTGACGGTGTGCAGGGCCGCGAGATAGCCAGCGCCGAGCGCCCCAATGGGCCAATCGAGCGCGAGCCAGATGGCGAGGAGCCCGGCGGCGAACCAGAGGCGGCTGGATGCCGGGGTATCACCCCCGGCGGGTTTCGTGCCCGCCCGCACGGACCACCACCCCACCCACCGATGGTATCCCCATCCCAGCAGTCCGACGAACAGCCACACGCCGGGATAGGCGCGCCAGGCCCAGGACCATGTCTCGCCTGTCGCGGAGCACCACCACTGCATGTCAGTCGCGGGTGAGGAGGACGAGGTCTCGCGCCCAGTCGGCCTGCCGGATGCCGAAGGGGTAGACCACGTGGGCGAAGTTGTCCCGGGTGAACGCGAGCACAATCGCCGAGTGACCGATGGTGTAGCCGCCCGGCTGGGTGCCTTCCTCGCGGACGATGGGGCTCAGGCTCAACTGCCGCATGGCATCGGTGATGGCAAGGCTGTCGCCGGTCAGACCGATGAACCGCTGGTCGAACCGGTCGAGGTAGGTGCGGAGCACTTCGGGGGTGTCCCGCGCCGGGTCGTTGGTGACGAACACGACCTTCACGGCGTTGTTGACCTCGGGGCCCAGCTTCTTGAGCGCAGCGGCGATGTTGGCCAGGTGCACCGGGCAGATATCCGGGCAGTTGGTATAGCCGAAGAAGAGCAGGGTGACATAGCCGTCGGTCTCGCGCCTGAAGTCGAAGGGAGCTCCGTCGGTCCGGGTCAGCACAAAGTCGGGTTTTGGAATCGGCGGAGTGACCTTGGGCGCGGCGAGCCCATCGGGGTTGAACGGCCTCCGTGGTGCGGGCTTGCAGGACGGCGCCGCGAGGAGGGCGAGGGAGGCCGTGAGCAGAATGGTACGGAGCAGGCGGTTCATATGCGTGGTGCCGGGAGTGAGACGAGGAGGGCGGTCGCGGCGATAATGCCGACGCCGATGGCGAGTTCGGCCGTGGCGGATCGCATCATCGCGGTGGTGCCGCGGGCGGTGCCGAGGCGGGGCGTGAGGCGACGCCAGTTCCGCGCCCCGATGGCCATGGTGGTGGCGAGCAGGCAGAGCTTCACAATCAGCACCTGGCCGTAACGGGTCCCGATCAGGTCGCCGATGGTGCCGACGTAGGCCAAGGCCAGCAGGCCGCCGGCGGCGACGGCCACGCCGGCCGCAGCCAGGGCGACCGGGGAAAAGGCACGGACCATCCGCGCCACGTCTTCGGCGTCGTCGCCGCGCGCGGTTCGCAGCGCCGCCGCCACCATGGTGAAGAGTGCGCCCAGCCAGGCCCCGCCACCGACGAGGTGCACCGCGTGCAGCCCGGTACCGAGGGCGCTGCCCCACGGATGCTCGGTGGCGTGGCCCGTCAGCGGAGAGGCGGCCGCGACCAGCAGTGCTGCCGTACCTAACAGGGCCAGTCCGATCGCCGGCCGGCGCGGCCCGAGCCATGCCGTGAGACAGGCCGCCAGGGCCGCTCCCAGCTGGATCGACCAGCCGCGACCCCAGGTGGTCTCGAACAGGATGGGACGGGCCGTCTCCCAGATCACGGGATCGGGCTCCAGAAAGCTGTGTGCCTGACCCCAGGCCCGGAGCAGGTGGGCTCCCACCAGAAACAGGCTGGCGCCGAGCGCCGTCCGCCACATCGCCGCGGTGGCGCGCGCGGCGAGCGACTGGTCGTCGTCGTCCTCCTGGCGCCAGCGGGGGATCAGCGCGGCGAAGACGCAGGCACCGATCAGCACGAGGGCCGCAGCGTACGCGACGCCACGGCCCAACGCGTACAGGTCCAGCGGCAGCGGCGCCTCTGACTCCGTCACGTCAGGGCTTGGCCTCGGCCGCCGGGTCGAAGGTGAAGTAGTAGGTGCCGCGGACCACGTGGCCATCCTTGGATCCGGACTTCCACATCACCATGTAGCGACCCGGCTCGAGCTTGACCGGTACTGGACCAGCCACCACGAGGCTGTCGTCGGTTTCCTTCATTCGCACTGTGGCGACGGGGGAGTGGTCCTCCTTCATCAGGGCGGCGCTGGTCAGCGCGGCCTCGGGCCTCTCACTGAACCAGAACCGAACTTCGGCAGGGGACTGGACGATGGTGGCGTCGAAGGCGGGTTCCGCCTTCACCAGGCTGGTGTGCAGGAACACCGAACCGGCGAAGATCAGGCCGGCGGCGAACAACGAGAAACGGGCTGGGGTACGCATCAACAGCTCCTCTGTGTGACGCAACTTCGGCCATCTGGCCGGGGGAACGAACCGGGAATCTAGCCAACCCGGGGCGACATGCCTTGCGGGCCCCACCGGAGCCCGTCCATCATAGTCAGCACCTCACACCGCGCTGCCGAAATGCCACGACGAATTCCGATCCTTTTTTTCATGGTTCTGCTGGCCCTGACCGCTTGCCGCCGTGGGCGCCCCCTGGCGGAAGCGGGACGAGTGTCGGTGGTGCTCGGGTGGGCCTATCCCTCCACCGCCGGCCTGGCCGGTGCCTACCTGGTGCTGGAGAACCGCGGACCGACGGCTGACACCGTGACCGCCCTGTCGGGTCCCGAGGTCGGGGACGCCAGCATGCACGGGGTGCGGCGGGAAGGGGTATCGTCCACCATGTACCCGCTCGACTGGCTCGAGATTCCCGCGAGGGGGCGCGTGGCGATGCAGCCGGGCGACATTCACATCATGCTGTCGGAGCTGGCTCGCGAGCTGGCCGTCGGCGATACCGTTGTCCTCGGCGTGACTCTGTCCCGGGCCGGCGCCGTCGAGGTGAAGTTGCCCGTCATCCCCTACGGCGAGATTCCCGAGTAGCTCCCGCCACTCAGGCCTCGACTGGCTGGGTACGGCGCCCTAGGAGCATGGAGGCCAGGAGAAGCGCCCCGAAGACACAGACGATCAGCGGTCCGGTCGGCAGATCATAGTGGAAGGAGGCCCAGAGTCCGCCCGCGGAGGCCATCATCCCGGCCACCCACGAGATGGTGGCGAGATAGCGCCAGTCGCGGGTGAACTGGAAGGCGATCGCCGCTGGAACGACGAGGAAAGAGAAGACGAGCAGGACGCCGACGATCGGAACCGAGAAGGTGATGACCACGCCAAAGGAGAGGTAGAACCAGAAGTCCCAGAGGCGAAGCGACCACCCCTCGCGCTCCACCTGGTCCGGCTCGAACGAGATCCGCAGGAAGCGGCGGCGGAGCATCCAGTGGAATGCGCCGACCACCGCGTAGACCACCGCCAGACGACCGATCGCCGGCCACCCCACCCAGAGCAGGCTCCCTACCAGAATGTCCTTGATGGCCTCCCCGCCGCGGGGCGACCGGTCGGCGACGAGAAGCGCGGCGGCGGACGCCACCACGTAGACGATGCCGATGATCGCTTCCTGCGGCACCCGTCCCTTGCCATGCGTGGTTCGCGTGAGGGCGAACAGGGCCGCGCCGAGAGTCGTGAAGGTCAGCGAATAGAGAAAGGCCAGGGAGGAGTCCGACTCGGCGCCGAAGAAGATCGCCACGGTGGAGCCGAGCGCGGCCATCTGGGCCAGCGAGAGATCGACGAAGATCACCTCGCGGGCCAGTACATGCAGGCCGAGATAGGAATGCACTGCGACGATCACCATGCACGCCACCAGGGGCGCGAACCAGAGGCTGTGAAGCAGGGTGTCGAGCATCAGGACGCTCCCTTCCGGTACACCGCCGCCAGCTCGTTGACCCACGCGCTCATGAGGTCGAAGTAGGTGTCGATGCCGGGGGCGCCGCCGGTGTTTTCCGGCACGACGACCGCGGTGGCTCCGGTTTTGGCCGCAACCTGCTGGATTTGATTCCGGTCGAAATAGTTGGAGGCGAAGAGCACCGGGATCTTCCGGTCCTTCATCAATGCGATGACGTCCTCGACGTGTCGCGGGGTTGGCGGGATGCCGGGCTTGGCCTCGATGAACTCGGCGCAGGTGACCTTGAACCGGTTGCTGAAGTAGGCCCACTCCTTGTGGTAGCAGGCCATCTCCTTGCCCCGGAAGACTTCGCTCGTCTTGAGCCAGCCGCCGAGCCGGGTCATGAGCGGGGCACCCTGGAAGCTGTTCTTGCCGAGGAAGTCCCACAGCTGGTCGGTGGAGAGGAGCCGGAATGCCGCGGCGGGAGTCAGGATGGTCACGAGCTCGGCACCCATGGTGGCCTCGAGCACCCGCTTCTCGAAATCCTGCTCCCGCTGGGTGAAGTACTCGGCGCTCTCCGGCGCAACTCGCTTGAGGCCGACGAGGATGTTCCGGGCGATAATGATTCCGTTCACCGGGTCGGTGTGGATATGCGGATTGCCGTCGGCGTGAATGTCGCCGAGGGCCCGGTTGAGGCTGGTTGGCACCTCCAGCAGGGTGACGCCGGTGTAGGCCGTCACATAGCCGGGACCGCCCTCCGACACCTTGCGGTTGTTGGCGCGATCGAGGAGCGGCGGAACCCAGAGCTCGAGATCGAGCCCGGTGGTGACGAAGACGTCGGCGTCGCGGAGGATGGCGACGAAGCTGGGCTTGGGCTGGACGAAATGCGGGTCTTCGTTGCCCTGCGCGATCGATGTCACGGTACCGCGGTCGCCGAGAATCTCCCGGGCAATGGCGCCGTAGGTCGTCAGGCTGGTGACGACCTTGAGGGGAGACGGAGCCGGCCCGATCGGTCCGAGCGTCAGGGCGAGCATCAATGCAGTGGAGATCATTAGTAGGTCTCGTGCTTGTGGGGGCCCATGGCGAAGACGACCTGGGCCAGCAACTGGTTCATGGGGCCGACGGCGGATCCATCCTGGTGCCGCCCCTCGAGCCGGAGATAGACGAATTCGCTCTGCCACCAGGTGAGGGTCGGGACGACGCCCCACTCGGTGTCGTAGGCGCCGCGTGGTGCTTCGAGCCAGTCACCGCGTACCCCGAGGATCCACCGCCGGCTGGCGCGGTAGCTCAGGTCGGTGAAGCCACCGTAGCGGGTGGTCTGGAAGCCCGCCTCATTCGAATGCAGCAGGTATCCCTCGGCGCGAAGGGTGAACTCCTTCCTGGTGCCCGCCTCGGGTGGACGCCAGGTCAGTCGGAAGTCGGCTCCGGCGAGCCGGCTTTCGAGGTCGGCATCGGCGTTGTTGCCGCCGGTGCCGGTGAAGCCGAGCTGCATGTAGGTGCTCTTTGAGAGCTGCCAGAAGTTGAGCAGGCGGGCCAGCAGCGTGGGCTGGGTGCCGCCGGCATAGAGTGCCTCGGCTTCGGAAGTGGTGCCCTGCAGCCAGAACTCGTGGGTGCCGTGTGCGAGCGAGAAGGGCAGGGCGGTATACACCGACAACCCGATGCCGGCGAGCCCTCCCTCGCCGAGATACCGCTGGTAGACCAGGGGGTAGTCGGACTCCGGGAGGGCATGCACGTGCCAGCGGTTCAGGTCGCCGACGGGCTGGCGGAACTTGCCGGCGTCGAGGCGCACGCGTCCCGGCAATCCGGTGTAATAGAGGTATCCCTCCTCGACGCCGACCCCGCCCTGCTCGAAGCCAAGGATGATCTTCGCGGTCGAATAGGGGTCGAGGGTGGACTGCACCGCGACCTCGACTCCCTCGAGCTGGAAATTGTCCTTCTGGGGCGACTCATCGCGCAGGATGAAGCGGATGTCCCCGGTGGCGCTGATTTCGGGGTTCATTGCCGACGCATCCCGCTGGCGTCCTTCGAACACCGGCTCTTTCGCGCCGGTGTCGGCAGCCGCGGCGGGCTGCACCACATCGGCGGCCTGGGCCGCCGCCGCCCGGAGCGCGGCGAGTTCATCGACCGGCTCCGCGGGCGCCGCCGCCGCCTGCCCGCCACATCGAGCCGCGATCACCCGATCGAGACGTTCGGCGAGCCGCCGCAGCGCGACGGCGACGGAATCGGTGCCGGCCGGCGTCACGACTGTCGGACCCGCTGGGCAGCCTCCGGCCTCGAGGGTGTCCAGCCGAGCCGTGATACGCGCCAGACTGGCCGCGACACTGTCGGCCGATGTCACCGGTTCCTGGGCCCGCGCCGGCGCAGCGCCGGCGAGGCCTAACAATACGAATAATGCACTGTACCTGCGCATGTCACTCCCGGGCATTTTGTGCCCCCGCAGCGGGCGGAGGGCGATTGCACACCGGATGGGTTGCTGCGGGCCGTTCAGCCCGTGGCCAACCGGTCCGGTGGTGCGCGGGAGAAGCGGTGGGAGGGGACCTGGGAGGAAACTGGTATTGGGGATAGTGCGATGATCCGGCTGGACTGGTTCCGTGGGATAGCGGGGATGGGCGCCCCGCGCCCGGGGACGGACCGGGTCTGGCCGGCGGCCTTGAGCTGCAGGCAGAGCTGCTGGTGTCCCACGAGGCCACCGACCGCGCCGATCGACGTCTCCCTCGGGGCGGGAGACCCAGGCTGGGCGTGGAAGACCAGGGCATCGGCTACGGGGAGTCCAAGGCTCCCGCCCACGAGAACGAGGGCGAGCAGCAGACTCGGGATCCGTTGGCGACGCGACCACATCATTGGGGGAAAGCTAGTGGCAGAGGCGAGGGCTCGCCACCTGATCAAAAGGGGAGTGTGAGGATGATCGAGAAGGATCGGTTGTAGATATCCCGGGACTCGATCACGGGAATGAATCCGCGGGCCCCCCGGAGTTTGAGGCCGACCTCGCTGCCGGCCACAGGGATCCCCACGCCGACTCCGCCGGCCACCGCGATATCCCAGGGCGCGAACGTGCCCACCGGAACCAGGGTGGGATCATTGCATGGAAGTCGGGAGGACGGAACATTGCCCTGCTGGAGTTCGAGGTTGCAGCCGATGCGGAAGCCTGGCACGCCGCCGGCTTCCAGCAGCAGCGCGAAGGTCCCCAGGGGCAAACGGGCGCGCACGAAGAGGGGGAGGTCGATAGTCACGAGGTCAATGACCAGGTCGCTGTCCTGGGTGCCGGCCACCGGCGCGATCCCTCCCTTCTGGGCGAGGCTCGGACCGAACGTGATGGCAATCTTGCGGCTCAGGTGCAGCTCGAGAAACACGCCTCCCACGGCACCGCTCCGGTATTGGGAAGCTTTCCCATCGGATCCATCGAGATCGGCGCGGGTGTAGCCGAACTCGACCCCCACGCCGACTCGGGACTGCGCGGCGATCGGAGTCCCCGGGAGCAGCACGGCGGGGAGGAGGACCGCTGCGAGGAATGCCCTCATGATCAGGGTGCCGGACGCTGGAGCGCGGCCGCCGGGGCCTCCGCCTCTCCGGACGGCCGCCGGAAGGGCCCTTCAGCAGGAAGCAGGAACCAGAGAGAGGTGCCGGCCCCGTATACTGACTCGCAGCCAATGGTGCCGCCGTGCATCTCGACGAACCGACGGGAGAGCGCCAGCCCGAGCCCGGTGCCCTGCTGGGCGCGGCTCGCCGAACTGTCCACCTGGCTGAACTCCTGAAACAGCCGGGTCATGTCCTCCGGCTTGATGCCGATGCCCGTGTCCCGCACCGACACCCAGATCGCGTCCCGTGCCACCAGCCTGGGCGCATCGCCGGCCCGATCTGACGGCAAGGGGAGCGGCGCCCGGGTCGCGATAGCGGACACGGTCACTTCACCGCCGTCCGGTGTGAACTTGGAGGCGTTGGAAAGGAGATTGTAAAGGATCTGCCTGATCCGTCCCCCGTCGGCGCGCGCCATCAGCGGCTCGGCGCCAAGTTCGAGCTTGCAGCTCTGGCGCTTGGCGGCGCGCACCGAGGCGGTATCGGTCACGGCGCCCTGGATGACCTGGCGCAGGTCGGTCGGGCCAAGGGTCAGGGTCATGCGGCCGGCCTCGATCTTGGAGAGATCGAGAATGCTGTTGATCAGCTCGAGCAGGTGCTGGCCGTTGCGCAGCACCGAATCGAGGAACTCCCGCTGCATCGCGTTGAGCGGGCCCAGCTCCTCGGTGAGCAGGAGGTCGGAGAAGCCGTTGATGGCGTTGAGCGGGGTGCGCAGCTCGTGGGACATGTTGGCGAGGAACTGGTCCTTGAGCTGGGTGGCGCGCTGGAGCTCGCGGTTCTTGGTGGCGAGCGCCGCCTCCTTGCGCTGGCTCTCCTCCAGCAGGTGAGCGCGATCGATCCCGACCACTGTCTGATCGGCGAGCGTCTCGAGCAGGTGGACGTCGCGATCATCGAATGGCCGGTTGTCGCGGTGGTTGAACACCGCCAGGACCCCGATCACGATGCCGGCCGCGCGGAGCGGCACTCCCGCCATGGTCTGAAGGCTGAGGCCCGAAATCCGGAAGTTGCGGGGATCGGTCTCGAGATCGGTCGAAGTGAGCGGCTCCTCGTTGCTCACCACCCACCCCAGCATGGAACTGTCCACCGGGATCAGCCGTCTGTGCGCGTCAGTGGCGACGCCGCGCGCGGCTTCGACCCGGACGAACCGCCCCTCCTCGACCACCAGCCCGATCAGCGCGCCATCGCTCTCCAGCAACTCGGCGCATGCTTCCACGATGCGGTCGAGGACCTGGGGGAGGTCGGCGCCCGAGACCATGTCGCTGGACACGCGCTTGAGGCAGGTGAGGAGCTGGTCTCGCTGGGCGACGCGCTCCTCAGCTGCGAGAACCCTGGCTCCGGCCGCACGCCCCACCCGGTCTGCCCGGCGCACCGCGAGGAGCACGGCCAGCACGCCCGCGGGCAGCAGTGCCCACCCGATGCCCCGGCCCTGTCCCGCGAACCAGGCGCCGACCACCGCGAGAGCGCTGGCCAGGATCAGGCCCGCCGAGACGAGGGCGGGGCGGGGGCGGGAATAGGTGGAGGGCATGGTCATAGCGGGTGCAGGAACAAATATGGTACTGCCCCCCCCGGGGGAGCGCTATTCGGCCAGCAACTCGCTGAAGGTGGTCTCGCCGGTGGCGAGCATCCGGCGCAGGTACGGGCGGCAGAGACCGCAATTGTCGCCGCACCCCGTCTCGCGCATCACGTCATCGAGATTCCACCCCCGCTCCCGGACAAGCGGCAGGAGCCGGGCGAAGGAGAAGCGCCGGCAGACGCACATGGTGACGTGGATGGTCGACATGGGGATGGACCCGGAGAACGGCCGACTACGCGGCGCGGGGCTGGCCCCTACGCCGGGTTGGTGGGCCGGATGTCGAGTTCGCTGACCAGGGCGCGCTCCGGGAGGGCGAGCGCGTCCAGGACGGTGGCTGCCACGTCTTCCGGCGCCAGCACCGAGGCGAAGTTCGGGGTGAGCATCCCCTGATTGCGCAGCAGCGCCGTATCAACCGATCCGGGGCAGATGGTGATGACCCGGATGTTTTCCTTCCGCACTTCCATCATCAGAGAGCGTCCGAAGCCGAGCACGGCGTGCTTGGACGCGGTATAGGCGGTCCCGCCGGCGAACCCGTTGCGGCCGGCGAGACTGGCGATGTTGACGATGGATCCCCGCTTCCGTGCCCGCATGCCGGGAAGCACGGCT
>Ga0315273_10008588_pt1 | contig 12900 bp, 10 predicted proteins | sample YL17G02_0_MG_FD_205753 | JGI IMG/M metagenome (GOLD analysis project Ga0315273, IMG submission 205753) | Sediment microbial communities from Yellowstone Lake, YNP, Wyoming, USA - YL17G02_0 | ecosystem: Environmental > Aquatic > Freshwater > Lake > Sediment | place: USA: Wyoming | collected...
ATTGCGGCCGGCTCGGCACCTGCACTTGTTGCAAAAAGAATGGACGACGGAAGTGGCAATCCATTCCACATGGGGAGGAGACTTCTACACGATCCTCAACGCCGGGCTTGGTGACGGGCGCGTAGCGATAACACTCGTCAACAATCCGATGATGCGGTGGATTTGGATGGGCGGATTCGTGACAACGGCTGGTGCAATCGTGGCCGTTTGGCCACCGCGTCGCCGGCGACAGCCCACCCTCCAAGCCGCCAGGGCGACGACCACCAATCCATTGGCGCATTACGAGAACACGCGACGAACGAGTGCGGCCTGAGAGCTGCGGAAACAGGTAGCTTTTGTGGTGCTGCATGATACGAACTCCTACTGAAAGCAATCAAGCCACGGAGAACATAGAGAGGGAATCAATTGCAAATTGCAAAATGAAAATTGCAAATTGTAAATTGCCGATACCGCAATTTGCATTTTTCAATTTGCATTTTGCATTTGTCAATTCCTCCTCGGTGATCTCTGTGGTCTCTGTGGCTTTCTTTTCAGTTTGAGATACGGAGATTCAAAAACAGAATGGTTGACGTCGCCTGTGATCATCGCACGAGCAAGTTCGCATCGGCCAGCGTGGTGGACGCGATCGGCATCACGGTTGTTCGCAATCGTGTGCCGGTGCTGCGGGAAGTCGTGCTTTCCGTCCGTCCCGGGGAGACAGTTGCCCTTATGGGACCAAACGGCGCCGGCAAGTCGACGCTGTTGAGGTGCCTCGCGGGCGCTGCGCGACCTGATCGTGGCACGATCCGTTGGTTTGGGAACGCTGCTGGGCGCTCGATGGCTGACCGACGGCGAATAGGACTTGCGGGTCACGAATCTGGTTTGTATTTCGAATTGACTGCCCTGGAAAACTTGATATTTGCGGCCCGAATGTACGGCGTCGTGCGCCCAGATAATCGCGCAAAAGAGTTGTTAGCGGCGGCCGGGCTTGAGCCATTGACTAATCGGCTGGTGGGGCAACTATCGCAAGGTTTGCGGCAACGACTGGCGATCGCCCGGGCCGTGGTCCACGAACCGCAGCTAATCCTGCTCGACGAACCCTTTGCGAGTCTCGATGCGCAGGGTCGCGACTGGCTGGAACAGCTTTTCCGCCAATGGCGGCGCGCCGGGCGGACCGTGTGCTTCGTCAGTCACGACGTCCGCGATAGTCGCGGTTTGGCAGATCGACTTGTATCGCTCGATGCCGGTCGCATCGTCGAGGTCGAACCGACAGGGTGTCTTCCGGCCTTTTCATTGCAGAGCGCATGATGCGAGCGCGCGAGTCCGTCAGATCGCTGTGGTGGTTGATCCAAAAGGATCTGACGCGGGAGCTCCGCGCGCAAAATGCCTGGCCGGGTATGTTGCTGCTCGGATTGGTGCTTGTGTTTCTGCTGGCCACGCAAATCAATTTGCCACTGGAGCAAAAAACGCGTACGGTCGGCGGTCTGTTGTGGTTGTCGATATTTTTTGCGGGCACATTGGCCTTGGAACGATCATTTGCCAACGAACGCGATACCGGATGTTGGCAAGCGCTGAATCTGTATCCGGTGGATTCCAGTTTGCTGTTCCTGGCCAAGATGGTGGTGAACATCGTCTCGCTCGCGGTCTTGGAAATCGTTCTCATTCCGGCTTTTATTGTGCTGACCGATGTTCCACTTCTGGCCCGACCCGGCCCGATGCTATTGATTGCGGCATTGGGGAACATCTGTTTTGCGTCAATCGGCACGCTGTTGAGCGCCCTCACGGCCGGTCTGCGATTTCGCGGAGGCATGCTCGCTTTATTGCTGCTGCCGTTGGTGACGCCGGTCGTATTGGCGGCAGCCGAAGCAACCCGCATCGTGCTTGCCGGCGAGGTCGATCCAGAACTGTGGCAGTGGGTTCGGCTGCTGGCCGTTTTTGCCGTCGTGTTCACGATTGCGGGCGCGTTGTTATTCGAATTCGTCATGGAGGAGTAAGTTCATGAATGGCCCGCCGGTTGACCGTTGTTCGCACGTCACGATCGCTGCCGGGGCAGTCGTCGCCTGCCTCGTGCTCACATCGTTGCTGATGATCTTCTTCATTGCGCCAACGGAGTCCACGATGGGCGATGTTCAACGCATCGTCTATCTGCATGTTTCCGTCGCCTGGTGTGGCCTGGCGGCAATGGTCGCGATGGGCTGCTGCGGAGCGATGTATCTCCTGCGCCGCCGGATCGAGTGGGACTTCTGGTCCCAAGCCGCCAGTGAAGTTGGCTGGCTATGCGCGACGCTGACCCTAATAACGGGTTCGGCGTGGGCCCACGAAGCGTGGGGCACATGGTGGACGTGGGAGCCGCGCCTGACGTCGTCGCTGGTGCTGTGGATCATGTACGCCGGAATCCTACTGGTGCGGTCAAGCATCGAAGATCCGCATCGCCGCGGACGCGTCGGCGCGGTGTTGGCGATCATCGGCGTAGCCGACGTGCCGCTGGTGCTGATGGCCACGCGCTGGTTTCGCGGAGTCCATCCTATCGCTCCAGAAATGGACCCCCAGATGCGTCTGGTGCTGCTGGTCAGCGTCGTAAGTTTTACAGCTTTGTTCGCGTACTTGATTGTGCTACGCCGCCGACAGTTGGAGCTTTCCGAATTGGCGGCTGAATCGGAATCATCCGCATCGTGCGCGAGTGGGATGCCGCGGCTGAGCCACTCGCAGCTTACATGAAGGAAGACAGACGATGGAAACCTTGCTGGCAACGTATGCGATTGCCGCGCTGGCGGTGGGCGCTTACGCCGCTCGACTGGTCATTGGCACGGGGCGACTTTCGCGACGCTTGCGGCAACTACACACGCAGGTCGATCGCAAGCCAGAACAATTACCAGCCAAAAGGATCGCCTGAGACCGTGACCTGAGTTCGGTACCTTTGAGCGAGCGCCGCACTTAAGTGCATTTCGGAGAGCAGGATGATTGAGCCGCTGCTTGCCCTTCTCGTGACACTTGCCGGTGCAAATGCATCGCCCGAGACAACGGGCACGATTCAAGGAGTGGTGGTAAATGGCAGCCACGGCAATGAGCCAATCGTGGATGCCGACGTCTTGCTACGCGCCGGTCAGGACGGCCTTTTGGAGCCGGTGGCCAAGACCAAAACGGATGCGCACGGGAAGTTCGTCTTCGAGGAGGTGCCGTTCGACCCGACCGTCGTTTTTTTGCCGGGCGCCGATCGCGACGGCGTACATTATTCGGGAAAGCGTCTGCAACTCGGCCCAGCCAGACCAAATGCGCAGGTCACGATCCGGGCATTTGATGCGGTCAAATCGCCGTCGCCGCTACAGGCTCTGCGACACGATATTGAGGTCGCTGTTGAGCCCAAAGTAATGGTGATCAGCGAGACGGTGCTGGTCGCGAATCGATCCGGCAACACCTACGTGGGCGAATCGATAGGAAGTGAGCCGCCAGTCACGTTGCGGCTATCGGTCCCCGCAAGCTTTGACCGCGTGACGTTCGGCAGTGAGTTTTACGGACGGCGCTTTCGGATCGTCGACCACCAAGTGGTGACCGATATCCCCTGGCCACCGGGAGAGCGCGAGTTGAAGTTTACCTACCGCATTCCGTTAGAGAGTAGCGGCGGCTTATTCCGCCGGCCCTTGGACTTGCCCTGCAGCAGAGTCACTCTCCGCGTGCGAGGGGAGGAAGCGAAAAAGGTATCGTGCAATCTGCCGTTAGCGGAACCGGATGGTAACGAAATAGTCTTCGCATCCGCGGAGGAACAACTGCGCGCCGGATACACACTCGAACTGCAAATCGGCAAATTGCCGATACGTTGGGCGTTCTACGCGCGGTGGAGTGCGTTAACGGCGCTGGGCATCCTGATTCTCGGGACCGTGGCAATCAGCCGCCTCCGCAACCGGCGATCCCTTGAACCGCGCGAGGGCGCGGTCCAAGGGAGCCGGCGTAGTTCCGGCTTGAAGCGGTCGCAGCACGCGGCTTAGCGACGAATCCTGGGAAAGACTGGGATTACCAGCAACCCTAGGACGGCCAACACCACGCTGGACAATTCCGGAACTGCGTCGATTGTGAGCATGAGCGAGCCGCTGCCGGCTCCCGCCGTGGTTTTGCCAAAGCGGGCCCGCCATGCTGTGTAATCGGCCCCGTTTACAGTGCCCGGGGTGTCGACCTCGAACTGCAGTGGTCCGCCGTTGCGCCACAGCACATAATCGGCAGCATCAACGACGCCGTTGTCGTTGTAATCGCCAGGAACTCCCACCTTCACAGTAAAGCTCCCGGTCGTACTCCAGTCTTCGCTGCCGCCGGCGAGTGTGACGTTGATTGGATAGCTGCCTCTGACTGCGCCCGCGCCGGGAGTGAGGTTAAGAGACTTCGATCCGGTGCCGGAAAACGGCCCCAGCGTCCACCAGTTCGGCGTTCCGGCGTGGGCGGCCCAGCTCGCGTCCGGCGTCGCCCCCAGGCCAGCCGCATTGAGTCCAGTTAGGCTCAGGGCTGAATTCCCACCGCCCGTACTCGTGACGTTGATCGTAATTCCTCTCGTCTGCCCCAGCGGGAGCTGCAGCAGATTCGATGGGAGAAAGGTAAAAGCGCCGGCCGATCGGGTGTGGCAACCCGTGCAAGTAGACCCGAAAGTCGGTAGGGCACAGACGGCATCGGCCAGGAGGATTAGTAACCCAACGCTCGCAACCAGAGATTTCCACGATATTGTCATGTTATTCCTCCTGACTCGTAGCAAGCCTGTTTGATGTGACGAAAAAGCTCGTTCAGCACGGAAGGTCGCGTCGCCGCGAAAAATACACCGATGATTGGTTCTCGAAGACTTGTTGCGGCCAATTGGCCCCCTCACGTTGCGGGCCATCACGAAGGGTACAAGGGAACCTTCCGCGAATTGCAGGAGTCACCTATTGCAAGCAGAATGCCAAACGGCTTCGTAATTGCGGCATCCGCGAACCGGTGGTAGATGACGCCGACGCGCGTTGGTTGCGCAGTCAAAAGTCAGGGCGTCAGGACGATCGACTTTTCGTTTATCACAGGCGTTTCCACCGTGGTGCGTCGCTGCAAACGTCACTGCCCAATGAACTACATCTTATTCGCGTGGGTTCTTCAACCACGGCGGAACCACGGGCAGTTGGAGGACCAGACTCGTTCATTGGTGGGCTTATCCGGCACATAGGCGCGCTGGACAGCCCAGTTCGTGGCGCCAATTGTCCGGACACAACCACTTCGGTTGGGGGGCAGTAAGCGGCGACTCGTGAACGCACCAACACGGGCGACCACCGTCCGCGGTTCACAGTGTGCCCACGTGCGGGCTCAGGCAGACAAGCCATTTCGTCGGCCTTGCGGAGCGAATGAATTGATAGATCGCGTCGGCATGCGATGCGATCGTCTTCTGTGGCCCGGTGGCTTTGATGAAGTGCAGTTGGCCGTCGACCGGGATGACGGCGGCTATCATGTGGTAGCGTGGACTACACCGCTGGCCGTTTCTCGCCGTGTTGCGTGCGGGCAATGGTAGCAGCGGCAAATACCGCCTTTTCGAGGCTTGGCCGGCATCCCCGCACCATCGTCGGTCGCCAATAGGCGTTGCTTATTGCGCACCGCGTTTGTATCTTCTGCGCCTTTGCTCTTAACTGACTCAGCCAGCATTCGCGGCGCGACCTGGATGGCATTCTACGGACACATGAGAGTGGCTACCAATCGACGCAGAGTGAAATCGCACGCGAACGCGGCGATCCGCTCGCTCGCATCGATCGAGGTGGCGGTTTGCTTGATCATTGTGCTCGCCGCGGTAGTTGCCGTCGCAACCCTACTCGAAGCGAAACATGGTCGCCCATACAGCCAATGGTTCGTGTATCACAGTTCGTGGTTTGTCGGGCTATTGGGCCTGTTGGGCGCCAGTAGTTTTTGCGCCGCGTATTCCCGCTTTCCGTGGAAGCGCCGTCAAGCGGGATTCATAATCACGCACGCCGGTTTGCTGGCATTGCTAACCGGCTCGATGCTCACGCTCTGGCGTGGAATCGAGGGGCAGATCACGTTATTCGAAGGCGCATCGACCGACCAACTGACATTGAGCCAGCACAGCCAGATTACGGCTGATTGGGTCGACCGGCCGCATGATCGGCCGTATGTATTTACCTTCGACAGCGGACCGGTTGACTGGCGGCGAGGCATAGAGCTGGATCTCGGCCGTGTCGATGGCGTGCGCGTTCGCGTGCTGAACTATTACCGCCATAGCCAGCCGGTCGAAAACTGGATCGCCGACGGCCGCGGGCGGGGCGGCCCACTCCTGCGGTTTCAACTGACAGGGTCGCACGCCAACGGCGGCGCTCAGGCCGGCGCCCTGAAAATGGACCAACCGGTTACCGGTTCCCTCGCCGATCAGGACTATGGCGCCGAGGTGCTCGTGGGACCGATCGCCATTCGACTGCAAAGGGCGGCAAACGCCGCGATGCTTGCGGATTTTTTACACCCCGTGGATAAAGATCTTGGTGAAAAAGGGGTGCTCACCGTTTACTACAAGGACAACGTGCAGCGCATGCCGGTCGACGAGCGCGTTGGTCAAGCGGTCAAAATCGGCGACAGCGGCGCCGTGGTCGAGCTTGTTCAATACCTTGCCAACGCCAAGTTGGATGCTGGTGGACAGTTTCAAACCATCGGCAGCGACGCGCGCAATCCGTTGGTTGAATTGAAGGTCAGCCTTCCGGGCGAAGACAAGCCCTTTCGCCAGGTGGCGTTCGCGAAAAGCCCCTTGTTGAATTTCGACGGCGTCTACGGGCGCGACTGCCCTGTCAAGTTTACGTACCAGCACCCGAAGTTCAAGCCAGCCACAGCCGTGGAATTTCTGCAAGCAGGTGACGGAAAACTCTACGGCAGAACGATTACAAACGGGAGTTTCCAGCCGCAAGGCGCGGCGACAACGGGCAGCCGGCTGGAGATACCAGGCGGATTCACATTCACCGTCACCGAATACATGCCGCACACCCGACGCGAGATGTCATTCACACGGGCCGGGAAAAGTGCCGACGAAGATCCGTCGCGCGAATCCACGGCCACGGAAGTGGAGATTGCTGTTGCCGGCACAACGAAAACGCTTTGGCTGCAGCGCAACAATGCCGATTATGGGTCGGGAACGGTCGACACGCCCGATGGCCCGCTTCGCGCGCGGTTTACGACGGCCCACGTCCCGCTGGGGTTCTCGCTGGAGCTCGTCGATTTTCAGCGCGAGACGAATCCCGGGCAAGTCGGCAACGCGGCCTACTCCAGCGTGGTCCGCGTCCTCGACAAGAAACGTCCTGTCGACGACAAGCAGTCGATCTCCATGAATCAGCCGCTTTTGCACAATGGCTTCCGAATCTACCAATCCAGTTTTCGCGAGGCGGGGCACGGAAAAGAAGCGTCGATTTTCAACGTGGCCTACGACCCGGGTCGTCCGCTGAAATACTTCGGTAGCATGATGCTTTGCGTCGGCATCGCGACGATGTTCTCCATGAAAGCGCATTCCGTTCGCGGCAGCTTAAAAAGCAAGGCACCCCACGAACGTTTTGAAAACGCGGAATTCTCGCGAACTCCGCCCCAGCATCGGATCCTCCATGAATAGAGCGCACGCCTTTGCAGGTTCACTCGCCCTGATGTTGGGGAGCACCATGGCCGTGGCCGGTGCTCCCATCGACGCGGCGGCAATCGATTGGCAACTCTGGCAGAACCTGCCGGTCCAAAGCGGCGGTCGTCAGAAGCCGCTGGACACGCTGGCTTCGGAGACGCTCCTCCTGACGAGCAACCGCACTTCGGTGATCGATTCGGAGACGGGCCAGCAACTGAACCCTACGGCGCTCTATTTGACATTGCTGTTCGAATGGACGGGCTGGGACCACGAGCGAAAAGACGACCTGCTCCTCTCGCAGGATTCGGCGTCCCAATACTACCACTTTCATCACGCGGATCGATGGGACAAAACCACGCTGCTTCGCCTCGATTATCCCGGACTCAAACAGATGATCGGCATGCCCGAGCATGTGAAATACGTTGCACCCGACCTCCTGGGCACCGCGTCCATCACCGATCCGCTGACGCAAAAACACGTGCCATTCTCCACGTGGGGGCGAATTCTGCTGGAGTCGAAGGATGCCGGCAAGTCGCTCAGTCAACTGGAAGAAAAGGGCTTGGAACTGGCGCATCGGCTAGATGCGTATCAAAGTGAGCGGATGGGGATGGGGCCCGGAATCGTCCCGAGCGGTAAAGCCGACGACGCGACGTGGTTGTCCGTTGGTGCATTGTTGCTCACCAAATTCGACGATGCGAGTGATCCCCAGGGGAATTATCGCCGCGCCCAGAGCTTGTTTTGGCAGGCCCGCTCGGCATTTCGCAGCGGCGACGCCAACACGCTCAATCTCGTCAGTGGGGAGTTTCGCAAAGTGGTGCGGACCATAAGTTCGGCATCGCCAACTTATCCCAGCCAATCCAAGATCGATTTGGAAGTGGCATACAACCATTGGGAACCATTTCGCTACGCTTGGATTCTGATGGTGCTGGCCACGGTTGGCATGCTGCTGCACTTGGGCAGCCGCTGGCGGCCGTTGTACTGGAGTGCTGTCGGCTCGTACGGCCTCGGCATGACGGCATTGATCGTCGGCTTTTCGATGCGCGTGATGATTTCTAGCCGATCACCTGTCACCAACATGTATGAATCGGTGATTTATGTTGGCGCTGGTGTGGCGGCGATTGGAATCTTGTTCGAGATCATCTATCGGCAAAAATATGTTTTGACGGCAGCGGCGGCGGTTTCGACCGTGGCCCTCGTGCTGGCCGATCATTGCCCTGCGGTTTTGGACCCGAGCATGCGCCCGCTGGAACCGGTGCTACGGAACAACTTTTGGCTCGCGACTCACGTGATGACCATTGCTCTCAGTTATGCGGCATTCGCACTAGCGCTCGGCATCGCGAACATCACACTCGGATACTACGCATTTCGATCGAGGAACACGGATACGATTCGGGCGCTGAGCCATTTCACGTATCAGGCGATCCAAATTGGCGTCTTGCTGCTGGTGGCCGGAATTATTCTCGGCGGCGTATGGGCGGATTATTCGTGGGGCCGGTTTTGGGGCTGGGACCCGAAAGAAGTCTGGGCTCTGGTTGCACTGCTCGGCTACCTGGCCGTTCTCCACGCGCGGTTTGGCGGCGCGGTCGGTCACCGAGGGCTGGCCGTATTGAGCGTTCTTTGCTTCTCGCTGGTCGTCATGGCGTGGTACGGCGTCAACTTCGTACTCGGTGCGGGCCTGCACACCTATGGCTTTGGTGACGGCGGCCAAGGCTACGTGTATTTGGCCATCTTCGGGCAATGGCTCTTCGCCGGTGTCGCCTTTCATCGCAGCCGATCGGATGAAAGCCGAGTCGATGCGATTCCCACCGGCAGACATTCTCTCACTTCTCGACCGGCGGCAATTACGAGCGTGCCTGGCAATCCCCTGTGTGGCTGAATTGCCGGCGCTGCAATCGCTTGCCGGCTCCGTGGTATTTGCCAGCACGGTGCTTACCTAGTGAGCCCGCTGGCTGTGTTGCGCATTCACCTTCGCTGCCACGTTGATTAATCTGGGCAAGATGTCTCGGGACAAAGACTCGGATTGTGCCCTTTCGGCACACTTGCAATGGCCGATTAAGTTTTTTTCTTTGTCGGCACAAGTATTACATTCGATTCGATCGACATAGGTAATACTTTTCAACAAGCGCGCCACCGAGTGCTGGCACTGGGGCCGTACAACGGGTTCGCGCGCTGCTGCCGTCAACTGAGTGCCGGTTGACTTATCTTCCATGGATGCAATCGTGCCGTCGCGAGCCAATAAGTTGCGTCGAACGAGCGTCGGCTGGACGGTCGCAGCCAGCTTGATTGGATTGTTTCTGCTTAGTTCGGTCTCTTGCCGCGCGCCGCGCTCTACGTCGGCTCATCGCGGCGATCCGGTGTCAGCGCCCTACGGAATCGAGCAGACTCCGCGCTGGCGGGAACGAGAATTTGCCCAAGTCAGTGCCACGATCCCGGAAGTGCCCAAAGCGGAAATGGTGAACGACGACCAACTCTGTGCCACCTGCCACGAGTCGTATGTCAAGCATCATCAAACGAACATCCATCATCAGCAGTCGTGCGAGTCGTGCCATGGTCCGGGCAGTGAGCATATGCGCACGCGCGGTAAGGAGCCCGGCCTCATACGCAGCTTCAAGCGAATGGCTCCGGCGGAGCGAAGCGAAACCTGCCTGAAGTGCCACGAGGATAACGGTTGCCAGCCGGGTAAATCGTGGAGAGCAAGTGCGCACGCCAATGCCGGCGTATCGTGCACCGATTGCCACACCGGGCACTACACGGTGCCGCCGGGCACTAAGTCGACAGATCTCGCGAAGGCCGACAATCGCTACGACGACCAAGTTCAACTGGCACGACTGCCATCGGTCAAGGACGAATCTCTGCCGGCGCCTGACGGGCAAGCCGCCACGGCGCCAGCGCCGATGGCGGCCATCGCTGCCGACGATGACGCGTCGATTCGCGCCAATTCGCACAAGATGGGCGCGATCACGCCGCACATTTGTTACCGCTGCCACGCCAACATGCGCGAGCAGGAAGGAATTGCCCACGCGCACCAGATCTGTGGAGCGACGAGTCTCGACTGCACGACTTGCCACGATCCGCACGGCAAAGTCCGGCCGGAGACTCGCACGGACCTTTGCCTCAAATGTCACGACATGTCCTCGCCAACCATGGCGTGGCATTCCTCCACACATGCAAGGTACGGAGTGGCTTGCGCGGATTGCCACAATCCGCATCCCAATTCGCACGTGCAACCAGTGCTCGATATCCAACACACAAATATCGACCGTAAACCCAGGATGCCGATGTCAGTAGACGAGCCGCAAGCGTGCTACAAATGCCATCCGGATATTTATGCAAAGATCTCGATGCCGTCGCACCATCCGATCAAGGAAGGCAAGATGGTGTGCTCCGATTGCCATGATCCGCACGGTCAAACCGAGGACAATTTGAAAGAGCCTACGGTGAACATGGTGTGTTACAAATGCCATGCGGAGAAACAGGGTCCATTCGCGTACGAGCATCCGCCGGTTACGGAGAATTGCGCGATCTGCCACGAACCCCATGGCACGGTAACGAATAACCTGCTGCTCCAGCCAACGACTTTTCTGTGCTTGCGTTGCCATTCCGGACATCGCACGAGCCCGCTCGGCCCCAACCATGCGGCGCTCTTGGGCGACGTTGGAACTAACCCCGCCCTGCAGGCTGCGTTTTATACCGATTGCACACAGTGCCACAGCCAAGTTCACGGCAGCGATTTACCGACGCCACACCTGCCTCGTGCATTCATGAGATAAACGCCGGCAACGACGTTACCGACCGAAATCCAAATACATAACTGATCGTCAAGTGACCTGGGATGACCAACGGGCGCAATTCCCCCCGCCTGCGCCGTGTTTGATCATCCATCGGGGACCCCGACCGATGCTACGCTATTTAATGACCATTGCGGCTGTCGGCCTCGTCGCAACTACTGCGGCAGGCCGTGAGGAATCGGGGTGGATTTCCGACCGGCCCGATTCTGCGCTTCAATCGCCCGTGATTCCGGACATTGGTTTTGCCGCGGCGACGTTGCCCCAAGATAGTGCGAAAGGCGAGAAAACACCCGACGCGACCAACAATGTCGTCGCGACTGATTCCGCCACCGACGCCTCGAACAAGAATGAAATCGCAGCGGACTGTGCGTTACCGGATCGTCCTTTTCACCCCGCGTGCGGCTGCGATTGTAAAGTGCCTTGCCTGGATAAATGGTGCGCCTGGGATGTAGTTCGCTGCGATAGTTGCTGGTGCGTCGACACTCCTTGCGAGTGCGCTCAAGGCAAGTGCCGTCTCACTGACGATGGCCAGTGGGTTTGCAACGATGCCTGTTGCGACGTCTGGGGACCACCGGTCTATCAATCCAATGGCGCAGTACGTTTCGGATATTGGACCATCGGCAACAGCGGGTCACAGCAAAAGACAGGCGAGTACCAGGACTTGCATTCGTCCCCGTTTTGGGATGTCGACACCATCTCTAGTGACGGCGTGCGAACCTGGGATATTGTACTCTCTGGCCTTGATCAGGAAACGAACGATGCCCGCATCCATTACTATGGGCCGGAGGGCATTGCTAAAATCGACTTCCAGCGCTTCATCCATCGCTTGGACCACGATCCAGTCGTAGGTTTCGATTTGGCGCCTGGTCAGGTTCCCCCGGCGACCCCTGATGCCAACGTCATTGCCGATGACCTCAACGTCGGCGAGGATTACGCTATCCGCGTTGAGGAGTTGGACTCAAAATTCCAAGGCAAGATCACAGACAACGTCAAATGGCGATTGAACGTCTGGAGTCAGCGCAAATTCGGCGAACGTCAGGCCAATGCCACGGCCCATTGCTTCAACGTCAATGCGCCAGCGCCTGCAGGCGCCACCGGCAATACTTGCCACGTACTAAGTCAGCGTCAAGCCATTGACTGGACGACGGTCGAGGTCCAGCCGGCGATCGAAGCAAAATTCGAAAATGTCACGGTCGAGTATTCGCATACTATTCGGAGCTTTGGCCAGGATGACCAGGACATCGACCGGATGTACACCCGCTTCGGCTTCTCGCCCGCCAGCGGCTCGTTGGGCCCAGCATACGAATACGCGCTGGTCCCCGAAAACTCCACGAATATCGACCGGATCAAAATCGGCGCCAATTTAACGGATGACAACAAGTTCTACGCGAACGTCTACCGCGGCGACACGAGGAACGAGTTTCGTGATATGGAACGCGACTACACCGGCTATGATCTGCGCCTGATCAATAGTTCGATCGACGACGTGAAGCTGACCGCCTACACCAGCCGCTATGAAGAAAACACGAGTTTCCC
>Ga0315273_10008589_pt1 | contig 12898 bp, 9 predicted proteins | sample YL17G02_0_MG_FD_205753 | JGI IMG/M metagenome (GOLD analysis project Ga0315273, IMG submission 205753) | Sediment microbial communities from Yellowstone Lake, YNP, Wyoming, USA - YL17G02_0 | ecosystem: Environmental > Aquatic > Freshwater > Lake > Sediment | place: USA: Wyoming | collected...
CAACGGTTGGAATTAATGAGGAAACGATGAAAAAATACGTTCTCATGCAGGGTAAAGAAGACAGCGGACAAGCCTTGCTTGAACTTTAAAATGCTACGGGCGTAAGCCCGTAGAAATTTACTTTGCACCATGACGCGAAAAGCAAACCTATTGCGCCGTATATAAGGGCCTGGATGATTCGGAATATGAACGAACCAAGCAGCGCAAGCGGGTATGAAACTATAATAAAGACTTTCTTGAAGATTTGAAGCCACTTCATCAGTCGGTCGCTTGTGAGAACGAAGTTTTTGACCTGTGACAGACTATATGCGCGTGTTTCGACATCGCTTTGCCGGATTATCAGCGCATTTTTGGTAAGGAGGCAGTACGCGCCGGTATTGTCCAGAGACTTGATTGTTCCTGTGGTATCGATAATTGCCAGGACGCTATTGCTGTCGGGTTTTTTTATGTAATACGGCTGGGGCCCATCTATGGAAGCTTGGCCATTGGTAATTGTAATTTTCGGCACTTGTTCGACGATGCGAGGGGCCTCGTTATTTACAAATCGTGCGATGGAATTATTCACCTTTATCATTATGAGTATCCAACAGGCCGCGAGCAACAGCAGCAGGTACAGGAAATTAACGCCTCGCCAGTTCAGGGCCACATCGCTGTAGAGTTCCTTTGAGAAAAACGAAAGAGGCGGTATGTGAATAGCGGAAAACTTTTTCATAGTCTTTATTCACTCCTTTAAATTCGACTCGTTTTTTAAGGTACACATTGCCCCAGGCATCATGACCCCATTCTACCGAACACTTTTTGCCTCTGCCAGTAAAAATAATATGCGTGGCCCGGCCTGTCGATTGATTGCTTGACAGTTGCTTTGCGTTTTGTGATACTGGCTCGGTAATTCCAAGACTTTATGACCAGTAAAATTGGTAAAATTCTGTTGAAGGTTTTTGGCTCGCGGAACGAGCGTCTGGTAAAGGCATATTCTGTCATTGTCAAGCAGGCCAGCCAGTTCGAGCAGCAGGTTAGCGCTCTTGACAATGATTCATTAAAGGCCAGAACCGCCGAGTTTAAAAGCCGACTACAATCGGGTACCAAACCTGAAGATATTCTGCCCGAGGCTTTCGCAGTTGTCCGTGAAGCGGCGAGGCGAAACGTCGGTATGCGACATTTCGATGTCCAGCTTATCGGCGGGCATGTTCTCTACGACAGCAAGATTGCTGAAATGGCGACGGGTGAGGGTAAAACGCTTGTCGCTACCTTGGCGGCATATCTTGTTCATCTTACGGGGCGAAAAGTCCATATAGTTACCGTGAATGATTATCTTGCGAAGCGTGACGCGGAATGGATGGGGCCGATTTATACGGCACTGGGTCTATCTGTCGGGGCGATACAGGCCGATATGGACACAATCGGCGACGAGAGAAGAAATCAGTACGGCTGCGATATTACCTACGGCACAAACAACGAATTCGGTTTCGATTACCTCCGCGACAATATGAAGATTTCCATCGAGCAGATGGTGCAGGGGCCGCTCGAATATGCCATCATCGACGAAGTTGATTCCATCCTGGTTGACGAAGCAAGAACTCCTTTGATTATTTCGGGTCCTGCATACGACGATGTCGATAGATACAAAAGGGCAGACCAGGTCGGGAGAAAGCTGATTTCCCTGCAGAGCAACTACGACCGGCTCAAAAAGCAAATCGACAGCGCACAGCTTAAAATAGCCAATGCTCAGGGCGAAACCGCGGAAGCGAAGAAAGAAAAAGATGCACGGCGAGTTGAAGAGGCCCAGAAGGTCATCGAGAAAAGCACCGCGGAAATTGAGGATGCGCAGGCGCGTCTTGCCGGCATGACTCAGTATTATGAAGTCGAATATGACCGAAAAGCGGTGCACCTTACGCACGAGGGAATCACTGCCGCTCAGGAAGCCGCCGGTGTCGGTTCATTTTTTACCGGCGCGAATATGGAATGGCCTCATCTGCTCGAACAAAGCCTGCGGGCATACGTCATTTATGAAAAGGAAAAAGATTATGTCGTAATGGAGGGCAAGGTCATAATCGTTGACGAGTTCACCGGCAGGCTTATGCACGGTCGGCAGTGGTCCGATGGTTTGCACCAGGCGGTCGAGGCGAAAGAAGGAGTGGTCGTCAAGGAAGAGACGCAGACCCTTGCCACTATAACACTTCAGAATTTCTTCAAACTCTACGACAAGATTGCGGGTATGACGGGGACGGCCGCCACCGAATCGGAAGAGTTTATGAAGATTTATAAGCTGGAGGTTGTGGTGATGCCCACCAACGAACCTTGCATCAGAGAAGACCAGGACGATGTAATCTACAAAACGATGCGTGAGAAATTCAACGCGATTGTCGAGGAAATAAACCACATCAGCTCCGCGGGTCGCCCTGTTCTTGTGGGCACTATCAGTATTGAAAAAAGTGAGGCACTTTCGGAATCCCTTACGCGGAAGTACGGCATCGAGCACGAAGTTTTGAATGCCAAGCAGCACGCGCGGGAAGCGGCAATAGTCGCCAAAGCCGGCCAGCAGCACACAGGCAGGGACGGAAGCACCCGCGGCAACGTCACCATCGCCACGAATATGGCGGGTCGAGGGACCGACATCAAGCTTGGCCCAGGGGTAGCCGATATAGGCGGACTTCACATTCTCGGCACCGAGCGCCACGAGGCAAGAAGAATCGATAATCAGCTCCGGGGTCGCACAGGCCGGCAGGGCGACGCAGGTTCGAGCCAGTTTTTCCTGAGCTTCGATGATGATTTGATGCAGTTTTTTGGAGGCGATAGGATTCCGAAACTGTTGCGTCTCGTTGGTTGGGAGGAAAATCAGCCGATTTATCATCCCACGATAAGCAAGCAGATTGCCAAAGTGCAGAAAAAGGTCGAGGAACGGAACTTCGAGATTCGCAAGAGCCTGCTCGAGTATGATGAGGTGATGGACTATCAACGGAAGATTTTCTACTCTCGCAGGAGACAAATTCTTGCCGGCAAGGGGCTGAAGGAAATTATCCAGCAGATGCTGGCCAATACCATCACGAAACACTGCGATACAATTTTAGACAAGAGTTATCCTCATAAGTGCATTATAGAATGGTCGAAGGCGGATTTCGGCGTCGAACTGAAACTTCCTGATATTGAAAACCACGAGGTTGATGAAATCGTTGAGCTTATCCTGCAGCGGTCAAAAGATGAGACGGCCAACGAAATATCTCTTTCAATCGGTGAATATCTGGAGGATTACGAAGACCGGCAGAGCTGGGATGCAACGGGTCTATCCAAATGGGCGATGAGCGCATTTCAGGTAAGTTTAAGCCCGACTAAAATCAAGGAAATGACCCCTGAGCAGATAGAGGAGCAATTGATTGGCGCGGCCGCCGAGCAGGTTGATAAAAAGGATTGTTCACAGATTTACGAGTTTTTGAAGGAAGATTTCTCGCTTAGAAGCATCACCGAATGGGCCCGCGCCAAATTCGATATAAGGCTGGATGCAGGACAGTTGAAATCGCTGAACGTTTCTCAGATTAAGCAGCTTCTTAGTGACCAGACGGCCGTGAGATACCGGGAAAGAGAAATCGAATACCCCGTCGAATTTGCGTTGAATATGGTTTACGGGCCACAGGGGCCCAACGTATATGCCTTTGAGTCGCTTGTTAACTGGGTCAATCGCAAATACGAGGCAAATCTTTCGATTGAGCAGGTACAGGAAACAAGCCCGCGCAAATTGCAAAGTCAGTTGCTGGAGCTGAGCCGCAGTTACTATGACGGGAAACTCGAACGGGAAATCGACAGCAACCTTTCGCGATTGAACATGTCAGAGCTGGTGAGGTGGGCCAATTCAAGATTCAGTACATCTTTAAACGAGCAGGAACTCAGCGAGCCGGCGGAGCGCAAGAAAGTTCTTCTCGCTGCCGCGAGGGAATTTTTGCGCAGCGAATTAAGCGACCTTGAGAGGTACGTTCTTGTGCAAGTCTATGACAGCACGTGGAAGGACCATCTTTACGCGATGGACCATATGAAGGAAAGCATCCACTTCCGCGCTTTTGCCGAAAAAGACCCGAAGATTGAATACAAGCGCGAAGGTTTTCGAATGTTCCAGGAGATGCTCGATAATATCGAAGACCGGGTGACAGATATTATTTTCAAGGTCCGACTCGAAGGCGGCGCAAGGGCAAGAAGCGTCTGGCAGGTAAGCCGGGTAGCCCACGACGAGGTGGGCCAGTTTGCGATGGCCGAACAGCAGCGTGCCGCCGCCCAGGCCCCGCAAGGTGAAACGAAAGTAAAGCAGATTGTGCTCGAAAAGCCCAAAGTTGGGCGAAATGACCCCTGTCCGTGCGGGAGCGGGGAAAAATACAAAAAATGTCACGGCAAGGGCGTATAATTTAACAAATCGGTTGTGAAAATTATCGGCAGGCCAAAAAGAAAACATCGGCCAGCGTCTTGCTGCCCGATGTTTTCCGGAGGGGAGAAAAATATAGCACTCTGCGTTTATCGGCAAAATTCTAAATACCTCTTTAACTTAAAATCCTTCTCCTTATAAGTCCATAAACCCTACGATATTATTATGACAGTGTTCTCGAAAAAATCAAGTATTTTTTTATTTTTTTTAATAATACAGTGTCATTGGTTCGCGACTACGGCTACCTCGGCGATAAATCGTAACTCCTTTGCATCCAAGCTTATAGGCGAACCTATAGGCCTTGTCGACGGCGGGAACGGGGGTTCTACGGTTCAAATTGACGGTTTTGCTTACAGCGGCGTCGCAATACTTCTGAAATGCCGCCTGCATCCGAATATGCCATTGCGGCTCGATATCATATGCGCATTTAAAAACTTTCCTTATTTTAGGCTTGATGGAGGTGATTTTTTGAATGCTTCCTGTCCTGGCAATATGCCGCTGCAATTTTTTGCTGTAAAAACCACTTTTTTCGGCAATCTGCTTAAAAATCGGGTTTATCTGGTGCATTTTTGCTCCATCCAGTATCTGCCGAGCGAATACCAGCGAATAGGCAGGTTCAATTCCGTTCGAGCAATCCGCTATTATGCTGATAGTTCCGGTAGGAGCAATACAAGTGATTGAGGCATTACGAACTTTGCAATTTCGCGTTCGCCAGATACTTTGCTCCCAGTTTGGAAACGCCCCTTTTTGCTGGGCAAGTTCGCTGCTGGCCTGACGGGCGGTCTCATTGATGAATTTCATTAAATTGGCACCGAATTCGACGCCTTGTTTCGAGTCGTAGGGGATACCCAGTAAAAACAGGCAATCTGCGAAGCCCATAATTCCAAGCCCTATTTTGCGGTTCGCCCGCGATAATTCCGTCGTGTCTTCAATCGGATAGTGGCAAACATCGATGATATTATCGAGGAAACGGACTCCAAGTTTGACCGCGTCCGCGAGGCCCTCCCAATCCATTTCGGTTTTTTCGCCCGCCGGGTCGGTTTTGACGAATTTTGTTACATTCACACTGCCGATGGTACAGGCCTCAAAGGGTAGCAGGGGCTGCTCACCGCAGGGATTAGTTGCCTCGATTTGTCCCAGTGAGGGGGTAGGATTATCGCGGTTGATTCGGTCGATGAATGCGACGCCAGGCTCGCCAGTTTTATGAGCGCAATCGACGATTATTTTCCAGATTTCACGCACGGTCAGAAAATGTTTTTGCTCTTTTTTTGACGGTAGCGTTTCACCGTCGAGCTTGTACAAATCGTTTATCGTATAGCTTTTTATTTTGATTTGTTTCGGCAGCAGGTACTGCTGCTGCGTTCGAGGGTTTTTGACAATATGCGGCTTATCGCTGGATTTGCGCAGGGTCTCCATCCACTGGTCGGTGATTTTGACGGAGATGTTGAAGTTGTTAAAGGCCTTGAGGTTCTGTTTGGCGTGCAAGAATTTTAAAATGTCGGGGTGGTCAATGCTCATCATCCCCATATTCGCGCCGCGGCGGAACGCGCCCTGCTGTATGGCTTCGGTTGTTTCGGAAAATACCCGCCAAAAGCTGATTGGTCCGGAAGTTGTTCCACCGCTCGAAGCGATGCGGTCGCCTGTGGGCCTTAATTTATCCAATGAAAATCCCGTGCCACCGCCTGCTTTTTGAATCAGGGCCGTTTGCTTGACCGTTTCAAATATTTCTTCGATGCTGTCTTCTATCGGCAGGACGAAACAGGCGCTGAGCATTCCGCTGAGGCGTCTTGCGTTCATAAGGGCGGGGGAGTTGGGCAGGAATTTAAGAGAAGCCATCAGCTCGTAAAATTTTTTGTGCCAGTTGTTGACCTGGTTTTCATTGGCTCCGTATCTGCTTTCAGCCTGCGCGACCAGCGAAGCGACCCTGCTGAAAAGCTGCGATGGCGTCTCGATGATTTTGCCGTTTTCATCCTTAAGCAGATAGCGGCTTTCCAGAACCGCTAATGCGTTGGCGGTGATTACAGGCATTGTGTCCGTAGGCGGCTGTATAATCAAATCATTCATAGAATACTAATGTTTTTTAACCCAGCGGAATCTGAAAACCCGGCGAATTTTGTCCGTGAAACTGACTCCGATATGCTGGGTGCTGGTTTTGAATTCCATTTGTCTGAAATCTTCCTGCGTTGGTTTTATGCGTGACTTGCCGAAAATCGATAATATTCTGCCTGCGAGTAAGCCGAGGAACGAATTGGTTTTCGCACGAACCATCATTGACTATCGCTGAATGGCCATTTTTACACAGGCCAGCAATTCCTCGCCAGTCCTGCTTTGAAGCGCTGATTTTGCAAACAACTGATGGCGTTCGAGGACGGTTGGTTTTTCTTCGTAATATCCCTGTACCGCTGAGATGCCGCCTTCGACAGAGCCGGATGTTTTATAACCACCTTCCAAAAGCCACCTGCTTATCTCGTCGTCGTATTCGGCAGGATATATTATCGCCACGGTGTATTTGTCTATGCCGTATTCGGCGAGATGCACTTTTGCCCGGCAGGGCGGTGATGTCCTGACAGCCAGATTAATTAGTTTTTTGTAATCGGCCTGGGCGGTTTGCGGGTTTTCCGCATAGAAAAACATACCGGTTTCGAGCTGGAAATTTTCAGCCCTGACACCTTTTAGTTCCATTCTGCCGTCCGGGTATGCCCGGTGGATTTTGTAAACTTTGCCGTTTTTATATTTTTCGCTGTCTAAAAGCTCGGCGACCTCTTCAGTGGTAAAACCCACCCCCGCGTGGTCACCGAAATCGAAAACATATAAACCAACATACTTATCAGGCGTTTGTAATTTTGGAAGCTTCATAATCTTATTTTACTTTCAGTTTGGCGAATCTTCGCTTTCCGACCTGAATGACCATACCATTTTTGGGCGATATTTGTTCGTTGGGGTCGCCTACTATGTTACCATTAATGCTGACTGCTGCCTGTGTTTTAATCATTCGTTTTGCTTCACTACCGCTGGGTACGAGTTTACAGTAGACCAGCAGCTTGCTTGCCATAATCGGTTCAGCGGAAATCTCCACCACAGGCATTTCATCCGGCAGTTGCTTTTGGGCGAAAACTTTTTCGAACTGCTCGGCGGCGAGTTTGGCTGCCTCTTCGCCATAAAGCGGCTTTACGATTGTTTTACCCAACAAAACCTTCGCTTCCTTCGGGTGCGTCTTATTTGGGTTTACAAGTTCTTTTATTTTTTCAGCGGGCAAATCAGTCAGCAGTGTGAAATAATTTTCCATCATCGCATCCGAGGTGCTCATAATCTTGCCGAACATGTCGTTCGGCTCATCTGTTACGCCGATGTAGTTGCCCTTGGACTTGCTCATTTTGTCTTTGCCGTCGAGACCGACAAGCAGCGGCATCGTAATTACGATCTGCTGTTTTTGGCCGTAAGCTTTTTGAATGTCGCGGCCGATGAGATTGTTAAATGTCTGGTCTGTGCCTCCGAGTTCGACGTCGCTTTTAACCACTACCGAATCGTATCCCTGCATCAGCGGGTAAATAAATTCGTGGGTATAGACATCAACATTGGCCTGCAGCCTTAACTTGAAGCTGTCCCGCTGGAGCATTTGTGCCACGGTTTTTTTTGCGGCCAGTTGAATCAGTTCCATAAGAGACATCTTTTCGAGCCATTCGCTGTTGTAACGCACTTCGAGTTTTTCGGGTGTAGTATCGAGAATTTTTCCTGCCTGCTCGAAATAAGTTTTTGCGTTTTTTACGATTTGTTCCGGTGAGAGCATCGGCCTCATCGCGTTTTGTCCTGTCGGGTCACCGATTCTGGCCGTGTAATCGCCGATTATCAATACCGCCTTATGACCCAAATCCTGGAACTGGCGCATCTTGCGCAATACAACGGTATGGCCCAGATGGATGTCGGGGCTGGTCGGGTCAAGGCCCAGCTTTATCCGCAGTTGTTTTCCGCTCTGTGCGGATTCAGTCAGCTTTTCCGCGAGTTCCTCCTCGCGGAATACTTCCACCGTCCCCCGTTTTAGCAATCCAAGTTGTTCCTGTATTTTTGTCTTCATAGAATTCTCTCGTCGGATTTTGTACCTAAGATGGGTGAAATTATAAAGCTTTGCCGGGCAATAAGCAACAATAAGCTTATTGTGTTTAATCTGTCGTTTTACGGCTGGTTTTTTCTTTGCGGTAATTTGCCGCCATAACAATATACACGACAATCGTTGCAACCCAGAATGCGATACAGACAATTTGCATATTGCTTTTGCTTATCAGGCCGTACAGAGGTATGGTTCTGCTTGGCCAAAACAACCGCACGTCCCAGTTATAAGGGGCATCGATAATAACGTGCAGCCAAATGCCCAAAACACCCGAAACAATCATTTTCAAAAGGCTGGTTTTATACGACAGATGGATTATTTGCATCAATTTCGCGAATATATTTCGTAACGGATATGCAACAAGGCCCCAGATTATGCCGGCAATCGCACCGGTCAAAAGCGTATGTACCGCGCGATGCACCGACCCGTGCTGCCAGCAGAGCACCTCGATGTCAACAACGATATTGGCAAACAGAAACACAGGCAGGTCGATATATTTTCTAAAAACCAGGCCTAAAAATCCACTTGGTCCAAAATGATACGGAGTATACGGCATTAAAAACGACTTTGCATAATAAACAAAACTATGTACCTGATAAATATGCGGCTTTTAGGAGGTAGTTGCGGACGTAATCGGCGATGGCGTTTTCGAGGGGGGTGATTTCAGGCTCATAGCCTGCCTTACGCAGTTTGCCGATGGGGGCCTCAGTGAAGTATTGATACTGGTTTTGCAGTTGCTGCGGCATATCGATATATTCGATGTTCGGGTTTTTGCCGACAGCGGCAAAAACGGCCTTTACCAAATCATTCCACGTCCGGGCTTTTCCTGAGCCGATATTGAATATTCCGACCTGGTGCTTTTTGTCAAAAAACATCAGCGTCATAGTGACAGCATCTTTAATGTAAAGGAAGTCCCGCATTTGTTCGCCGTCTTTGTATTTATTATTGTATGACTTGAAAAGTCTGACGGTGCCGGTGGTATAAATCTGCTCGAAGGCCTTTAACACGAAGCTTCGCATATCTGCCTTATGATATTCGTTCGGGCCGAACACGTTGAAATATTTCAATCCGACGATTTTTTTGAGCAGTCCGTTTCGCTTTGCCCACAAGTCGAAAAGCTGTTTCGAGTAGCCGTACATATTCAGCGGGCGGAAATTCTCAAGGTGGTCTTCGTCATCGAAGAATCCCTGGGAACCATCGCCATAAGTCGCGGCGCTCGAAGCGTAAATAAACCGGATGTTCGAATCGACCGCCCACCGTGCAAGAGTTTTGGTATATTCGAAATTATTTTTTATAAGGTACGAAGCATTTGTCTCAGTGGTGCTTGAACAAGCCCCCATGTGGAAGACCGTTTCGGCAGGTGGGAGCTTGTTTGCCAGCACCATCTGCAGGAAATCGTCCTTTTCAACGTAATCGGCGAAGGAAAGATTCTTTAGATTTCTCCATCGCTCGTCGGTGCCCAACTGGTCCACAACGAGAATATCGCTGATTCCGCGGGCGTTTAGGCCCGCGATTATGGCCGAACCGATAAAACCCGCTCCGCCTGTTACTATTATCATCGTTAAATTCCTTTACTTAAAAATATAATCGCATAAAAGCTTAATTGGAGCGATGGCGGCTGTCAAACATTAAGCTTTTTATGCGCATAAAAAAACCGCCCGTACGGACGGGCGGCAGGGGAGAAAAATGAAAACGGGAACCGCCTATATTTCAGCACAAGGCTAAGTAGCTTGCTATCGCGAGTATTAAAAACCGTTTCTTGCTTACTGTAAACGGGAGCCACACTTCGTAATAAAAACTTTCTATTCTCGCCATGTGAAACCTCGAATAATAACCCTCATTTCAATGGTTATTATAGCCGAAAAGTGATGTAAAAATCAAGGAAAAACTTGTTTTGTGTGTATAACTGCTTGTAAAATAGGGAGTTAAGGTTTAAAAAATCGGGTTTGATTTGCGTTAATTACGGCGTTTTCAGGCTAATTTCGCGACCGCCTGGGCGATGAATTTGGCTATCGGCAGTTGCTGCGGGCAGCGTGCTTCGGCGATGCTGTAATCAATAGTGAGCAGCCTGTTTCTGATGGCTTGCGGAATTTGCCGGAACATTTCTTTTGCTCTATTTTTATCACCGTAGCTGTTGTGGTACATCAGAAATCGCATTATATCGCTTGTGTAAGACATTTCAGCTATCGCCGCATCGCAGATATGGGCGCAGCCGGCACAATAACCGCTGCAGGTAGCCTGTGCATATTTTTTCAGCATGTCGAAATCGGCCTCCGTAAGTTTCGTATTATCCAGAACTGCCTCGACGTTTGAAGCCAAGATGCCTGTGTTATTGGCACCGACGCAAGCGCAGCTAATTCTTTCATCCTGCAGGACGGCTTTTATTCGAGCCTGTTCCACCGTTAGCCATCGCTGCATGAAATGGCTGATGACTTTTTTGTCTTCTTCTGTAGTTTCAACCTGTCGCCCATCTTTCATTTGTTTAAGTCCCTCGACGCTAAGCGCGACAACCTTCATTGCGATAAGCCCGATACCAGCTTTGTGACAGGCATCAATGGCTTTTTGCATTTCCGCATCCTGCATCAGGCGGAAATTGTACATTACCAGTATCGCGTCAACCCAGCCGAGTTTCGACGCAGCCGTTAGAACTTGCGCCATATTTTTGTGCGTGCTGAACCCGAAGAATTTTATCAAGCCGCGTTTTTTGGCGCCTTCGACCCATTTCTTCAGCTCATCCGACAATCTGGCGGGGTCAGCTGAACCGTGCACATGATATAAATCGATGTAATCGGTATTCAGCCTCTTCAGTGAAGCGGCGAGCTTTTCTTCTATCTCCGCCACCGTTTTTGTGCCCGATGCCTTCGTGGCGATAAACAGTTTCTTTCGCGACAGAGGGTTCCTCGATATGAATTTACCTATTTGCTCTTCGCTTATGCCGTTTAAATAGCTCGGTGCTGTGTCCCAGCAGATTACGCCGTTTTTGTAAGCGTTTATCAGAATAACCTGATTGTCCGCCTTGTTGGCTCCAAATGACAGGCAGGGGACTTCGACGCCGGTTTTGCCGAGTTTGCGTTTCGGCAGTTGCGGCATCTGAGATTTTTGTTCCTCTGCGGGTTTGTTTGGCTCAGCGGCCTTTAATTTCAAACCAGCGAGTATCGAACCAATGCCTGCTGCACCAATAGTTTTGAGAAAACTTCTTCTACTAAATTTATCGTACATTTTTTAATACTACGCAAGTTTGTTCATCGCTTCGGTAACGAGCCTGCCTATCGGCAGGTGCTGCGGGCAGCGTGCCTCTATGGCTTTGTAATCGAGGCTCAACAATTTTTCTTTCGCCTGCTGCGGAATCATCGCGAAAAGTTCGCGAGCTGCCTGCCGGTCGCCGTAGCTGTTGTAATACATCATATAACGCATAATGTCGCTGACGTAGGGTGCACCAAGCAACGCTTCTTCGCAAATATTAGCACAACCGGCGCAGTATCCATTACAGCTTGCCATCGCGTACTGTCTGAAAACCTCCATATCGGCCTGCGTAAGTTTGGTCTTGTCCAGCACTGCCGCTATACCCAGTGTTAAATAGGTCAGCTTCGGGCAGCCGACGTTTGCGCTCGCGATTCTCTGGTCTGTTAATACCGCCTTTATCTTTGCCTGTCCTTCGGTGAAACCCTGTTGGGTGAAATGCTCTACTAATTTTTTGTCCGCATCGTTCATTCCACCATCGACCTTCAGTCCCTGAGTCTTCATCGCTACAAGGCCGATGCCTTTCTGATGGCATGCTTCAATAGCGTCATTAAGCTGCTTATCCTGCATCAGTCGGAAATTGTAGCTTGTCATCAGCGAATCAATCCAGCCCGCTTTGGCCGCGGCGTTGAGACATTCCGGCATATTCTTGTGTGTGCTGAATCCGAAGAAGCGTATCAGACCGCGTTTTTTCGCGCCATCGACCCACTTGCGGACATCGTCCGTCAGTTCATCACCGGTTTTCACTCCGTGCAGAAAATACAGGTCGATGTAATTCGTTTCCATCCTCTTCAAAGACTGCTGCAAGAGTTTTTCTATACCATCGGGGTCTCGCGCATCCGACTTGGTGACAATAAATACGTCCTTGCGTTTGTCCGGATGTGCCTTAAGGAATTTTCCGATTCCCAGCTCGCTATTGCCTCCCGCATAGCAGTCGGCGGTGTCCCAGTAGCCTACGCCATACTGCAAGGTTTTCGGCAGGTGCGCCTGGTTTTCCATAATGTTGAACATTGCGCCGAACGAAAATATAGGTACTTCCACACCGGTTTTGCCTAACATTCTTCTTGGCACCTGCGGCATAGATGTTTCTTTTGCCGCTGGAACATTAGGCTTATTCGGTTCGGCGAAAATGTTTTGACCTGATAGAA
>Ga0315273_10008590_pt1 | contig 12898 bp, 12 predicted proteins | sample YL17G02_0_MG_FD_205753 | JGI IMG/M metagenome (GOLD analysis project Ga0315273, IMG submission 205753) | Sediment microbial communities from Yellowstone Lake, YNP, Wyoming, USA - YL17G02_0 | ecosystem: Environmental > Aquatic > Freshwater > Lake > Sediment | place: USA: Wyoming | collected...
GAAGCCTTCGCGGATATCCGAGGGCAAATTGAAAATTCTACCCAGAATGCTTTGGAATTCAGAAAAGCGATTTTGGAACACGCCCTTTAATTACCCATTTTGGTGCTAACGCTAGGCTGGGCTAATATGGTAAAAAGGGTGTTATGTTTAAGATTGCTAGCGACCTATCATCGTTACTCTGTGAGTTAACGGCTTATCTGGAGCAGTCCAATCAAGATATAACTTTCTATATAATTGGTGCGTTTGCGTTAGAACTTAAAGGCATCAAGCGTCCAGTAATGACTGTGGATATTGATCTGATTAGAGAAGTGGAAAACGAAGAACTCGCTCAACAAATTAACCGGATAGGAGAAAGGATTGGAAACGAAAGTTGGATGAACTTAGATGCAATCTCTATCCAATTACCTGACGGCATCAGCGACAGACTTGAGTTGGTAGAATATAATCATAGGATCAAATTTAGGATCCCTTGTCGCGAAGACATGATTCTTCTTAAAGTTGCAGCGTACTGCTCAAGAATTAGGGACAGTATCAAAGACAAGGCGGATTTAGAAGCACTTCAGGTGACTCGAGATGAATTTGAAAAGGGCGTAAGTTTCTACAAGAAAACCATTGCTGATTTGAGAGGCACACCGTTTGAAAAGGAGTGTTTAGAAAATATAGAAATTGCGAGGTCTAGCCTTGGACTTTAGCAAAGTAATCCCGACATTTGTGAAGTACGGAATTTTATTGAACGGGTCTTCGGAAGGGGCCGATTCGGTCGTAAATTCTTTGGAGACGTTTTTTGTGTACGCTTGTCGTTATGGTTTCCATGACGCGAGAATTTCCGAGGGAATTTCCTCTTGGTTATACTGCCACTATCGGTCTTTAAATATTAAAAAAACCCAACTTTTATTGCAACAAGAGAGTAATGAGACCCGAGTGTTTGCTCAAGCGATCGCGGACCAGACCTCGGCAGCTCTGAGTATTGTCATGAATCATCCATTCGGTGCGGTTCCCTTTACACTCAGAATGAATAGACTGGGAGAAATCGGACGCATAGGAAATAAATATTTTGAGAAGTATAATGCTTCCATGCCTAGCTTAAAGCCAGATATCAGAAAATTTATTCGCGCTGATTTGCGTATTACTTCTTAGAGTAGCTGTCTAAGTTATTTCGCCACTAGCCCTAAATCCCTAGTCACTTCGATAAAATCTGTTAGAGTTCCGGAATGCTAGAAACCGCGCGAACCCGAGCGCTCATTGCCGCCTTTCAGGAGCGCATCCTGGTGATTGATGGCGCCATGGGCACCGCTCTCCAAGCCAGAAAGCGCACGCTTGCGGAATTAGCTCATGCCCCCGATGGATAGGAAGAATAAACGCACTTTCAAACCGCCTCAATCATCAACATGAGTCCTTCGGCCCTGTTTCTTCGATTTTCACGAAAATCCGAACTGCTCGAAAGCTGGACCTAGCGTTTGGATACCGGACTTGGTTGATGTGTTTTTTTAGGAGCAGAGCGGAACTTCGCCTCACTCGTCTGGGATGGGGGTTGGCGGGCTGAGAGTTGAGTCTGGGGTTTTATCCGAAACACAATTGAGGGGGTAATCGGGCCGGAGCGATGTCCGGGGGTGTGTCTGGAATCCCAAGGTGGGTCAGTATTTGTTTGATCGCTCTGGATTCCTCGGAATTCTATGATGGCTGAGACCATCTTGAGTTCGCCCGGACAGTTGGGGCAACTCTGCATGTCGATTGCGAAGACCCGAGCTAAAAGTTCAGCCCACCCCATTCGCCTCGAGCGCTTGGGTGGGGTGGATTCCTGATCGGTGCTTGAGGCCAGGGTGACGATGGATTCAGTTTGTGGCTTCTTCGGTACGATCTGAGATCTGATCTTGGAGTTTGGGGCAAGACATCCGAAAAACCGAGTTAAGTGAATCCGAGGCGGGGCTGTGATTGCGGCCAATTTCTCAACAAATTCGAGTCCGGAGAAGAGGAGATGGCTAGTGCCATCCGAATATTTATTCTTCAATCTCAACAGGATATCGCCATTGGGTTGGAGCTTGAGGCGGTCCTCAGCAACAGCCGGCCGGGTGACATACCTGCAGAGCTTTTCCAATTTTTCGCGCTCGTGAGGGGCACAATGGACCGCTGCATGAAGTGAAAACCCTAGGACCTGAGCACAGAGGGGGCCTTTGAGCTCAGACTGAAAGTCACTGGCTTGGAGTTGCCCCAAGCGCCGGACCCGTTGGCCTTTGCGCTCACCCAGAGCGATCTGGGAGTGGACGGAGGCAGCTTGGAGACCTGGGAGAAGCTCTTTCGTGCTCTGATCCTCTTCAGTTACGGAATCTGTGATGCCATCTCGGAAGTAGCCTAACTACAGAATTTAATAAGGCACACTTAGATCTATTGAGGGCTATTAGTAAATTGGACATTCCTACTCAATATCAACGATTTCAATATTTTGCCGCTTTGCACGGCAAGTGGTTAAGCGATGCCCAGCTCACGCAATTGGCATTAATGGAGAATCAGGACAAACAGGGATTGGAGCATTCCTGGAGAAATGCTCTTCTTGAGAAATTTGATGACTTTGAGCCTGACGGAGAAAAACCGGATCTCTTTCAGTTCCCTGCTCCAATCCGACCTTTAGCAGCAAAACTATTAAGTTTGACCGGTAAGGGTCCAAATGAAGGTAACCTTGAAAAAACTGTGAAGGATGGCTTACTTTCCGGCCTTTATCAAAAGGATCGTCCCGCTTATTATTGGGAGAATGACCACGCCTGGACGAAAATCAGAAGCCTAGTTCTCAAAGAAGATGGGGCAATCGCGGTTGTGGGTAACCTCGTGGGAGATCGTGCTTTCAAGTCCCTCGGGAAGTTTCTCATGGAAAATGGTGATCATGTCTCGGCGATTGATGTATCAAATGCAACCGAGTTTTTGGATCCACACTATGTTGTAGATTGGGACAGAATTTTATCACCCGAAACAGAGCAAGCTGCCAAAGCAGTTTTGGAGAAACTCAAGAATATGAACCAGAAATTTCTTGAGAACATTTTTTTACTTTCCCTAAGTTCTGATGCGATACTTATCAAGACAGATGGGGGTGGCTATAACACTGAAAATGTGGCGAGTGGGAAAGTTCAAATGGTAACCGATCCCAACACAGATTTTTGGGAATACTCCTGGAGAAAAATAGAAGACATGAGGAAAGACTTCAAAATTGGAGATTGGGATGGCACCCTATTACCTTCGCCTAAGGAACTGATTAAGATGGGTGGCACTTCTGAACAAGCAAAACGATTGGAATTGTTAAAGCCATACTTCCGCTCTAGGGAAAGCGACTCTTAAAAATAACTTAATGAATTGAAGGAACACAGTCTCCCATGAAGGAACTAAAAGGGAACGAACTGGCGAAGAAATTAGGAATTTCTAGATCCAGAGAAATCGAAGCGGTTATCAAGGCACAGCTCATTACCGCAGTATTGAAAACCGTAAAAAACGAACGCCTAACCCATGAAAAACTGGCGAAGCGCTCAGGACTTCCCCGAATTGCTGTGACCGGAATCTTGTCAGGCAGCCTTCAAAAAGTAACAATCGATCGAGTTCTAAGACTCCTTGATGCGTCGAATTTAATCGCCGAGGTAAAAGTGAAAAAGGCCACTCATCCTGTTTTCTGAAGCGGCTTCGGTTCACACTCAAAAAGGATTCGATCATAAAGAGCAACGGGTTTCACCTTCTCCCCTCTCTTTCCTTTTTCCTTTTGAAGAGTCAAAAGACCCAGCGCCTCTAGAGCCTTTACATCTCGGGTGACGTTTCCCAAGTCCTTCCTCAAATATCCCGCTAGTTCCGTGATCGAATTTGGTGAAGTCTCAACTACAGCCGTAAAAATTTGAAACCGGCTTTTTGTCATCACCTTAATCATCTCATCCATACTGCGACAGGAAATCTCATTTCTAAGAATTTGCCCCTTTCCCGTCTTCATGGCCCGCGAAATTGCTGCCATCGCCGTCTTTCTGGGATTTGGATCATACCGAAAGATAAAAGTCTTCATTTCAAATCTCCTTCTGCAATTTCAAAACGTCTGCTGACCTTTTTTACAGAAATGCGCCTTCTCATTCCGCCTCAATCTCTCCAATAAGTTTCATCACTTTTTCAAATGACAATTTAAAACTTGTGGCATTTGGAATGGAAGCAACGGCACTGGCCCACCCCCTTTCTAGACGGTCGGTTTTGAGATCACTGATCGCCGTAGAAAAAGATGTGGGTAATTCTGTGTTACGAAAATCAAAAGTTCGTTTTAAGGCTTTTTTCAATGTTGGCCCATCGACCTTTGGTAAAAATATCGCAAGATCATGCACATCTTTGGAGCGGGAGTTTTGATCGCCGTGAGAAATCAAGGCGTGAAGTTTCTCGGCACAGATAGTTTCAATCGGATAAACTGACCAACTGATTTCTTCATTCTTACCAAGGAGGGAGGGAGTTTCTTTTTTCTGTGGTCCAGGAGTAATGGGATCGCCGATGCCCAAATCAAAATGGATGACCTGCGCTTTTTTAAGATTTTTTAGAACTTCACCAATTCCAGCCCGATACACATGGCGAATGCCGCCATATTCGCCCTGGGTGGCAAGGTCAACCTGACTTTCAAAACGAAACCATACTCCGTCGTTCAAGTCGGACTCCGCTTTTTCTTTTACTATTTTTAGGGTGGATTCAATATTGGCGTTCATAAGAAGAGCATCTAAATCCACGGTATACCTTGGGGATCCGAAAATCTTTAGGCCCACAAATCCACCCTTAAAAACAAGATTCCGACTAAGGTTCTTATCCGCAATCAGCCGTGCCACCAGTCGCTCGATCAAAAAAACAGTTTCAAGGTTCGCATACTTTACTCGCATTTTTGTTGAGAGAGTGGTGAGTTTCTGCCTTATGGATTCGCCTTTCGATTTTGTTGTCATGCTACTATGGCCTCGAAGTATTTGGTTAGATTTGACTCCAGGCCGAGGTCTTTCGCCATCTTCCCAATTTTGTTAAGTGTGGTTAGTTTTTGTTGAATGGCCGTGCGAGCAGATTTGATTGCCGTTCGTTCACCAATTTTAGTAGCAAGTTTAAAACCCTCCACGATGGCCCTTTCAATAGAAACAATGCGGAAACCATCGCCCTCGACGATGCCAAGATCAAGGCGGGTTTTTGTTCGGATAAGACGATAACTCTTGGAACTGCCCCGTTTTTCAGGAGGAACTAGCACCCATGTTTGGTTTGGCACCTGTTCGGCCAGATTGTAATAAAAAAGGGCCGAAAGACCCCCTACTGCGGATTGAGGTCCAAACTTCATACAGGCCACCTTGAAGTCAATTTCTCTCGATATATTAGCTTTGGGATGCAAATATATTCCTCGCTCCATGCGAAGAAGCTTTTCCTCCTTTACAAGCCTTGAAATCTCTTGGTGACTGATGCCGACTTCCTCCGCTTGAGCGAGAGAGAATGGGCCAATTTTTTTAAGTTTAGTTTCTTGTTGCGGGGTCATAATTAATTATCTGGCGGATTTTGACATTTTTCAATAAAAATGTCACTTTTAGTTACCAAGGGTGATGATTGATAAATCCTTCCTATCCTGGAAATTACCTTGTTCTCATTCCTGAAGTACATTTATCCGTAACGGTACCTACTGTATCTCAAACTTGAGAGCAGTAATGTATTTGATTCTACTGGGGTCCGATAGCGCAATGATTAGATAGCTTAATTTAGCTGTTTTTGCTACGTTCTTGACGAGCTGGATCGTAAAAGAAAAGCAGCTGCTTGCCGAGCAGTGAGAGTCCACGGAATCCGGGGGCACCGGTAGATTTTAAGGATGAGACGTACAATAACGGATTCTTGAGCAACGAAGCCCAGAAGGCTCAAGCGAACCGCCAGCGAGAACGGACATAGGTAACGTTCCTAAATAAAGCATGCGAAAGTAAAGTCCCCATATGCGTTGTCGCCGGGGAGTAGCCACTGCTTTTTGAATAGTTTCTGTTGTGGTTCGATGGTGCATTTTGTAACGGATAAATGGTACTTTCTCGGCAGTTTGATTTAGCAAAAAAGATGGACAGGTAAAAGTGTACCTTAGCGGTATTCTTGAGCATAGTACTTCTAGAAACTTGTAACTGATAGTATCATTTGATACTATCACCTCATGGTCCAGCCCTTCACCTTAACCTCAAATATCTTAGCTCAAGTTGCAAAAATCAGCCTACTCTTAGGCAAATACGAAGGCCTACATGCCCAGGCCCCCCAGCCTAAACTGAGGCGCACGAACAGAATAAAAACCATCCAAGGAAGCCTTGCTATCGAAGGAAATTCTCTGGATTTAGAACAAGTGACCACCGTTTTTGAAAACAAGAGGGTATTAGGGCCTAAAAAAGACATTTTAGAGGTCAAAAATGCGATTCGACTTTACGAACTTCTTCCCAAACTCAATCCAACATCCTCCAAAGACCTCCTGAAATCTCATGGCATTCTGATGCAAGGATTAGCATTCAATGCGGGAAAATTTAGATCCGGAAGTGTAGGTATATTCAAGGGCTCAAAAGTATCCCATATTGCTCCCCCAGCTAGCCGTGTGCCCGGACTTATGGAGGACCTCTTTCTCTTTTTAAAAAAAGAAAAGGAACTTTCCCCCCTCGTTCAAGCATGCATCTTCCACTATGAACTGGAGTTTATTCATCCGTTCACTGATGGAAATGGGAGGATGGGAAGGTTCTGGCAACAACTGATACTTACCCGGCATCATGCCACATTTGAATATATCTCTGTCGAGTCCGTAATTAGAGAGAGACAACAACTCTACTATGAGGCACTGGAAAAATCAGACAAAACAGGCAACTCTACATTATTCATTGAATTTATGCTCAACTGCCTAAGAAGTTCCCTTGAGGAATTTTTAGATCAAGTAAAACCAGTTCCGGAGACACCTGAGTCCCGCCTTTCGTTAGCCCAAGAAAAATTCCAAAATAAAGAATTTACACGAAAGGACTATCTCTATTTTTTTAAGTCTTTATCCACGGCAACCGCAAGCCGCGACCTTGCTCTCGGTGTATCAAAGCTAGTGCTTCAAAAATCAGGGGCTAGAGCCCTCACTCGGTATCGATTTTCGATTTTTTCGATTTTAAGGATGAGACGTAAAATAACGGATTCTTGAGCAACGAAGCCAAGGCAGGTTAGCGATTTCACCTTAGTAAAGCATACTTTCTTAAGGATTTTCTTAGGAAAGTATGCTTTACTAAGTTTAATGCAACGAATCACTGGAAAGTACTCTGAAACGACGACAGCAGGAGAAACTGTTCAAGCATTTGTACCCAATTCTCTTCCCCCTAATCCTCCACAGCAATAGATCTTTTGGCAAAAAATGGGATTTTACACCAAATTTCTCAATCTAAACGGAATCGAAGTTTTGGATATAAGAAATATCTCGATCTACTCAAAACAGAAGGTCGGGGGGGGTCGTAGCGTGCAGTCTCTGATCTTTGACCGTTTTCTTTTACGATCCAGCTCGCCAAGTAAATAGCAAAAATGGCCAAGTTAAGCTATCTATAGACCTAAAGATAATCCTTTAGGAGAGAAGAGTTCAAATAATGTCTTTTGGGCCGTTTAGATTTGGATCCCCGGCCCAAAAACATTATCTTGAACTCTATAATCATTGCGCCATCGAACCCTAGTGTTTTTTAGTGTTTGGTGCATATAAATAAAATATCTTTAAAAATTATGCTACTGCAGTGTTTCCATGAAACTGTGAATCCGATTTGTTTAAAAAGTTCGCTCCAGGCGAGCTTGGAGCGGAAGTGCAGATCTTTTTCCTCGGCTTGGGTGAAGCCGATGCGGGTGGCAAATTTTTCATAGAGCCGATTCCAGGAGGAAATTAGCCCAGAACAGGGTTCAACTTCTCGTACCAGCAGGACGCCGCCGGGGGCCAGGAGGCCATAGGCTTGTTTGAGGAGTCTCTCTTGAGTTTCGGGGTTGAAATAGTGGAGGACGTCGATCATGGCTAGGCCGGCGTAGGGGAGGGCTGCGGGGGGGAGTGAGTTGTGAAATCCTCCTTGTTTAAGCTGGATTTGCGGGAGGTCCTTTGTCGCCTCTATGCCCAAACGAATTCTTTCGGCGTCGTGGTCGACCCCGAAGATTTGGCGTGCTGGACTCTGTAAAACCGCGGCAAGGGCGAATAGGCCGTGGCCGCAACCAAGATCCAGGATCATGCCGCGCTGGGGGAGGTGGGCAGTCATCGCTGCGTAGGGCGTCAAATACCACCTAGCTAAGAGGAAGAGCCGCGTGGACAGGGGGGTGTTGGGATAACGAGCAAAAATACTGAGAGGGGAGGAACGCGTTTGGGTTCCAGACTGCTCGGTTTGGGTATCGGTCCCTGCTGATTGGCCGTCGCTCCCTGCTCTTTGGGCACCGGGCCGTGCCCGGGTTCCGTAAGCACCCTTGCGGTTTCTCCATTGGATGCGCGTGAGCCAGTGGGCGACTAGGAGGGATTCTCTGAGGACCCGGACCGTGCTTTTTTCACTATTTAAATAAAGTGTAACAGGCAAGCCGGTCTGACGGAATCCATGGCCGTGGGCGGTGAGAAATAATTCTAAATCATATAAAAAACCTGGACAGCTTTGGCGGGCAAACGCTTCCAGGGCCAGGCGGCGCGAGAGCGCTTTGATTCCGGCCTGAGTGTCCGTGGTGGTGACCTGGGGCAGGATCAGCCGCACTAAGCGATTAAAGCCCAGGCCTAGGCGATGCCGACTATAGGTGAGAGGGAGTAGATTTACAGGCACCCAGAAATGACTGGTCGGGAGCCGGCGATTGCCGGTGACGAGGTCGTAGCCTTCTCTCAGTTTTAAAATGGCTTCATCGAAGAAACTCAAATCATAGGGCAGATCGGCATCAGTCAAAAAAATCCATTTTCCGCGGGAAAAACAAAAGCCGGTACGAATAGCGGCACCTTTGCCGGGCGGGAGGTTGTGCGGGTGAACGCAAACGGCGGGGAAGCGAGTGGCGAGGTCATGAGCCATCTGAATGGATAAATCGGAGAGGTCACCGGGGGAGGGGTTGGGGACCAGGATAATTTCGTAGGAATAGGGAGCATGGGGCGACTTAGGGAACCGAGCGCTTAAAAACGCATCGGCCTCCCGTACCGATTGTTCAAGAGCATGGGTCGACTTTCGCGCAGGGATAATAAGACTGATTTCCAGGGTGTCTTCCTGTCCGGGAGTCGTTTGAAACTTCAGTGGTGAAAGCGGGATCATTTCCCTAAGTAGTGAAGCAGGCATAAACCTCGTTTAATTTTTCCAAAATGAGTTCGGCGTCTAAGCAGCTGTGTAATCCCAACCCGCAAGCGGGCGTAAAAAGCGCGGTTTGTAATATGCGTTGAACCGAAGTCGTGTCCAAGGGGTCGAGTAACATGGCCAGGGTCTCTTCCACGATGCCTCGGCTGTCGAGTCCGGCGAGAGTGGCAGGACTGTCGGTTGGAATAATTCCAAGGGAGAGCGTGCCGCCGTTTTCGAGGAAGCGCTGCATCTGTTCCCTGGCCCGGCCGCTGAGCGCGGACTTAAGCGACAACGCGGTATCAATGGACAGTATGTCCAGACCCAGATCCAAAATCGCTTCCCAGGCGGTGTTGCTGCAACAATGCAGGCCGACGGTGGCGCCCTCTCTCCGAAGGGTCTGAACCACAAGCTTAAGTTCTTGGAGGGCAAGGACATGCCTTGGTTCATCGGGATTGAGGAGGTAAAAGCCGGGCTCGTCGAAGTAGAGCACGGGCTGTATTCCAGAAGAAATCATTCGTCTGGTCATAGCGATGGACCGTGCGAGAATGAGCTGGAGAATCTGAGTCGTCAGTTCGGGCGTGGCGGGGTGGTTGCCCGTCAGCACCCACTGAGCCGTTAACGGACCCATGATTTGGATTTTGGCGATGGAAATATTTCGTTCCACTAATTCCCAGAGAAATGGCTGCCAGCAACTCAAGGCGGTGGCCGAGGGTTCGAAGGGCTGGAAGGCCTGCGGATCGTCGCTGTGGTCGAAGGCGGCTTTTAATTTAAGGTCGAGAAGGTGCGACTGGGCCTTCCACGTCTCGAGGTCGAGGTGGGCGTTGGTCTTGTTTACCGGGAGTTCTTGCAGCAACAATCCGGGAAGCCCTTCGAGCGCTTGCGCGATCATGAATTCCCAGGGACTGCGGATGGGGATTTGGGGGAGAAAGGGCAGACCAAATTTAAAAGAATACTCCAAGGCCGTATCGATGTTGTGGTGCGGTAGGCTACCGATGCCCGTGGTTCTGCGAGCGATTGTTTTATTTTTGAGCGTCTTATTCACGGCAGTCTTATTCACGGCAGTCTTATTCACGGCAGTCTTATTCACGAAAGTCTTATTCTCAGTTGCTTTATAGTTGATGGGCTTGTTTGGGGTGGTCTTATTGGCGATTGTCTTCATTTGAAGTTCCCTCCAGACTCGTTGGGCCGACGGAAAAATAGGAAGCCGCAGGGTGGTGAAAAACGATCGCCGAGACGGTGGCTTCGGGGTCCATCATGAAGCCATCGGTGAGTTGAACGCCGATGTCCTGAGGTTGCAGGAGTTTCCACAGCAAGCCCTGGTCTTCGAGGTTGGGACAGGCGGGATAACCAAAGGAATAACGTTTGCCTCGGTATTTTGCCTGGAATCGATCCATCAGGGTGGTTTCCGGGGTGTCGGGAAACCCCCAGGTTTTACGGATTTGCGAATGAATCATTTCAGAATAAGCTTCGGCCGATTCCAGGGCGAGGGCTTGTACGATGTGGGATTTCAGGTAATCGCCTTTGTTTTTTAAGTATTCCGCCATGGGTCGCACGCCTTTCCCTACGGTTACGATAAATACGCCGACGGTGTCGCGCAGGCCGGGAGAGCTGGGCTCACCGAGGGGTCGGGTGTAGTCTGCAAGACACAGACCTTTGGGTTTTTTTTGTCTTGGAAAATCAAACGTAATAGAGGGGGCGGGGAGGGTGGGTGCGAGCGGTGCGTGAGAATAGAGATGAAGGGAATTACCCTCACTCGATGCGCGGAAAAACTGATAGATCGCCCTGGGCTGCATAATTTCAGTGTCCCGGTATTCGTTCTTGACCTCTTGGACGGCATCCCAGATTTTAACGGCCTTCGGATCTTTGTCCGCCAGCTCCTTGCGTGCTTGCGTGCTATTGACCGCTTTTTCTAGGAGTCTCACGCTGGCCCCCCGGATTCCCAGGTGGCGACCGTAGAGCATTAATGGATTAATATAATTCCAAATTTGATCAATCGGAGTCGTCTTTAAGACGTGTCGCTCCAAGTCGGCGGGCGTGGGTACGTCAGATAGAATCGGGATCAAGGATGATCGATCAGTAGGCATTTTGATCGAGGGTGGGGTCGGCTTGCGGAGGGCCTCGTTTGCCACGGCTTCAGCCCTTCTTTTTAGAAGTGCGGTCTTAAACTCCTCAAAACGCTCTGGATCGACGATGATCTTGGCCAGGTTGAGGCCGGACATGACGTCTGAGGCGTAGGCTACGGTTCCAGTCGTGTAGGCTTTGGCGATTTGCTTGTCAACGAAGTTGGAGGAGAGCGCGGCGCCTCCCACGAGCAGAGGGGTTGAGATGCCGGCTTCGGCGAAGTCCTTGGCGGTGGTGACCATCTGGTGCGCGGATTTTACGAGGAGACCGGATAAGCCAACAATATCGGGCTGGTGCTCTTGAATGGCCTGAATCAACTGTTGGGGAGGAACTTTGATGCCCATATTCACAATTTTAAAGCCATTGTTGGCTAGAATAATCTCGACGAGGTTTTTACCGATATCGTGAACATCTCCTTGGACGGTGGCGAGGAGGACGGTTCCACGATGGGCGGATTCGCCTTTGGTTTCGGATGATCCTGCGGATTTGTCCTCAGGCTTTGTCATGAACGGTTCTAGATGAGCTACGGCGGCTTTCATCACTTCGGCGGATTGCAGGACCTCGGCGACAATGAGCTGGTTGGCGCTGAATAATTTTCCTACCTCATCCATTCCCTTCATTAAGGGGCCGTTGATGATTTCCAGGGGCCTGAGGGTTTTTAGGGCTTCCCTGAGATCTTCAGAGAGTCCCTCTTTGAGCCCTTCGATGATGTAGCGGGGAAGTCTTTCGATCAGGGGTAGGTGAGCGCCTATTGTTTTGTGAACGAGTAGGGCAGTGCCTTGTGCATTGTAGAGTTCAGGATTCATGATCGCTAAATCGAGTCCGGCCTGGACGCAGCGATGAAGTAAAGTGGGTTCAATGCTGACGGTTGATGTATCGAAAAGAGTTTGAGTGAGGGGAAATCGTTTTTTTAGGAGTCGAAGGGTTTCGATTATTTCCACGGCAGGACTTCCGGCAGGAATGAGGGGGTTCCAGTAAATGTCCTCGGGGGGGAGGGCATGCTTTTTCGTGAGATTTTCGTAAATTTTTTCGGCTGTTTTAGTGGTGGTTTTAGAGGTGATTTTAATGACGAGGGCCGCGCCGTATTTCCGGGCAAGCAAGATGATGGCCTCACCCCAGTCCTCGAAATCCCCTGAGGTGGTGAAGCCATTGGAGCGAATCATGGCTTTGCCCTGGCAATAGGTGAGGGCTAGTTCAATGACGGCGGGGTTGTTGGAGTCGATCAGGAGGGGGGTGCGGAGTTTTTTTACGGCGATTCTGATAAAACTTCGCATATCCTTAAGCTCGTCCCGAGCAGGTTGGACCAGGCAAATAGCGATGATTTGGGCGCCGTTTCGCAGCTGGTTTCGGGCGATTTCGGCAGCGGCTTCAAACTCTCCGGCCACAATGAGGTCCCTGAACTTTGGGTTGGAGTTTACGTTACATCTCTCGCCGACGAGGATGGGTTTTGTTTTATCGGTGATTTCAAGGTAATCCACCCCCGAGAGAAAGGAGCGCCGAGGAGGAGGGAG
>Ga0315273_10008591_pt1 | contig 12897 bp, 15 predicted proteins | sample YL17G02_0_MG_FD_205753 | JGI IMG/M metagenome (GOLD analysis project Ga0315273, IMG submission 205753) | Sediment microbial communities from Yellowstone Lake, YNP, Wyoming, USA - YL17G02_0 | ecosystem: Environmental > Aquatic > Freshwater > Lake > Sediment | place: USA: Wyoming | collected...
TCCGGCGGGCCGCGCGGCCACGGTGTGGGAGAACCTCCGCGGGCAGATCCACCTCCGCGGCGATGGGTTCATCGGGCAACATGTGTCAAGGGGCGCCGCGGGGTTCAGCGAGATCCCGCGAGTACTACAGCTTGGTTGGCCGACCAGCACTCGGGGCCATTGTGACCACTCCACAAGACGCAGCCGGCGTGACGAGGCGACTCTCGACCACGGGGTCACGCTGAACGAGATCGCTTCGCATCTTGGAGTCCACTGCCACGGTGAGTCGCCGGATGCGACGAAGCGAAATCGAGTCGACCGGAACTGGGTGATGCGTCACTGCAAGACCAGACCCCGTCATCCGGGGGCGAAGTGCCTACATGGCTCTTGTGGGCGCCGGTGATCTGCCGCCCCGGGGAAAGTTGCCCTTTGCCACCGTCGGCCGACGCGAGGGGGTGAGGTCAACTCCAAGGACCGCCTCGAGAGCTCGCTTAGTGATGAGCTCGACGGACCTGTAGACTTCGCTCTCGATACGGTTCACCGTGGTGAATGGCATCCCCGCTTGCTTGGCGAGAGACTGCTGCGTGAGCTCCCGCTCGATCCGAACGGCTCGCAGCCGCGTCGCGTCGATCTTCACCTTCGAGTGGATCCTATACGCCATGATTCGCCCCTTGCCTCCTACTGTACCGCTTCAGTACACGATCCGCCGCAAGAGCAATCTCACACTACAACATCAAGCCCGAGTGTCGAGCGACCCCGACCTGAAGCCGCTGTAAAGACAGTGATGGGGAGACTGACCCGCGTGAGGACGCTCTCCGATCCTTGCGCCAGTCGACAACGGTCGCCGGGCGCGACGGCGCGAAATCGGGCCGAGCAGGACTAGGTGATGTGTCACTGCAGAGCCAGACCCCGTCGCCTGGAAGCAGCCCCGGGGCGAGGAAGCAGCGGCGGTGGGGTGACCACCGACAAGCCTGGCCCCTCAGGGCTCGAAGAGCTGGCGTGCGAGTTCCTCTTTCTCAAGCTCGAGGTACTTGGCCACATCCGAGAGCACCGCGCTCAGGGTGCCGATCTTGAGCGGCTTGTGGTTCGGGAGGGTCACGCAATGCACGCTGTCACGAGCGGAGGAGGCCAGCCGCAGGTGGCTTCCTGTCTGACGCGTGATCTTGTAGCCGTACTGCGAGAGGAGATCGGCAAGGTCTTTCCCGCCGAGGTCCCGCGGTAGCTTCATGCTGCAATGACCTCGTCGCGCACTTGGTGCAATCGGATGAGGGACGGCATCTCCGACGGATCGAAGTGGCAGCGGACCGCGTCCTGAATCCTCTTCTTCAGCTCGTCGAAGGTCTCCGCCTCGGTGAACACGGAATGGCCCACGGCCTTTGCCTCGTATCCGCCTTCCGGCGACTCTTCGACGATGAAGATGATCTCGCGTGCCATGGCACACCCTCCTTGGGTCCGGGGCCTCGATTCTACTCGAACCGCCTCCCACGAAACGATCTGTGCGAGGACGGCCCTTGCGGTTCGGGCCACGCACTGGAACTGCGGAGCCACCGCGGCGGGACGGAGTGCGATGCGTGTCCCCAGACGCCAGCAGGGCGATCACCTGGGAGTTGTCCTCCCATGAAGGCCAGACAGACCGATGGTTGTCCGTCTGAGAAGGACAATGTGCCGCAGCATCGCCCCGCACTGCCTCGATGAGCGGACAGCGACGCCGTTCGCCGGGCACGCGCCAACGCGCCTGGCAGCGATGCGGGATCTACACAGATCTAGCGGAATCCAGTGCTGGATTGCAGGACCGAACCCCGACGCCCCAACATCCGAGGGTAGACCCCGTCGCCGCGTTGAGGACTCAACCGGGAACCGTGAAACTCACCGCGAGGCGAGGTAGTCGTCCAGCGAAAAGCCGGCGTCACGCAGGATGCGGACTGCCAGTCCGCGCCCGAGATCGCAGCCGGTGTGCACGGGCACCGTGACCGTCTTGCCTGTGCTTGGACTCCGGAGGACGAGGTGCGAGCCGGAGCGCCTTTCCTCTTCGAAGCCGCGTCGCTTCAGGAACGTCAGCAGTTCTCGGGCTGTGATCTGCGGCGCTCGAGTCATTCAGGCACGCCGACGGTGAGCTCCTCGACGTGGACGAGCTCGTCGGTCTGCGGAACACGCTGGTCGTGAGCGAGGAGAGACTGGATGTGCAGCTCGATCGCTTCGCGGACGTTCCGTTTCGCTTCCTCGAGTGTCTTTCCGTTGCTGAAACAGCCCGGGAGCGCCGGGCTGTAGGCGCAGTAGCCCGGGTCGTCCTTCTCTTTCTCGATGACAATCTGGAACGAGTAGAACTTCATCTCCGCCTCCCCTGAACGCCAGCGGGCAATGCACGTCGATTATACCGTTCCTCACCTCATGGGGTCGAGTCTATCGGGGCCTCCGGCCACTCGGCGGTCTTGGTTGCCGAGTAGCTAGTGAGAAGCCTGGCTTTGTGGTTGGCTTCTCTGGGCGACACGCTGGCCATTTCGCACCGACTATGTCGCCAGATACGCCTTCAGGTCGCGATAGAAGTTCTCGTGCCCGCCGAGTGCAAGAAGGGTGACCGTCTTCGCTGGCGCATCGGGCCAATACGCGAGAAGGTAGATCTGATCCGCAAGCCTGAACTTGTGAACGAACACGCCACGCAGGTCGCCCACCTTCTCCGCGCCAAGCGAGGGATCCTGGCAGATGGCGCGAACCTGCCGGTCCACTTCGGCTCGTAGGACGGACGGAAGCTTCTTCTTGATGCGATCGAAATGGTGGACGGAGACGGGGGTATAGGGCACGAGCGCTAGCCCCACTCGTACGGCACGACGTCGCCGGCCTTCATCTGTTCGAGAGCCTCGAGGATGTCGGCGCGGAATTGCGGGTGGAGCTCGCAGTACTGGCGGACGTAGTTCTCAATCGCGAGTTGGACGACGTTGCTTGTCGTGCGGCGCTCGGCTTTCGCGATCTCTTCGAGCTTGTCGCGCAGCTCCTGAGGCACCTTCGCAGACACGGTCGATGTGGACATGATGGTCTACTTTAGCATGGATTGTCCACGCGGTCCACCACGTCACCCGATGTGTTGGAATGCAACACCGAACCCCGGCGCCCGAAGCATCGCCCCGCACTGCCTCGATGAGCGGACAGCGACGCCGTCCGCCGGGCACGCGCCAACGCGCCTGGCACCGACGCGGGAACGACGCGGATCTAGCGGGATCTGGTGCTGGCTTGCAGGACCGAACCCCGACGCCTCTGTCGCACTGCTGTTGTCATGGGCGATGCGTCAAGTCAAGATCTGACCCCGCCGCCACGACCCCGCGCACCCAGCACCGCTCAGTAGCGCCCCTCGAAGAACTTCTCCTGGTCGCTTCGAAAGACCCGCTCAGTCCCGGGACACTGGAAGCGCTCCGTGATCCAAAGGAAGTGCTCGAGAGCGAGCTCTCTCGCTCTCGAAACGAGGTCGGCCACACTGTATGTCTTCAGTCGGGGCAGCGAGTCCTCTATGCACTTGCAGTTGTCCCCCATTGATCGGTCTGGCGACTCGAATGCCATCTGCCGGCCCTTCAGGCGGTTGAGCGTAATGGATACAGCGAGCTGATCGCCGAGAACGCCATCCTGGGCAAGTCGCGCGACGAACTCGTAGATCTCGGAGAGCTGATAGAGAGTAGACAGCACGCCGAGCCATTCCCCCGGCTTGGCAGCAGCTGCCCCACTGCCGCCACGGTACTTGTCAAGGTTGTCCTCTCCCAGTGCCTTCACAAACACGAACTGCCCGGACTGGTAGAACCTCCAAGCCTCAGGGTGGTGCGGGAAGTCAGTCTCCAGCTCGATGTAGTCCAGCCTCCTCTGGAGTCGCGACGAGTCCGTGTGCGGGAAGTACCAGCCACGCTGACGAACCTGGCACTTGTCGACCACCTGCTCGCAGGCTGACAGCGTGGGAATGCGTTCCTCGTCGAAAGTCGCCGGCCGCACCAGCATACGCCAGTGTCCCTGACCCCGGATCCTGTCCACCAGCTCGCTCATAGTCCGAAGCCCTCCAGCTGCTTCTCGAATCGCCCCGCGTCCTCACTGGTCGGAGATGACGCCACCGAGATCATCTCCACGTATCGCCGCAGACGCTTCTCCGCCGCGAGGTCCATCAGTTCTCTCATGTCGATGTAGGCAGCGACTGGTTCACTTCTTGGGCGTCCCGACTGTGGCCGAACGTACACGAGCCCCTCATGGAGGATGTCCCCGTAGCTTTTTCTGCAGATGACAGGCACTTCGTCAAAGCCGGCTACGGACATAACGACGAACATCTTGCCCTGCTCTTCCACGATATCGAGGCCAAATCGCGCATACGGCTCAGCGTAGTTCCGAACGAAATCAGCCACCTCGTCGAAGGAATACGTTGCCACGTCCGCCTGTTGCATGCCCTTAGGCGAGAAACAGCCGCTCTTGTCTTCGTCCACTCCGATAGCGATGTGCCCCCCATCCCGCAGATTGCTCATTGCGAGAATGGTCTTTGTGACCTTCGCCATCGTCTCGCCATCTGTGGTTCTCTCCCATGGGAATGAAGTCTTGTACTCTCGATTCCGATCCTCAGAGGCACGAGATATGATCGAGCTCCACTCACTCATGCGTGCTCCTTTCTTCCCGAACTCGCGGCGTCTGAGCGAGGTCTTCCTGAATGGCCTGCAGTTCTTCGAGCGCGGCTTGGAGGTCTTCGATGATCTCGGCGGCGAGGACGTCGGGGTCGGGGAGGTTGGCGGAGTCTTCGAGGCTTTCGTCGCGCAGCCAGGTGATGTCGAGGCTGGCTTTGTTGCGCTGGATGATTTCGTCGTAGGTGTAGGGCCGCCAACGGCCTTCGGGGTTCTCGGGTGTCCAGGTCGCAGTGCGGTTGTGTCGCTCGCCGGGTCGGTAGCAGGCAACGAACTCGTCGAGGTCGGCACGAGCGAGGCGGTTCTGCTTGAGGGTGAAGTGCTTGTTGGTGCGCAGGTCGTAGAACCACACGGTCTTGGTCCATGGAGTCTCGCTCGCGGGCTTGCGGTCGAAGAAGATGACGTTCGCCTTGACGCCCTGGGCGTAGAAGATGCCGGTCGGCAACCGCAGGACGGTGTGCAGGTCGCACTCGTGCATCAGCTTGCGGCGCACGGTCTCGCCGGCGTCGTCCTCGAACAGGACGTTGTCCGGCACGACGACGGCGGCGCGGCCGTTGATCTGTAGCAGGCTCTTGATGTGCTGCACGAAGTTGAGCTGCTTGTTGGTGGTCGTGGTCCAGAAGTCGGGGCGGCTGTAGCTGATCGTGTGCTTGTCGGTCTCGCCCTCGTCGTTCACGACCGTGATGCTCGACTTCTTGCCGAATGGCGGATTCGTGACGACAACGGGGTAGTGCTCGCTCGGCTCAGTGCGCAGGCTGTCGTCGGTGCGGATCGGCGGCGCGGCCTCGTCGCCGTCCGGCCCGACGCCGTGCAGCAGAAGGTTCATCGCGCAGAGGCGCGACACGCCGTCGACGAGTTCGACGCCGCGCAAGGCGTTGTACTTGAGGTGCTTCTTCTGGTCGGGGTCGAGCTCGCGACTCTGCTTGGCCATGTAGTGGTAGGCCGAGAGGAGGAAGCCGCCCGTGCCGCAGGCAGGGTCGCACACGGTTTCAGTGATCCGTGGCTGGATGCAGTCGATGATCCTGTCGATGAGCGGCCGCGGGGTGAAGTACTGGCCGGCGCCCGACTTCACATCCTGGGCATTGCGTTCGAGCAGCCCCTCGTAGGCGTCGCCCTTCACGTCGGCCGTCAGCGAGAGCCACTCTTCTTTCCCGATTAGCTCGACGATGAGTTGGCGCAGCTTCGCCGGGTCCTGAATCTTGTTCTGCGCCTTGCGGAAGATCAGGCCGAGCATGCCGCCCATCTTCCCAAGGTCTTCGAGGGTCTTCCGGTAGTGGTCTTCGAGCCGCGAGCCCTCCATGTGCGGGGCCGACAGGTCACGCCAGCGATAGCCCTCAGGCACCGGGTGCGGGCCACCGACCAAGGCGCCACGCTCGTCGGCCATCTTCAAGAAGAGGAGGAACGTCAGCTGCTCCAGGTAGTCTTGATAGCTCAAGCCGTCGTCGCGCAAGACATTGCAGTAGCTCCGCAGCTTCGCGACCAGCTGGTTCGTATCGCCGTTCACTCCGCGCTCCTTCGCTTCCTCGCGCCGGGCTTGTCTGCACCCGCAGCTACTCGCTTCGCCCTGATCTGTTCGAGGATCACCGAGGCCGGTTCATCGTTCGGGTCCTGCTCAACCAGCTTCCCCTCGAACGCCCACTTGAGGATAGCTTGGCGCAGCCGTCGGACGCGCCGGAGCGCCTGTCCTACTGCGAGACACACCTCGAAAATCACGGAGTCCTGGCGCTCTACTGCTGCGACAATGCGCCCCTGCTCATCCAGAGGCGGGACGGGGAAGCCAACCAGCTTCAGCTCCTTCACTCCCGAGAGGTTCTGCATACCTGTCCCTCTGGAGGTGTCCGCGACGAGATGTGTCGCCAAGGCTTGGAAGCTGATGATGAAGAACACGTTCGATATGACCTGCTGGTCGAGAGTTAGCTTCAGCAGTGCCTGGTTGATGATGCCCCTCTCCGCCCACTCAGGCACGACAGCTACCCGTCCGATGGTGCCGGAGCAGCTGACAATGAGGTCTCCAGGGCACACCTCGAATGCCCGTAGCTCCTCGAACTTCTCGCGGTCGACGTAGTAGCTGCCGATCGAGAAGTCGTTCCTGATCGCGTGCTGCTGCTCGTAGACTTTGAAACCCGACGGGACGAAGAACTCCTTGCGAAGCGCACTGCCGAAAGGGCCTCTCTTGATGGAGTTCGCAGCGCCGGCACAGAACTGGCCAACCGACATGTAGCTCCAGCCCTCCGGGAGTTCGGGAAGGTCAGCGGTGTCGGGGGCCGCGGGCTCCTTGTACTGCTTGGCGGCCTTGGCGCGTTCCCTCTCCAGCGTCGCTGCGTCGTCCTCGGCAGTCCAGAGCTGGCCGGCTCTGCGTGCCTTCCCTTCGGCCTTGGCGCGAGTCTTCTCGGCGGCATCTTCGATCCAGCGCGCCTTGCGTTCGGCGAGGATGCGCTTCAGCAGCTCACTCGCGGGCTCGTAGCTGCGGCCCTCGCGCCGCGCCAGCTCGGCCTCGGTCGGTACGAGACGGCCTTCAACAGCGGCTTTCAGGACCGAGGCGCGGTAGCGCTTGAGGTTCTGCTCGACCCGCTTCAGGAGCGCCACCGCGTTGTCCAGTCGTGTCAAGTACGACTCAATCGCCTCGACGATGCGGTGCTGTTCGGGGCTGGGCGGTAACGCAACAGCGAAGTTCCCGATCTGCTCGTAGTCCACGCGTGGCCTGTCGCCTGTGTCAAGACGCGACGTGAAGGCGACAAACTCGGCCGAATTGAGGCGGTACTTCACAAACTCGGGATGCACGCCGGCAGGCGGCGTGAGCGGAATGAACTCTGCAGACGCGAGACCCTCGAACTGGGCTGTGAAGATCTTGTTCAGGTAGGGTCGAAGCCTCCCGTAGAGCACATCACCTGGCTGGAAGTGCGTCGCGGCACTCTTCATGCTGGATGCGGGAACCGTGCCAAGGAGGCGAGTTGTCTCGGCCTCGACACTGTCCATTCCGACAAACCGGAGCCCGGGATGGTCACTCGGGCTACTCCGCGGCCGCAGATTCCATGCGATGTCGCGGAGGCTTGCCTCGGCCCAGGTTCCCGGCAAGGGCACTGAGTGCCTCATGAGACCAGCGCTCCGTTCAGCTCATCCATCAGCTTCGTGAGATCCGAACCGAGAACCTGCCGCGCCTTCCCAAGTCCGCCCTCCCCGACGAACGGAGCGTACGCGAAGTCGTCGGCCGTGATCTCCAGGCTCTGCGCAATGTGATCGCGAATCATCTCCAGCCATCGCCGCTGCTCCGAAATGAACGAGCGCCCGCCCAACTCCTGCGTCGCCATCCAGTGCTCGAAACGGAACTGCACACCCTCCGCATACGGGACCAGCTCATCCTCCTGGTGCAAGGCGAAGCGCACGAGCGAGACGATGTCGGCCAGCTTCCGCTGACTGCTTGCGCCGCGCACCTTGTTCTGTTCGAGCAGCTTGTACGCCGCCCACAGCCGTTCGGGCGTCAGGAGCCGTGGCGGCGCCTTGATCGCCGCGTGCAGCGCCTTGATGTCGGCGAACGAGATCCGCTTCTTGTACGGCTGCGAGTAGAAGAACTCGAGCGCCTCGATCTCGCCCTTCTTCTCAGCGAGGAACTCCTCAAAGGAGTGGACTAGCGCTCTCGCCTTGTCGCGCGCTTCTTCGGACGAGCCGGCCTCCAGAAGCTCATCGAGGCTGACGTCGTCGAGGATCTGCTCGAACGACCGCTTGGTTGCGATCAGGAGTTGGCGCAGCGCGGGCTTCGTCGCGAGCGGCGCCGCTGCTTCCTTGAGCAGCTTCTTCGCCGCGGCGTCCACGTCAGCAGGCTCGGGCTCAACGTCTTCGGGCAAGCCCCGGGTTGCGCGAGCGACGGCCGCCTGTTCGTCGGGGTCGAGGGCGTGGACGATGCCGTGGACGATGTCGGCCAGTCGTGTGCCGCCGGCCGCGTCGCTGATCCGCTTCTTCTCCTCGTCGCCGCACTGGCGATCGAGGCGCGCGAGGCGCGCGGCGAGCGACGACAAGTAGTCGGGATCCGTTCCGCCAAGGGCGACGTGCTCGAGCAAGGCATCAAACGAGACCGTCTTCTTGCGTTCGAGCGGCTGGGTGTCGGAGAGCGGTCCCTCGGTGACGCCGACGCAGTCGACGATGACAAAGTGCGTCTTCGCCTCGGCCTCAGGCGTGACGCCCTGGAGCGTTGTCTTGTCGACGACGCGCACGCCACGGCCCTTCATCTGCTCGAAGTGGACGCGGCTCTGGACGCTGCGCATGAACATGACGATCTCAATCGGCTTGATGTCGGTGCCGGTCGCGATCATGTCGACGGTCACGGCAATGCGCGGGTTGTAGCTCACGCGGAACTCCTGGATGAGGTCGGACGGCTTCTTGCCGGTGGACTTGTAGGTGATCTTCTGGCAGAAGTTGTTTCCCTTGCCAAACTCCTCCCGCACGATCTTGACGATGTCCTCGGCGTGCGAGTCGTCCTTGGCGAAGATGAGCGTCTTCGGCACCTCGCGCCGGCCCGGGAAGATGTCGGTCGGCAGCTTGTCCCTGAACGTCTTGATGATCGTCCGGATCTGGTCCTCGGCAACGACCGCTCGGTCGAGGTCGTTGGCGCCGTACGTCATGGGCTCGTCGGGCCGCTCCCAGCGCACCCGACGGGTCTGTCGATCGCGGATGCCGAGCTGGTAGTCGCCGGGCCGGATCGTCGCGCCTTCTTTCGTGATCCGCGTGCGGATGGTGTAGACCTCGAAGTCGACGTTCACATTGTCGGCGACGGCCTCCTCGTGGCTGTACTCCATCACGAGGTTCCTCTGGAAGAAGCCGTAGGTGTGCGCGGCGGGCGTGGCGGTGAGGCCGACGAGGTAGGCGTCGAAGTAGTCGAGCACCTGGCGCCACAGGGAGTAGATCGAGCGGTGGCACTCGTCGACGAAGATGACGTCGAAGTGCTCTGGCGGGATGGCCGGGTTGTAGACGACGGGCAGGGGTTCCTTGGGCAACGCGCCGTCTTTCTCGTAGAGCGACTCTTCCTCAAGCGCGGGGTCAAGTTCAGCTTCGCCCTGGAGCATCGAGTAGAGGCGCTGGATGGTCGAGATGACGACCTTGCTCGACGTGCCGATGGTATTCGACTGGAGGCGTTGGACGTTGTAGAGCTCGGTGAACTTGCGGTGGTCGTCAGGCGTGCGGTAGTTCCCGAACTCCTTCTCGGCCTGCTCGCCGAGGTTCTTCCGATCGACGAGGAAGAGGACGCGCGATGCGCCGGCGTACTTGATCAGGCGGTAGATCGAGGTGATGGCCATGATCGTCTTGCCGGAGCCGGTCGCCATCTGAATGAGCGAACGCGGGCGATCGTCGCGCAGCGACTTCTCGAGGTTCGCGACGGCGCGGAACTGGTTGTCGTAGAGCGAGCCGCGCAGGACGGGCGGCATGGCCTGGAGGCGCGCACGCAGGGACGACGGCAGCTTGGGGTCGGGCGCGTAGGCAACGCCTTCAGGGTGCCAGTCGTGCGCCCAGGCTGGAAGAGTGTCGGCTTCAAGCCAGTGGCGCAGGGTCTCGGGTCGATGGAACTGGAAGACGGTTCGGGAACGCGGCTCGGGGTCCAGTGAGTTCGCAAACTTCGTTTCGCTTCCGGTGCTGAGGTACACGAACGGGAGCGGGCTCACCGGCGCGGACGCCGAGATCGAGTACGGAAGCCCGGCCGTGTACTTCGCGCCCTGCTTCTCAACGCTCGTCAACGGGTAACCCTCAGGCTTCGCTTCCAGCGCGCCGACGGCCTTGCCGTCAACGAACAGGAGATAGTCCGCGTGGCCATGATCGCGTTCGAGGACGAACTCGCGGATGGCCACGCCTGGCCCGGCGGAGAGATTGATCTCGTCGCGGCTCTGCACCACCCAGCCGCACTCGGCCAACTTCGCGTCGATCGTCTCGCGGGCGCGTTGTTCGGGTGTCGTCATCTTCCGGCTTTGTCTCCTGGCGCGAATCACCGCTTCCGTCTATCGCTCCGGCGGCGCTCCTCCAAACGGATCTACGTGAGTCTAACGAAGCCGATACTTCATTCCAAGACTAGAGGAATGGGGAGAGTGCTAGAAGAGGGCGCATAGCACGTAGCTTGTAGCCTGTAGGAACTGCGTCCGCAGTCCATGGCCCGGAATCGCGCAACGCGTCGGTTTGGCTGCCAGCTACGCTCCGTCGGTCTTGGCTTCTCCATCCGATGGCGTGAACCCGATCGGGTGGCGGTCGGGAGCGGACGGCGCCATGAGCTGGCGGAGCGCGGCGACGATGGATCGAAGTGCCTGGCTGTGCTCACCTACCTTCGTGTCCAGCTCGTCCAGACGCCTGGTGAGCTCGACGTGCGAAGCGTAAATGCTCCTCAGCCGCACAAACGCTCGGACGACGAAGACGCTCATCTGGATCGCTTCCTGGGAGTTCAGAACACTGGCGGCCATCAGCGCACCATGCTCCGTATAGGCGAAAGGGGGGCTTCGACGCCCGCCGCGCCCTAGGTGAATTCAAGCGGTCGTCGCAACACCTTGACAACGAGGAGTTGCGATGGGATCGACAAGAGTTCGACGCAGGGATCGCGCACTTCGTCCTCCGATGCATTCGCCCGGTCGACCTCCGGGCTGGCGCCGAGAGCATCTCCAGCAGTTCTGGGAGGCAATCGCTCAGGGACTGTCGAGCGAGGACGCCGCTGTCTTCGTTGGTCTGTCGCCGGCGGTCGGCGCACGGTTCTTCCGTCAAGGTGGCGGTATGCGAACCCTCAGTCCAGAGCCACTTTCCGGTCGTTACCTGTCCTTTGCCGAAAGAGAAGAGATTGCCATCCTCAACGCAAAAGGCTGCGGGGTGTGCGAAATCGCTTCTGAACTCGGACGTTCGCCATCGACAATCTCACGGGAGCTCAGGCGCAACGCCGCGACTCACAACGGCGATCTCGAGTATCGGGCCACGACTGCACAGTGGCACGCCGACAGACGTGCCAAACGACCCAAGGTCGCCAAGCTCGCCGCGAACGACGTCCTTCGCTATTACGTCCAGGAGCGTCTCGCCGGGATGGTCACGAAGCCGGACGGAACGGCGCTCCGTGGCCCCGATGTCCTCTGGATCGGGCGGCGGCACGGCCGCCGGAAAGACCGGCGTTGGGCCAAGTCATGGAGCCCGGAGCAGATCGCGAACCGGCTTCGCGTGGACTTTCCCTATAATGAATCGATGCGAATCTCTCATGAGGCAATTTATCAGGCGCTCTACGTGCAGGGGCGTGGCGCTCTGCGCCGTGAGCTGACCGCGTGTCTTCGCACCGGACGTGCATTGCGTGTCCCGCGGGCACGAACCCGAACGCGGGGCAGGAAGTTCGTGCCGCCCGAGATCCTGATCAGCGAGCGGCCCGCCGAGGCCGAAGATCGCGCCGTGCCTGGTCACTGGGAAGGCGATCTAATCCTGGGACTCGACAGCTCTGCCATCGGAACACTCGTCGAGCGCACGACCCGCTTCACGATGCTGCTGCACCTTCCGCGCCTGGAGGGTCATGGCGACACGCCTCGGATGAAGAACGGTCCTGCGTTGGCCGGACACGGCGCCCGGGCCGTTCGAGACGCCATCGCTACGTCCATCGGCCAGTTGCCTGAGCATCTTCGCAGGTCGCTCACGTGGGATCAGGGTGCGGAGATGTCGCAGCACGCGCAACTGCGCATCGACACAGGGATACCGATCTACTTCTGCGACCCACACAGCCCATGGCAGCGCGGTACGAACGAAAACACCAACGGACTGCTGCGCCAGTATTTCCCGAGGGGCACAGACCTCAGCAGGCACACTGACGAGGATCTCGTAGCCGTAGCCACCACCCTCAACGGCCGACCTCGCAAGGCCCTCGGTTGGAGAACGCCGGCCGAAGCACTCGACAATCTACTATGCTCCGATCAGGAAGCCGGTGTTGCGACGACCCCTTGAACCCGGCCTATGTTTGAGATCGCAAATTGCGATCTCAAACGCTCGCACTCTTCTGGGCCGAGCTGGAAGACGAAGTCGCTCGGGAACCGGCCGCGGTTCCGCTTCATCTGCTCGTTCAGTCTCCTCGTCTCGACTCCATAGAGCGCAGCCAGATCGCTATCAAGGATGACCTTCACGCCTCGGATCTCGATGATCGAACGTTCGACAGAATCAACCGGAACCAGCTCGCCCATTGCACCCTCCTGCAAAGGTGGTCGCAGAATGCGACGACCTTGCATGCTATGCTCCACTTGTCTCTGAGTGTACTCAAGGAGATGGACGGAGCCAAGAGGGAAGCCGCGGGATA
>Ga0315273_10008592_pt1 | contig 12897 bp, 11 predicted proteins | sample YL17G02_0_MG_FD_205753 | JGI IMG/M metagenome (GOLD analysis project Ga0315273, IMG submission 205753) | Sediment microbial communities from Yellowstone Lake, YNP, Wyoming, USA - YL17G02_0 | ecosystem: Environmental > Aquatic > Freshwater > Lake > Sediment | place: USA: Wyoming | collected...
CGTGGACGTCAGCCTGCTGTATAACCTTGCCTACACCCATCCTGAATGGCACTTAATCTTGATTGGGCAGGTGCGCCCCGGACGCGTAGACCTGGCGCCCTTGAAAATCCTGCCTAATGTCCACATCCTGGGGCCGAGTCGCTTTGCAGATCTGCCTGCCTTGCTCAACGGAATGGATGCCCTGCTTATCCCCTACCTGTCCAATGAGCTGACCGAGTGTATCAGCCCGATCAAGCTATATGAATACCTGGCGGTTGGCAAGCCCATTATCAGTGTTGACCTGCCCGGTGTGCGGCCTATGCAAGACTGGGTCTCCCTTGCCAAGGATCAAACGGGCTTTATCCAGGCTGTCCAGGTTGCCTTAGCCGAAGATGACGAGGGTCAGCGTTATACGGCTCGCAGGAAGTTTGCCTTAGAACACACCTGGGAAGCCCGCATTAAACGAATGTGGGACGTCGTCGGAGCAGCCCTGGCGGAGGAACACGATGCAGCGCCTTGATTGGCTGATCACCGGTCTGCGCGTCACTGGTGGAGCTGAGATGTATGTGCGCCGCGTGGCTCCACTTCTGTGCCAGTCAGGGTGGAACCTGCGTGTTGTAACTTTCGTTTCGGGCGGTGACTTGATCGATGATCTGCGCGCCGTAGGGGTTCCGGTGATCGAGCTAGGCTTGCGACACAACGCCGACTTGAGTGTAATTGCCCGATTGGACCGGCTTTGGCGCTCGGATCCGCCCGACCTGCTCCACACCCACCTCTACCATGCCGGCCTGATTGGGCGCATCGTAGCACACCGGTCAGGTATCGCGCCAGTGGTGGTGCACCAGCACGGCGCCGAGCGAGCGCGCTCTACGCTGCGTAGCCTCCTTGACCGCGCTACCACAATCTGGGTAACGCGCTATGTTTCTTCCTGCCATGCGGTTGCCCGAGTCCTGGCCACTCGCGAGCACATCCAGCCCTCACGAATAGAAGTCATCTACAATGGCCTGGACCCATCGCCTTTCGTCGTTCATCCTTCACGCATCACCCTTCCCCAAGGCTGGCCTGTCCCAACTGGTGCTAAAGTCGTTGGCTCAGTAGGGCGCCTCTCTCCCGAAAAAGGCCAGGGATGGTTGCTCGAGGCGCTGGCTCTTTTAATCCACAAGGGTCAGGACTTGCACGCGGTGTTGGTAGGCGAAGGCCGCTCTCTGCGCGATCTACAAAACCAGGCACAACACCTGGGGATTGCCGATCGTGTCCATTTCCCTGGTACCCAGCGTGAAGTTCGGGATTGGCTCGCGCATTTTGACCTGTTTGTTCTCCCTTCGGAGTGGGAAGGCGTTTCGCTGGCCCTGCTGGAAGCCATGGCGTGCGGGCTACCTGTTATCGCCTCCAACACAGGAGGGACTCCTGAAATAGTCCGGGATGGTGAGACTGGCCTGCTGGTACCCCCGCGTGATCCAAAAAGCCTGGCTTTAGCGATGCAGCGCCTGTTGGGAGATCCTTTCTTACGCAACCAGTTTGGGCAGTCTGGACGGGCTCGAGTGATTGAGAGTTTCTCTATCCAAAAGACCGTATCCAGGTTGAATCAACTGTATCAAGGCCTCCTACCCCTTTCATCAAACACCCACTCGCCAGACACTCAATCACCAATTAGTTAATGACCCCTAACCCCGTCCCCGTCCTGCACATCATTACTCGCCTGATCGTCGGTGGCGCCCAGGAAAACACCATGTATACCGCCGCTCTGCTGGATAAATCGCTCTTCCAGGTCGAAGTGATCTCCGGTCCGCAGACTGGCAGCGAGGGCAGCTTGATTGAGGAGGTGCGCGGCCATGGCATTTCGTTGACCATCTTGCCTGACATGCTGCGTCAGGTCAACCCGCTGCACGATCTGCGCGCCCTGTTCCAAATAACCCGCAGACTGCGCGCCGGAAACTTCACCATCGTACACACTCACAGTTCCAAAGCTGGGATTCTGGGCCGGCTGGCGGCTCGCATGGCGGGCGTGCCCATCATCGTCCACACGATACACGGTTGGAGCTTCCACAACCACATGTCCCCCCTGGCGCGCTGGACTTACATCGTTTTAGAGCGCTGGTGCGCTTCGTTTACCGATGCCCTTATTGTTGTCGCACAACCCGATATCCAAAAAGGTTTGCAAGCTAGGATCGGCCGGCCGGAACAATACCATATGATCCGTAGCGCCATCCCCCTGGAGGATTTTAACCCATCACAACACGACCGTAAAACTATCCGCCAGGAATTGGGTCTACCACCAAATGTACCAGTCCTGGGCAATGTAGGCCGGTTCTCAGAACAGAAAAACCCTCTGGAATGGGTGCGCGTCGCTGGCAGAGTTGGTCGCCAGCTACCCGAATGCCGTTTCTTGCTGGTTGGGGATGGCTCATTACGCCCTCATGTAGAAGCCAAGTTAAAGGGAGAAGGTTTAGGCGAACGCACTATTATCACCGGGTTACGCCGGGATGTTCCGCGCTTGCTGTCTGCCATGGATGTATTCCTGTTGACTTCGTTGTGGGAGGGTCTGCCGCGGGTGATCCCCCAATCCCTGGCAATGGGTATTCCAGTTGTCGCCGGACGCGCAGGCGGCATAATCGATGTAATCACCGATGGCCAGAACGGCTACCTGTGTGATCCCGGCGACCTGGATGGCCTAACATCCCGCTGCCTGGAGCTGTTGAAGAACCCTGCCCTTCGAGCCACAATGGGCGAACGCGGTCGAGAACTCGCAGTGCGTGAATTTGATATAAAGAAAATGGTTGAAGAAATTACTGAGTTATATAATGAGCTACTCCAGCAAACCGCCGAACGTATATAAATAAACCGGAACCATAAATGGCGGTTTGCTTCAGTGATTGGCCGTCTAAGTGTTGGCGATTGTAAAATAACTATCGGCCAATCACACCCATCGCAAGCATATTACAGTTTAAATACAAAGCAGGAGGCTAGTAATATCTCCTGCCAAAAATATCTTGGGGATAAATTAGTGCAGATTAACGAATTATACTAATTCCTGCACGACGAGCATGACCCCCCAGAACAGCCAGCGCAGCCGCTGCTGGCATTGCTCGCCACCAGCCGCCCGCCGCTCTGAGCGAAGATGACTGCCAGCTTGCGTGCCGTATGCTCACTCTCGCAGTTTTCACAAACGATTGGCGTATCCGCATCACGCATCGGTCGTAGTTCTTCAAAAATATCGCCACAATCCAGGCAAACATATTCGTAAATTGGCATTTTGCACCTCGTTACCTTTATATGATTCTATTCTAATCCCCAGCCTGCAGCCAGTCAATAGAACGCGCTTTATCGAATAAAATGGTACCCAAGGAAAATCGTTGTCTCAAATGAATATGTTACCCAGGGAATGGGCTTCTGATGTACGCGCCAATTGAGGGAAGATTTCACCGAAGACTATGTTATATTCGAGGTCGAAGGACCACAGACGGAATAATTTTTGGAAAGAGATACGACTTTTGGAAGATTTGACAGCTGAAGCTCAACGAAAATTGGAAACCGCAGAAAACATCTGGTTTGGGAGCGTGCGTCCCGATGGCCGTCCACACCTGGCACCAGTTTGGTTTGCCTGGACCGGCAGTAAGCTGTATATATGCATTGAAGAGCGCAGCATAAAGGGGCGCAACGTAGCCGGCAACCCGCAAGTTGTTCTCGCATTGGAAGATGGTTTAAACCCGGTAATTTGCGAAGGGACAGCCGTTTCCTTACCTGGTCCTTTGCCTCCCGACGTAGTAGCGATCTTTCGAAGGAAATACAATTGGGAAATTTCTTCTGACGGGCAATACAACCAGCTCCTCGAAATCACTCCAAGCAAGTGGATGGCATGGTAAGGTCCAGGTTCTAGGGTATTTGGAACCGTTTGAAAATTCTTTCGGCTGCCAGGGGGGAGGCATCTTTCACCCGACCGCGCAATACATCCATCTCAAATGGCACGGCCTGCACTTCTTGTACCCCATTTTGATTTATCGTCACCAGCAAGACAACACTCTGTTGTGTGTCAGGTAGCATCATCCTGTCGAACAGGGCATTGCCCAGGCTGTAAGCCACCAGTGTCCGGAAAGGCTGCCCGGCTCCTTGCAGCCATACCAACGGTTGTAGAACATGCGGATGGTGGCCCCAGATGAGCGCTGCCCCGGCGTCCGCCAGGGCCTGGGCGATTTCCTTCTGACGGGCGTTTTGCCCGGCCTGGTATTCACTCCCCCAATGCACAGATACGACAACTAGAGATCCCCCCGTGCGCGCTTGCCGCACCACATCAGCCGCTGCGGTTAAATCCATCCGAGGTCGTACATCCTGAAAAGCCAGAAAAGCTATACGCAGGTTGCCAACTGTTCTCCATACGGGGTCTTCATTCGGACCTACTGCCTGGAGCTTCCAGGCCTGGAGAGCAGCCTGGGTCTCATCCAGGCCCGTTACCCCGCTGTCCATTATATGGTTGTTAGCCAGTGAGATCAGGTCAAGTCCCGCTGCTGACAAAGCCTGCGCGCTCTTCGGACTGGCGCGCAAGTCATAATTTTCACGGGTCATAGGCGCGGTTGTGAGCGGTGATTCTAGGTTCGCAAGAGCCAGATCCGCCCTGGAAAGGACCGGGGCCAGAGTCGATAAAGCGGCTGACCAGTCGCATGCAGCCCGACCATTATGGCACAGAGCCTGGCCAACCCAGCGCCCCAGCATCACATCGCCTAACAGCGCCAGCCTCACCGAGCGAGGTGTGGGGTTCAATCCTACCGAACCCGCGAGCAGAGCCAGAATTACAAGGCAGTCACCCAACTTGTGAAAAATCTTCATCACTGATCACAGGTAATTCGGTTGGCTTTGCCGACCGAATTACATCCTATGTAAAAATTTATGGAACGATGAACAGCTTTGTCCAATCCGGGGCCGGCGGGTTGCTGCCATGCTCCACCTGGGCCTGCCATTGCTCATCAGTCATACGTTGGGCGGGTGGGACGGTGAACTCATAGTATGTGAATACTGCCCCCACCGCCACACGCCAGGGTTGGTCGGGCAAGACCACGTATATTTTGGTCGGTTGCCCCTCACCTTCTTCCAGGGCCAGCAGGCTACCATCCGGACCAATTCCAGACGCTACGTCGGCAACCAGTGCTGCTTTTCGGTCGGCCAGATCCCGGCAGCCGGCTCCATTGGCATCAGTTTGTTCGCAATCCGACGCGGCTATCGTCATTGATTCCAAACTACCTCCGAAATATTGGATACGCCAATATTCATCTTTGGTGATCTGCCCGCCGGATAACTCGCGTTCAGCGATGCTTTGCATGAACTTTAGCAAATCCATCAGGTTTTCCAGGTTGTTTTGTGTGGTGGTGCTCAGCAGATTGCGAGACTTCAGACCGTCATAGGTCATCTGGGCAAGGGATAACAACCGGGCATAAGCCTCGGGATTGGGCTCTACATAACCGTGTGGAGGAATATCAGGCCCACCTCCACCCATTTCTGCCATCACCTGCTTGGCATACAAGATCGTATCATGTTTGAGCTCAGTCCATGAGCCCAGCGCGGTTTGCAGATCCTTGCGCGTCCACGCTTGATTCTGCATAAAAGCTGGATAACGGGCATCCTTCGGCTGAATAATCGGCTGGAAAGCATACAACCACGACCAGTACAGGTTCTGCGTCCAAGAATCGACTCCCAAAGCGGAAATTTCCTTCCGCATTTTATCCATTTGTTTGTTGTAGTTCTCGTATTGGGTTTCGCCCATGGTATTCAGGATGCCCAACGCTTCATCGGAGCCCATAGCGGCAAAGAAATCTAACCCCATCGGCAAACCGCGCGGCTTCTCCTGAGTACCCACCTTGCGCCAGATCATCTGCCCAAAGACATATTCATCCAGGGTGAAGCGCTGGCCCATGAAACGGAAGCCCTGGGTGACCTGCTGTTTATCCTGCCAGATCCACACCCACATCGAGTTTACCTGGGGCGCCGGCAGCTTCTTGGCAGCCTCCACGAATTGAGCCATTTTCGAATCATCGGCAAAGGCCTGTGAGTCTGCGTTCTCCCCAAAGATCTGATCAGAGAGCGCACCGTATTCGAAGTATGACAGGTCATCGGCTTTGCCCACGATAAATACGGTTGGTTCGTAGATGTTCTGCCAGAGCTGGACAGCCGTCTCTCCACTATCAGCCTTGGCTGAGCGCAATGCCTGAGTGACCAGTAATGCCCGGCGGGTCTCAAAGCTATCCTTCAAACGATAGGTTAATCGACCATACCACATCATGGTTTTAAAGTACCGCTTAAGCTCTTCGCTGCGCGTGTAATGGCCGCGCGGGATGTACTGGCTGTAATCCTCCCTCAGCTTCTGGTCATCTGGCAGATCAGGCCTGTCCCATAGGGGTGAAACTTGTGCGCCATTGTGAGCATTGATCAGGCTCAGCTCAGCGGTGGCCAGATCGCTGGCCTCGGCAGGGATAGGATCGGGTAAGCCCAATAGTTGCGCCGCGACGCTAAAGAAAGCCACATTGCGCAGCGCTGGCTCCTCCAGGGGTGACCCTTTTAGGGATTGGTATTGCTGGTAAGAAGCCTTGAGCAAAGCCGGTGTGAGCTTTTCCAATGTCGGGATGAAGCTATCCCGTTCCAGGTCGCGCAGCATTTTATCGAAGATCAGGTGATACACATGGAATACCGCATCGGTAGTGGCAAAAATGGGTTGGTTTTCCGTATAACGTTGGGCTTCGTAAATGCTGTAGAACTCCTGATATTCTCCTGGCACAGGCGGCGATACTACAAAGCCGTTCTTGGATAGCGCGGCTTTTTGCGAGTCGGTCAGGGTGACCAGGTCCATGCCCTTGATTTTACTCAAGTCAACAGGCAGGCTGTAGCCCCCAGCAAAAGTTTCGGGCAGCGTCACCGCCACGACCGAGTAATTCGCAAACGCCGGCCCATACACGCCTTTGGGAGGTGGAGGCGGGGTTGGTACGGGAGTTTTAGCCTCCGTCGGGGATTGAGGCGTGATAATCGTTTTTGTTCCAGGTGTTTCAACCACGGTTGTTGCCGTCTTCTCTTTTGGGGTGCGGGTCGGGCGCGGCGTTTTGGTCTCCATGGCGGGCAGGTTGCACGCCAGCGAAGCCAGTAGTAAAACGCTGACCAGGATTAGAATTCTAGATTTTCGTTTCATAGCATCCTCCTTAGCAGAAAAAAGTGAGAAACCGCATCCAAAAATGTTATTCCTGAACCAGGACAAAAGACAGTTGGGTCGGCATAAGCATAACCTGCATTTGCCGGAATCGCCCCTTGGAACGCGCTAATAAAGAAAAGCCGAAGCCATTCCATTCCCAGGCAGAAAACGCTCTCGCCGGGGAGTCTGGTGGGTCTTGATAATCACTTTCCAGGGTTACCAGCTCTTGTTCCCCATCCTCTTTCAAGTCAACTGCGGCGATCTTTAGCAAAGGCTCTGCCAGGGCTGAACCTGCCCATAGCTCACCGTAGCCGTTCTTCTTCCATCCAATCAGGATCAGATGGCAGCTTTTCCCTTGTGGGTTATGGAAAGCGGCTATGCGTCCCCCTTTCGGCATAAATTGATCCACCGGCCAGGGACGGAAGTCGCGCCAGACCAGAAGGACTGCCTCCAACCGGCCGTCTCGGTTAAGATCGGCCAGGATTGCCTGTTTAACCAGCCAGCCCTCCGGACTGCGCCAGGCCAGTCCACTCGCGGTATGGATCTCAGCCCGGCCATCCTGGATTAAAATTTCTTCCCGGACGCCATCCTCATCCAGATCACCCGCGGTCAGGGGTGGAAGGGTTGCAGCCTGGTAAGGTATCGATTGTCTGGAAAACCCCTGTATATCATACCTCCAGGCGCGTAATTGAGCCGGGGACACCCCACTCAAAGCCATCAGGCTAACCAGCAGCAAAAACACCGATTTATGAAATCGATACTTCGGATGCACTGCCATAATTTGATTGTACCCTGTTGTACTAATAAACTCAATTGCCAGGCTTCGGATTTATGGATTTCAAAATTGAGAGGTGAGAGAGTCAACCGATGGATGATCAAATATAAAAGGGTTGGCATCGGCAGATATGCACCAATCCCAACCCTATTTTGATATTCCAGTAAATTTACCCAACCTGCGGTTCAATCAACCCATAAGTGCCATCACGTCGCCGGTAGAGAACATTGACCGAATTGGTGATACCGTTATAAAAAACAAAGAAGTTCTCGTGACCCAGCAGTTCCATCTGATCCAGCGCCTCGAACTCATCCATAGGAGAAAGGACAAAATGCTTACGACGGGCAATTACCGGGCCAAGATCCCCAGTGGTCTCTTCTTCGGCCGTCTCGGTAATGGTCACTTCGGCCGCACTACGACCATCTCCTCGACCGCGATAATGCTTACCCTTAAAACGCTCGATCCGACGCTGCACTTTATCCAAAGCTGTGTCAATCGCTGCAAAAATGTCGTCAGCCCGCTCCTCAGCTCGCAGGATAAATCCCTTACCGCGAACGGTGATCTGGGCTACCTGCCGGTCGGCAGCGCTGCGTGCAGATTTCTCAATGGCTAAATCCACCCGCGCTTCCTCGATGCCAGGCAGGTAACGATCCAATCTTGAGACTTTCTTGGTGACGTAAGTTTTTATGCGTTCGGTTATTTCCAGGTTTTTTCCATAAATTTCAACTTCGAGAGCCATTTGAACCTCCTGTGATTAATAAAGAAAGTTGAATGGAGTCTGGTCGGACTTGAGGAATAACTCAACCAGGCTTCCATCGAATCACTCCATATAGTATCTGTCAAACCAGGTCATCTATAAATGCCGGACGAGCCAGGGTCAATCCATAGACTTGCTTGGCACCAGCTTCTAATAAGGCTTGCGCGCAAGCTTCGATTGTAGCCCCACTGGTAGTCACGTCATCCACCACGACTACCAGCTTATCCGTCACAACTTTAGGATTGGCTTTAAAAGCCCCTGCCACATTCGTCCGTCTTTCGTGCACCGATAAACCCACCTGGGTACGGGTTTCACGTGTCTTGGTTAATGCCTCTGGGCGGAATGCCAGCCCGCTGCCCAACGCAAAGGGCCGGGCTAGCAAGGTCGCCTGATTATATCCGCGCTCGGCTTTCCGGGCAACCCCTAAGGGAACCGGTGCAACCAGGTCTATAGCCCAACCCATGTCCTTAAACAGGCCAGCCAGCGGCCGAGCCAGCACCTCACCCAATGCAAGATCACCTTTATATTTGAGACGATGGAGTGCATGGCGTATGGGACCTTCAAAAACAGCCCATGATCGCAACGCGGAATAGCCAGGTGGAGATACCCGGCATTTCCGGCATACCACCGCGCTGGCTTGGACATTACCACATATTGGACACACTAGGGATGGGATCAAGCGCGTGCGATCCTGACATTCTGGACACCAGCGCATCCCGCGGATTCCACACCCACCGCAGGAAGGCGGGAACAACCAGTCCAGGCCAGCCCAACCCCAGCGATACAAAGAGTAGGCCGGCCTCCAGCGATCGATAGATCTTTCATGCTCAGGCACCAATATGGGTACCTCGCGCCTGACAAGAATTGAAAACGTTGCTTGTCTATATTATAACCACATCTGAAACAACGAGAAAGGAGGGAGTTTTTTCGCCGGTCTAACTATGCCCGCACTAAACTCCCTCTTTCAAATAGATTACTTAACCCCCGAACATTAAACCCTTCAATGCAGAACGCATCAACATCAGGAGCGCAGGGGTCATTAGCACAATACAGATCGAAGGGAAGATCAACAGCGCCATGGGTATCAGCATCTTAATAGGTGCTTTATGGGCCGCTTCCTCGGCAATTTGACGGCGCTTGATGCGCATCTGGTCTGATTGGATCCTGAGCACTTTTGCCATGCTAACCCCAAGCTGCTCGCTCTGGATCACCGCCGCTACGAAACTGGTCATTTCCGATACGCCCAACCGGTTGGCCATGTCCCTCATGGCATCCCGGCGCAGTTTCCCAAGCTGTACTTCTCGGATCACCCTTCCAAAGGCTCGCGAAAGTTCGTTATCCCACTTCTCATATACTTTAGCCATGGCACCATCAAATCCCAGGCCGGCTTCTACGCAGATCGTTAACAAGTCAAGCGCATCGGGCATCGCCCTGCGTACTTCCTTCTGACGGCGCTGGATCTTGCTGTTAATTAACAACTCTGGCATGTAAAAACCCAGGGCTGCGAACGCTGCAACAATCAAGAGCTTTTTCCCCCAGGCCATTTGCATGCTACCGATTGAGAAAATGAATAATAGCAGGCCGCCGATGCCGATCGCCATAATGAAGCGTAGAGCCCAGAATAGAGAAGGGTCCAGACCTTTGGGGTTTCCTGCTAGCTCTAACTTCTGCGCGGTGCTAATCAATGCGTTTTGAGGGGTAAAACGCACGGCAAAGCTTCCAAACTTGCGCGCGATTGGAACAACAATGCGCTCAGTCAGGGGTTGCGAAAGTTCGATTTCCTCCAGGCTGGCAGCCTCTCCGCGCGCCGCAAACTCTGCCAGGCGCGATTGCAGAGGGTCTCCATCATCTTTATTACGCAGCCCGATGATGACCAGAAAAACCGCCCCCACAATAACTAGTATCCCACCCGCGATTAAGATTAATGGCATAGCACGTATCTCCTCATGAAAAGTGCCTAAACATCAATGGTCGCGATCTTGTTCATTACCACGTAACCAGCCCCAATCATCATGAAGGTAATCGACAAAGAGATAATCCCTATGATCCGCGTTTCAGGATTAAAGAACTCCATCATATACGGTCTGTTGACCAGCCACAAGATCAACGCAATAAGTATCGGCATCATAGCCAGGAACCGCCCAGAGTACATCACCTGAGAAGTCAGCACCTTTACTTCCCCTTTTATCCGAACACGCTCCCGGATGGTAAAGGAGATGGTGTCCAGGATCTCAGCCAGGTTACCGCCTACCTCTCGCTGGACGTTCATAGCTGCCACCACCAGATCCAGGTCTTCGCTGGGGATGCGCCTTAACAAGTTTTCCAGGGTACGTTCTTGGGGCAGACCCAACTGCATCTCCTGAACTACCCGGCGGAACTCATCAGAAATGGGTGATGGCATCTCCCGGCTGACCGCCTCCATGGCCTGCATGGTCGAATAACCAGCACGTAGGCCATTAACCATCAGGTTCAGCATATCCGCGAGCTGGTTATTGAATCGGGTCAGGCGTTGTCCTTGTTGGCGGCCGACGTACATCTTTGGCAAAAACATGCCAAATATAGCCCCAATCACCGCGAAAAGGATAGACCGGCCGCCAATATACCAGGCTACAGCACCAATGCCTATGGCCGCGATCGCCATCAGAGCCAGGTATTCAGAAGCCTTAAGTTTGATATCAGCGCGGGCCAGCTCCCTGGAAATACCATCCCCATAACTGGATTTCTCCAATTTGGTGTTTAGCCAGTCCCCCACTGGCGAGGATTTCTCCCCCTTTTGGATGGCAGCTTCCTCCTCTTTCAAGTATCGGCCCAGCCGTTCATCTACTAGAGAATGTTCGCTAGAAGATGACACCACTACGCCGACTACCATCAAGAAGATAGCCAGTGCTCCGCCAACAATGAAAATTAGATACATGGGTGTCATTGTGTTATCCTGCCCATTTGAGAATAGAGGCTAATAGCGACGCCGTTCTCCGATTCCGAAGATCGAAGCCGGCAAGTGGATGCCAGAAGCTTCAATCTTATCAATAAACTTAGGACGTAAGCCGGTCGGACGCAAGCGACCGATTACTTTGCCATCTTCGTAACCGCTTTGTTCAAACAGGAAGACATCCGTCATAGTGATGACATCACCTTCCATCCCGCTCACTTCGGTAATATTAACCACTTTACGGCTGCCATCCCGCATGCGTTCCTGATGGACCACCAGGTCAATAGCAGAAGAAACCTGTTCACGGATAGCACGCACAGGCAGGTCCATACCTGCCATCATCGTCATCGTTTCGATACGTGAAAGTGTGTCCCGCGGGCTGTTCGAGTGAGCCGTAGTCATAGATCCATCATGGCCGGTATTCATGGCCTGGAGCATATCCAGGGCAGCGTCGTCACGAATTTCGCCTACGATGATACGGTCGGGGCGCATGCGCAGTGCATTGATCACCAGCTGACGGATGGTCACTTCACCGCGCCCTTCAATATTGGCCGGGCGGGATTCGAGGGTCACCACATGCTCCTGGCGCATCTGGAGCTCTGCAGCATTCTCTATGGTTACAATACGCTCGTCGCTCGGAATAAACTGGGAGAGGATGTTGAGCAAGGTGGTCTTCCCAGACCCGGTGCCACCCGAAATAATAATATTCAACCTCGACTCTACACATGCTTTCAAGAACTGCAAAGCTTCCTGGTTGATAGTGCCGAACTTGACCAGCTGCTCGAGAGTGATAGGGTTTTTAAAGAATTTACGGATAGTCACCACCGGTCCTACAAGTGAGATCGGCGGGATCACGGCATTGACACGCGAGCCATCTGGCAGGCGAGCATCCACATAAGGGCTCGATTCGTCTATCCGGCGGCCCATCGGTGCAACAATGCGGTCAATAATACGCATAACGTGGTCATCGCTTTCAAACGAAAGTGGTACGCGAAGAATTTTCCCGCCGCGCTCGATGTAAATATTCTTGGCGCCATTAACCATCACTTCTGTGATACTTTCATCTTCCAGAAGGGGTTGCAAGGGACCAAAGCCTAGAATCTCGGCCGCGATCTGCTCGAACAGGCGGTGCCGCTCGGGACGCGTGAGAACGATATTCTCCTCAGCCAACACCTGCTCAAACAGCTCCTGGATCGTATTACGCACCTCATTGACCTTCGAAATATCCATCGAGGGGTCCAGCTCTGCAAGCAGCCGGTTCTGGACGCGGGTCTTCAGGTCAAGGTACGTGT